>ERZ1030949.1-NODE-1-length-368483-cov-16.932717_pt1 | contig 368483 bp, 246 predicted proteins | sample MGYA00517297_ERZ1030949 | MGnify/ENA primary metagenome ERZ1030949 (study PRJEB33718, sample SAMN03159698) | human skin metagenome | collected 2014-05-20 | study: EMG produced TPA metagenomics assembly of the PRJNA266117 data set (Human skin bacterial metagenome...
TCGTCGGCAGCGTCAGATGTGTATAAGAGACAGGGCGTGGAGGCATGAGGCCCACGTGGGCCAAAGGAGACCGTGGCGGCCGTCGAGTCGGGGGGGCGATGGGCGCTCGATATGGCGACGACTAGCGGAGGCAGCGAGTATAGCAGCGCGATGCGCAAGTTCAAGCTCGTGTTCCTTGGAGAGCAGTCGGTGGGGAAGACGTCGCTGATTACGCGCTTCATGTACGATACATTCGATGGGAACTATCAGGCCACGATCGGCATCGACTTTTTGTCCAAGACCATGTACCTGGACGACCGCACGGTGCGTCTGCAGCTATGGGACACAGCTGGGCAGGAACGGTTCCGCTCGCTGATACCTTCGTATATCCGTGACTCGTCCGTTGCGATTGTCGTGTATGACGTGACGAATCGCGATTCATTCCAGTCGACGTCCAAGTGGGTTGAAGACGTGCGTGCTGAGCGCGGCAACGAAGTTATCATTGCGCTCGTCGGCAACAAGACCGATCTGAATGATAAGCGCGAAGTGTCGACCGAAGAAGGCGAGCAGCGCGCGAAGGAGTACAACAATGTCATGTTCCTCGAGACGTCCGCCAAGGCCGGTCACAATGTCATGCCGCTGTTCAAAAAAATTGCTCAGGCCCTTCCTGGAGGCGACGATGCGCAGAACGACAGCGCTGCACCACATCACAGTACGTATATACACACTCACACCAGCTATCGATGTCTCGGCCCAGGCCGAGGGCGAGCCCCAGTCGTCGTCATGTAGGTGTTAATCGGCTCCCCTGTAGCATGTGGTATGCGTCGCGCACCAAGCACGACAGTCGCATGGCATGCACTCGCACGGGTCGACATGCATCGTGCACAGATATAGGCCGCGCCTGTAGGCGGATTACCCCTGGCGTCTGCAGCACTATGCCATCCGACACGCTCGCCGCGTCCCAGAACCGCATGAGAAGCGTGTACAGCGGCATGTCGTACAGCATACCCACGACACAGACGAGAGCCGTATGCATCGCATGCGCCACGAAAAAGCGCGCAGCACACGCCCAGTAAAACAAGAGCACGGTGGGAAAGAGGAACGCCAACAGTGTGAACAGGATCGTGCCGACAAACAGCTGGTCCACCTCGTGCTCGGCGTGGTCGAGACGCCCGCCGTGCAGCGGGTTGCGTTTCCGGCTGCGAAACACGTCAAATAGCTCACTCGCTGCACCCACAAAGAATGCCAACACGCGCCGAAGCACGCCGTACATCAGACGCACATGCACCGTGCTTACTCGCAGTGCATCAGCACCCACACCGAGGGCCATGGAGGCGCCGAAGCAGCTCGTCCACGCCCACACCCGCAGCGCAGAAGAGATGTGAGCCGCAGCTGGATCCAGCACCACATACGTGTACAGCGCTGAAACGCTGCCCAGCGCGTCACTCAAGAAGAGGGCCAGCTCGTCGTTCAGCTTGATGCCCAGCGGCCAGTGCGCGAGCCAGTGGAAGAGGGCGTGGAATGAGGCATGTCCGACACACGCCAGTCCCCTCTCGATGGCACGATGTATCTTGGCGCTGTGAGCCTCCATGACACCGGCCAGAAGGCACCCCAGTGCCACGTCGACGAGCGTCATGAGCCATGCCGACCAGCACGTATGCATGGAATTTTGCATCGCCTGCTGGCTCTGTAAGCGTCCGTCGTACTTGAGCTCATGCCGTACGGCGTTCCACAGTGTACGGTACTCGCACCACGCACCCCAGCCGCGCAGACGGCGGTACAGGGCATAACACAGCAGCGAGTACGCCGACGCGCGTCGCAGCATCTCGAGGCGAGGACAGCCAACGCGTGTGCGCTGCCTCGGTATAGGCGTGCATGCACACGCATAGGACGCCACGTTCATGTACGTCATGGCCGTGGACAGACTGGCCGAGGACGAGCGAATGGCATCTCGTCGTGTGGCGTCCATCGCTAAGAGGTGCTCGAGACGCGTGTAGGGCGCACTCGTAGCGCCGTCCAACTCAAGCGACTGGCCTCGTAGCACATTCGGCGGGGTATACAGCAGCACGCATATGTCTGCCGAGCTGCGCAGTCTCATGTGCGGCATGTGGCGCGCGTCCAGCCGGACGAGGAGCCAGGCATCCTCGATGGCCTCGTCCTGCATTCGTACACATCGTCCCAGTGCGCGCACGCGCGGCATATGCGTCCACGCTCGTGGCTCGGTGTCTGGATGCACGCAAGCCACCACCACCACCTCGTGCGTGGACCAACCGTACACGGTCCCGGGCGCACGCGCATCGGCAGGCCAGTATATGTGCAGCATGGGCCGTGGCCGCGGCTGGGGCAGCCGCGGCAAGGGAGACGGCCAAGATGGCGGGCTCTCGTCCGCACGCACGGCATCCAGCGCGACACGCTGCTCGGCCAAGCGCTCAGCCGCGCACGACACGAGCGCCGTCACGCCTACAGCGCCCCCGGCGGCCACCAGCTGGGACATGGCAGTGGAGGTGCACGCCAACGAGGCCACGGCTGGCCACGCGGGCTGGTGGACACGACGGAGCCCTAGCCTATCCACGCACAGAGGTCGTTGACTCGTCTATTTCAAGCTGCCTGCGGGGCCTCCTGTGTGTCCTGGTCGACGTCGATGAGACCGAGGCTCAGGCCGTTGTTGTGTTTCGCCAGGTCGCGCGCACGCTTCGACTCTTCATGCTGCACCTGGATCATGCGGCCGTGGATCTGGTGTGTGCGCTCAAGCTGCATGGTCAGGCGGGCATGCGTACGTACCTCCTTGGTGTGGTGCAGGCACTCGAGGTAGTCGTCACGTGGGAGTGCACAGTCGCTGGGCGACTCGGACGTGAGGTAGCACTTGCGGAACTCTTGCCAGAACGTGAAGCAGCGCGATGGACCACCCTTGACACCGAATCCGGACTGTCGAGCGTCAGTCTACCCGACGATACGTACCGCCATCGTAGTTACAAAAGGCAGCGAGACGTCCGCCGCCGCGGGCGCACGCGGTGGCACAATGTTATCACGTGATGATCATTACGTGAGCGCCTCGCGAGGCGAGAGGGACTGCTATTGCGTGTGGGTCGAGGCCTGGTCACAGCGGTAGCCCAGCTCTTGCACCGACTCGAGCGCCTGGTGCAGAACTTGGTAGGCCTCTGAATCAGGTCTCGTGTACGAGAGCAAGTCGCGCAGGAGCAGAACGTAGCGCGGGATGCGCTGCGTCGGCATGATGGCCACGTCCACGGCGCTCAGCTCCTTTGGCGCAGCATCGGCCGTGGACCGCGACTTGTCGCGCCGGTCCGACTCCGGCGACGCATCACTGCCATGCACGAGGTCAGGCCGCATGTTTTTGCGCATGATCTCGGCCGTCGCAGGCGCCACCGGCACGCGCCCCAGGCGGCCCTTGCTCTTGCTCTTCGACGCCTCCGTCGACCGCATCACACGCAGCGTAGCACCCACGACGGCGTGCCAGCTTACATGCACTTCCTCGAGACGCGGGCGGATCGACAGGAAGGCACGTGCGACGCCCTCGCTCGTCGGACTGTCTTCAATGCTGTACACGAGCACGCGGCTCACCGAGATGAGCTTCGGCAGCATGTTGCGCAGCGTCACTAGGTGCGGCGGCACGGCTTGCGTGCTGCTCGGCGTGCGCTGCGGCGTGCTCAGCGGCTGCGACGGCATAAGTACGTTCTTCTGCATGCGGGTGGACGACCTGCCCGCCCATTTGAGCACCACGATCAGCAGGCTCTCTAGATGCGCGGCATAGCTGCGCTCCGTCTGTACAAGTTCGCGGATCAGGAACAACGCCTTGACTTCCTTCTTCCAGTCATCGTCATTCGTGAACGGCGCGCTGGGCTCATTGCCTGTCGTGTGCCCAATACCGAGCTCATTCGGAATCGGGTCCGACATGGCTGAGCCGGCCCTGCTCGCTCTGCCCTCGTCGCCATCCTCCTCCTCCTGGTCGTGATCGTCGCCGTCGTCACTGCTGTCGACGTCGCGACTGTCCTCGTCCTCGCCCTTGTCGCCCAGCGGCGCTTCGTCGACCACGACGGACGAATGCGACGACGATCCCACGCTCTCCATCTCCAAAAAGCTCGTCGACACATCCGGCGGCTCCGGCGAATGGCTCGGACGCACCGACTCACGCTCCGCCCGACTCGCCAACGACCATGCGCGACTGCGCCCCGAGCGATCATCCGCACCACTCGAGCACGCGCGGCTCATCGGCAACGGCGGCCGGTGCGGCGATGGCGGCATGCGGAGATTCGGCATGCTCGCCTTGCGCGACGAACGCACACGCTCGCGATGCGCGATGCGCTCCTTGTGCTGCATACGCACCTGCTCCAGCGCCTCGAGAAACTCGCGGTCGTCGGCGATGCGCAGCGTCGGTTGGCTCTTGTTGCGTTTCGTGCGGTACATGGACATGGGCGTCTCGGGCTGGCTCGATGGCGAGGTCATAGGGGGAGGTGGTGGCAGTGGCGGTGCCGGCGGCAGTGAGCTGCGCTCTTCATCGTCCGCGCCAAACGAGGCATCGTCGTGTGCTGGCGGCGGCCATGCCTCGCGAGCATTTTTCTTGATCCGATGCGCCTGCGATGCTACGGCCGTGAGCAGAGTCGATGACTTGGAGCCACGTAACGGCCGCGGCACACGCATCGATGTGTCGTCCTCGGACCGACGCCCCGCCGCCTCGTCCAGCGAGCCACGCGAGCTGCTGGCCGGCACAGGTGCGGGCGCCGGCTCCGTCTCCGTGCTTCGTGGCTTGTACCGAAGCAGCCACGGCGGGGACGTCGCTTCCGTTTCTTGCTCACTCAACGCCTTGATGTTGAGGGGCTCGAGTATGCGAGTCAAGGGACGAGACCGCGCGTCATGCTCCAGCTGCGCGTCGCTGCCGTCGGACAAGACCGGCGCAGAGAGGGGCGCTGCTGGTGGCGAGGGTATCACGGTGGCAGGCACAGGCGCCGATTCGGACTGCTCCGCCGCCTCATGAGGCACATCACCATGTGCGACGCCAAACGCCTCGCCTGGCAGGGCAGGTAGCTCCGTGCCAGGCTCGAAGATCTTGATGCGCCCCACGGACGGCTTCAGGTGCAGCGAGTGAGGCGCAGCCCCATGGCTCTGTGGTGCTTCGAGGGTATCGAGCCCGAGATTATCGAGTAGTTCTTGAGCGCCGTCATGCTCGGACTGCGGCGCATGCGATGACCAGCCATGCTCGACAAACAGGTCGTGCACGGATGATGCCATCGAAACGTCGTGCGTGGGCGGCGGTAGTTGCTCATAGTCGCCCTCTTCGTCATCAGATACCAGAGCGAGCGCTCCAACGCGCATGCGGTCGTCCGACGAGTCAGATGCATCTCGCGATACGATGCGCTGTGCCGGTGTAGCCATCGAGGTGCCTGGAACGCTGTTCGAGCGCCGGCGCAGCTGCTTGTCGGGCGAGTGGAAGTTGCGGTCCATCGAGTCGAGCGCGGTCGCGAGCGACGTGTGTGTCTCAAACGACGTGACCGAGTACGAGGACGATGGCTTGGCTGGGCTATCGTTCACTGCAGCCTCCGCGGCGGGCGTCGGCTCGGGGCGGTGCTCGTTGCAAGAGATCGCCACAGGCGACGCGGACGGCGGAGACGATGGCGACGGCGGCTTCGACGTGCGCGACGAGTCAGACGATGGCGACGGCGCAAGCGGCTGCATGGGTGTGATGGTGGGAGACAGCATAGGCGGCGTCTTGCCGGTCATGCGGGGTGCGGGAGCCAGGGGCGCCGTCTCTATCGTCACGGGCTGTACAGGGGGGTCAGGGAGGTGCGCAGATGGCGGCGTGGATCCTGGGGTCGTGGGCGATTCAGAGGCCGACGCGGCCATCGGCGTCGACGTAACAGGCGGTGGCGGCGGCGGCGGATCTCGCTTGTACTTCCGCGCCTTGTCCTTGGCAAAGTTTTTCAGGTTGAGGAACTTGTGCATGTGGTCGATGCTCTTGGTGCGCGCACGCAGAAACATGGCACGTTTCTCGCTCATCGGCGGTTCCGGAGGAGGAGGCGGAGGCACGGGCGGCGTCGAGAACGATAGCGCCTCGCTGCCGGGCGCCGCCGGCGTGCCTGTCGGCGCAGAGGCCAACTCTTGGTGCTCGGGTATCTCGGACATGGGGTGCGCATGCAGCGAGCGCTGCAGCGAGCTAGTACGCGACGGAGGGCTCGGTGCACTCTCGTTACTCGATGCAAGGGAGCGATGGGAAGCACTGCTGTCGATGCGCTGCAGCGACGTTTCTGCCGCGCCGTGCGCTACAGGTGCGTCGGTGTCGCGCCATCGGCGCGCGACACGAGACGTGCCGTCATCAAAACTCTCGTCCATCTCGCCATAGTGGCCGCTGCTTTTGCGGAAGCCAGGGAGCATGTGCCATGCCTGGCGCATGGCCTGGCGCAGGCCCGTGGGCGCCTCGGACGTCTCGGGTGCGACGTCGGTGCTGTTGCGATGCCGACTCGTGAAGAACGGTGGCATGACACTACTCCCGCTACCCAAGCTGCTGGACAGCGATGGCGACGTCTTGGGCTGCGGATCTGCCTCCCTGGCCGCAGAGGCAGGGGACGGCCCGTCCAAGGCCGGCATCGAGAACGCCGGCACGGCGCCCTCGAGCGACAGGGGCGGCGGCGTTATCTTCGAAGACGAGGCCGCCTCGTCTTCATGAGTCGTAGTCATGGTTAGCGTGTGTGTGTCACGAACTTGTCGTCGTCCACACACCGCCGGCGGAGCGCCAAGAATGTCGTCAGGGAGCAGCGCCGCACCCGTTGTGGATGTACACGTTGCCGCTTGTTTGATTCGCGCTTGTCCGCGGCTCGGCCGTACGTCAGCGGGCGCCTCGTCCTGACTATCGGGGATTTATGCCCGAGCACACCCCACGCCGGCCGCGCCACGGGCGCCGAGCGAGAACACGGTTCGAGTATGTGGGTATCTGCGACGGCGCGCGCCGCTTGGCGGTGCACCCAGCGCCCTTCGATGATGGTGCCGACGATGATTAACACACACAGGAGCTACAAGACGATTTCGACGCCGAACGCGCCCAGTGCGATTGGACCGTACTCGCAGGCCGTCGTGCACAACGGCCTGGCCTTTGTGTCGGGCTGCATCCCGTTTGACCCCCAGACGATGCAGTGCGTCGACGGCGGCGTCGAGGCGCAGGCGCAGCGTGCGCTTGATAACCTCTTGGCCGTCGTCGCGGCAGCTGGCTCCGACAAGAGCCAGGTGCTCAAGACCACCGTCTTTTTGAAGGATATGAACGACTTTGCCAAGGTCAACGTACGTCTCCTCGACTCACCCCAGGCCATCTACGAAAAGGCATTCGCGCCGTACAAGCCTGCGCGCTCTGCCGTCGAAGTCGCGCGCCTGCCCCGCGACGTGCTCGTCGAGGTCGAGTGCATCGCCGCCGCTCGCGAATGACTAGCTCATGGATAGTTACGTCAACCGTATCACTACAAACATCAGCATCCAGCACACGACGACGCACACAATGCTGCCGATCGTGAACCACCCCATACTCCGCGCCTTTTTCGAAAACACGCCCAGCTGCCCCCGCGTACGCGTCATGAGCCCAAGGTTCTGGTCCAGTCGGCCACTCGCCTCCTCGACCAGCACCCGGTCACGTTCCAGGGACTCGGAAAACGCCGCCGTATTCGCCTTGAGGACACTCGCCATGCGCAGGAGCTCAGAGGCCAGTGCATCCTGCAAGGAGCGATCTGACTGCAATCGCGGAGGCCCTGGCTTTTCCTCCGTGGCCTCAGGCGCCGGGCGCCGCTGTCGCAGGGCAGGCGCCTCCATCGTAGGTGCTTCTGCTACGGGCGCTTCCACGACCGGCTGCGTCGCCTCTTCCTTCACAGGCTCAGGCTCCGTCGAGGCTGCGGCACGCACAGCGAGTCCATCGTACAGGTACTCGTTCCAATATTCTTCCGACGGAACCGGGTGGACGGGCCGACGCACGACAACGCTCAGCAGACTATCTGCTGCCTCGCGCACACGCTGGATGCGTGGTACAGCCTCAGACGTAGTCGGTACACTACTGGCCATGCGTTCCGCATTCGCTGCCGCCGCACGAATCGCTTGCACACGCTCGGCATCCGCCGCTGCGCCTAGCGCGCGCGCGCTGGCCATGTGCGCCTGCTCGTCACGCACCATGCGCTCTAGCGCATCGAGATACCTTCCCAGATTGTGCGGGACATGCTCTGTACGCACGGGCGGCTCCTCTCGCGCCCGGTAAAAGGGATCCACCGCTGCCAGTGCCATGACCACCGCCAACCGAGGCACGAGCGGCGGGCGGGGCCTGGGAGTTGATGACATAAGCGCAGGTCGTACCGCGCTCTTTTCCTCTTCTTGCATGCCTCTGGGCCGCCTGCCTCTTTGTGTGTTACGTGGTGCCAGAAGGTTTGTTGTCCATCCCCATCGGAGCATGTCCAAGTCAAGTGAGGCTGTGGCTGCGTGTCGTCGACAGATTGAGGCACAGCTAGACAAGGTTCGCTCGCTCAATGCCAGCGAGGCACCGATCGATGCCGTCTCGAGCGAAGTGGCGGCGCTACAGACACTCAGTGCGCAGCTGGGCGAACTGAGCCTGTCGAAAAAGGGCGGCCAAAAAGGCAAGATCACGCTCAAGACGCCGAAGGGCACACGCGACTGGGAGCCGCTCTCGATGTCGCTCCGCAAGCATGTGTTTTCGACAATTGAGCGCGTGTTCTCGACCCACGGCGCCGTGACGATCGACACGCCCGTGTTTGAGCTCAAGGAGATTCTCGCTGGCAAGTACGGCGAGGACAGCAAGCTCATTTATGACTTGCAGGACCAGGGCGGCGAGCTGTGCAGCCTGCGCTACGACCTGACGGTGCCGTTCGCCCGCTTTGTGGCCATGAACCCCACCGAGTACGGCAACATTAAGCGCTACCACATTGCCAAGGTGTACCGCCGCGACCAGCCGGCCATGACGAAGGGCCGCTTCCGCGAGTTCTACCAGTGTGATTTCGATATTGCAGGCACGTACGACGCCATGGTACCGGATGCCGAATGTCTTTGCGTGCTGGTCGAGACTCTCGATGCATTGGACATTGGTGCGTTTACGATCAAGCTGAACCACCGAAAGCTGCTCGATGCCATCTTTGCCGTGTGTGGCGTGCCAGACGACAAGATCCGCACGATCTCGAGCGCCGTCGACAAGCTCGACAAGAGCCCCTGGGACGAGGTAAAGCACGAGATGGTCGCCGAAAAAGGCCTGCCGGCCGACGTAGCCGACCGCATCGGCACCTATGTTCTGCAGCGCGGTAGCCGCGAGCTCATCGCCAAGCTGCGCGAGGACGCCGCGCTCATGCAGAACAACAAGGCCGTCGAAGGCCTCGCAGACATGGAGCTCCTGTTCCAGTACCTCGACGTCTACGGTGTCGTAGATCGCGTGTCATTTGATCTGAGTCTGGCGCGTGGTCTCGACTACTACACGGGCGTGATTTACGAGGCCATCACGGCTCTGAGTGCACCGCCCACAAAGGAAGGCGCGCCGGCGCAGCGCAAGACCAAGGACAATGGCGAGCTCGACGAAAGCACGGTGGGTGTCGGCTCCATCGCCGCTGGCGGTCGCTACGACCACCTCGTCGGCATGTTTTGCGGCGCCAAACGACCCGACGCCGTGCCATGCGTGGGCGTGTCGATTGGTGTCGAGCGTGTGTTTTCGATCCTCCTACAGCGCCTCCAGGAGGCACAGGCGCGCGGCGAGCGCACATCGGTGCGCCAGAAAGAGGTGGACGTGTACGTGATGAGCATGGGCGATGGCCTGCTGCTTGAGCGCATGCAGGTGTGCAAAATGCTATGGGATGCAGGCATCAAGGCCGAGTTCCTGTACAAAAAGAAGCCCAAGCTGCAGCAGCAGTTCGCCGTCGTGGACAAGGAGCAGATCCCGCTGGCCGTGCTGCTCGCACCGGGCGAGTGGGCCAACGGGACCGTGCGCGTCAAGCAGCAGCTCGGCAAGGACGAGGCGGGCGACGATAAGGGCACCGAAGTGCCCCTCACGGAGCTCGCGGCGTTCGTGCAGTCCAAGCTCTCGCCATCTAGTTGAGGAAGCCCTTGATAGCGCCGCCCACATTCGCCACGTCAATGAGAAAACTGTCATGGCCATGTGGCGCATCAATTTCATAGTACATCACGGACGTGTTGCCGTTCATCCGAATACACTCGGCCAGCTCGCGCTGCTGTTCCACGGGAAAGAGGATGTCACTCTGCACGCCAAGAATGAGGACCGGCACGTCGTGCAGGCGGCGCAGACCCCGCGCCAACGAAGGCACGTAGGCATGTGCGCCGGGGTGCGAAATAGTCGTGATGTGCGGGCGGCGCTTGGGGCTCGCTGGGGCGTGATCGATGCGCTCGACAGGCAGATTGCCATCGTCGCCATGTGCCTCCATACGCGCCGCGCCCAGCTCGGCCAGGGCGTCGTCCGTCATATCAAACAGGTCCATGGCCTTCGAGATGTAGATAAGGGAGTTGGCGTCGTACTTGAGGCAGAACTGCTCGCCCTGGTGGTCGAGGTACGTTTCCACCAAAAAGTCAGGGCATAGCGCTGGCGCCCGCTGCGTGGCCACGTCGGCCTCGGCGGTGAGCTGCGCGTGCCGCCGGCGACCAAAGCGCTGCTCCCACTCGGGGCCGGAGCGGTACGTGATCGTCGCAATCTGCCGCGCAAGCTTCATGCCTTTGTGCGGCTGCACCTGGTTCGGACCGTAGTAAAAGCCACGATTCCAGTTCTCGTCGGCCATCAACACACTTCGCTGTGCGTACCGCAGCGCAATGCCAGACGGCGCACTGCGTGCGCATCCGCTTATGCTGATGACACGGCCAACGCGCTCGCGGAAGAGATGTGCGGCAGCAATGCTCTGCATGCCGCCCAAACTCGAGCCCACACTCGCATACAGCGTGTCGATGCCGAGGTGGTCCAACAGCTGGAACTGCGCGCGGACCATGTCAAATATACTCAGCACGGGAAAGCGTGTCGCATACGGCGCGCCATCCGCATCGAGAGGGTGCGCGCTCGACGGACCCGTACTGCCATAGCACGAGCCCAGCACGTTTGTGCACACGACGAAGAACTTGTCGGTGTCGAGTGCCTTGCCTGGCCCAATAAAGTCTTCCCACCACCCCTTGCTCGTGTTCCTCGGCGTGCTCGCTGCGTGCGAGCTGGCAGACAGGCCCGTATGCAGCAGGATGGCATTATCACGCGCTGCATTCAGTGTGCCCCACGTCTCATAGGCAATTTGGTACGACGGGAGCACGCTGCCATAGTCGAGAGCAAAGGGCTGGTCACAAATAAAAGTATCATAGCCCGACACAATGTTGGTATACGTCGGCTCGGGTCCTAGCATCTCGTCCTTTTGGCTCGCGGCCGAACCTGTATGCTGACTCCCGGCCATGACGCGGCTCTGCCGCGCCTCGTGCTGGTCAATGCATGGCAGCGGCATGGGCTCAATGGACGCTTTGGCGGCTCGCGACCGACTCGCATACGTCCGAAGCGACAACATCGAGACTGCATCGCGCCTCAACCATGCGCGCAGCAACGTCGCACTACGCATGCGCCACAGCCCCGTCATGAATCGTGCTGTCGAAAGAAGCCCAACAAGGCCGTCCACGCCTGGCCGCCGCCCTGGGCGCTGGGCCCCTGGGCATCACGTCATGTAGCAGGGAATCACGTCATACACCACGTGATACATGGCGCACAGACAGCGTGCGTAGACTGCTGGCCACGCCAGGGGCCATCATGGTGCAGTACGTAGGGCATACTCACACGCAGCGCCGATGCAGCAAGTGTCCCTGCACATATCGCCTCGAAGGCTGCCTTTTATGAGCATGTACAGCTACAGGTAGACGGTCTGCTCGATGGCCAGACCAACTGGGTCACGAATCTCGCGAACGTCAGCTCCATCTTGTACAGCTCGATGAACCGCTTCGAGGCATGGCGCGAAAAGCGCGTGAACTGGGCAGGCTTTTACCTCCTTGCACCGCTATTCCCAGGCAGCCGTCATCTTGCCTCTCTGACGCGCCCAATGCTTTGGCTCGGTCCATTTTGCGGATTACCAGCGTGCCAGGCCATACCCTCTGAGCCCGGGCGCGGCGTTTGTGCGGACGGCAGCGCCAAGTGGCCACCTGCTCCTCTGTGTGTGCCCCACACTGATGCATACCGTACGTCGTGATCATGCCTAACATGTGCAGCTGGACATATTGCCTGCGACGCTCTCTCACAGTCAGAAATCGTCGTGCCGATGGTTGTTCCGCGCTCTCAGCTCTCACAAACGCATCAGGCAGCGCTCCGTGGCGAAGGGCCCGAGCACCTCGTGCGTGCATGGGCGGGTCGCGGTACCGACGATCACGTCATTGTCGGGGTGCTGGATATTGACTGCGAGTCGCAAAACGGCTTTGATGCCATGGACGCTGACGCACTGCAGCGCCTCATGCGGCGTGTTGTTCAAGCGTGCGACTGGTGCATGGATTGAGGCTGAGTAGTACTGGTGCTGTATCGGTCGAATGTGCGAATGTACCGATAGGGTGCGCACGGGCCACTTATGATAGGCACTCCTCCAAGGCTGGTCGGGTGGTCGTTCGTTCGTGCCCCTTCGCGTGCTCTGGCCTGGGACCGCGTCCTTCGACCCAACCACCCCATGCCGCAGCGGTCCTGTTGCTAGCACGCAACACGATGCATAGGAAGAAATAATCAACCAATCACGAAGCGTTTCATACCTTCCTCCACAAGCCACCTGAACGCTGACAAAAAAATGCAGTTTTATAGCACATGCTGTTTGTCAGGCTAGCCGGCCAGATTAACTGTCGCGAGGCGAAGGCTTGGTGGCAAAGTCTAGAAGACTCAAAAAACTTTGTTGAACGCTCTGCAAAAACGAGGGACGAGCTTTTTTTTACACATACGAAAAATTCTTGCGCTGACGCTTCGTGTTGCCACCAGCTATTTCCTCCGTGGTATTCTCCAGCGCTGTTCTTCGTCGGTAGGAAGAACAGGCATTGCGTGCTAACCACTGTTTTCACTCTTACAGCATACATCGAAAGCATTGTTTCACAAACACCGCTAGGCAGAAGGCGAGTGTTTGATTTATTCTCTGGTGTCACCCTCCATGAGTTCCATGTCGGCCAGCTCCGCGCGGGCAGATAATGGCAATTCTACCGCTACCTGCACGTATCCCTCTTCCGTTTCTCATATGGCCATGCCATCTCACCACCATCCCGTGGGAATACCCCATGGGTCGGACACCGGCCGGCTAGTTCTGCATGGCCACCGTGCCGGCTCCGAGGCGCGAAACATGCCGTTTTCAAACCGCTCGCGAATGTCTGCTCCGACGCATGATGGCTTCTCAACATCGTTTGGCGCTGCAGGCGAGGCACTCTCGATGGGCGACCGGCACCGGATGGTGCCCGGCCCCAAGCACCCCCTAGATGGGGCGTCTGATCTGGATATGAAGCCCAAAATGAGCTATACCATGCCTGCCAGCTCGACAGGATCGATGGAGGCAGCTGCCAAACATTACGGCCTGTCGGACCACCGCCGTGCCGACCACTCAAGACATGGGTTGGAAGAATCCCCACCACCTCCGCTCACGCACCCCTCGTCCTCATCACCCTCTTCGTCCGTGAACGATGATCCCGAAGCGAAAGAGATGCCTCACCAGATGCTGCACAAATGCGAGAGCTGCTCAAAAGTGTACCGTCACCCCAGCTGCCTGATCAAGCATCGCTGGGAACATACCATGTACTGGAAAGAGGCATCCAAGTTTCTTATGAGCAAGCATCAGCAGGTGCAACTGCTTGAAGCAGCTGCCATTCTCGTCGGCATGGACTCGAATGCGCGCTCGCTGCCGGAGGAAAAAGCTTTGTGGCCTGCCGCTGTCAGCCCGCCGTCGTCCGGCTTGCTCGGCTGCGAGTATGTCAACTTTGACACGCTCATGGCCACCAAGGCACGCAATGCGGCGATGTATCATGACTCCTCCCGCTTGCAGTATGGCACCTCTGCGCCGTCCGCCTCGTCGATGGCCAGTGTCCACATGCATGCGTCGCCGAATAAGCACCGGACGCACGGTGCGTCGGAGGAGACGGTGGAGGAAGCAGACGATTCAGGAGAACTCGACTTGAGTGCGCGAGAAGACACGTATGGGCTGCACTCGGGTGGCGATGTAATGGCTGACATGGACATGGATGCCGATGAATGATCTGGGAGACATGAAGCGCGAACCCTTGTCTTGATAGTTTCTCGGAGTCCCTCCTATGGTGGGTGGATCCACTCCTGCCATAGGTGTGTTTCTGTACAAAAGCAATAGGACGCTGACCTCGTGTATGGTCTCATGTGCTCAGTGCGTCGGTGAGGATGGCCCTCTGCGGCTCCTTTCGTCGGAGCGGCGACCGTCGGTCGCTTCCCCGCACGATTCTTTCGGCCGATGTCATCCCGCGCGCATCCCACGACGCCCGCGGCGCCAACCTGGGCCGGGCACCCCTTCGTTTACGCCATAGCCTGGATGGTGGCCAAGTCCCACGACTATGGTGAGCCCTTGGAGGAGGGCTACTACGGCAACCTGACTCCTGAGCAAGAAAGGGCGCTCAAAGACGTTTGGGCGATGCTTCTTGACATTTGGAGTCAGAATGTCGAGCGATCTGACGAGCTCGCGCGACTCGGCGGCCCCCAGAAGGCTCACACGGGCCAAGAGCTAGCTGACGCCTCGCACAAGAAGTCTGGCGCCGGGAAGCCGAAGGAGGCAGCGAATGAGCCTGGTTTCCGCTTCGTTACGACGGCCGTCGAGAAATATGGCGGCCGGTACCTGGCCTACATGTTTTGGCGCACGGTGATGATGGATCCGCCGGACCACTTTGTCCTTCGTTTCTTGCGTGCGCGCAACTTTCACACCAACGAGGCTGTGGACATGCTCATAGGAGCACTGATGTTCCGCCTCGACATCAGTCTGGAGGACATTCTGCTGCAGGGCGAGTACGGCTTCAGGAACGAGCGCGGATTCTTGGACCAGTTCCGCCGGGGCATCTCTTACATTCAGGGAAGCACAGATAAGAATGAGCTGCCCATCTACTTTATCCATGTTGGGCGCCACTATACCCATGAGCAGAACATGGACGCACTCCAAAAGTTTATTGTGCTCTCCATGGAAAACTCCCGCCTGCTGTGCTCGCCGCCTGTGGAAAAGATCATCATCTTGTTCGACCTGCGCGGATTTGGACTCAAGAATGCTGACTGGCAGGCCATGTCGTTTATTCTCAAGTGCATGGAGGCCTATTATCCAGAGTCGATCCGTCGCATCTACATTCACTCGGCGCCATGGATCTTCAAGGGGATCTGGTCCGCGATTCAGCCCCTGCTGAACGAGGACGTGCATGCCAAGATCAAGTTCAGCTCGTCTGCGAAGGACCTGACCGACTACATTCCCATGTCGCGAATCCCTGTCGATATGGGCGGCACCATGGACTGGACGTGGCAGTATGCTGAGCCAGAAGAGGGCGAGAATGACATCCACAAAGACACCCAGACCCGTGATGCCGTGCAGAAGGAGTGGGACGAGCTGCAGCAGCGGTTCCTCGACGCGACGCAGCAATGGATCCGTGGCGACGGCGATGCCCACGCGCGTCAGGTCCTGGTGAAGCAGCTCCGCCTCAAGTACTACCAAGTTGCGCCGTACGTCCGGGCCAGAAATGTGTACCAGCGCAAAGGCATCGTGCGCGACGATTTCCGCGTGCACTGGGACTATCCGCAGAAAGACAGCTCTATGCTCACGCAGGACGTGAATGAGGCCCACTGCGCCACTCAGCTCGTCGCGTGGCTGCGTGAGCATGGACACGATACGCTCGAGTCGTCCGTCGGTGGCTCGCGTACGCCGTGTGCGTCCTGTGTGGCCACGCAAGTCGAGTCGCGGCCTGCCGCGGCCGCTGCGAGGGACGAGCGTGACGCGCCCGAGCAGCGACAGCACTCTCCTGGCGCCCATGAGCAGGACGGGACGGAGCAGGATGCGACGGACACGCCCGATGAGGACGACGAGGGCGACGACGACAGCGACGGCGACGACGATGCTGCCGTGCATGCACAGGACTTTGACATGGACGACGAAGAATGCACCATGTGGCAGGACGCGGAGGAGTTCAGCGAGACGGACGTGTCTCCCGAGTTTGCGACGGTCAAGGTGAGTCGCAGGCGCAGTATGCAGAGCGATGCCGAGCTCCATGCCGACATGGAGCGCGCCCGCGAAGCCATCCAGCTGTTTCTCAACTCGCAGGTGCGCGAGGCGGAGGAGCTGTGCGTCGACGGCGCAGATCACCGCCTGTACCTGTCGGCCGGCACGTCGCTCATCAACTCGGTCAAGTGCGTCATGACGTTTGAGCCGGACGACATGCAGATGGCCATCAAGACCTGCAAGCACACGATGCGCGTCGCGCGTGTCCTGCGTGGCAAGCGCCGCAAGCTGTCCAAGATCATGCCAGGCAAGTCTCAGCCGCCGCTGCCCGCGACCTTGCTGGAGCAGCATGCCGAGCTCGTGTACTCCGAGTCGCTGCTGTGCAAGTCGATCGTCGGCATCGTGTACGCCGGCGACACGATCGGCCTCATCCGCGAGGCAATGAGTCTGCGCAAGGCGTACCAGTACTTCCGCACGCTTCTGCGCGCAATCGAGCTGGCCGACGAGGCGCGGGACACGGCTCACAGCCACGGCGAGACTCCGCACGCGCCCGTCGACCAGGACTTGCGCTCGGGCGTGTACTTTGGCATGGGCGGCTGCATGCTCGTGCTCTCGCTGCTCGAGCCGCGCCTGCTCAAGTTCATGGAAGGCGTCGGATTCGAGGCGGACCGGTCCAAGGCGCTCGAGTTCTTCGAGCGCGCCGGTGGCTGGTCGCGTGCGCACCACGAGCCGGGCTTGTCGGCGGCGCAGGAAGGCCTGCGTCGGCCGCTGTGTGACCTCGCGATCCTCGTGTACCACCTGAGCGTGCCGACCATGATGCCCGTGCCGGACGTCGACGTGCGCCTCGCGGAGCATGTGCTGTCGTGGAATCGGAGGCGCTTCCCCCACGGCATCTCGTACCTCTTCTTCTCGTCGATGCTGTATGCGTGCCAGGCTCTGCCGGACAAGGCCGTGCACTCCTTCCGCCTCGCGATCGACGCGCAGAACGAGTACCGCCAGTTCCACCACCTCGTCTTCTGGCGCCTCGCCCTCACGTACCTCAGCACGTGTGACTACGCTCGGGCGTACGAGTGCTTCGATCTCCTCTCGCACGAGTTCCACTGGTCCCAGTGCGTGTACCAGTACGCGAAGGCCGCCGTGCTGTTTGAGCAGTCGTCCGAGCACCACATGCAGGCCGAGTCGATCATGCGCACCGTCCCAGGCCTCGTGCGCAAGATGGCCGGGCGCCACATGCCGTTCGAGCACTTTGTCGTGCGCAAGGCAGAAAAGTTTGTGAACCCGCCGCCCTTCGGCTTGCCGGCGATGGAGTTTGCCTACCTGTGGCACTGCCTCGCTCAGACGCCCGTCTACCTGCTCGTCGAAGAGCATCTCGAGCGCATCGACCATGTGCTCCGCCACCTCAGCCAGTACGAGTCGCCCGCGGCCTTCCCCGGCGGCGCTCAGGCATTCTACAGCCAGCACTGCCTCGCCCACTTCTTGCGCGGCGTGGCACTCCGGTACGCTGCCTTCCCGAAGAAGTACACGGTCGTGCAGCCGCCCCGGCACGAGCACCTCCCTGTCGCCCAAATGGCCTCCGACGCCGCCCATGCGCTGCACACCGTGTGCGCCGATGGCCAGCACCTCGATGCCGTCGACCGCTACCTCGTGTACTTTGCGCACTACGAGCTCGGCAAGCTGTACATCGCCCAGGGCGAGTTCGCCAAGGCTCGCTGCGAATTCGAGCTCATCCAGTCCCGCAAGCCGCTCGTGCCGCAGGACAGCCCCATCCCGCTCAAGAGCGGCAAGGCGTCGTACCTCTTGAGCCACATGTGCCAGATGCGCGCCAACTTTGCCATGTCCTCCCTGCCCCGCCACGCCCCGCCGCCTCCTCACAGACCGCCGCACGGCCCGCCCAAATCCACATCCTCACGCCACCCAGGCGAGGCATCTCGGCCCGCGTCAAGCAGCGCGACGGCACGGACGCCTGTGCCGACGACACACTACAACGACATCCCCGAGACACTGACGCGCGCGTCGGCGGACCGCCGTCGCGATGTGGGGCGCCGCGCTCGTCAAAGTCGGCTCCTTTCATAGTTCGCAGCTACTTGCCGCGGCGCAAAGCAAACGTCTCCTGCACGCCTCGACCCGCCCGCAGGTCCTGCCTACACAGCTCGTCGACGTGCCGGCCATGCCTGGCGATCTCCACGACCTGCCCGACCAGGTGCTGGGGCACACAGACCACGCCGTCCACGTCGCCCAACAAGATATCGCCCGGATGCACCGTCACGGGCGGAAACACAGGCTGGCCCTGGGCATCCAGCGGCACCGTCGGGTCAGCTAGCACCAGCGGCACCTGCACCTCACTCGGTCGCGTAAAGGGCGACTGACCCAGCACCGAGTGGCCGCGTGCAAAGACCGGAAACCCCGCGTCGCGGTGCTCGGCCAGATCGCGGCACCGCCCATCGATCACGACGCCCCGCACGCCCAGGCTCTGGGCCCGCGCCGTCATCAGGCCTCCCCACACCGCGGACCGCGCCGAACACGGCGCAGATATCAGCATGATCGAGTCTCGCTCCGCCACATCCACAAAGTGCTTCGACAGCTGGGGCGCATGCACCTCGCTCTGCCACACCATCTTGACCGTAAACGCCGGTCCGCAAATCGACGTGGCGCCCGCCATGGGCTGCGGCGAATACAGCTCCAGGCCGGGCAGGTAGCCGCCCTGCGGCAGCTTGAGCTTGATCAGGGCATCCGCGACTTCGCACGAGCTATACTGCGCGAGCTCCGACACCGCGGACGCCGCCGCCATCGTGTCCAGCCGTCCACTCACCGTAGCCGAGCCACAGGCCTTGCCCCACGTACGAGGTCCACCTCCATGACCAGCCCCAGGCGCGCTCGGCCTGCCTCCACTTGTTTGCCACCAGCCACTCGCCCTCTTCTCACCTCGCGCATGGTACGTGCCTCGCGACGCTGACGCACAGTTTGGACAATTGAATCGTGGACTTGCCGATCTCGGCCGCCCAGCCCGCTGGGGAAGCATGGCCGACTTTATGAGCACTTTCGATCAGCGATTTCCCGCGCCATTAGACGCGTACGAGGACTACTTCAAGGCGTACCACATGTCGTGCTTCCCGGGTCGAGAGCGCAAAGACGTGAGCTACGGCGGCAAGATCATCATGCCACCATCGGCTCTGTCTACTATCACCGAGCTGGAGCTCGAATCGCCCTGGACCTTCCTGCTGCGCGGCACTGGGCGCTCACGATCCCAAAGCACACACGCAGGTGTCGTGGAATTCATTGCCGACGAAGGCAAAGTATACCTCCCCTCTTGGGTACGTACCTACCTGCTCACCTAGATCATGCGCACACTCGACCTCGAGAATGGCGATCCGATCCATATTCAAGGTGCTCGCCTGCCCAAGGGCAAGTTTGTCAAGCTGCAGCCGCAATCCGTCGACTTTCTGGAAATCAGCGACCCCAAAGCCGTACTGGAGCAGGCCCTACGAAACTACCCCACACTCACACCCGGCAATATCATCGAGATCAGCTACAATTGCCTCACCTTCGAGATCCTCATCATGGAAGTGCAGCCCGATGCAGAGGGCATCTCCATCTTTGAGACAGACCTGGAAGTGGACTTTGCGCCACCCAAGGGATACGTCGAACCCACGCCGCCAGCGCGCCCACCGCCCCCCACGATGGCATCAAAGTGGCACATTGATCAGCTCAAGCAGGACGTCATACTGCCCGGACAAGACGCTTCCAGCTCAGCGGGCTCCACACCTCGCGACCCTGGCAGTGTACCCGCGCCGTTCAAGGGCTTTGGGCAGACCTTGAGTGGAAAAAAAACCAAGGGCAAGAAGGACAAGCCAATCACGCCCCGCGATCCCCACAGCATGATTCGAAGCACAAAGTACGTCCATGCCTCTCTGACCGCAGTCACCCGACGATCGTCACGAATAATACACTCCTAGAAGAAAAGCGCGTGCCGGCTGCGCTAGCACTCCCTTACGGCCACCTTTTCTTTGGCTATGACGTTCAGCGCCTGCGCGTGCCTGCAGGAAACGAACCTAATAGTGACGCGCCACCTGAGCCACAGCCAGAGCAGCAGGCCTTCCGCGGCTCCGGACACATGCTCCAGTCGCGCCCCTCGCCTGAGGTGATTGAAATCGACTCGGACTAGTCCCTAGAAAAAATAATTGCTTATATACCCATGAAAAGCAGTGGGCCACGCGTCGTCTCCAGCCAGCTTCACCGACGCGGACGAATACCATGTCGGCCTCTGTTGCGTCGGCACAGCCCAAGTCGGGATTCCGTGCCTTTAAAAATAGTGACAAGCCAGATGAAGTGAGGCGCTCGAACTTGTCGGCTGCCAAGGCCGTGAGCGATGCAATTCGCACGTCTCTGGGACCCAAGGGCATGGACAAGATGATCCAGACGTCATCAGGCGAAGTCGTGATCACCAACGACGGTGCCACCATCCTCAAGCATATGGCGATTGTCCATCCAGCTGCACGCATGCTTGTGGACCTGTCACAAGCCCAGGATGTCGAGGCAGGTGACGGCACCACCTCTGTTGTCGTCCTGGCAGGCAGTCTGCTGGGCGTGGCAGAGAAGCTGCTGTCCAAGGGCATCCACCCGACGATGATCGCCGAGTCTTTTCAGCGCGCAGCTATCAAGTCGGTCGAGTACCTGAACGAAATTTCCACGCCAGTGGACCTCAGCGACCGTGATAGTCTTTTGCGGGCGGCGACGACGTCGCTGAGCTCCAAGGTGGTTTCGCAGTACTCGTCAGTTCTCGCGCCGATCGCCGTGGACAGTGTGCTTCGCCTTGTTGATCTGAAAAACAATGAGACAGAGTCCGTCGACCTGCGTGACATCCGCATCGTCAAAAAGGTGGGCGGCACGATTGATGACACAGAGCTGGTCGATGGACTTGTGCTCGAGCAGAACGTCGTGACATCTAGCGGCGGTCCATCACGTATGGAAAAGGCCAAGATTGCTGTGTGCCAGTTCCAGCTGAGTAGCCCCAAGCCTGATATGGACAATCAAATTGTGGTAAACGATTACCGCCAGATGGACAGGATCCTCAAGGAAGAGCGTCAGTATCTGCTCAACATGTGCAAGAAGATCAAAAAGTCGGGATGTAATGTGCTGCTTATGCAGAAGAGTATTCTACGCGATGCTGTCAATGAGCTTGCCTTGCACTTCCTGGCCAAGCTCAAAATCATGGTCGTCAAGGACATTGAACGCGACGAGATCGAGTTCCTGTGCAAGTCGCTCGGCACGAGTCCGATCGCTGACATTGAAGCATTCACCGAGGACAAGCTCGCGAGTGCAGAGCTTGTGGATGAAGTGCAACACAGCGGCGCTCGTGTCGTCAAAGTGTCCAAGATCAAGAACCCTGGCCGCACGGTCAGTGTGCTGTGTACGGGCTCGAACTCGCTCGTGCTGGAAGAGAGCGAGCGCAGTCTGCACGACGCTCTGTGTGTCGTGCGCTGCCTCGTCAAAAAGCGCGCCCTGGTGGCCGGTGGCGGTGCGCCAGAAGTACACATGTCGCGCCGTCTTGCACAGTACGCCCAGACGCTGCAGAGCCTGGAGGCGTACAGCTTCCAGGCGTTCTCCGAGGCACTCGAAGTGATCCCCACGACACTCGCTGAAAACGCCGGTCTGAACCCCATCTCGATTGTGACGGAACTGCGCAACCGCCATGCATCAGGGGAGAAGACGGCCGGCATCAATGTGCGCAAGGGTATGATCACCAACATTTTGGAAGAAAACGTACTGCAGCCGCTCTTGGTGTCGACTAGTGCACTGGAGCTTGCCACCGAGACTGTGTCTTTGCTCCTGCGCATTGACGACTACCAGCTCTCCCGCTGAGCCCGCTGTTGACCATAGCCCTTTCATGCTCCTAGACTTGGCGAGGAAAAAAAGTATTGCAGAAATGTCACATATGGAGGTGGCTGGGCGGTGTTGGAGGCCCCTAGTGGGGAGTGGCGCACAGCGCCTGAACCATCATGGCATCGGACTCGTACTTAGGCGTACCTATGAATCAGCATCGGCCTGTGCAGCTTTTTGATCCGCCGATGCACGACCAAGCCTATTCAGACAGTCAGGCGTATGACCAACGGCTGTCGACGAGTGATGCGGTGCACGACAAGTTTGTGGACGAGCCGACCATGGAGGAGTCAGCGCTGTTTTCTGACGCGCCCGCGATGAATCGTGGCTCAGGGATATACCAGGGGGTGCCGCGCAAGGGCATTTGGCGCATGGATGAGCTGCGTGAGTTTCAAAATCAGAGCCTCCTGATGCAAATCCTGCGCGTATTCTTCTTCATTCTAGTGATCGGGATTATCCTTGCCTTGTGCATTATCATGCTCATTTTTGTCTTCCTGCGCCCGCCTAACATCGGTGTAAAGGACGTGTCGGCGCCCATCGAGTCTGATGTCCGGATTCAAGGCACGTCCGTGCAGGTACCTGCGAACATCTCGTTTGTGATTTCCAATCCCAACTATGTGCCGGCGACGATCAAGACCATCACAGCTCATGCGTATGATAAGGCTTACCAGGACACATCGATGGGTATATGTCATCTCTCGAACCAGAAGATTGAATCCCGTCAGAACACGACGGTTACGTTGCCGTGCAAGCTCGAATACAGCCTGGAGAAGGATCCTCACCTGACGATCATCAAAGACATTGCGCGGAGCTGCTTCCAGAGCAAGGACAAGCGCCTCCAGCTTCTCCTCAAGGTCCACTTGAAAGTACAGCTATACTCGTTCACGGTGCCGATTGATGTGAATCCTAGCATCTCGTTCGAATGCCCCGTGACCAAGAAGCAAGTACAGCAAGTTGTGGGCCACAAGGTGGATCTGGACGACATCTTGCAAAACGTCCGTCGCCGCAGCCTGCAAGAGGCATGGTCTGCTTTTCGCGAGCGATATCTGCCGCGAAGCAACAGCAGCCCCGGGGACGAATTGTAGAGCTTATCCTACGCCGACTTGTACATAGTGTGGACATGCTTTTGGATTCCTTCCACCACGCCTGCCATGAGGCATGACGCATACGCGTCCATCGCGCATCTGGCGCTGAATGTGACGCCACCGCGCACACAGTGGATGAATATGGGCCTGTGGATGCAGCAGGACGTGTCGTTCCCCGACGCATGTCAAGGTACGTCCTCTATCCCTCACGCGTCGCAGCGCTGGCCCAGTTTTTACACCAAGCCGCCCAGATCCCGCCAGACGCGCGCATTCTCGACGTAGGGCACGGATGTGGTGACTCGCTGCTTCTCTTGGCAGAGACGTACAAGCCTGCCTGTTTGCACGGCGTCACCTTTGAAGCCGCTCACGCACAGCAGGCCCGCCAACGTCTGGGCGAGCGTGCCACGATATGGTGCGCGGATGCCGTGGAGTGGCTGAAGAACAGCGTCGACACATATGATACCGTGCTGGCCTTGGACTGTGCGTACCATTTCAGCGACCGTGCCGACTTTGTGCGCACGGCTTCCCAGCGCCTGGCGCCCGGCGGCACACTGGCGTTGGTCGACCTTGTCGGAGCCTGGCCATACCCCGCCTGGCTGGCACCCGCTCCGAGCGTCCCTGCTCCCAGCGGACCCCCGACGTTGTGGGAACGTGTGCAGCACTATGTGATCTGCAGGCTATCTCGAGCGAATCCGCATGCCTTTATTTCGTTCGATGCGTATCGGGCCCTGCTGCAGGAGGCACACTTGGACGTCGTGGACGTGCGAGATATATCGCACGACGTGTTTCTCGGCTTCGCAGCGTTTCTTCAGGGCCTCGGTGTGCATGACCGCGCGTGGCGTGGCGGCAGCGTCTGGCAGCGGTGGGCACTCCGAGCCTTTGGGTCGGTGGTGCAAAAGTGGGCGCACGGCGGTGATACGGGCCATGTGCGATGCAGCCTGTGGGTCGCACGGAAGGCTCAGGCGCAAAACACATGAACGTCGTGAGCTGTCGTACGCACGATAGCGCGCTCGCCGCAGTCGACGATGGTGCCGTCCACACACATGGTCCGAGCTAGTGCGTCGTCGCGCGCAGGCTCCCAAATATACCCACTCGCACGAAAGTATTCCACGATCGGACGGCGCTCTTCATACTGCATGTCCACATGCTTGCCTTGTTGGTACATGCCTTGGAACAGGACTGGTATCAGCACGTCGCTCGCAAAGGCATCCGGACTCGATGCGCTCGGCTGCCGAGTGGGACGAATCACAATCACATCCATGGCTCTGGCCGGTCGTCGGAGCGGCGCCGGCGCTGTCGGACTCGCAAACGGAGCTGGCACGAACGATGGCTCCAGTCTGTCCACTGTCATCGCATTCATGTAGAGAAATGGACCGGATACGTGCACGCGCCCATCTGGGCTGTGCTCATAAGCTGCAGGCCGCGAAAACGAGCGGCTGGACGGATCGTACACGGACACGGGATGCCCCTCGTCCGGAAGGAGCGTGAGAGTGGCATGGACCCAGGATGTGAGATGCTGCTCCGCGGCTATTTGGAAGCGCTCCGGCCCAGGATACCGTGCGCGCAGCGCCTCGGAATCACGGAGAATCGCTGCGTGCAGGGCGTGTGATACCACCACACACGCCAGATGGTGCCCTGGGTCAGCCTGCATCAGTGTGAGGGGCTTCGCAGCTTGTGCCTGGGTAAACGCGTCCAGCGAGCCGAGTCGCCACGCAGGATCCGGCGCCGTGTCCGGCCCCATCAAAGCATGGTACAGGGCATTGCCCGTGCCCACAGGCACAAGAACGATCGAGATCGTGCGTGGCTGTGCATCTGAAAAGAGCCCTTCCAACAGCTCGTGCACGGTGCCATCACCGCCCAGCACCACGCACGTACATGCACGCCCATGCGCGGCTATGGCCCGGCCCAGGCGCACAGCGCCGGCATCCGCCTCCGTTTCATGCACGACCACGCGGACGGACGGAGCTTTGTCCTCTTGCCACGCTCGGAGGCGCGGCATCACATAGGCCTCCAGCATGTGCGCCGCGCGCCGCGCGCCTGCCACGGCATTCCACACGACATACAAGGTGTCGCCCATAGCCCTCCGTGCGAGGCTCGTGCGAGGCTCGGGGGCACTGCCTGCGTATTAGGTAAGGCGTCCCTCGTTCTGGGGTCCTGCGGCCGCCAACTGAGCACGGGCACACCATGAGCCAAGTGGACGCCGAAAACGTAGACGTCCGCAGCCTCGATGAGGCTCTGGGCGAGAATGTGGGCAAGAAAGCTTCGGTGCCGAAGGCCACAGCCGCAGCGCAGGAGGACGCGAGTGCCGCGAAGCCCGCTGCGTCCATGCCCGCCGCTGGTCCCAACACCGCCTTGACAGAAGACACGATTGACCGCGTTTGGGACATGTTTCCCAAGCTCAAGCGCGATACTATCTCGGACGTACTGCATTCAAAACGAGGCAACGTAGATGCAGGTATGTGTACATCGACGCCAGCTTACTTGCGCAGCCATGCCCCTGCTGTTAGAAATCTATGACCCAGACGCTGCCAGGCCCCATCGCAATACCTCGCCCTACCACACACACCATCCCGCACAGAGCATTCCTTCCAACACACTGCCGTATGAGCCGCGCAGACGCAAGCCCTTCGAGCCACGTTGGGACCCATCGCAGTTGTCCTACAGCCCACGCATGATGCCACCCCGAACGACGCCCCATCCCAGCACCTTCGCTCCGCCACCCGAGCCCAGTCCCTGGCCCGGACCTCAACAGATGCAGCAGCTCTCTGACGACTTTGATCGGCTTACTGAGCGCGGTATGGCAAAGTTCGGCTCCGCTCTTTCCAGCCTGCGCCAGAAGGCCGAAGCCGCCATGCGGAATCGCGAGGGAGCGAGGACACTTTTCCGGCCACAGAGCGCCAGCACCGATCCTTTGAATCCACACGCAGCCCAAGCATCGTCTTGGGACCCCTTTCCGTCCACGCAAAAGAGTCCGTACGACCATGATCCACACGTCGTGTCCGAGTCGCAGCTCGACGAACTGGCTCCATCGCCCCTCTCCTCCAAGGACGACAAGACTGCGCCGCCCCTTCCCCAGCATCCTGCACAGACTTCCAGCACGGATCATTGCACCGCCCCAAGCAGTCAGGCATCTGCAGCTGACACAACGGAAGACAGACCCTCCAAGTCGGCCCACACCCTCCATGGCAGTGACCACGCTACCTCACACGACGCGCCAGAGCCGAGCAAAAACAGCTCGCCCAAGGAGCCTGCCTCATCTGAACCCAAGTCATCCGCCACCGATGACGAAGAGTATATCGATAACCCATTCGACGACGACGACTAGCCAGTGTGTAGAAGTATGCTCCTCCCTCCCACTTGGCCCCTAAAAGTGGAGGGACGTACCCTGCCTTGTCTCCTCATGGCGGCAGCGGCGTCCGACACAGCGGCCGTGCCACGCACGGCGATCCAGGCCGTGCACGACATGCTCTTCGTGCTGCGTGCTCTGCGTGCTTACGCTGGAACCGCGCGCATATCGGAAGAGGCCCATGCCCTGTCGTTGCACAGCGCAACGCGACTCGGCCTCTATTCGATCGGAATGCCTTCTGCGCATGAGAGTCACATGTCTCGCGAATCCGTACTTCATGCCTTGGATTCCATCTATGCAGCGTCTCGAAAGCTGCGCGAAGACCTCGATCCGTCGAACACGGCTCATAACGGCACGCTACCGACCCGTGTAGCAGAACTCTCGCGTGTGGCATCTGAGCTGTGTGATGCGTCCGGCAGCGTGCGCGCCTACTCTTTTTGTACAGACACCAATCTCATGCCCTTTCCGCCTGCGCTGTGGACAGGTGCTCTCTCACACACATCGCAGCCTTCGACGGACCACAGGCAAGCTACAGACACGCTCGACACATTGTGCCAAGGCATCATACCCACCCTATCTGGCATGGGTCTCGAATGCTTCCACGAACGCATCGATATGCCAGATGCCCATGCTGACATACAGGCGAAGCATACGCTCACGTGTGGTGGTCGAAACATTGTGCTCGACATTGGCTTTGGCCTCGCGCACCAAGCTGATGCTCACCTTCCCCATGTGTCCCTGCAAGTATCGTTCGCTTCCACTGCATCGGCTCAGACGCCCGGCGGCAGAAACAACGCTCTCGCCGACGTAGTTCGCCTGCCGCTTCAGCAGCTGGCGCTTATACTCTTTGGCCTGCCCACTGAGCCCCGTGTTTTCGAGCGCCTGACGCGCGGCTCAGTCCCTCCCACCACCGCCTATGCTCAGGCCATGGCCCTTTGGCAGGCTTTCATATCGGCGCTGACGACACTCGTCAGTATCGATGGCTTGTGTGTATCAGCGCCACCAGCGGACAAGCCAGACGCATTTCAAGCGCTCGATCAAGTAAGTCGTACAGCACAGCGTGTGTGTGAAGCAGAGATGCATGTCCTAGCACAACAGTACGGCGAAGCAGACGAACAACGCGTCGTGTCTCTCGTCATGGAGCACGGCCACGGACTTGCTCTGTCCCACCATCACACGCCGTTCCTGAGCTTGGCATTTGCACCGTCTCACGCTGCTACGGTCCGCATCGGCCCCTGTGTCTTGCATTTTGAGCCCGAATCTAAGCCCACATGGACACCCATACCACATTCGGACGTGCCTCGGGAGGCGTACGATGTACTCTCAACAAGCGTTCTCGAAGAGGGACAGAACCGTCCTCAGGCCTTCATCGCACTGCTTGAACCAGGCATGTGCGTTCCGCTCCGCATTGCAAGGCACGTATACTGTGCCTTGGGCCTTGCTCGACTTCCTAGGTCCAGCAGTACGCCACGGCAATCCGCATGCGGTTACGTGCGGCAATGTCTGGGTACATCGCGACGATACCATGCAGCATCGCAGGACGAGGAGAGTCGACATATCACGGCTCTCCCATTTCGCAGCTTGGCTCATTTGTACAGCGCCTTAGAACTTTTGCGGGAACATGCACGATGGGCGACCCTACTCAGCAGCGCACGGTTGGATCGGTGTGAGGATGGTACAGCCGTCACGGTGCAGCTCGAGGAAGCTGGCCCGCCAGGGACGTCCGAACTCCGCCTGAGCATACTCTCGACGCGCTGCAACAAGACGATCAATGCACAGCTCGCCTACTGTGGCGGCTATGAGCTTCAGGCACAGAGCGTGGACATGCCACTACGAACGACGACCGTGTTGGACGCGCAAAAAGCGCGCCTCATCACGGACGCTCTCCAGCATACTCCGCGCCTGGACACGTTAGTACATCACCTGCTCGAATGGGGCATATGCAGCACATGAATACAGAGGCAACAAGAGGGGTGACCTGTGATCGCCTTGCAATTACATAAAGTAGACATTCTACAAGCAAGACGTGGGCAAAGCTGATTACTCGAGCTTCGCGGGGAAGGCGCCATTCTCGCGCTGCTCATCCCACTTCTCGATCTGAGCGTCAGTGCCGAGTTACGCAAGACGTACCCATTCGTTCGGGCACAGAGAGTGGAAGGTCGAGAAGAACTGCTTGCACGGCTCAAAGTCCTCACCCTTTGAGTTCACACAGCGGTAGTAGTCGGCGTAGCTGCACAGTCAGATGTACGTTGACATACCTCTGCCAGCTGCATCATGTGTGCGCGCCAGGCGCAGTCGTGTTAGTATGCAAGACAAGTCGCGAATCTCAGGGCACATACCAGTGGCGGGTCTGGTTCTGGTGTGTGTTAGTGCTTCCCACGCAGAATCAACATACCTGGTTGGGGAAACGCGAGTCAAAAAGCGCAGTCCTTAGATCGAGTACTTCAGGCATGCTTGATACAACAGAGAAAGGTAGAGGCCAAGGTCGGTGGCAGTCGGGTCAAAATGCTATCCGCGGCTACCAATGCTCGGCCGAGATATGCACACGCACCTTTGCAGAAGCGGTGGCGCCTCACTAGGCCTGTCGGACCATGGAGGCGCTCAAGGCCCACATTGTCGCGCAAAAGCGCAAGGTAGCCTCCGAGACGGGATCTACGTCCAAGTATATGCGCCGTGGAAGCATTGAGCAAATGCAGCGTGCAGCCAGTGCCGAAGAAGAGCATGACTCGCCTAGTCCACCGGCACGTGCACTGACCAACCCCACATCACCGCCTCAGCCCACCCAGGAGCCGGAACCCGTGGACGAAAGCAAAGAGCGCTTCACGATTTCCAATGAAGATGCTGTGAAGAGACTTCGTCAGAAGGGTGAACCCGTCCGCCTATTTGGTGAATCCGACCGCGATCGCCGACTCCGACTCCGTGCGCTAGAACTGCTTGAGGAACATGATGTTCACACGCAGCAAGGGCACGATGATAGTAAGCGATTTATGCGCACTTCAGAGAGCCAGGTGATCATGGACCGCATTGAAAAGCACCCGTCATCTCAGATTCCATCAGAACCAACTGACTCTGGCGATGCGACAGCGTCGTTGCCGTCCAAAGCAAGAGTGCCTGCACGAATGCGCGAGGGCATCGGCATGCACACGGTGATGGACCTCAAACTGATGTGGTCGGATCCGGCACGTGTGTATCCGATCTTATACTATACACTTAAAGGCTTGCTTGAAGATTGGGGAGAGGCACTGGCTCAGCGCCCGGAGGACGTACGTTTGAGTGAACAAGGACGCCATGTAGCTTCACTACATGCACAAACGGCCGAATATATTAAACCTCTTCTCAAAGCGCTGCGACGGCGCTCGCTCGAGCCAGATGTCCTTTTGCGAATTGCTGAGATCGTACACTACATGCAGCTGCGCGAATACCGTAAAGCGAACGACTCATACCTGCAGTTGTCTATTGGGAATGCGCCATGGCCCATTGGCATAACGATGGCAGGGTACGTGCCACGACGGCTAACGAAACAGCATCCATGAACGGTCCGCCGACGAAAAACTGGCAACGTCTCGCGTAGCACACGGTACGTGCATTAGGGTATACTCACCAAGTACTAGTGCTGAACGACGAAGTCAGTCGGAAGTATATTCAGAGCGTCAAGCGACTTATTACGTTCGCACAGTCACATGTACGTGTTCATGGGCTGACACGCAGTACCCACCTGACGATTTGAGTAAGCTCATGGGCTAGACTCTTTCTTACATAGCTTAAGATACCCAAATGATGTATTACATGACCGTACAACACTTCTTGGGTGAAACATCCTGCTCTGGTGCCTCCTTGGCGGCGGGCGAAGGAGACAAAATAGGATCCTTGTGCTGTTCGCAGTACTGCTTAAGCCTATGACGTGCATCTGATACATGGTTTGGCTGATCAGGCATAGGCTCCGTTCTTTCTGTATTTGCAACCGGCGCCTGAAACCGCTTCATCTCGAGCACCTCTGGCTGTTCCTGCATGACTATCGTTTGGGGCGAGAAAATATCGGCGCTGGGCACGCAAGTTTCACATTTTGGTGACCTAGTAGGCAAGACACGTGATACACCGGGACCCTCCCGAGTGTCGCGGCCAACTTGGGGCCCTGACTTGCTAAACACGCTACGATTTGGCCGTCGCAGCAAAACGAGCAAGCTGGGGCGGTGCTGCTACTCGAGCTTCTTCGCATATAGGCATGGCCTATGGTCTGCTGCTTTAACAGAGAAATAAACACTGATTAGTTCAGTTTTGGCATGGAACAAAGCATCAACGCTATGGACTCGAAGCCGAACACGACAGCACTGCAAAGCCCCCTGAGACGAGCTCAAGGCAACACAAACATTCCAAAATGGTCCCCTTCCGCCGTTTTTTCGCAATATTCCAGTGGAAGCTCAAGATCTCAAGACTCAAGTGAAATTTTGTCTTCCAGTGGAACAAGATCGTCCGATGGCTCCATTCAAAATAGCCCTGCATCTAATGTGATTACTCCAGCGCAAAGAACGGCTTGCGAACAGAAGGTGCTCCCACCACGCTTCTACGATGCTGATCCGGAGGATTTGTTTGCGCTTATATCGGGCATGCTGCTTCAGCTCATCTCTCATAACGATACCATTCCCTTGCATCCGGCCGACTTGACACGTTTTCATTCTCGGGCACCTCCGGGCATCAGTGTCGAGGCCTACCTTCGTCGCTTGGCCAAGTACACAACTCTGGATAAGCCATGTATGCTTATTATTTTAATCTATATTGACCGTGTTTGTGAGCGCATGGATGGCTTTACAATTTGCAGTCTCACGGTGCATCGATTCTTATGTGCGTCTGTCGTGTGTGCAAGCAAGGCTTTGTGTGATTCGTTTAGCACAAACAGTATGTGTTACTTTATCAAGGCTGACATTAGCGCATTATGCACGCGTCGGTGGTATTTCTCTTGTTGAGATGAATCTCTTGGAGAAGGAGTTTCTTAATGTGATCGACTGGCGTTTAATGGTACGTGCATACACTTTACGACTGACATGCAGGTTACGGCCCCCGTGATGCAGCACTACTACGCTTCCCTGGTCAACATGCACCCGAATTATACTCTCGCACCAATGTTAGAGCCTCTGCCCACAATGTTCCCAGCTATTTCGAGGTCGTCTAACGCAGTCTCGTGAGCCTGGTCCTGAGACATGCATTGTACTATAGATATTTAGCCTCTTGGACGCTCGCCTGAAGTGCCCAAATTTAATTGAATAACTTGCACGTCGATTCCAGTTTAATAAAGAGAGAGTCAAACGATTGGATCATATTGTTCACGTCGCCCTTCAACTTCCAAGCCGAGTACACCGTAAATTTTTGGAGCGTTGGTATTTTGCCGCTAGGGGGAGGTGAACAAGAAGCGTTGTAATACTTGCCAGCACCGCTAAGAGAACCCTCTAAAGACCCGTGTTATTCTCCCTGTCTATTGGGACCGCAATCCACGGTTTTGGTTGCCTACTTTTTTTCATGGACTGCGGCTCCGATTGGTATGGAACGTCTCGACGCACGCATGACAGCTCTTGCGGAACTGACAAGTTCCTCAAAATGTACATATTCAAAGGATGAACACAATCAATTAAAAGAGTCTTGGCGCACATTACTCCCTCCTCATAATGTCATAAACAAAACTGACAACAAGCCCGTTCAAAAACGCCTCAGCAACATGCAAAGTTGGCATGATTATTCAACCGAAGATGTTGACGGATCGCAGGATATCTTCTTGGGACCAAATGACGTGCAGGATACGTTGGAATTCCTTGGTTACGAAGATGACGAACCTTGTCGCTCTCCTATATTTGGTAATAGAGCGGATTTATTCGTTCGGCGACCTTCACCATCTCTATTTTCTACCTCAGAAAAACCGTACATTCGAAGTCCTACCAGGATCCCTAGTGATTCTTCTAGCTCGCTGGGTAACTGCTACAGCTCCGTTGATTCGGACCATGGGAAGGACAAGCATAAGCAAGACTATTTAAATGGCAATGTTGATGCTTACGGGGCATTAGAAGCAAAGAGGGTTAGTGAACCAGAACAAGAGTCGTCCCTACTGGATAACGATCGAGACAGCTGGCCTACTAGCTCCAGGCAAAGTGTGCACCTTCTAGGAGATCGACAAAACTCTCAGCCCAATTCTCTCGCGACTAAACCGCCTTCTCATTTGAGCCTCATGGATAGAAGCCGGTCTGATTCAAACGTTTTTTCCTCACTTTGCAACGATGACAACCATGTTAACGGATTGCCATCGTTACAATCCACTAACCATGAACTTCTGTGTATTGACACAACAGATGTATCCTCCTACTCGCACAATGCAACAAATTCACACACTGTAAATCACCACGATCACCGCATTACCCTAACTACGGCGCCTAACTCATATTGTGTTCGCTTTTATATGCCAGGTTTTAGCTTGGATGGGATCACGCTCACAATGAAAGGTTTACATCGTCGTATTCTCCATATATTGGCTAACAAATGGGGATCCGAACAATGGGAACACTTTGAAAGGCGGATTGTTTTTGCTCAAGATGCGCAGATGTCTCTTATTCGTGCGCGATTCGAGAATGAACAATTGATCATTCAGGTCCCCCGCAAGTTTGTTCCCTCTTTCTCCTCCGACTCTTCTGCTTCAGGCACTGAATTGACGAGTGCTGACTATTTATTGATTCCGCCAGGAGACAACCGTCGTGACAGCATAAAGAGTGCACAATTTTGACAGGCAAGCCGCTTTGTACATGTCGTCTACCTTCGCCTCCGTTTCATAACGCCCTTTCTGTCCATACACCGCCAACATAAAATGAAACACTGGCAAATGCTTGTAAAAATACGAGGCTTTTCTAGTCTACGGTGCATAATTATGAGATACACGCTGCCATTTAGGCGCTGTGACCATAAGCAATGACACGCTCGTGGTCAGGGTTGTACTCCTTCTCTTGAGCCAGACCTTCGGGATAGCCAAACACCATCTCACTCTGGATCTGGAACGACTCAGGAAGACTGTATTCCTTCTTGAGCATGTCGCCAGTAAGGTTTCCGTAATGCTGAAGGTTAGCACCGTAGCCAGCAGCTTCGAGACCGCTCCAAGTGTAGATCTGGGCCACACCTGAGGCATGAAGCGACCATGTTGGGAAGCCAGATGCGAACATAGGAAATTGTTCTTGCTGAGCCTTGATCAGCTTTTCGTCCTCGAAGAACAGAATTGTGCCGTAGGCCTTGGCAAAGTTCTGCAACTTGGGGCGCATAGTCTCAAGGGCTTCATCACTAACGGAGGCAGAAACAGCACGCGGCACGATCTCGTTCCAGTACTTGTTGTGCTGGTCACCCAAGAGCACCACGACACGGCTGCTTTGGACGTTAAAAGACGAAGGAGCCTCCTTCACAAGTTCGCGGATATATTGAACCAGAGCATCATCTGCGAGAATAGGCTTTTTGGAAAGTTCGTAGATGGTACGACGGTTCTGAATTACCTGGAGAAAATCTTTTGCAGACGTCGTGCTTGCCATAATGGTTGTTTGCGGGACCGTTGCGCTTGGGCCGGTTAACTCGACTTTAGCCTCTGTGATTGGGCCCCATAAATTTCTACGTGGCAAATTTGCAGATGAGACTTGCGCCATTTTTTGACACGTAGCCGCGGCTACCTAATGGTCCGTGCAACGTTGTATTTGGGCATTGCACCCCAGTGAGACTCTTCATCAAAACAAGTCAAACTTCATAGCATCCATCGAATGAATTCTAGGCCTTCGAAATACTTGGCTTGATAGTTCAGATGCAACAGCGACCAGTCGACTCAATTTAAAACGACAGAATCCTGATAAAGAAGTTGTATTGGCCTGAAAGTCTATGCTAGCAACGTATTGCTATGTTTACTTGTAAACAACTACGCGTTCTTCGTCAGGAATGTAGTCCTTGGCGCCTGCTGGAGCCTCTGGGTGGCCAAAGACCATTTCAGACTGAATTTCGTAAGATTCAGGAAGATTGTAGACGCGCTTGAGGGTCTCGCCCGTCAAGTTGCCGTAATGTTGAAGGTTGGCACCGTAACCCTCGGCCTCAAGGGCAGCCCATGTGTAGATTTGAGCCATACCAGAAGCATGTAGCGACCAAGTTGGGAAGCCAGACGCGAACATAGGAAATTGTTGTTGCTGGGCCTTGATCAGGTCTGAGTCTTCAAAGAAAAGGATGGTTCCAGTGCCGGCTCGGAAACCCTCCAGCTTGCCCTTCGAACTTTCAACGGCCTTCTCACCAGCAGCCTGGCGAAGAGCAGCAGGTACAATTTGTCCCCAGTAGTGGTCGTGCTGGTTGCCGAACAAGATAACAACGCGACTGCTTTGAACATTGAAAGATGAAGGAGCTTCACGCACAGCCTGCTGAACAAGCTGTACGACTTGCGCATCAGGAAGAATCGCCTTCTTCGAAAGTGCGTAGATGGTGCGGCGATTGCGAATCACCTGCATGAATTGTTGGGTGAGAGTGTTGGCTGAGCTCATTTCTGATGGGGGAAGGTTTCGATAATTGCAACTGTCTTCCATATTTATATACAACTCGGGTCTACGCACCACGGGACAGGCTGTTTTACTCAGACTGAATATTTAAGCTCCACTCAATAACAAATCACGACGGAGAGACGGAATTTTCCCTACTTGCAATTAGCGCCTCGATCTCAGCACAAACTTCAGACATGCTAGGTCTGTCTCTTGGGTTTTGTTGCCACATTTGATCGATAAGATGCACAATATCGTCGCCATAACGACGGCGTATGCTTCCCGTAAATGGTCTGAACGACATGTTAGAATGTATGCCTGCGTACCTTAAATGCTTTTGCCGCACGTTCATGTAAATCTGGTGTTCATTTAAGCCCTGGAATGGGTATCTCTTCTCTGTTTGATGCCATTGTAGTGCCTCCCAAAATGTCATGGCAGCACTCCAAACATCCACTTTTTCGTTATATTGTGGCTTTGGAGACCATAACTCGACTGCTTGCCAATTAACAGTGCCGACAAGTGACCGAATCATGGCATATTTAGAGCGTTTAACTCTTGCGAGACCGAAATCGCTGATTTTTGCAATGCCCTGTGCATTGATCAATACATTCGTTGACTTGCAATCGCGGTGAACAATCATCGGTTTATGCGTGTGCAAGTATTCAAGACCTCGAGCAATCTGTAGAAGGATGCGGAAAATGTTCACATCCGGAGGTGGTGGGGTATTACGGATAAAATCAAACAGGTCTCCATTTTCGCACAGCTCACTCACAATCACACAGGGCGGACCTAGCCTGAGATTTGTCGGTATGCCAATGCCAATAAACTGCACAATGTTCTCGTGTCGCAAATCTCGCAGAAACTTGAGCTCCTTGATGTCCATTTCAGTTAGCTCATCGCGTAGATCACAAATAGCGACAGGCAACACGCGCGTGCGTGATACATGGTAAAGGCCTCGATACACATCTTTGAAAGCGCCAGCGCCGATTCGTTCTTGCCTCACGAGCTTTTCGGGTGAAATCACATAGTCCAGTAAATCAAGGCGTCCAAGGTCTAGAGCTTGAACTTCATTATGGGCTGACTCAGACGCCTTTGGTGTAGGGGTCTTGATTTTTGCAGGTTTTAAACCAGGATACGAAGTCGGTTCATGGGATAGTTGCTCCGGTAGATTTTGGTTTGACTGAGGTATATGTTGAGCTGGGATGTGCGTCGGCGTATCGTCCAACTCGGGAAATGACGAACTTTCGTCGGGAACAGACGACAATTCTGAGTCAGATGAGTCGAACCAAGCAAATTCTTCTTTATTCGAAAAAGGTGCAGGAGCTTGCATATGCTTTGGTGTGCTCTTATCATGCAGAGGTGACACGGTGATTTTTTGATTCATATTTGGGCTGCGCTCGAATCGCCGCAGACGTCGTGAGCGTGGCGATCGTAAAAATACAGGATGCACAGGACGCTTTTCATGGGTAGCAGCAGAATTCTGTCTTCGAAATGGATGAACATGCGGTGGTAAGGGCGGTGGGGCTGGATATTTCGATGATGAGCGCAGTCGATGTCTGGGCGTGCGATGAGGACTGCGATAAACCCAGGCAGCTTTGGTCCTTTTTGGCGTTCCTGTAACGTGCCTTCGACCCCAGGTGCTGCGTGGATATCGTTTGTGCCGGTTTTTTTTCGAGCTAACATTCTCATCGCTATCGCTTGAAGATGTGGCGTACCAATCAGAGTCACCGCTCACGATGCCCGAGCTCGATGTTTCCTCTTTCAGTTGCCCGGCTCGAGTACGCTTCGGTGCGCTTTGTACATTCTTTGATCCACTTGGCGACATTGATGGGGGCGATGATCTAAGCCGCTCATCATGCAAATGTCCTGACGCGGGCTCCAGCATGTAGCATGCCTCGTGGGTACAGGAGAACGTGTGGAGATAGGCTCGTTGACAAGGGGCCCCCGTTACAGGCCTGGCTCTGATTTCGCTCTAGGGCCACGTGGCTATGTATGTACAGGCGACGTCGTTCGACCGCCTCGAAGAAAACTACCATTGCGACAGTTGCTCAGCTGTGAGAGGCTCAGTCTCTCGCTCGTATTCGATTTCGACACGCGGACGGCCACGCTTACCCCGCGCATCAGAGCGAGGACGCTTCGGCGCTGGGCGCTTGGAGCTCTTCTTCGTGTCGTTGTCGTCCGTGTCGTCCTCAGAGTCTTCGTCGAGCGAGTCATAGTCTTCGAGATCGTCATCTTCTTCACTGCCCTCATCGTCTGACACGAATTCACGCTGTCCATACTCGTCGTCGTCGTCGTCGTTCATGGCGCGCATCTCTGCATCCATTGCCTCGATATCCTCTTCCTGCTCTTCGTCACTGAGTTCTTCTTCCAGTTCCAATGCGTTGCCTTCGGCATCAGGCACGCGTGCTTGCGCGCTTTCCAGCACAGCATTCCACACGCTCTCGTTCACATTCAAGGGTGCTTCACCGTAGGCACCGCGCTTGAGACGGTCAAGCAGTTCCTTTTCGATCGACTTTTCCAGCTTGGCCGCGCGCAGTGCCTTGTTCTCGCGCGTTGCCTCACGCCGCTCAGTTTTCTTCTTGACACCCACTAACTCCGGTTGCTCTTCCTCTTTAAGTTTGATTTTGCGCATCTTGATGAGATACTGGGTAATCTTGGTGAGTCGTTGCTTGGCCTTGTGTACAATAAAGTTCGGCCAGTATATTAGCTCCTTATCGATTTGTTCTAGCGCCGTACTATACCTGTTAGAGAGACGTATCCGCTCCCATTGTCTTCGTGGAGAGTGCGCACGCTCAGCCGTTTTGACGTACAGGTACAAAACACCCTCATGCTCACGTACCGTGGCGTACCGAGAGTTGGCAAGTGGACAAGACTGACGATTGCACATACCAGTCAAGTTGTATTCATTCCTGCAAAATGTAGAGTGCGTCGAAGACTTGATTTTGTAAGAGCAGAATTGATGGCCGATGACCGACCATATCACGTCGTCCGCCTGCATGGTGTCGGCAGAAAAAAAAATGGCGCGTGTAGTAACAATGCCTCAGCTTTGCCACTCCTTGGCCTCCACATAGGAAACCGGCAGAGAGCAAGGGGCTATGAACGCTATACGCCAGCGAGTCCCATGACAAGGCGCCAAGGCAGGCCGGGCAGATAAATGTCGACGAACCGGTGCATTTCGTGCCAGCGCACCATCCCGGATTCTTCGATGCACTCGGAGCGCGCCTCCTGCTCCGCCAGCGTCGCTTCGTCGGTGTACCCAAAACGCGCAAATGTATGCAATTGGCGCGCAGCACGCACAAAGTTGTCGATTTCGCGGGCAGCAACATCGATCATGCGTAGCGATTCGCCTTCCTTGAGCTCACTGCGCGCGGGTGCTGCAGGTACAGCGTCGTTGGATGTAAATGGCATCAACACAAAATCAGCGGGCTGTACAAATGCGCGTGTGAGTGAGCCCAGTAAGAAGGCCAAGATCATAAAGAGGATCAGCGTCGACAATTGGTAGCCCCGGCGCGGCATAGGCATCTGCTGATTTGTCTGTGCGATCGGTGAAACGGGCGATGCCGGTGATGACACGGACGTGGATGCATTCGATGGGGCAGCGCTGGTCGGCGGCTGCGAGTTGGGCGTCGGTGAGACAGACGCCTCCGCGTCAATGCGCTTCGTCGGCCGCACAAATGACATGACGCCATCGTACCAACTCTGAGGCGACAGGAGGCTCATCAGCGGTGTAGAAGATGGAGCCGGAGCTGTCGGCGCCGTCTTCTCCGCGTCGGTCGACACGTCGGCCGCCGAGACATTTTCAGTGCTCGGCGTGGGCGCCGCCGCCGATGCAGCATCCGGAGAATGTGCCGCCACTGACGCTATCGGCACATGAGGAAGACCTACATGCCCCGTGGTCGGCTCACTCATATGTTCGAGCTGATCGACGTCCACATCGAGTGGCTCACGTGCGGATTCGTCGCCATAGCAAATCTCAGCGACGCGATGATTGATGGTGACAGGTACATGCGAGGGTGTCGCATTAGTGCATGCACGGCCTTCGAGCGGCGCAATGACCGCCCGAACAAGGAAAGGCTTGGTATAGGCGCGCTCCGGCAGGGTGACTCGGACACAATGGCGGTGAGATGGCTCCGCGTGTGTGTGCGTGGCCGCCTGAAGGGCACTGGGCTGAATATCGAGCACTTGGACATCGATGGGCATCGCGTCGCTGGGTGGCGAAGTAGGCAATGCGGCAAGATCGCAAACGCCTGCCTCGACGTGAGACCACGTCACCTGCACGTCGTACCCTTGCGGATAGTATTGCAGCGCCACTTGAATATCGACAAGGATCAGTGGTTCGGCAGCGGCCGAGCGCTTGTGAAAGTACGCCGAGCCGCGCGATGACAGTCGCGGTGCGGCAGGCGACGTCGACGTCTCTGTCTCATCGTCACCCGCCAGCGCAGGCAGCTGCATCGGCGAGGGCATGGACATATCGACAATGGCCAGGACATGCTGTGTTCGTGCGTTGTGCTCAAAGTCGCAGGTCACCAACGTCGACGCCCTTCGACCGCGGCGCAGTATCCATGAGCTACGCAGAGAGTCATCGCGCGCGTCGCCACGTACATTGACGCAGCGGGGCGGCATGCGCACGGAAGAAAGAGGGCCATGCTGCGATATCCATCGCTCGAGTTGCAGGACACACTCCGGCAGACTTGCATTCCACAGAGCATTGAGACTGCGAGGCACGCCGCCATAATCAATCGCGACGACATGAATACAGCGTGTGCTGGGAATCGCATACTGCTCCATGCTGTATGGATCGACATTCTCAAAGATCCAGCCATCCATGAGCACGGTGCCTACTGGTCTTGCATCGGGGTTCCACAACGACATGTCCCACCGAGATGCATCGCACGAGGCTGTCGCGTGGAAGTAGACGGGCTGCTGCGCCGCGACAGGGGCAGCATGTTCCAGCGGTACATCGGCTCCATGTCCGTGGGCCGATATGCTCGTGACAACAAACATGCGAGGTGCAAAGAGAAACGATGCATGCGACGTCCAGAGCGAGGTGTTCGTGCCGCTGCCGAAACTCTCAAGGATTCGGCACGATGCAAGATGCTCGTCCCACGCACAGCGCGCATGTGGATCGGCGACGAGGGGCAATAGATCCTCGGCCGCCACGCCCTGGATGATCTTGTCCGTGCGGTGCACCATCACATGGGGCGAGACACGCTCGACCAGGCGGCGGTGGACATATACGCCGTTCTTCTCTGACATGAGCGACCATCCACCCTGAGGCCCAGCCGGGTCGGGATGCCGCTCAGCATGGATGCACCTTAGCAGCGCGAGCGCGTCCAGCGCCGGATGCGTCGGCGGCTTAACTTCCGGCTCGGGCGCCTCTGCCGTGGACTCCACGATAGGTTCTGTGCACCCGTCCGCCGAACGCGATGCACGCACGGAAAGATCGAGTGGCACATGCCGGGGCTTGGTGCGTTTCATGCGCGCCAGAGCCTGTAGCTGTGCGGGATCCATGCCCTCGACGTCGACATGCACACGAGCACCGTTCAGCAAGACCACGCCACGTTCAAGGGACTTGGCTGGACCCTTCCGAACACACACACGCACACACTGGTCCGAGAGGTCGGCGACGCAGTGCTCCAGCGTGATCCAGAGACCGCCGCCGTCCGCAAGTCGGTGTCGACGTAGGCATGACGTCGATGATGGCGGGGGATCGACCAAGACGTCGAGATTCGGCGCCCATCCCTCAAGACTAGCCCACAGTACACACTCGACTTGCGAGGCATCGGGGGCATCACAGGCCGCCGCGACATACGACACGTCGAACGAGTCCTCGCCATACGCCAGCGTCTGCACGCGCGCATTAAGGAGACGCGAGATGCATGGCGGCGCACCATGTCGTAGAACGTGCTCGCCAGCGCCGGCCATGGCGATGATCATCTGCGGCGGAGTGCGAGTCTTGGAAAGCCAGCCACGTGGATCACTCTGTTCAACGAGCGTGACATGCACAGTGGTCGGCGACAGGGCCTCGATGCTCCAGCCGCACAGATCGACTTGCATGCGCACAGTGCCAGGTGCCGGTGCGGGCAGCTCAGAAATATGCTCGTCCGCCGAGAAGGAAAAGACATGGATGGAGGTGGGCGATTGATACGCCGTCTGTACAAGAGTAGCATCGCGTGCTTGAGCCAGCCACGTCGGTGCGTAGCGTACGTGCCACACCGCGCTTTGTCCACCCAGATCCTGGATGAGTGTCGCATCGTCGAGTGCCACATTCCACCGCCGCACCATGGCCGGCGAGTTCAAGGCACTGTATAAATCCCAGACAGTGAGGCCCACAAACGTAGCTTCGGCGCGATACACAACGAGAGTCGGATCGATCGACTCGAGCTGCGTCACTGTCACACCACGCACATCGCTCACACGCCTCCATTTCGCCTCAGGCTCCTGGAGCAGCGACGTGAAGTAGATGTAATTGCGACGCACCGTCGCAGAAAGTGGTGAAAGACCTTGAATGCCCCGTTGCACCGTATCCACATTGCCGCTAGGCGTTTGCTGCTCGGACATGGCCAGTCGGGCAAGCAACGCATCGTTAGACGCATAAGGCGTCTGCTCTGTCGCTTCCATCGCAACGTCGTCCACATACACGCCCTCTTCAGCATCAGTGCGGACACTTGCTTCGAGTGCCGAGTGGACCGTCGCATGCGCATCCTCCAGCTTTTCATACTGGATACAAAGCTCGTACCATGCACTGACGCGCGTCAGCCTACACTTGTACGCTGGGAATCCCCCCGCCGTGTCCAACGTACGCACACGCACATCCCATGCATTTTTTGCGGACATACGCACGCATATCGAGCGGGGCAGTGCTGCCTCTGTGTCGAATACTTGGTCGTCGTCGTCGCTGTGCATAAAGATGTACTCCACGTGCAGCGCCTTTGCAGCGCGCTCGCTCGTTATCACAATGCCCGCGCCGAACGCATGCACGTAAGGGACATGCATGCCCTGTGTTTTTGCACATTCCGCCATCTTGGGTAGCATACGTGGAAACGACGAGGCCATGGCATTAGGACGCACACCCAGCATCGAACCACGCGCGTCCATCGACCAGTACGCAGTCAGAGCGACGCGCTCAGGACTTGGGCACGTCACGAAAAGTGCAAGTAGGTGAATTTGCGTGCGGATATAGGGGGGCGAAGGTCGCAAGTACGATGGCGCATCGGCAGTGCGTGGCACAGACGTGGCCAGATGCAGAACGCGCTTGTCATCGCGCACGGTGTGGGTAAGTAGAACAGCATCTCGTGGACTCGCAGGCCATCCAAGCCTGAAGCATGTCTTGCATACACGCGTGTGACTGCCGAGCGCCTCGATCATTGTAGAGCTCTCGACCAGCGGGAGCCATTGCGATAGCAGTTCCTGCGACGAGAACAGCGCGAAAAATGCTTCGAGATCTGCCACATCACCAGCGCCTTCGTCCCACACGCCTTCCCACGTTGCGCGAAACACATCTGTGTTTGCCACGCGACGACGCATCACAGCCAGCTGCACCTGTTCGGGCATTTCGTCAGGTGCGCCATCACGGCTAGGAACGGCGCGCGTCCATTGCGGCGATGCATTTTCCTCAGTATGTATCCGTTCAAGCAACGATATGGAAGAGTGAAGTGCGTCCTTCCATTTCTTTTTTACTTTAGGAAGAGTAACGCCGTCCATCCCAACAGTGCATCAACGCTCGAAAAATACCCAAAACGTGGCGCCACCGCCTGGGGAAACCCTGATAGAATGGACCGGGGCCACTGGCTTTCCCACAAGACAGCTAGCTTCCGCCCGGCCTCCGTCGGTAAGACCCTATAACTCAGTCGGTTAGAGTGTGGAGCTAATATGTAAATGTTACTCCAAAGTCGCCAGTTCGAGCCTGGTTAGGGTCATTTCCGATAACCCATCCGACCCTATAACTCAGTCGGTTAGAGTGTGGAGCTAATATGAAAATGTTACTCCAAAGTCGCCAGTTCGAGCCTGGTTAGGGTCACACTTGCTTTTGCTTCGTGTGGATACGGTGCGAAGGAAAGGAGTTAGTTTTTGTCGCGGCGTCGTAAGTGGGAAACGTGTCAAATGTACTATGCTACGATGAATAAAAGCCATAGGTTGGCATAAAGGCCGAAGGTTGACCGGGCATACCCATCATCATGCCCGTGCCCATAGGCATCTGCATCATTGTTTGTGTGGGCATGCCTTGGGGCATCATCATACCGCCTCCGAACGGTGATGAGTCGACAATACCACCTGCAGCAAAGCCCGTAGGTTGCGCACGGAGAGGATCATACTTTCCACTGCTTTGCGGCGCGGACGTATCTTTCGAAAAGGCGCCCGAGCCCGTCTTCATCTGCTCAAACACATTGGCTGCGCTGAATCGGTCCTGTTGACTCGATGCACTGGTCGTGTCTGCTGTGGCTTGACCCAGCATGGGCTGAGGCACAGGTTGAGGCGCTTGAGGTTGAGGCACACTGAACATGCCCGTCGGTTGTGGCATGCCAAAGCCGGACGGCTGTGGCCCAAACATGGAGGTGGCGCCAGTGGAATTGGTCGGCACGAATTGGCCGGTGCCCTGCAGGGGAATGAGCGGCTGCAGCAGGCTTTGGTTTATGGGCACAGGAGCAATAGGCCCTCGCGGCGCATTGAAATCGGGCATACTTGGTGTCGCTGATGGCTTCGGACTCGGCTTGAGTTTTTCCAGCTTATCGAACAGGGCTGAGTTGGGATCCGCAGGGCGCTCGTCCTTCTTGGCCGCTTTTTCACGCTCTTCGGCTTCTTCGCGCTCGCGACGGCGAATAATTTCCACAGCAGCAGCGATCGTTTCAGCACTGACGCCCGTCTGGTTCGGTTGTAGAGCCTCTTGAGCCGCGGCAGTAGAATTGTCGTCCGTGTTACGCGACGTGTCCGTCGAGCGCGGCGGCAACGGCTCCGGCGCTGGCTCTGGCGCACGAGTAGTAGGCTTGCGTGGTGCAAGACGGCGCTGCTCCGCAATTTCTTGTGCTTGTAAGCGTCGTGCTAGTTCCTCGTCTGTTTCTTTCTGCTTTTGCTCTTCTTCGGGTGAGCGTTGCGGCATCGGCGGAGGAGCTGCTGCCTTTGTGTACTTGTTTTGTACGTGTCGCCGAACACGCAAAATATCACCTTCACGCAGTCCAAGTCGGCGCAGTGAGTCTACACTCAGTTCAGGGAGAACAAATGTGTCCATATGGTCACGCTCAAAGGCATCCGCATAGCGTGCACAATGCTGCATGTCGACACCTGCCTCGACGAAAAAGTCAAACCAATCGATGTCGGGCCGGTAACTGGACGCAGGGCCACGTCCACGAGACCGAGAAGCGGAGCGTTCGGGACGCCCCGATGCACTCTGGCGCTGCGATGCAGCAGAAGGCGGCGCCGATGGAGTGCGCAAATTGCGGCCTGTAATGCCCTCTAAATAACGCAGGTCTGCCAAAGACATTTTGAAGAGGGGTACATCAATTACTGTGCCATTAGCCTTGTGCAAACGCACTGTGTCCGTGCGTACTCCTAAAAGCTCGGCCTCGACTCGGAAACGGCCCGTTGCATCGACCCATGTCCGCATGCGGCCCTGATTCGGAAGCTGAGGAGGGTGATCCACCAAGGGACGCGCAGCTGAGTCGTGTCGTTTAGCTTCTGTTGGCCGGCGTGGAGCGGCACGGCGTGGATCGCGCATGGTAGAAAACTTGTGGTTGAGAGCATTTAGTGCAGGGCTGTTCTTTTCTTTCAGTACCTCGACATAGGATGCAGGAACGACGCCGATATTGCCTTTGGCATTTTGCAGTTTCCACCATTCGTGGTCTTCACGCTCTATGAGCACAAGCTGGTCGCCTTCGGACACGCTCAACTCGTCGTCGGCCTGTGCCTCAAAGTCGTACAAGGCCGCGACCATTTCCGGCACGCCCGTTTGAATGGGAGGGGGTGGGGGTGCAGACGAAGAGACACGAGGTGTGGATGTGGTATGTGCTGGCTGCTTGCTGATCGCCTTGCTTTTCCCGATGCGTGCGGAAATATCCTGGTAAGCTCCGCGTGTGCCGACGTGAAAGACCCATGCATCGCCCTCGACCTGGGCGGCGCGCTCAAACGTAATGATCAAGTACTTGCCCTTTTCGAGCGTCGTGCTCTTCAAGTGTTTGATGTCAACACGTGGAACGGCAGCACCATCCATGTCTGTCGCGAAAAATACAGAGCCATTTCCCACGCCCAGCGTGCCTTTGTTTTTGCGCTTGCGTTTTTTCGTGTCCAGCTCAGTGACGGACCACATTTGGATCTCGTCTTGCGTAGACGGCGCTGTCCATGCGGCCGGTACGGCGGGTGGCGCCACAGTGGATGCCTGTCCATCCGTCTCGTCTAAATCGTCTTCCGCGCCTGTGGCTTGAGCCACGAGCGACGACGGCAAAGGTACACTAGCGGGAGCCACCGGAGCTTGAGGTGGTGTGGGAGCTGGGGCTGGCGCGGGGGTTGGTGCTGGCGCTGGTGCTGGCGGAGGCGGAGCCATCATACGCGGCTTGGGTGGCTGTGCTGCTTGCGATTCGGGCGGCACGTTCGCCGGCTCTGGCTCTGGCTCGGGCGCTGGCTCAAGCTCCTGTGCCGTGCCAGGTTCTGGACCAGGCTCGGACGCTGGCACTGGTTCTTGCGCGCCCGACGACCCGAACTCCTCGACATAATTCGACGGGATGAGTCCCATCTGGTCCGTGCCCTGGATCCGAGCAAGGAGCCAGTCGCCGTCACGCTCCAACACGTCCAATACGCGTCCCTCAGCGAAAGAAAGCTCGTCATGATTTTGAGCTTCATAGTCGTATGTGGCCACAACAACTTGCTCTGGCGCACGCATCTCAATATAGTTGGCTGGCACGAGCCCCTCGTGACTGCCATCGCGCAAACGTGCTTTGTACCAGGCCTCATCCGCAAGCTCATCCACATACAGGGTATCTCCCTCCGTCAAAGTCAGCTCATCATCCGCCTGTGCAGCGTAGTCATACAGCGCGACGGCCAAACCAAGGCATCTCATCTCCCTGGTCAGTCAACGGACGAATCACCGGACGACCCGTGCGCATCGACGCCGCCACACGCACCCCCACCGCCCCTGCTGCATGTCACGTGCAGCCATGTGGCCGGACGGGAGAAAGCTGCCAGGTGCGCGTCGTGTTGCGACGCGCGGCTTTGTGACGCACTCAGACGCCCGGCATTGATCGCCGACATATGGTGCGTAGCTGCCCACAACTGACCCCACAGCATCCGATGCATATGCAGAATGGACCTCCAGGCATGCCGCCATGCGATATGTACGGCAGCGGTATGCCGCCACGGTACCCCCTCAACGTACCGCGTCGCCCTGTCCGGCCGTCCGAGGGCGTGCCGCCCTCCATGCCATACCACTATGCACCGGCTCCTGGATACATGCCACACATGATGGATGTCCAGCACATGCAGCCACATGCTGGACCTGTCTACGATGGATCGTTTGCTGCACCTCATGAGGCGTCTCACATGACATCCGGTCCGCCGCCACAAACGCACTACGTGCCAGCGGCCCCGAATGGTGTCTCTCCCCCCCAAGGTACTGCACCGATGCATGCTGCCATCTTGCATCCGGCGCCATCACACGCGTACTCAATGCCCTCGTCTCATATGCCGCCGACGCAGCCACTTCCATCGGCTCAGGGCGCAGCACCTGTACCATTATCTGGCCCCACGCCCACCGTGTACCTGGCAACATACTCGTCGGTGCCCGTGTACGAAATAACAGTGCGTGGTATCGCTCTCATGCGCCGTCGCTCGGACGGCTACCTCAACGCGACACAGATTCTCAAGATCGCCGGCATCGAAAAGGCGCGTCGCACACGGATCCTCGAGAAAGAAATCTTGACAGGCGAACACGACAAAGTGCAGGGCGGCTACGGCACATTTCAGGGAACGTGGATCCCGCTGCACCGAGCGCAGGAGCTGGCGATCAACTACAACGTGTATCATCTCATCCGGCCCCTCCTCGACTTTGATCCTGTCGCATCGCGCGCTGTAAATGCACAGCAGGGCGCTAAACGCAAAGCTGACAACACAGCTATACCCTCCCAGCCTACCATGCCGGGGACGTCAGCTTCTGCGCCACCGCAGCAGCCACGCTTTCTCACTTTGCGCCCGCCCCGCTCCAGCACACTGGGCGCCAGTGCCGGTGGTCTCGTGCACACTCTCCTTCCAAACGATGATATCCCGACGTCGCATGCTGCTGATGGTGTCCCGCCTGGCTCACACCCTGCACAGCGCACAGCTCTGGGTGCATATGCTGCACACGGATACATGCCCCAGGGTGTGCCTCTGCCGCCGGCCGATAGCGCGGCGCCATCAACGGACTCGTCGTCCCATGTCCACGACCTCAACGTGCTGAGTACCACTCCTCTCCACAGTGCCGCTCCGCCATCCGATATGGCCGATGAAATGGTCGAGGTTGGCGGACCGCGCTTCGCCGATAAGGCCGTGCCCCCCCATCTCGGCGACGAGCGTGAACGGCGTGCGCGTGAAGTGCTCACTGGCCTTTTTGTGCATGAACAGCCAAGTACATCAGCCGCACCTCTCGAGCAGTTGCATGCGCTGCTGCACAGCTTGGGCGTTGACACTACGCGGCGGCAGCACCGCTCGCCATTGAATTTGGTGATTGACGATCACGGCCACACAGCGCTGCACTGGGCCGCTGCACTGAGTCGTCTTTCGCTTGTGCGCATGCTAACAGCGCTGCCACCAGCGTATGGTGGCGCCAACATAATTCTGGGCAACTATGCGGGCGAGACGGCCCTGCATCGCTCCGTGCTCGTTACAAATGCATATGAACTCTCACAGTTCCCAGACTTGCTGGATATTCTTGCACCGAGCCTTGAGACACGCGATCACCGAAAGCGCACGGTCCTGCATCATATCGCGCTTGTAGCCGGACTCAAAGGCCGTACGGCTCCTGCGCGTTACTACATGAGTTGCGTGCTAGAACGCATTTCCAAAAATCCAGCGGTATTGACTGGTTTGCTCGATGCGCAGGACGACGAAGGCGAAACCGCACTGAGTATCGCAGCCCGGCTTGGTAATACTAACATGATCAAGATGCTGCTGGATGCAGGTGCGCGAAAAGACTTGCCCAACTACTTGGGCATTACACCGCTGGATTGGGGCATTACGAATGCCTCGTCACCTGAGGGCGGTGTGCTGAATGAGCTTGGCTCATACCGTGCCTCTGACATGGTGCGTTCCCTGGTCAAGCCATCGCCGGGCCCTGTGAAAAAGAGCCAAGATGTCCGGGAGAAGCTTGTACAGACCCTTGATGAACTGCAGGTCATTTTCGACCGTGAAGTACGCGTGAAGCAGGATGCCATCGAGACAACCCAGACACATCTTCAGGCTGCTACGCGTGAGTTGGCTGCTCGCCGCCGAGATATCCAGGCCGCTCAGGGCGCTGTCACAGAGCGCGAAAAGATGCGGCAGCGCAGCGAGAACCTAAAGCGCGCACTTGCTTCGTTGCCTGGCCAGGAGCCTCAGGATGCAGCTCCAGAGGTGACGGATACAGCATGCGTTACTGATTGGTCAAAGGAAGCACTCGCTGAAGCGGATGCAGTGCTGGCAAAGCCCGAGGAAGCTGGTGAGAAAGCGGCGACGGCGGCCATCATGCGACTTCGCTGGCTCACAGCGTACTGCGAGCGGGCCATCGCAGCAATGAATACCGATGTGCAAGAGCGTCATAAACGTTTGGCTCAGCGCAAGGAGAGATACCGCCGGGTCGTGGCTGTGTGCGCGCAAGTGCCGCCCGACAAGGTCGATGGACTGTTGGACGAGCTGTTGGCCGCGGTGGAGTCGATCGGACCGGACGTCGATACCAACTCCGTTGCTAGCTTTATGGACAAAGTCGGGCGCGCACACAAGCAGCAATCAGCCAGTGACATGTCGGTCACCGCACCACGCACACCACCACAATCACGACCGCCGCCGCCGCCGTCCGAGCAGCCCGTAGCACCGCCATAGAGTAGAGTGTGGAGGTGTCGTTTCTCTTCCTGTGCCGCATGGACGAGGAGCTCGAGGCGTTTCGGATCGCTTGGTGCCGCGATGTGGCGGAGCGTGCTCTTGGAAGAGCGCCGGATACAACTAATCTGCAAGCCCAAGCGCCATCGAGTGATACTATGCTGAAAGCCGCAGCTCCAGCGGTACTGCCCGAAGCTTGGGCCGATCAGGAGCGTGACGCTCTTAGTATGCTCCTACGCACGCTTTCGTCCAAGCATGTCGAGCGTGTGCATGAAATCATGTCGCAAAATACCGAGGATCATACCGAATGGCCTGAGCATGTCGGGACATGTATATCAACAATATATGCTGCCGATTTGGAAGTGAGTGCCGTGCCGATGGTTCAGCATATGCCAGACGAGTTGTGGTACAGAATATTACTGCATGTGCTTATGCCGACACCCCTTGAGCCTATGTGGCCTACTATGCTGCCTGAAAATATGTCGTTCCTGCCGCCACGAGAGTCTTGGCGGCGCGAGAGTGGCCCAGACTATGTGTCATTAGAGCGCGTCGGGCGCACCTGCTGGCGACTTCGCCAACTCACATCCCACCCGCGTCTGTGGCGCGCCATCGTGCAGGGAACATATGGACCGCCGTTTGTTCCTCTTTCCTGCAGCTGGCGCGATGCATATGTGCATGAGCCACGTGTGCGAATGAACGGAACGTACATTGCAACATGTGAGTATACGCAGCAGGGCATGTCGGAAGAGAACGTGTGGGTGCGTGTGTTGCATGTCGTGCGGTTTTTCCGGTACTTGCGCTTCTTTCCTAATGGCCGATGCCTGAGCTGGCTCACGACGGAAGAACCGGCCGACATTGTGCACCGACTCGAACCGGGCATTCGGTCTAAAGGATGTGCCGCCGGGCATTGGCGATGCCTCAGCGAGGCTGGAGAGACACTCACACGACGAGGCGCCACGATTTTGATAGAAGACTTGCATGATCCAACACTGCCGGGTTACACGTTTCAAATGACCCTGCACATGCGCTCGTCCCCTGGTCGGTGGCACCGCATGGACATGCTCGAATATGCATCGCTGAACCTGCAGACCGGCGAGGTGCTGCCGATTCCACACAAGCATGCGCGTCCGTTCCTCTTTTCCCGTGTGCTCAGCTATGGTGTATAGAGAATGTGTATGTAATATAGAATACAGGTTGGCGTGGGCGCTACGCGTAGGGCGCACACCGCTTGAGCAGTTCATGGGGTGCCAAGTCCGGCACTGCTTGAATCAGCGACCGATCACGCAGCACCGGCGCCATGTCATCCTGGACGAACCACAACTCGTCTTGGTGCTCAAGCATGTGGCGGACGACAGACTGGGCCAACAAGGCCTCGCCGCGTGTCGGCTCCGTCGAACGAGAATATAACAGACTCGGCGCCATGACCGTAGCAAGATTGGGTATGTCCATGCGGCTGCCGGCCTCGTCATCGATATATGCAAACGTCGCGACCCAGCGCAGAAACACAAAGAGGACCTCGAGCGCATCACGATTGTGCCGCGGCAAAAGCATAGCGACCATCGCCACGAGGTAATGCCGCTCAGCGGCCTGCTCAATGCACTGCGTGTGCACGAACAGCTCGTACAGGCGGGAGGTCAGCAGCGGATCTGGCAGGTCACGCAGAAACTTCTTCAGGAGGGCAGCGAGTTGCACAGGATGATCGTCAAGCAGGTTGATCGTATCTACTTCACGGTCCAAGGCATCTGCCAGTTCCTTGAGCCGACGCACATTGCCATTTTTTCGGAAAATGCCCTCCACTGACACATCCATCTGCCGCATGGCCGACACAACATCGTCAATCAGCGCCGGCACACGCAGTGGCGTAGGCGTCGCGCCTAGCACAGAGTCTGCGCCGTGCCGCTCGACCAGATAGTCCAGCGATACGCCAAACACGCCCTTTTTGCGCACGTCGCGCCGGTCGCGAGTACCCTTGAATAGAAACTTGCCCCAGAATGTATTTTTGCGTGTCTCAATCAGCTCGAGGGCATCGTCCATGTCCACAAACTCCAACAGCGACGACTTTTGCACGCGTAGCAATGCCACGTATTTGAATACCTGCATCTCTTCGGCAGACAGCGAGCTGATGGGTCGGCGCGATGACGTACTTGCCGTTTGTTCCCGCTGCTCACGCACCTGCTCGGCTTGCAAAATCATGGGAATATCAGCGAGAGTAATGCCCTCATCGTAAGGGGTCGTCGAAGGGGGCGAGATGGGTACCGTGGATGCGTTTATATTGGACCGAAGAAGCGTAGAAGTGGGTGCCTGCGACGACGCAAACGTCGGAGAGGCGGCCCCTGTCACGGTCGACGGTGTGTTGGGCACAGCAGGACTCGCATCCGATGAACGGTCGGGATCATCCGCGACGCTCGAAATGTGCGGTACCCGTGCTTTGTTCGACATGTGCCGGTCCAGGTACTGACTCTCAAGTCGCTTCGTCTCGGGCGATTTCCGATACGTACTCGATTCGGCATCCGTCAGCTCGCTCGGCTCCGCCTCGTTGGCGGGCACCACATCCAGATGCGATCGCCGCTTAAGCAGTGCATCCAATCGGTTCAGCGCCACACACAGCAGGAAAGCGTACTGCTCTAGACGCGTCACACTCTCAAAGTGGCCCTTGGCATCGCTGGGCGCACATCCAGTACAGAACGCATGTGAGCGACGTCCGCTGCTACGCACAGCAAATTGGGATACTGGCACTGCCTGCGATGTCTGCTCATCGCGTAACACCCCGTTGTCGGGCCGAAAAACGGTGCGCTGACACACTAGGCAGCGGACACAAGACCAGTGCCATCGAAGTGTGACACCCACACGTGCACATTCATCTTCGACGGTCTTGCCGCACACCACGCACAAATCAGACGCGTTTTCAGTATCGTACGTTGGAATAGTCACATGAGGCAAGCTCGTGTATCCATGAACCGTATCCGTGTCGCCACCCTGCAGCGTCACAAGCTCATCGAGACGTGCTAGGAACGACTCGAGCGCCGCTGGCACTCCATACTCTTGGTCGAGTCGGAGTGCGCCAGTGAGAGATATACGGATCAGGATTTTGAGATAATGTGCCAAGCCTGTGACAAGAGACAGCAATTCCTGTGTGATGTGCATGCGCTGTGCGCCCATTTCCTGAGTGTGTGACAGTAGTGAGAAGAAATTGACGATCTTTTTACATAGCATGCGCGCCTCGCGTACATACTGAATCTTTTGCGCCTGGGCGTGGTGGAAATGCATCTCAAGCTCGTCAATAGCCGAAAACAGCACCTCAACATGTAGGACGAATCGAGCCGCAAAGCGCACGCCACCCACATACTTTCCGTTACTTACATGCCGTAACATGTCAGAGATACAGCCGGCAGATGATTCTTCGAACGAGGAGAGTACACGCCAAATGGTGAACACACGCATCTCCATCGTCCGCTGCTTTTGCAGAACGGATGCGGGGGTTTCCTGTACGTTATTTGACGAGGCAAGTTGCTCCTCCGAGCTGCTTGGCGTAAGAGCCAGAGCGCCAGGCATGGAAAGAGATACGTCCTGTACCGCATCAGCATGAGAAGGGGCGCTAGGTGCGAGTTTAATTTTCCAATAGCGGTGGATCATGTAGCACTCCGGGTGCCAGTGCTCGTCAGCATTGTTCCGATTGATCTCAACAAATTGCTTCAGGATAGCAGTCTGACATCCGGAACACTGGATCGCAAAAAGCGTGCTGTAATGAAAATGACAGTATACTTGGCCCTCGTGCTCATAGTAACTGTCTTCCGGGCCGAAGGGCGTCGAGCACATAGAACACGTAAAATGGTCCACATGATATTTGGATCCTAGAGCCGTAATGTAGCTTCCACGTAGTGCATGCCCGCATCTGGCACACAGCAAGTCTAAACGTCGAAAATAGTCCGTTTCACACAGTGGAAACTGGTCACCACCGCCCGCAGCCAACACCATGTCTGGCGTGGCTGAAAAAAACTTGGACGCGACATTGCGACCGCAATCTGCACAGGTAAAACAGTCGAGATGATATACTCCTGAAAGCGCACGAACAAACTGGCCGGTGATTGCCGTGCCGCATTTCACACACATTTGATCTTTCCGCACGATCCGCTCGCGATCCTCTGACACCAAACGCAGACCGGATGTATGCCGCTGCATGGCTGGCCGCACATATGGATTGGCACCCTGCGCACCAGGAGGCATGTCCGCCATGCGACCAGGCACTGCGCGGTGATCCATAGTGCACTTCCAAAGTGGTCTGGTGCGGTAGCTTGAGACGGTCGGCCGCGTGTGCCTGTGGAAACAACGACACACTTGAGCCCAGCGCGTGTGACACACACATCTTACCTACTAGGCGTACATTTTATGCCCGAAACACGCCCCTCTAACCTGACACAACGAGCCAGGTAATTTTATTGCGAATATGCCCAGTTGGCACATGGGGTCGTTCGAGTGGGGTGTGTGGGCAGGGCGTCGAAAGGCGAGGTGTTTGTTTGCGAAAGCGTCGACGACCGTGGACCCAGGGGATGTCGCAGGAGGACTCGGCACACGGCCATAATCGTGATGGTGGGCCCTTGTCTACTCCGCCAGATGGTCGAAGGTTTGCTCCGCCGATGCGGTCCCTGAGCGCTTCCAAGGAGGCAAGGTTCGACATTGACTCTGATGATCTGGATGACTCCCTCGCTATGCCAGATCCACGTTTTGTACCGTCAATGTCGAATGGATTTCCATATGAAATGAACAGAAATACTCCAGAAGCTGCCGCACAGCGTACGTCGCTCGACTTGATCGGCCAAGGCGTACGCCAATTAAGCCAGAGTCTACCGCCGTCGTGGGATGCGGAGCAGCTGCCAGACTGGCTCAAACGTGGTGCTGGCGTATTTGAGGGCACGGTCAATATGGCCAACAGTATTCTTGGTGCAGGCATTGTCGGATTACCCTATTCGATGCGCGAGTCTGGTTTTGTCGCCGGTCTAGCCTTGCTGGTAGGCATTGCCCTGCTGACAGATTGGACGATCCGGCTGATTGTGCTCAATGCCAAACTCAGTGGACGCGGCACATATATCGAGATCATGGGCCATTGCTTTGGGCAGCGTGGTCGTATTGCTGTGTCCCTCTTCCAGTTTGTTTTTGCGTTTGGCGGCATGTGTGCCTTTTGCGTCGTGGTCGGCGACACGATTCCCAATGTGTTGTCTAGTGTGCTGCCTTTCTTGCGGGGCACTATATTCAGCAGTCGCCGATTCGTCATCTTTGTGTGTACCATGGCGATCAGCTACCCACTATCACTGCACCGAAACATTGAAAAGCTGAGCAAAGCCAGCGCCGTGGCGCTTCTGTCCATGGTATTTATTATTCTGGCCGTGATTGTACGTGGTCCTGCCATGCCACCCGAACTCAAGGGCGATCCGTCCCTTCGTCTTACCATCGTGCATCCATCCAATCTTATTCGCTCCGTCTCCGTCATTAGCTTTGCTTTCGTTTGCCACCACAACTCTCTTCTAATCTACGGCAGTCTCAAGGAGCCGTCTATGGACAAGTTCCGCATGGTCACGCACTATTCCACATTTATATCCACCATTGCTGCTGTATCGATGTCAATCGCCGGCTACTGGTTCTTTGAAGACAAGACCCTTTCCAATATTCTCAACAATTTCCCTAATACGGACGTCATCGTCAACATCGCGCGGTTCTGCTTCGGTCTCAACATGTTTACCACGCTGCCTCTCGAGTGCTTTGTGTGCAGAGAGGTGCTTGAAACGTATTTTTTTCATGGCCAGTACGAATACCGACGACATCTCATCCTAACGACCTCGCTTGTGGTCAGTGCCATGGCGATTTCCCTACTGACTTGTGACTTGGGCATTGTGCTGGAAATTACTGGCGGTCTTAGTGCGACGGCGCTCGCATTTTTCTTCCCCAGTGTGTGTTATCTGAAGCTGAGTCATGATGCGAAGCAGATTGAGCGATCTGCGCTCTATTTCTCCGTGCCCTCGCAGGAAAACCAGAATGAAGCCGCGGAAGACGGACATGAGCCAGTCATGGCCGAAAATATTTCGCTCCCACTGCGTCCAGGCGCCCATGCAGCTATGCGGCAGCCACAGCAGGAGTTCAAGTGGTGGGAGTCTACACAGCTACTCAGTATATGTTGCGCCATCTTTGGCGCGTTGGTGTTGATCGTATCTGTCAGCACAACGCTGGGGGATACGTGGAGTGGCCGGAAAGGCGCCGTGCAGCAGTGCCATTGGTAGGTAGCGCGTACAGCCACTGGTTCGACTCCTCCACATCACGTGCCTTGGACGCGAGGCGCGCATATGTGCAGGTGGGCCACGAGTCAAGCACACGCGTCGAGGCGCGTCGTGTTCGTTGCTTCTTCACGTTGGTTGCCACCATCGGTGTGGGACGGCATCGACATGATACCAAATGATGCGTTTCTGCACAATCAGGGACCACTAGCGCGTGTGTGGCTCGCTGCACACTGGGAGCGCAAGCTTAGCAAGACCCAGTTCTTGCAGACATCTATTCCTTCCAACGTTGATATGATTGTGGACGAGGACCAGGGGCAGATTGCGCTCCGCCTCAGCGGACACCTCCTACTGGGATTTGCGCGCATATACTCCCGCAAGGCCAAGTACCTTCAAGATGACTGCTCGGACATGCTCCTGCGCATCAAAGTGGCCTTTCGTGGCTCGGCTGTGATAGACCTCTCGCAAGAACAACTGCATGTCTCGCGCGCAGCCATCACACTTCCGGACACGTTCTCGCCCATGGACCTTCTTATGCCTGAGCCGACACTGCGCGACTGGGGCATTGGCTCTCGGCCACGTCACATGGCACGTCATGCCGACATCACGCTCCCAGACACGCATTATGAAATGCAGGACGAAGAAGACGAACATATACCCCTCGGTCCAGACGGCTCGATTTTGGGCATGTCTGTGCAAGGCTTTGACTTGGGTCTCGTGGACGAAAATACGCCATCGCGTGCGGTGCCGCCGCCCAAACGCGCTCGTCGAGAGACGCAGCGGCGGTCAGACATCACGCGGCATACACTGCCAGACCCGGACGACTCGTTTGAGAGCGTGGGTGTCGCGCGTCGTGCGCCGTCGACCGAAGCGGCTGCCATGTCTGAGCATGTGCAGGCTCTGGTTGGTGATGTTAATCTGAGTGCGGATCTGTCGCTGGAGCCTCTAGCACCCATGGACATGGGCGGAGCGGCCGACGTGACGACGGACACAGTGGGATTTGATGTGCCTGATGTCCCAATGGCTGGCACGCCGCCACCCCTGCCATCCATCCATGCGGCTCCGCGTGCTTCAAGCACACCTTCTCGCCACCTGACGCTGGACGACGTGGCCCATGCCGAACTCAACCCGCACACTATGGCTAAACTGCGTACGGCCGCACAGCAACAGGCCGCTTCGAGCGCCAAAGCACCTCGAAAACGGCCTATTCAGGACGACGTAACAGAGATCTTCCCAGCGCGTGCTCGCTCGCTCCAGGCTCGCGCTGCGTCTGTGGCGCGCACGATGAACAAGGAGTCGCATGAGCAGCACTGTCTTCCCGCATCGCGCGTTCAGCTCGCAGCTATGGCAGACCAAGCCCGCGGCGCGAAAACAGCGGTACCTCGGGGTCTTGATATGGCATGGGGCGCGGCCGTCGAAGGCTTGGATGCCTGCATGACGTGGGACGCGCGGCGTGCATGGCTCGCGACACAGACATTTGCCCGCGAAAGCGAGATGCAGTTTTGGCTTCATGCGATTCACGAGCAGGCCAAGGCATTGAACATGGACGAGGAAGCGTTCCCGATGGAAGTCGGCCGCCGTGCACCGGACGCGCCGCCAGCCTGGCCCGATATGATGGACCTGGATGTGTCCGACGTATCCAAGCCGGCTGAGGGCTTCGACATGTCGGACGTGTCGCATGTGCCGCTCGATGATATGCCGCTACCCGACGTGCCCGACATGGAGCAGGAGCCAGCTGAGCCGCCTGCGCCCCGGCGGTCATCGCGTCGCCATCATATGAGGGAAGAAGAGGAAGACCATGGGCGTCTTGCGCCCCTCTCGCGCATGTCGACGCCCGAGTATGATAGCAACGACGAGGTGCAAGTGGATGTGCCGGCCTCCAACCCCCTTGTCGCGTTTGACTCGCGCGCGCCCGACACGTCGGTGCACGGCGACACGATCCGGACGAAGCGTGCAGCGCATGTCTTGCGGACGCAGATGGGCGAGTCGGACACTGTTTCGTTCCACGCTCTCTCTGCGAATGCGACGCGTCGAGCGGCGGCAGGTTTCTTCTTCGAGATGCTCGTACTTGGCATGCGCGACTGTGTGCAGCTCAAGCAGGATACGCCGTACGGCGACATTGGCGTGCGTGCCAAGCCAGCGTTGCAAGGTATATAGATCTAGTATGGTACATCGTCTATTACATGTGTTCTGCTTTGAGAGAGAGAATGGTGCTGCCAAACGGGATCATCCATTCGCTGCCGCGTCGCACCATGCGATCAACACGTGCTGTCAGCAGCGGCAGGCGTGATGGCGGATGCAGACCCTGCTCAACAGAGTCACGCACGGCTGTACGAATCAGCGACTCGATGTCGACGGGGATACGCTCCACGGCCGAGATGGGGAGCTGGGCGCGCCAGATTTCCCATCGCGCCTCGGATGCATACGCACGGCACAGGCCCAGCAGCCATCCGTCAGGCGTTACATCGACACATCCGCGGGGATTCGCGATCGAGTCGCGCACGCGCAAGGACGGCTCGACGAGCCACACACGATTCGTCGTCTGCACCCAGAGCATGCCTCCCTCGGCACGAACGTCTCGGATCGCACCGTCGCGGAGCGGCAAGTCGAGAATCATGTCCGACACGCAGTCAGACACCTGCCAGGCGTGCAGCACCCCATCTTGATCGCCGGCCACGAGCATGTGGGACGGCACAGCCGAATTTTTTTTCCAGGTTGCGGGCTTGCGTGGCGGCGTAATTTGGGCCATCGGCTCGGGCGCCGGCTGCTCGGTCGTGCTGGATGGCAGCAGCGCGGCACACCGCAGCGGGACATGACTCGCATTCTCGACCAGGCATACGAGCGAGGCATCGTCTGTGATGCGGTACACGGCCAAATGCCCACGCGAGGATGCAGCTCCGAGAAACAGGCCCGACTCGGTGGCATGCACAGTCGCACAGGTCCACGAGCCGCCCGACTCGGGTGCCTCGACGAATACACGCGATTCGCCATCCAGAGGCCAGCTGCGCACAGACCCGTCGCGATGCAGGGAAAGGAGCATGTCAGCATGAAATACGAGGTGCTGGATCGGAGCTTGCACCGGCGACGTCATGTCCACGAGGCGCTGTGGTGCATCGATGTGCCATACCGAGATCCGACCGGAGTACTGCCCAATGGCAACACAGCCGGCCTTTACTGCCAGCGCCACGATATGCGAGGCATCAGCCACGGCCTCGTGCTTGGTCCGCAGCATCGCGAGGGGCCACAGGACCGACTCCCCTTGGTTGTCCAGGCGCAACGCGTTATGAGTGTCGGCACTCACAAACATCGTATCCGACGCGGCTGTCACCAGAATCGGGGCAGTATGCAGCTCATCAGCATGCACACTCAGGTGAATCGACATCGTATCGGGTGGCATCGATGTGTGCCTGTCGAGCAGGCGACGCAGCTCGATATTCTCGCCATCTTGGTGCGAGCTCTCGAGCTTGTCGGAGTGTTGCAAAAGGTAATGGAGAATGAAAGAAAGCACGACCACAGTCAAAGCAATGGGCCCGACAACAAACAGGAAAAACAAAAAGATCGTTGTGCCGCGCCGGTCATAAAACAGGCCCTCGAGCCACGGCCCCGGTGCGTCCGGAAGTCCGCCCGTCGCAGTGGTGGTCGTCGCGAGAATCCATGGCTCCAGCACCACACGGATAGACGAGGCGCCGTCCGGATTCAAAGCACGCCAGAACGCGCCATAGGGACTCTGGTCGAGCTCGGCATCAGGAGGGACATGCGCGCGATGGTACAGTACACGAAGCCACGTTTCAGACGACATGACCTGCGGAGCATACATGACCAGCGCCGTGCAAACAGCCAGCACGATAGCCAGTGCGTGGATGAACCGCGGCGACCGCATGCACCACAGACGGTACAGCATGTGCACGAGACGCGCCGTGCCGGAGCGCGGATGGTCCATACGCAGCCGGCGCGGCATGTCGGCATGCGGCGTCGCAGCTGCACTCGGGGCGCGCGTGCCCTGCATCAATACTTCAGCGAGCTCGAGACGCTGGATATCAATGCTCAACACCGTGATGAAAAATGTCATTTGCATAAAGTAATCCGCCACAAGCGCACACATCGTAAAGAGGACAAACTGCGTGACAGCCTCGTTGCGCACGACGTAGCCAATGACCCCCAATAAAAGCACATCCGTCGCCGTAGAAAAGGTGATGGGCCCTGCGACCTGCGACAGCCCATATGCGATGCGCGAGTTGACCGTGAGAGAGAGAGGTGTATTCGTGACCACATGGATAACAAACAGCATGGTCTCGCTGCCGACCACCACAATAATAAAGGGAAGGATCGGCCATGGCACCGCAGTGAGTCGAATACCGAGCAGAGCACAAAGACTCAGACTCATGATCAAATCAATGATCAGCTGCACGCTTCCCGTGAAGGCCATACCAAACCGCGAATGCAGTCGGCGCATTTGCACGAGGCCACGGAAAATGTAGAGCAGTAGCAAAAAGTATCCAGCAATCACGATCTTGTAGTTGATCGTAGGCCGTGCGGTGAGCGACTGCGGCTTGAATTCAAGCGTCGTGGTGCCCGCCGCGATATGGCGTGGCACCGACACGGTCGCAGGCGCCACACGCTGCATCGCCTCGTGCACCATGTCAGGCCATGCGTCCATGTGGCTGTCGTGTAAAAAGTAAGTCAGCACAAGGTACTCAGCTCGCGAAAAGAGCGGGAGGAACGGCCACCGCCCAGCCAGCGTTGTCGAGTACAGCAGCGGCAGTGGGCTGTGTGCCGCCGTAGGCGCCACCGGCGGCGTCACAATAGCCCGGATCGGACTGCCCGTATATGACTTGGCCGGATGCGGATCCGCCTCGATAGCCGCCGCGTTTCTGTGCCAATACTCGAGCGGCGACAGTACGAGACACGTGTCTGTCTCGTTCCGGCGCACGCACGACGGCTTGTTTGGCGCATTCGAGAGCAACTTGGCATCCAGTTCTTTTTCTAGGGCTAGTGCTGTCATCAAAAACGATGGACTTAGGACGCCATACGGCGAGCCAGCGCCTTGTCGAATTTTGTCGGACGACATAAGCACCTGTGCAACGTGGATGACGGGTCCTTCATGCTCATTTTTGTTCACGACTTCAAGTGTCGGCGTCTCGTCCCATACGAGGCGTAGATCATGGACGGGGTAGTGATCAGACAATGCCTGAGAACGAACATAGCCCGTCAGATCCTGTAGCGAGCCCTTCACTACATCCCAGATATTGGTCGGCGACTGTGCCCCTGTAACGCAAGCAGGTTGATCTCCCGTATATATGTGGTCGCGCATGACACACACAGGCGCGTGTAATGTCGACGCGGGATCTTCAGATGTGGTCAAGAGATACAGCACGACAGCCGGATAAAAGAGGGATGCAATGACCAAGTTGCATAGCAACACCGTGCGACGCTGATGATGCGAGATCCAATTTCCATGCCATGCAAACCACTCTGAAAACACCACTTCGGCACGACTGTAGGCCCTGGTCAGCTTCCGACGCCATGGGCGCCACAGGCTCGCATGCCAAGAAGCACGCAGGTCAGAAGACTCACAGCCTCGGTCCGCACGCCCATCGCGCAATGTCCACTCATTCAGCTGGAGCGATGCGCGCCTCCGACCTTCTTTAGGGGGTTTTGCTCGCCGAAACATTGCCCGTGACGCATGCGCACAATTCTGGAAGGCAGCAAGTAACGGCGATGCTGCGGGGGCAGAGGCAGAAAAAATGCCCCTGGCTGGGGTAGTCACGTGAATGCGTCGAAAGTGGGGACGAAGACCTACGTGGAACTTGGCCAACCCAGACGACATTGAGAATGAGTGTGTCTGATGCATCCAAGCCTCTTGCGTTTGCCATTGCTTCATGGCTCAGTACGCAGAATGATGAAAATTTGAAGCAAGCCGCTGAATTGGTGAGCTCGGCATGCAGCTTTGACCCGAAGTCCGCCAGCGACAAGGAGAAGTACGCAAAGAACTCGCCTGGGTTGCAGGCTATTTTTGACGTGTTCCTCAAGACACAGCAGCGCATGAACACAGGTACTGCTGCTGCTAGCTCCGAGCCTGAGTCTGAGAAGAAGCCGAGTGAGGAAGACTTGAACAAGGCAGAGGCCCTCAAGAACGAGGGCAACAAGTACATGTCGGCCAAGGACTACGGGGCAGCGCTTGACTCGTACACGAAGGCCATCGAGATTAACCCATGCTCCCCTGTATTCTACTCGAATCGTGCTGCTGCCTTTAGCCAAATTGGCCAGCACGAAGAGGCCATCGCCGATGCTCAAAAGGCAGCCGAGATCGACCCCAACTTTGGTAAGGCATACAGCCGCTTGGGTCATGCCCTCTTCGCCTCTGGCAGGTTTGAGGAAGCAGTACAGGCATATGAGAAGGGTGTAGAGGTGGATCCATCGAACAAGCTAATGAAGTCGGGTCTGGACGCATCCAAGGCCAAACTGGGTGAGACGGGAAGCAAAGACCATGCCTTGTCTACAACAGAAACGCCATCGAATACCTCTTCGAACGCCGCTGACCCATTCGCAGGTCTTGGTTCCGGCGGCGCCAGTGGCATGCCAGATATTTCCTCGCTTATGAACAACCCTATGGTGTCGCAGATGGCTCAGCAAATGATGCAAAATGGTGGTCTCGAGCAGCTCATGAACAACCCCATGCTCCGCCAGATGGCCGAAAACTTCGGCTCAAATGGTCAAATGCCAGATATTTCATCGCTCATGAACAACCCGCAGTTGCGCCAGATGGCGCAACAGTTTATGGGCGGCATGGGCGGTGCCCCACGCCGCTAAAGGCCATGTGAATAGTTGCTAGAAAGACTCCACGGCAGCGTCACGTGGCTATGGCCCGAGCGAATCGGCTGCCACGCGACTGCATTGCACATCTACACCCGAAGCAACCATTTTTTCCTCTCTCCCAGTGGCGAACATGTCGAAAGAAGCAGTGTATGTGTAAAAGCATTGTGTTGAATAGCGATACTTACGCGCTAACAGTGCGGATATTGGTCTTATTGGTACGTGGACACCTGATCGGTACATTTTATCGCTAACACCACACAGGCCTCGCTGTGATGGGTCAGAACCTGATTTTGAACATGAACGACAAGGGCTTCACGGTCGCTGCGTACAACCGTACGACCAGCAAAGTTGATGACTTCCTTGCAAATGAGGCTAAGGGGACCAAGGTCGTGGGTGCCCACTCAGTGGAAGAGTTTGTTTCGCTGCTCAAGCGTCCTCGCAAAATTATCCTGCTCGTCAAGGCTGGCGCAGCGGTCGATGCTTTCATTGAGCAGCTTCTGCCGCACCTCGAGAAAGGAGATATCATTATTGATGGTGGTAACTCCCACTTCCCAGACACGGAGCGCCGATGCAAGGAGATTGAGGCAAAGGGCCTCCTGTACGTCGGCAGCGGTGTGTCGGGTGGCGAAGAAGGCGCGCGCCATGGACCGTCGCTTATGCCTGGTGGTAGCGAGGATGCGTGGACATCGCTTAAGGATATTTTCCAAAAGACCGCAGCGCAGTCAGATGGCGAGCCCTGCTGTGACTGGGTCGGTGGTGGCGGCGCCGGACACTATGTCAAGATGGTGCACAACGGCATTGAGTACGGTGACATGCAGTTGATCTGCGAAGCATACTGGATCCTTAAGCAGGGTCTTGGCCTCCCGGAGAAGGAAATCGCCGAGATCTTCAAGAAGTGGAACAAGGGTGTACTGGACTCGTTCCTGATCGAGATTACTAGTGAAATTCTCGCCTACAACGACGAGGATGGCGAGCCGATCGTCACCAAAGTACTTGACAGTGCTGGCCAGAAAGGCACGGGTAAGTGGACGGCTATCAATGCCCTGGATCTTGGCCAGCCAGTCACGCTCATTGGCGAGGCCGTGTTTGCTCGATGCCTGAGCTCGCTCAAGGCTGAGCGTCAGCGTGCATCCAAGATTCTGTCGGGAACCAAGCCGCGTGCGTTTGAGGGCAACAAGGCGCAGTTCATCGATGATCTTGAGCAGGCGCTGTATGCGTCCAAGATCGTGTCGTACGCCCAGGGCTTTATGTTGATGCGTGAGGCTGCCAAGACATACAACTGGAAGTTGAACAACCCATCCATCGCCCTCATGTGGCGTGGCGGCTGCATTATTCGCTCTGTATTTTTGAAGGACATTACGAATGCCTTCCGCAAGAACCCAGATCTCGAGAACCTGCTGTTTGACGACTTCTTTGCGAATGCCATCAGCAAGGCCGAAGACGGCTGGCGCCGCATCATTGCCCAGGCCGTGCTGTGGGGTGTGTCCACGCCGGCCTTCTCGAGCGCTATTGCCTTTTATGACGGCATGCGCTCTGAGACGCTGCCTGCTTCATTGCTTCAGGCGCAGCGTGACTACTTTGGTGCGCACACGTTCCATGTGATGCCCGGCAAAGAGAATGACCGCCTCAAGGCCGGCGAGGATATCCACATCAACTGGACGGGTCGTGGTGGTAACGTGTCGGCTTCGACGTACCAGGCGTAAGTAGTAGTTGTGAGCTAGATGTCTATGTATGTGCAGGGCCCAACATGGGCATGGCTGCGATTTGGATAGGCGGGTGCGTGTCGGACGGCCGGGCTTTGTGCGGACTGAGAGAAATGTGCGTCAGATCCAAGTCGTCGGAGCTAGTAGAGGCGTTGCTGCGTCTCGCTCGACGAGGTGCTGGTGCTGTTCCCGACTTACTCGGCATATCAAGCTCAATGGACAGATGTCCTTGCAAAAGAGCAGATGCGCGAGGTCCAAGCTTAATGTAGTAATTCGGAAACCGCTGGAACCCGACACGTTTGCCAAACTCAGTCAATACGCGTTCCGTAAGTAAGTGATCCATAAGTCGCATAACTTCGTCATCCGAGTATTGTGCGCCGCGTCCATGGTACAAGTTGTGGTGGTGGCCGTGGTCCTTAATGTCTTTCTTCATACTTCCGCGAAAGACGGCCATGAGATAGGACCGGGTATAGTGGGAGGATGAGCTTTGCTCAGAAAGCAGTTTCACCATGCTGACGAGATGCTTGGCCATGGTGGTCATATCGACCAGATGCGCCGGTGTTCGCTGACAGTTGTCGCAGCTACCACGGCACAGCTTTGGATCGAAATGCTCGCCAAAGTACTTGAGAATATTGGTGCGTCGGCATTCCGTCAGAGATTGGCAAAACTGGCGGACTTGGTACAGTGTCTTGCACTGTAAGCGTTTTTGTTCGATGGGTATATCGGGAGCATCGTTAATCATGGATTCGAGTTTCCGACTATCCTCCATTGACCAGAACAACGTGCATTCAGACAGCTTGCCATCTCGGCCTGCTCGTCCAGTTTCTTGGTAGTAACCTTCCAAACTTTTGGGCATTGAATGATGAATGACAAAACGTACATCAGCCTTGTCAATACCCATACCAAAAGCGATGGTGGCGACAATGACCTTGAATGTGCCGGCCTCCCATCCTTCCTGGATCCGCAACTTGTCCTGGGTGTTGAGTCCTGCATGAAAATGCCGTGCTCGAATCCCATACTTGGTCTCAAGATCGCTGGCAATATTTTCACAGTCACGACGCGACAGACAGTAGATAATGCCGCAATCGTTCGGATGGTCCTCTTGGATCATGGCAGCAATGCGATCCAAGGTGCCGCCGCCTCGCTTCTTAGGGCACACTCTGTACGTCAAATTCGGGCGGTTGAACGACTGGCGCAGCATCAGGGCATTCCGCATGCCGAGACGTCGCTGGATGTCCTGCACTGTATCTATGCGTGCCGTTGCGGTGAGTGCCATGATCGGCACGTCAGGATACTCCTTTCTTAGCATGTCTAAGCGGACATAGTCGGGTCGGAAATCATGGCCCCACTGATCCACACAGTGTGCCTCGTCGATCACAAACCGTGCTAGTCGTTGCTTTGAATACAGGTGCTGGAAAATCGTGTGCGCTAGGCGCGACTTGCTGACAAACTCGGGCGTCACATACAATAGGCGGACATTCATGTCGCGGCGGCATAGCTCCGAGCGAGCGTATTGTCGATCAGCTTCTGGCATGTCGCCATTAATCGCGATCGTGGGTATATTTTTGTCGAGTAGTGCTTTGACCTGATTGTGAATGAGGGCCAAAAGCGGTGAAATCACCACAGTCAGGCCATCAGTATGACCTTTCGTGATCGTGGCTGGGAGTTGGTAACAAAGACTTTTTCCGCCACCCGTGGGCATCAAGCAAAACACGTCGCGTCCAGAGAGTGTTGCATTGATCGCTTCCAGCTGATCAGGTCGAAAGTCGGTGAGTCGGAAAATGTGGCGCAGGGAATGCCGAACTTGATCGTCCCATGGATGTGGCGTAGATACAATAGATGGTGCTGCTGGGATTTCCATCTCCAATAAATCCTTATCGGGTATCGTCATATCAAATTCGTCGTCGTCCAACACTTCGATGGCGTCCGACGGCACTGAAAGGGACGAGGGCATCGATTGAGACGATCGCGAAGCAAGTTCTTCTTCAATAGCGCAAATGCGAGAGGCACAAAGTTGCTCTTCGATCTTAAGGTAGTCTGAGCTTTCATCAAAGAGTCCATCGCCACAGACGATGGATGCCCGCTTTTCCATCGAGTGCGTACGTACCTCCTTCAAGTGGGCGAGACGCTTTTGGAGGTCCTCCGTGCTCATGGACGTCCACTTGGGTGATGGTATATGGGAGGATGTCACCGGACTTGATGTAACAGGCGTGCATGGCTTGGCCATGCGTGGGCGTTTGATGGGCTGCTCCAAAGGCGTATTCTCCTTGTCCTCCTGCCTCTTTGAAACGCGCTTGGTCGAGCAGGACGAGGCAGGGGACGATGAGGGTGGACGAAACACATTTGACGGGGAAAGAGGTATGGCGTCCGTATCGACGAACCTGAACCTAGACATGTTCTCGATATGCGCCAGCAGCACACGCGGAACGCGTCGCTCCGTTGCCACAGCCGTCGTGGTGAGACACCAGCAGGACAGGGCAACGCGCACCGCGTAACATCACGTGCCTGGGAATTTATCCCAAGCTTGGCGTGGAAAGAAATTTTGTCTGCGCCACGAACGAGGCATGTGCTATGAGTCGGCCACACTTGGGCAGCAATAGGTACGGCACGCCCTCTATGTGCTCGGACACGCCGCCGTCTGTGTCGCTGTCTCCAGATCTGGATCAGTGCAGCACGTCGGTGACGGAGGAGATGAGCCTATGCACACCATCACCGCTCATACCAGCTGAAGTGTCGCCCGAGTTCCGCTGGGACATGTTGGTCCAGGAACTAGACGAGGCGTACACCACGTCTGATGTAAAAAAAGAACATATGCCATTTGTGCCCATGAATACGCTTCCATCCTGTATATCTGTGCCTTCTTCACCGGCCTGGCTCCTATCCACCGATCCACCATCGAAACTGATCGATCATACCCAACCGAAAAGATCCCTCGCAAATGCTGTGACGTGCCCACCTAAGCGCATGCGCTCTGAGATGCCGAATCTGCTACCGATGGAGCCTCGACCAATGGCAGAAAACCTACCTCGGAGAGACGCTGTGCGTGCATGGCTCTTGGAGCGCCGCGCCCTCCTGCAGAAAGTCCAGGATGATGTGTGCCGGGACATGGCGGGACTGCAGCGCAACCAGGCGTACCACGCCGAGCTGCGCGACAAAGTTGGTGCGCGCATACGCGAGCTAAAGGAACATCGCCCTGAGGCTGAGGTGTGGCCTATTGATGACGACGGGATATGGTCGACTTCGTCAGCTCCCGTGTCGTCGGTGGCTGATTTACTTGAAAAGAATATTCTGTGCCTATAGGCCTATATGTATAGTGTGTACATTGCAATAATAGATGCGTCATAGTACAGTGCATTTCTTATGACGGCTCAGCAGACCGCGCTTCCATTTCCTCGTACCAAAGGCCTCTTCCAAGGCAGCCTGGAATACCTCTCGTACGCCGTCGTTGGTCTTAGCCGAGCACTCGACGTAACGCCGAGCGCCAATCTCTTGTGCGAAGCGCTCGCCCTGCTCCTGGCTCACTGGCTGTACTCCCTGAGCGGTGAGGAGGGAGAGAGAGTGCGCGTCCATGCGCAGATCTGACTTGAGGCCTACAAGCAGATATGGCACACCCTCGCAAAAGTGCAGAATCTCGGGCAGCCACTTGTCCTTGACGTTCATGAGGCTCGTGGGGTAGTCGATAGCAAAGCAAATAAGAATGACGTCGGTTTCTGGATAGCTGAGTGGGCGAAGACGGTCGTATTCTTCCTGGCCGGCCGTGTCCCACAGGGCAAACTCGACCTTTTGCCCCCGAAAATCCACAACAGGGACATAGTTCTCAAACACAGTCGGCACGTATTCCTCAGGGAACCGATTGTGTGAGTAGACAATCAGCAGGCATGTCTTTCCACAGCCACCATCGCCCACGACAACAAGCTTCTTGTTCACAGACCCCGTGGACGCCTCGACTGGAGCCATGAACACTCGTGACAATCTGAGGTCTGGGGCCTCCACTCGACCGGACGTGGTCCGTACCCCTGTAACCCTATTATTATACAACTATTCCATGCTCTCATCGTTTGGATCAGCATCCAAACTCCCATTGGTAGAATCGTCCATACGATCTTCAGCATCGGCAGCACCCGCCTCGTCGTCATCGGGGAGAAGCGCGTAGCCCGCATGGCGTGCCTTGCGTTCTGTGAGCGTGAGTGGCACGAAACGCGTGAGACATGCGGCACCCAGAGCCACGAAACCACTGAGTCGAAGGACCCATGCGACGTCTCCGTTCCCGCCTTTGGTCCAGCGAAAAACAAGCGCGGCTATCAAAGCCATCAGGAGCTGAGGCAGCACAATCGACAAGTTGTGGATGCCCAAAACGGTGCCTCCATTGGTGCTGTCTTCCAGCATGTTGCCATCGTCAGGGCGGACGACTTCAGGGCCGCGTGATACAATTGACGGCCCATGAGTCCCTGACACACTGCGGATGGATGATGAGCGCATGGAGCTGTCAAATGGGCTCGGCCAACGTCGTGGATAAGCATGCTGCTCGGACTCTTGGAGACTGACGCGTTTCTGGTGCTCCATGATGCGCTGTGCGGGCCATTGCTCATCGTACAGCGAGAATGCCGTGGACTTTTCCGCTTCACGGACAAATTCGCCAATCATAGCATACGGTACCCACATCCATACGCTCCATGGGACGCCCATCAGCATCACCAGCACGATGGCGTGTGCTTGTTTCCGAACAAAGAACGTGCCAACCATGAGGATGGCCTGAAAGAGAGCGCCGAGCGTCCAGATCGTCCGCAGACTCAGACTGCGTGTGCGCCATGGCTCTGACTCGGTCGCGGACGACGCATTCGTACGACCAGCCAAGGACATGCTGGGCAGAATAAAACCTGAGATCATGGCGAGTATAGCAAAGCAAAGCATGGCAAAGCTGCCGATTTGCCGATCGGCGTCAGAGTGGTGCTTGTGTTTCTTGTGCGACATGTCGAGCACGTAGGTGGTGCTGTAAAACAGGAAGGGAAACCAGCTCATGGAAGCCAGCAGCTCCACGAGACATACGCGCTGGATGGAGAGCGGAAGAGCGCGGCCCACGACCCATACCTGGCGGATAGAAGCGTGGAGGCGCTTCACCATGCCCTCGGACGGCTGCTTCGCACCGATTCTCGTGCAGTGCTCGGGCGTAAACATGCATGTGATGGCTACACATACACACATACACACGATACTTACCACAGCAAAGCGCCGAAACTGGCCGCCCCCTATCCATGCCAGGGACGGCCATGACGCCAAGTCGACCCAGCCGCACCAGTACCCGATCATGTTGCCAGCATGGAGCATGCGTCCGTGCCAAGCGTTCGCTTCGTTCTGTTCTGCGACATCCACATGATCGAGAATGAGTGCGCGAGCTGTGACTTGCAGGCCATTGACGCCAAAGTCAAAGATCCAAAAGCCCAGAATGCTCAGGACTTGCATGACATATCTAGCATGTTTGCGGCGCGCGGGATCCCAATCACCGAGTCCGATGCCGATAGCATCCAGCACAAGCAGCGATAAAGGTTCAGAAAAGGCAATGAGGCACGTCGAAAGCGCTACGACAGCGCTCGAGCCGATCATGTACTTGCGCCGGCGGAAATGCGACATGGATGAGTCGGAGAGAGAGCCCAGCACAGGCTGCATGATGAGCCCACTCAGGGGCCCAGCCAGCCACACGTACCCCGTGGCGGACTTGGATAGACCCAGCGAAAGGAGGTACGGCGTGCCGTACGCCAGCTCCAGGCTCCATACCACCTGCGAGCCCAGCAGACTCAGTGAGAGCGTCGTAAAACGGAGCCAGCGATGATATCGCCCGCGCACGGCTTGCACCCACGGCGGTGCGCTAGCGTCCGTGGCCATTCGCAATCGCCTCTCAGACACGAAATTGTCGTCGAGGCCCCACACTGGCCATGCCACACGCACGGCCTTTTTTTTCGCCAGACCCACCCGCAAATGTGTCACGTGAGCGAGAGGCAAGCGACGACGCACATCTCGACACGCCGCGACCGAGCGACCCACCAGCTACTCGTGTATGGACGATTACGACGAGTTTGGCAATTATATCGGGCCGTTGTCAGAGTCGGAGGATGAGCAGGAGGTATTGGGTGTGGAACCAGCCGAGCCACCGCCTGAGCCTGCCGCAGAGGACGCGAGCGGCGCCCAGGAGGAAGGCGCTGTGATCATGCATGTCGATGAGCCCGCGTCCCAAGCGGTCGTGCTCCACGAAGACAAGGTGTACTACCCCTCTGCTTCCGAAGTGTACGGTGACGATGTGGAGACGCTCGTGCAGGAGGAAGACGCCCAGCCACTGACGCAGCCGATCGTCGAGCCTGAGCGAGTGCGCGTCTTTGCCGTGGAAGAGCAGGGGCTGCCTGAAGTCCGCTTTGACCGGCAGTTTATGCTGAACATGATGCAATTCCCCGATATGATCCGCCATGTGGCCGTCGTTGGCCATCTAGCGCACGGCAAGACCGCGCTTGTGGACATGCTGGTGGAAGAGACGCACCGCGTCCAAGTGGACGCCGAAAAGCCGCTGCGGTACACTGACACGCATGTGCTCGAGCAGGAACGCGGCCTGTCGATTCGTGCGATGCCCATGTCGTTCATCTTGCCGACCACACGCGGCAAGAGCTACCTTGTGCACGTGCTGGACACGCCAGGCCATACGAATTTCCAGGACGAAGTGGCTGCGTCGCTGCGCCTGGCAGACGGTGTCGTGCTGGTCGTCGATGTCGTCGAGGGTGTTATGTGCAATACGGAGGCCATCATCCGGTACTGCGTGCGTGAAGGCCTGCCGATCGTGCTGGTCCTCAACAAGATCGACCGACTCGTCCTCGAGTTGCGTCTGCCGCCCACCGATGCCTTTTTCAAGATCCAGCTTACGCTCGAGGAGGTGAACCGCGTCGTAGGCGAGGCGAGCGGCGGCGATCCCGCGAGGCGCCTCAGCCCCGAGCGCGGCAATGTCGCGTTTGCGAGCACCCAGACCGGCTACTGCTTCACCCTGCGCAGCTTCGCTCAGCTGTATGCGGAGCGCGCACCAATCGATGTCGACGCCTTTGCGCAGCGCCTATGGGGCCACATCTACTTTGACCGCGCATCGCGCACCTTTACGAGGCGCGCGCCGCATCCTGACGCGCCGCGGACGTTTGTGCAGTTTGTGCTCGAGCCGTTGTACAAGCTGTACACACTCGTGCTCAGTGCCGACGTCGACGTGCTGCGACGCACGCTTGCCTCGCTGCGCATCCAGTTGCCGGCTGCCGCGTTCAAAATGGACGTGCGCCCGCTCCTCAAGCTCGTGCTGAATGCGTTCCTGGGATCGGCAACGGGTCTGGTCGATATGTGCGTCGAGCATCTGCCTAGTGCGGCCGAGGCCTCCAAGGCCGCCACCACGACGGCGCCGCCCGACAGTGTGCTGGCGCGCGCGATCGAGCGCTGTGACGCTCAGGGTCCGCTGCTGATCCAAATCGCCAAAGTGTACCCGACAAGCGATGCGAGCGAGTTTCGCGCGTTTGGGCGTGTGCTGAGTGGCACCGTGTCATGCGGTCAGTCGGTCAAGGTGCTGGGACCCACGTACACGCCCGAGGACGAGGAGGACATGGCCGTGGAGACGGTGAGTGGCGTGTATGTCGCCGAGGCGCGGTACGCTGTCCATGCACCGAGCGTGCCGGCCGGCAACTGGGTGCTGCTGAGCGGCATTGATGCGACGATCGCCAAGAGTGCGACGGTGTGTGATACGACGCTGCCTGTGACGGACACGTATGTGCTGCGTCCCATTGTGCACATGACAGAGAGCGTACTCAAGGTGGCCATTGAGCCCCTGCGCCCCGCGGAGCTGCCCAAGATGCTGGATGGACTGCGCAAGGTGAACAAGTGCTTCCCGCTGGTATCGACACGCGTCGAAGAAAGTGGCGAGCATACGCTGCTGGGAACGGGCGAGCTGTATCTCGACTGTGTGATGCACGATCTGCGGGAGCTGTACGCTGAGATGGAGATCAAGATCAGCGATCCGGTCGTCAAGTTCTGCGAAACGGTCGTCGAGACGAGCGCCGTGCAGTGCTTTGCGGACACGCCGAACAAGCACAACCGACTCACACTCATCGCCGAGCCGCTCGAGGACGGCATTGCCGAGGATCTCGAGCGCGGCCTGATTGATATTCACCTACCGCCGCGTGCGCTCGCTCGGATCTTCCAGGAGCGCTACGGCTGGGACGCCCTGGCCGCGCGCTCGGTCTGGGCGTTTGGACCTGATGACCACGGGCCGAACGTGCTCGTGGACGACACGCTGCCGGACGACGTCGACAAGGTGCAGCTGTACACGGTCCGCGAGTACATCAAGCAGGGCTTCCAGTGGGCGACGCGCGAGGGCCCATTGTGTGACGAGCCGATGCGGGGCGTCAAGATCCGCCTGTGCCATGCGCGCATAGCCACGGAGCCGATCTACCGCGGGGGCGGGCAGCTGATTCCCACGGCTCGGCGCGCGACGTATGCTGCCTTCCTCCTGGCGACGCCGCGGCTCATGGAGCCCGTGTACGCCGCCGAGATCCAGACGCCGCCGGAGTGTGTTGGCACCATTTACACGCTCCTCGCACGGCGCCGCGGTCACGTCACGAGCGACGCACCCAAGGCTGGCACGCCGCTCAGCACGATGCGCGCCTTGATCCCCGTGATCGACGCGAATGGCTTCGAGACCGATCTGCGCGTCGCGACGCAGGGCCAGGCGTTCGTGCTGCAGACCTTCCACCACTGGGCCGTGGTGCCGGGCGACCCAAGCGACACGACGATCCCCCTCCGGCCGCTGGAGCCGGCGCCACCGCTGGGCCTCGCCCGCGACTTTGTGCTCAAGATGCGCCGCCGCAAGGGCCTGGGCGATACCGTGGCCGTGTCGACGTACCTCGAGCACGATATGGCCGTGGCGCTGGCACAGGCCGGTATGGACATAGCCTAGTTATGATACCACTACAAGAGCGATGCGAGCTTGATGGGTTTGCGCACGGCATTCGAGTAGCCCTCGTGGAAGCGGTAAAATACCTGCAGACCCGAGGGACCGGCGCGCGCGGCGTCCGCCTGCGACGGCACAGCCGGCGTCGGCATGACGCGCCCGAAAAAGTCGCGGTACGTGGGCGCGGTCGCAGACGCGGCGAGGGGCGAGGACGGCGCCTCCTTCTGTGTGGCCGTCTCAGGCAAGACCCGGCGGCGGCGGCGGCGCTGCTCGGCCTCGAGTTCGCGCTGCACATGCGGCCGCGCACCGTGCCGGCTGGGCCCGACGTCTGCATGCGAGTGGGCCGCATACTGCGCAAACACGTCGATGCACGGGTGCAGACGGTGGACGAGCGCGCCGTGTTCATTCCTGTCCGGCTCGAACGACATGCCGTAGAGCAGCATCGTATCGACGAGATCATGCAGCGCACTCGCGTGGGGCGTCGCATGTACCTTGATATCCGGGCTGAGGATGCGCGCGAGAGCGGGGCCCAGCTCACACGCAATGGTATCGTGAGCATAGTACGGCGCGAGGTGGGCGGGAAGGCACTGCCGAAGCGCCTCAGTGGTCTCGAGCGTAGCGCGCAGCTGCATGTGCCGCTCATAGTCGTGTCGCGGCGGCTGCTCCGGCACAGGATTCGCGATGTTCGCAAAGAGATGGTGCCACGCCACCCACGTCCACGGCACGTACGGCAACAGCTCAAAGGACGTGCCGTGCATCATGCGCTGCGAAAAGTGCAGCCAATCGAGCGCGTCAGCGTACCGCTGCCACCCCTGGTCCGGGACGCGCAGGTGGATGTAGTGCTCGAAGCAGCCATGCGCCAGCCGATCATAGTCGCCGAACGCGGTCAGCTCGTGGACCAGCGCGTGGATGTGCGAGCCGTGCCACGACACATGCGCGGGGTCGATGGCACAGAACAGCTGCGTCCACAGCCGCTGGAGTGGCACGACGCTGTCCTTGATGCCCACGGACGCATCCTGGATCGTCGAGACGCTGACATGACGGCCATCGCGGTGCAGCAGCTCCAGCGCATGCAGACACGCGCGCAAGTCGCCATGCGACACGTCGCAAAGCATCGTGAGTCCACGCGTGTCCGCAGACAGATGCTCCCGCGCACAAATCTCACGCAGGCGTCGCGCAATGAGCGGCGTCGGCGGGCGGTAGCAGCGCACGATCTGCGCCATAGGACGCAGCGGGCGCAGAGCCGGCGCATACAAGTCGTTGCAGATGCACACGATCGGACGCAGGATCGGCTTGCTCTTCTTGCCGCGCGGCGCGCCTGCCCCACGCTCCAGGAGGCGGACGAGCGCGCGCACAAAGCCCGACGTGCCCAGCGCCTCGCTGCCGCCCGTGGCTCCGTCAATCTCGTCAATCACCACGAGCGTCGGACGCCCGCGCCCATGCAGGCTATCCGACTCGAGCGCCGTGCGCACGCGGCTCTCGACGTCGGCCGCCGTACGTGCGTCACTCGCATTCAGCTCGTACACACGATAGCCCGCGTGCTGTGCCACCACATGCGCCAGCGTCGTCTTCCCCAGGCCCGGCGCGCCGGACAGGAGCAGCACACGCTCGTGCGGACGCCCAAACTTGTCGGGCGGGCGCTCGTCCATGCGGCGCGCACGCGGCGCATCGCGTCCAAACACACACGGGTCCCATGCTTTGACCCACCGCAGCACGTCGCGGTGCAGCCGATCGTCGCCCAGCAAGTCGGTGAACGCGCGCGGCCGATACTTGTCCACCCACATGCGCGAGTCAGCCGCCCGCATACGCCGCGGCTCACGCACCACATCGGACGGCCTCGCACGCACGCGCGGCATGAGCACGTCCAGCGGCTCGGAGAGCGCAGGCGCATACGACGCCGACGCCGACGGACGCCATGCCCGGATGCGCCGGCGCCGGGGTATCAGGACACTCGTGCCGTCTAAGCGCGTCGCGGCGAACGGCGCCGCGGGAATGTACTGGGGCGCAGAAGGCCCCCTCACCGCCTCCTGCCCAAAGAGCGCCTCGCTCATGGTCAAGCCACAGGGCCGCGTCACGCGCGCGTGAAGAGCTTATGTCATACAGGCGGCACGGCCGGCGCGCGTCTTGGTGCATGTGGACGACGAGGACGGCGCGTCGAAGTCTCCTGCCACGACTGACGCTCATGACGAAGCGCGCTGCGAGTGCCACGGCGGACGACGCCAAGCGCGTGCGTGTAGAGGCATCTGTATCGCCTGCTGCGCCTAGCGGGCGCGATCACGTCGCGCCTGCGTTCCTCCCACGCAATACACAGCTGCCGAGCGGCACCTTATCGATCGACGCGTGTACGCCAGGATGCACGCGCATCGCGATCTGGAACATTACGTCTCTCAAGAGCTCCGACAACAAGGGGCTCATGCGGTACCTGCACGCGGAAGACGCCGACGTGGTAGTGCTGTCCGAGACCAAGGTGAACCAAGTGCCGTCGCACGCCGGCTTGGATGCGATGTACCAGTACAGGTACTGGGGCATTGGCGAGAAAAAGGGGTACGCGGGCATCGCTGTCCTCTCGAAGCGCAAGCCCGTGCATGTCGACTACGGCCTGCCCGGCTTTGACGACCCCAGCTCCCACGCACGCATGCTGACCGTCGAATTCCCGCACACCGTGGTGGTGGGCACGTATGCGGTCAATGCCGGCGACGGGCTCAAGACGCTGCCGAACAAGAATCGCTGGAACGATGCCCTCGAACAGCACCTGCTCGCCCTCCAGTCCAAGAACAAGGACGTGATTTGGTGCGGCGATCTCAACGTCGTCTGGGACGACCGCGACTTGGCGGGCGCCTCGAAAAAGTGGAACAAGGCAGCAGGGTACACCCAGGCGGAGTGTGACGCCCACCGCCGGGTGCTGGCGTCGACGCACATGTGCGACGCATGGCGAGAGCGGCATCCAGACGCCGTCGGACACTATACCTACTATGGATGGCGCGGCCAGTGCCGAAGCCGCGGCTCGGGCTGGCGCATCGATACCTTCATCGTTCCTCAGCAGTCGCTCGACCGCGTCAAGCGCTGCGAGATCCGGCACGAGATCTACGGCGCAAGCGATCACCTGCCCGTGGTACGTACACATGAGAGCTGACGACAGGTGATGGACTGGGAAGGCGAGCTGTAACGACAGCCCTTAGCACTGACCCTTGTAGCCCTTGGGCGGCTTGCCGTGCCCCTCCGGACGCCCGTGGTTCTTTTGGTGCACATAGTGGCCAGTCAGAAGCATGTTGGTCATGTTGGTCGCAGAAGCCGTGTCCTTGCACACGGAGCGAGCCACGCGCTGCTGCTCCATCAAGTGCCGCGTAATGCTAATCAGGTCCTGCACCAGCACCTCGATCAGGCTCTCCGTCACGTTTTCGCGCACAACGACACGCAGAATCTGCACCTTCTCCAGGTTGGGCGGCAGCTCATAGTTCGGCACAATCCAGCCCTTGGCACGCAGCAGCGTCTGGACCCAGCCCTGCTCCATCTCCGGATACTCCTGCCTGACCTCGTCGGTCCAACGGAACGACACGACAGGCAGGCCAGGGCAATACTTGGACGCTTCCGTCGTCACGCGCACGCTCTTCTTCGCGGGACGATGAATGTCCGACAACACATAGAACAAGCCACTGTACTCCAGCGCACGCGACAGCAGCCGGGCATTCATAAGACAGGCCTCCATCGACGCCGTGAATCCCTCGCGGCCGAGCGAGATAAAGTTGAACATCTGGCCCAGCATCGGTGCCGCAGGGCGCGAGAAGTTCAGACCGAACGAGTACTCGACGGAGCCAAGATAGTGCAGCTCGAACACAAGGTCACTGGGCACAAGCTCCGGCGAACGGAAGATGATCCAGCCAATACCAGGATACACGAGACCAAACTTGTGTCCCGACGTATTGATCGAGGCCACGCGCGGGATGTCAAAGCTCCACTTGTGGTCGGGCGTCGCGAACGGCGCCACCATCGCACCGGACGCACCATCGACGTGGATCGGAATGTCCAGGCCCGTCCTCTGCTGCAGCTCGTCGAGCTCGTGGGCCATTTCCTCCACAGGCTCATAGTGGCCCGTGTACGTCGAGCCGAGAATCACGACGACGGCGATCGTGTTCTCGTCAATGTAGTCCATGGCGCGCTTCGGATCAAGGCAGTAGTTCGTCGACTCGTCCACCGGCACGGGACGCTCCTCAACCTCCCAGTAGCGCGCAAACTTTTCCACACAGACCTGCACGTTTGCACCAAACACGAGATTCGGGCCTGGATTATGGATGTCCTTGCCCTCCGCCTTGCGCTTAAGCTGCCAGCGGCGCTTGGCACAGAGCAGACCGAGCATGATGGCCTCCGACGAGCCGGTCGTGGCCGTGCCCATCGCGGCAAGTCGGCGGCCATCGTCCTCGATGCTCGTCTTGGGCGCCTTCCACAGGTTCGACAGGATCGAAATGCAGCGCGTATGGATCGAGATCGTCGCAGGATACTCGTCCTGGTCACACAAGTTGATCCCGATCGTCTCGACCATAAGCTTGGTCGCCTCCTCGGGCATCCATGTCTGGACGTACGAGGCAAGGTTCAGGCCCGGCTTGCCATCGAGCAGAAGCTCATTGCTGAGCAAGTGGTACGTAGAGCGCTCCGAAAGGCCCTTCTCAGGCAGATGGTACTTGGGAATGGGCTTCGTGCCATAGCGGCCAGCCAGTGTGTAGTGCGACATGACACCGTTGTTCTTGTGGCTGCGGGCCTTGTGCAAGGCCGTGTGGCTTTCCTGGACCTGTGCGCGCTGCACATACTCCTCGGGGTCAACACTCATAGACAGCACCATCTTGAATGGGCGGTAGCGGGTAACGAACGCCGTCGTTCTAGTCCCGCTCTAGGCGTGGCATTGTTAGGGCCCCAGGGATTGGTGCCTAGCGGGCCTCCCGCTCATATACACGCTGCGATTGGCTCTGTGCGCACGCGCCACATGAGGGAATTTCTGAACCCGGCGAGAGGCTCGCACGGTCCCCTAGCTTAGGTCAGGCCCTGGAGTCTGATCGCCACGTGGTGAACGCACCCACCTCGTGTCCCTACGTCGTCGGGGTGGATGGCTCGCCGCGATGTGGGCTAGCATGCGGACCGTGTTGATTTGTTCGCTCTTTTGCGCCTATGCGCTGGCTGCTGCTACAAACTCGATGGCTCCCATCACCAAGCCTACGACATCCAACAATGGGCAGTCGGCTTGCGTCCAGTACGGCGACTGCACAAAGGGAGCCAATACGGCCAAAACAGAATCATACAGCTCGGCCATCAGGCCGCCAGCGTCGCACAGTGTGCCATACCTAAGTAACGCACAGGATTCTTCCAGTTACAAGGCCTCCGTCGCGGCGGCTGGCGCTAGTGCCGCGTATGACCCTAGGAAAAACCGCGGTAGCTCGACGGCTGTGCCGCCACCCACCACGGTCAGGTTCGATACAACAGTGTCGTCCTCTGGGAGCGTTCATGTAACCAAGTCTCATATGGACGGAAACTCCGCGGCAGCGTGGGGCCCTACGGGGTCTGCGGTTGCTGTCTTGGCCACCGCCGTTCTCATAGCAGCCGCGACACTCTAGAGCAGCTTCCCTCCAAGGGGGGTCAAAATGGGCCATTTTATGGAGTACATCTTTTTCCCGAGGGCTATGCACCTACGACCCTGAACGAGACTTGGTCTACTCAAAGAGACCGAAGCCCATGTCCTCGTCCTCCTCTTCTTCTTCCTTAGCCTCCTCCTTGGCCTCCTCGGCTGGGGCAGCGGCCTCCTCCGCGGCAGCAGGGGCGGCAGCAGCAGCAAAGGCCTCAGGGTTGGCAAGCATCTCCTTCAGCTTAGCCGAGCCCTCAAACTCGTACTCGGTAGCCAGCGAGACGGCCAGCAGGTTCTTGTACGAGTTGACAAGCGAGTGCATGACCGAGGCAATCGTAGGGTAGTTGAGGGCCAGCGAGATCGAAGCGACCTGCTGGATACCCTGCGTGAAGCGGCCGACGAGCTCCTCCTCGCTCACGTCGAGAACGTCGCTCGAGAACACTTGACCGTTGTCAAAGATCTGCACAACCGTCATACCGTACGTGAAAGGCGAGATGTTGAGCAAGTTCAACAGAGCCGACTCGGACTGACCGACACGGTTGCCCGACTCAACGACCCTGACGTCCGATACAATTTCAATCGTACCACGGGCAATCTTGGTGGGCACACCAAGAGCCTGGAAGAAGGACGTCTTACCGGGTTCCATACCCGTGTTACCGGCCGGCACGTAAATGTCCACAGGCGCATAGGCACCAGCGCGAGCAGGAGCAGCCACACGGTTCGAAATCACCTTGTCACGCACCTCCTTGAGGTCGCCCGACGTGAACACGAAACCAACGTTGCCACGTACGTAGGGCACCAGGCGTTCAAACTCAGGGCGCTCCGAGATGACCTGGCGCAGGGCACGACGCACCATAGTGTTCTTACCCATAAGCACCGTAGCTTCACCACGCAGCGACTGACGGATCTGGTGCATCTGCTGCGAGCTGACGTTGTCAATGTTGACAACGAAGATCGACGAGTACGTGTCGATCAGCTCGTTGAGCCTGGCGAACCAGTTCTCCTTCGAGGCACGTCCAACACCCATTTTTGCAATTACTTCTTTCTGTTAGTCTAGTTGTAGAATCAAAGCCCTTCCTATCACCTCGTCGAGCGGGTTGAAAGGATGTATTTAAAGGGGGTTCTGGTAGACGAAGAAACGCTCAGCCAGCTGGGCGGCGACTTGACCCTTTTCGCCCCTTCTTCAGCTATATCAAACCACGTGACTTTATTTAAAGCACACACCTCCATCACAACGCTCGATGCTTACATGATCACCGCCCAGGCTGGCCAGGCTCGTCCAACTCGCTTGTGACGCCGCCTCTCCTTGCCACGCACGCACCAACCAAGAGTGGCGCAAGACGCCGTTGCATGCGCGCGTATCATGTCGCGCGGACATGCAGCGGAAAATTGTCGATGGCCGTCACCGCGCATGCGCTCTATGTACATACCCCCCACTACGCGATGACGTCACGCGCAGTATGGACAGCTACATGGCCTGCGCATGTGCGCGGTACATTTCTGCTTCGTGGCGTGGCACTCGTACAGAGTGGTGTCCACAGAGCACATTGCATTGCGTCTGATTCTATGCTTCCGTCATCATCGCCAAGCTGCGGCCTCCATACCCCATCGCGGCGCAACGAGCTGCAGTGCCTGCTCCTTGACGCAGCGCTGCGGACGCAGACTCCGCCTGCTGACCTATTATACCTTTGTCATATCACGACTGACGTTCCTTGTGGTCTACCACGAGCTGTGCTGCAAAGACAACGAGCCGCACTTTTCCGGGTGTTTTGCGCACAGCTCAGCGCGGGGCGATTCAAGGATGCGGCATATATGCTCCGAGATGCGCGTCTGCGTCCATCACAGCCCAAGCACATGCTGCGCATGCTCCTTCGTCGCCTTGGTCAGCATGTCTCTACCCTCAGTGCCGATCCAGGCCAGTCAGCCCATGCGGCTCTTCGTGAAACGCTCCGCAGCTTCGAGTATGACTGCGCTCGGCGCGGTCATTTGGATACCCACGTATTTCTTCGTGTGCTGGACCACTTACTGTCTCGGCACATGCACACGGACATGGCGCACTGGGCCCAGAGTACGGCCGGCATGGTGCCTTATCCAGACCCGCCGTTCTATGCAGCACTGGCTGCGCTTGTGCACCGTATGACGTCGACGCACCGAGCACCTATCCAGGCAGCTGCCTTCATTGAGGCCTTACCCCCGGCATGGCGTACGCATGCTATGTACCACGATGTACTTGTATACGACAGGGAGGTCTACCTTGCCGGCCAAGAATCGATGGACTGGCGAAAGCGCCTGTGGCATGACTTGCGCACGATTCCGCATCTCTGTCTGCCCTCTGCTCAAGGCGTCCTTGCTCAGCTCAGCGCCCACGCCCACTGTGTACATAAGGATCGAGTGTGGTCCGACTGGCTTGCGCTGGAACGGCAGAAGAATGCATCGCCAGAGATGCGTGCACGCGCGATATGGCTTGTGACGCGGACGTTTGTGCGAGCAGGTCACACGCGCTTGGCGGTGCGCTTTGCCGAGCGTCATGCATCTTCAGCGCCTGCGCAGGGGACGCAACTCTTGAATACGCTGCTTACCGGTATACTGGAGGATACACGCAAGTGCCGCAGTGTGCATGACCGCACATGTGTCCTGCGGCACATGTACGAGTGCGTGTGGCAAGCCGCGAGACGATCCCAGGCGAACACGATGCCTACCCTGCCTGTCTTACCAGAGCTTGTGTCCTCAGCGCCATCGCGAGCGGCTCAGCGCGTCTTGTGGCTGCTCGCTCGCGTTGAACGCCTCATAAACACCCATGCACTGTGTCCTAATGTGCATACGTTGCAGCTTTTGATCCGCGCCGCGACAAAATGGGATGCGTCGATGGACTCACAAGCCCTGTGGGACATGGCAGCTCTTGCTCCGCCCCGCAGTCCGCATACTCACAGAATGCGCTACACGCTCTTCTCAGAGCTGGCCTCGGCCTTACAGCGGCGAGCCGACACGAGAAGCGCTCGCCGTGCCCGGGCCTTGCTGCGTCATCACAGGCGGCGCGTCAAACCATAGCCCTGTTCCTAGTCCTCCACTTGACGTGACCAGGCAAAAAGTCCGTGGCGACGGCGTTCCCGCTTGACATGACGGCCTTCAAGGTAAGACTGCGTGTGCCGTCGGCGCACAATGCCCATTCCTCGTCGACACCTAAGGAGGCATCGCCGTCGTCTTCGACGTCCCAGCCCGATGCCGAGGTAGCGCCTGAGTCGCCTGCAGATGTATCCTTGCAGGGCGAAGCAGCATCAGAGGACGAATTAGCAGACGATTCCATGGCCGCAGAGGGCTCGCCCGATACGAGCTTGAACAGTACTGAAGCGAGCAAGAACAAAAAGGCCAAGTCCCATCGCCGCTTGCCGCCTGCGCCCGGCTCCATCTCAGCGGTGGCTGCTACCCTCTCCCTTGAGGAACTCGATGCTCTTCCGTCGGCTAAGCGGAGAAAGGGACTCAAGACACGCGGCGCCCCGGGTCCTGGTCGTGGCTGGCGAAAGGGTCTGTCCAAGGGACAAAAGCCCGTGTACCGCCTGCCAGGATCGGGCATGTCGACAGCTGACCTGCCACAGAACCTGGCTGTGCAAGCGACGACGCCGCCGACGATCGGAAAGATGGCCGCGGCTATGACATCAGAAACATCGAGCGCCCAGAAACGCAAGCATCCCTCCAGTGCCAAGACGGACTCACCCGCCCCCTCTACCAGCACGATCAAAGTGGCGCAAAATGCGCCAGACGCCGTGTTCAAATACCCATCGATTCCTTCGTCAAAAGACACACCAGATATCCTGCCTTTGGCCCGCATCCCCAACTATATTCCCACGATACAGCCGCTTGCGCGATCCTTTGCATCGAACAAGCCACGGCCCTGGCGGCAGGCGACGCGCGAGATCCTCAGTATCGGCGGTCGTCCATGGCGCACGCCCGTGTGGCTCAGTGAGCCATCAGACGAGCCGGCCGCGTCGCAAGAGGCACCAGCCTCCGAGGAGTCGACGCCCGCGCCAGCTACAGCTTCGTCTCCGGCCTAGTGACTTGGTCTATAGTACTTACAACTTGGACGCCACGCGCGGCGGCTCAAACTGCATCGCAAGCGACTCACGATGAAGCAGTTCCTTGTTCACTTGCCAGCCATTGCTCGCACTGCGCGAACGCAGCTTTTCTGCCATGGCCATGGCTGTCTGCAGCACGGCCTCGGGCGAGTCCGCCACCACATCTACCAGACCATGCTCTAGCGCTTCCTGCGATGTGAAGCGGTGTCCTTCCAGCACGAGCTTGCGCATAGTTTGGAAGGACTTGACGACCGACTTGATCGTGCCCAGCATGCCGCTGGGGATATGTGCTCCAAACTCGATTTCGTTCATGCACAAGTAGCCGCGCTGTGCGTTCATCACGCGGTAGTCGTGCGCTAATGCGAGTGTGCATCCACCAGCAAATGCATGGCCTGTGATGGCCGCCACTGTGGGAATGGGGAACGTGAGCAGCTCGTAGAACATGGCATTCAGATACTCGTTGAAAAAGTGCGGATCCGCAATCGCATTGAACAGGTCGAGACCGTTCGAGAAAATCTTGCTGGAGAGCTCGGCGGTCGTGACGAGAGCTGCACCGCCATTTATCTCGTCCTGCTCGACGCGGCTATGCCATTCAGCCCGAACGTCACGCAATGCCGGTATGATACCTTCTCTAAGGAACGTGTGCGTCAGACGGTTGTCAGGCGTCTGCTCGCCACACATCGTAAGTACCCATATACCGCGGTCAGCTAGGTACTCGGAGCGTACCAGCGGCACGCCATCTTCGCGCGCCCGGTATACCTTGACTTGGCTCGACATGCGGCGGTGGGTGTCGGACCGACATCCCCGCATGATAGCCGGTGGGTGGTGCGTCACGTGGATGTGGAGAACTACGACCGTGCCCTACTCCATGGAGAAGGTGAGAGGCGCTCGCGGAGGCTCAAACTGAGCGGCCAGGGCCTCCTCTTTCACTGCTTCGCGAATTGATTGCCACGCATTCTTGGCAGCGCGTGTGCGAAGCTTTTCAGCCAGAGCGAGCGCCGCATCCAACGTAGCCTGCGTACCCTGAGCCGTAGCGTCCACCAGGCCATGCTGTAGTGCCTCGGCGGCCTGGAATCGGTGTGCCTCCAGCGCAATCTTGCGTTGCACGAGGGGCGACACGGCCACAGACCTGATCACACCGAGCATGCCCTTCGGAATCGGTGCACCAAACTCGATTTCGTTCATGCATGCATAGCCACGCTCCGAGTTCATGACGCGGTAGTCATGCGCCAGGGCCAGGGTAAAGCCCGCGGCGAACGCATGCCCGCCCATCGACGCGACCGTCGGGATCGGGAACGTGAGCAGCTCGTAAAACATGGCATTCAGATAGTCGTTGAAAAAGTGCGGGTCTTGCACGGCCTTGAGCAGATCGAGTCCGTTCGAGAAAAATTTGCTGTCGGTCGGCGGAGCCGTCACCAGCGCAGCACCGTCGGCCGTGTCCTTCGCCTTGACCCATGCATTCCATTGTTGTCGCACGTCGCGCAGGGCGGGAAGCAGACCGTTCCGAATGAACGTATGTGTGAGCCGGTTATCCGGTGTCTCCTTGGCCAGCAGGTGCAGGATCCAAATACGCTTGTCCCTCTGAAACTCAGAGCCCACGAGCGGCGTGCCGTCCCTCGAGTGGTACACCTTGGTCTCGGAAGCGCCCGTACTATATGCAACTGCACCTACACGCGTCCAGTGCGCAGCGCGTACAAGGCACCGAGCCGGGGTGGCGGCACGAAAGAGCGACATGGTCAGAAAGGTGGAGACGCTATGGTAAATCAGGCAGCCAGAAGGCGACTTGGGCTCCAGCGGTGCACATGTGTGCACAACGTGGATTGAATGCCACGACGCTGGGCGTGCCTTCCTGCCCTTGCAGTGTCGTAGTCGAATGCAGCGTGGCCGGCAGCGTGGCCGGTGGGTGCTCTGGCAGAGCCCACACATGCACCTGGCCAGCCGCTGAGCCGGCAATGACCATGCGACCGTCGGGTGTCCAGCACATCTCCTGGCCACTGATACCGGCCTTCGGCACAAGCCCTACTGAGGCGCCGTCAGCTCGTTCCAGGCCAATGTGCCCCGTCAGGCGGTATACCACTTTGCCAGTGTAGGTATCAGCAATGTAGTGCACGTCACCAGAGGTGCCTGCGAGGATATACTGCCCCGTGTGGCTAAAGCTGAGGTGGGTGAGCACAGGAATGCGGGGAGGCATCATGATCTGCGAAAGTGCAGCCGTGTCGTCAATCGTGATGGTGATAAACGGGTTTTGGTCGAATTTTCGAATATCATACAGCAGAATCGATGAGCGCTCGTTCAGCGCAATGCCAAACACCAGACCAGAGGGATCGTACGCCACGATCGGATGGCCTTGGATGCGCATGTTCCCCTGGGCTGCCGGCGTGCGCAGATCCCACAATCGCACGGAGTCATCCACCGCCGCCGAGAGAAATGTGTCGTCGACAGGCGACATGGCAAGCGACGTGACGCGGCGCTTGTGTCCACGGAAGTACTGCAGGTATTTGTTGTCGTGGAGCGAGTGGTACCGCACCGTGTCATCTTCCTTCGTCGAAGCGTACACAATAGCCGAAGAGCGATGCGTAAATCTCGCAAGGTGGACGCCGTACTTTTTACTGTAGAGCGTCTTGATGTGCTTGCCAGAGCGGCAGTTGTACAGCTGGATCGTCTCGTCGTCCGACGCTGTCACACAGAGCTCGCCACGATCATCGTAATCCAGACTTGTCACGCGGCAGTCAGGCTGCACAAAGTCTTTGAACACCTTGGCAGGCTTAAACGAAGACACTAGTTCCAGACTCAGCGCCAGCGGCGGCCTAGACGCGCTCGCTTCGTCGTCCATACCCAGCGGCTAAAGATCACGCGTGGAGACGAAAAAACGAATGTGGTATCGAGGAATTATGTGGCTATGGGCCCTGGCCTTGTTGCAGCCACGCTGCGATCCTATCGTCAAATAGATCGGGCCGCGTAGCACAGTCAGGCACACGTTCGCCAAAGGCAAGTTGTTCACTGTAGCGTGTAGACACAGGAAAAAGTCGTTGCGCGGACGGGGTATCGTGATCTCGCGCCAAATCTGCTAGGGAAGGCGCCATTCGCAGTAAGTCAGCCCGCGCGCGATCGGAGGGTGGATCTGGCGAGCCGTCTATTACGCGCGTAGAGGGTCGTCGATCCCGACCGCCCGATGCCTGTCGTGCTTCGTCGGGTAGCAACTTGTTATAGCGATCCAGTAGGGCTCTTGCATCAGCTAGGACGCTGGCATGGACGTGCGTGAGATGCTCGAGAAGCTCGGAACGCGTGCGTTTCCCCTGTTCCTGTGCTTCGCGAGCTTCAAAGGCAGGCAGGAGCTTGATTATGTCCACCTGCTCAATATGCCGCACACGCTCGAGCACGCGCTTTCGATCACGTATGAGTGCATCCTTTTCCAGCCTGCGCAGGCGCTTTTCGGCGCGTTCATGCTTGATGTGCAGCTGCTCGTATGCTTCATCTGACGTATCGTCAATGGGTCCCGACGCACCGCGTGTTTTGCCCAGAACGGACGGCTCATTCGCCGATACAAAGTCAGGTGTTTCAATATCGCGCGCCTCGGCACATCTCCGCGCCTTTTCAGGATCTGAGAGAAATGCAAGGATAGCTCTTACACGCTCATCGCCTTCATGATCCGCGCTTTGATGTGTCTCAGGCGCCCCTGGTGCACACAAGACAAACTCCGTCGATGGCGCCAGGAAGGGACCTGGTGCTGGTGCGGGCGGATGAAGCAGCATGTGGATCACATCAGCATCTGTACTGCCTGACATGCGCCGCGACTCGATATGCGAGCGCCGCAGCGACGGTGCTCGCTTCGCCGGAGGCTCTGCCTCGCCTGACCGCATGCCGGGCCGTCCAGAAAAGGGGCCGCCGGCCTGATGTGGAGGGAAGGCAGGCGAAGCACACGGAAGAAATTTCGGCCCATTTCTTCCACGCGCAACACTCGGCACACGACCATGGTATTGTGTAAGCGAAGAGGATGCGGTACAGAGTTTGACGCCACAGGCGGCTCCAAAGGCCCCTGTACGTACCACCCAGGTGCACCTGTCTTTCATGAGGGTCTCAAGTCGTGGTCCTGCTGCAAAGAGACCAACAAACCCGTGCTGGAATTTGAGCAGTTCATGAAGCTGCCTGGCTGTGCTACGGCCGAGGCACATACTGACGAGGCTCAGCCACTACCGGCCCCACAGAAACCAGCTGTGAGCAACGAGGAAGAGCGTCTCAGCACCACGTTGAATGCTGTTCAATTGAACAAGCCAGCGCCTATTCCGCCACCCACTCAAGGTCCACCGCCACCGGCACCTGAGCCACGCGATCCTGACTCGCTCGTTCATGTGCCAGCAGGAACAGCATGCCGCCGCAGCGGCTGTAACTACGTGCAAAAAGAGGCCCTCGATACCCGAGACAAGACCCAGGAGGCGTGTCGGTATCACAAAGGTGTGCCTATTTTTCACGAGGGGTCCAAGGGCTACACATGCTGCAAGCGGCGTGTCCTGCATTTTGACGACTTTCTGCAGATCGAGCCGTGCACTCAAGCGGAACATGGCCACCTCTTTGAGGCGCCCAAGCCAGCTGACAACGACCGAGTCGAATGCCGCATGGACCACTATGAAACACCAGGCGATGTACGCGTCACGGTATACGCCAAAGGCGTCGAGCAAAGTAACAGCGTGATTGAGATTCGCGAGAACGAGGTACGTATGCATCTACTCACACAGGTCGTGCTTTCGTTGGCCCTGGGCGCAACACCCTCCATTCCGCACACGCGCCGCTTTGAGCGCACGCTTCAGTTATATGCACCAGTGAACCCTAGCGCGTCGACTTATACGCTAGGCAAGATGAAACTCGATCTTGTTCTGGCAAAGCAGGCCGAAGGGGAGAGCTGGCCTACCCTCGAGCGCGGCGAGCGTGTGTTCGGCTACGGCCTCACGTTCGGGCGCCGTACAGCGTGATCATGTACAAAGTAGATAGGGTATATAACTAGGCTGCAGGTGCGGGCTTGGCCTCAGAGCCATGCACCAGCTCCAGAATCGAAGACTCGAGCGCGTCGATACGATCGGCCATCTCGTTCATACGCTTCACCACTTGCTGATTCTGCTCGTCAAAGCGCTTCTCGACTTGCGCAAGAAGCGACTCGACCCAGTCGCCTAGCTGCTGTGTTGTAGCGGACTCGCCCGTGCTATTGCTCATCGTGGCGGAGGTTGCGAGTGTTGATGTTGCAACGACACACAGGGCCCTGACTAAAATTGCAAAAATCTCACAGGGCTCGCCATCCTCCGACCAGCGTCTTTTATTCTTCGCACTCGGAGCCATGCATCGGTCATTTTCAACGAGCGTGCGCATCGCCGCCAAAAAGAAGCCGTCAGGCCGAACCGCGACGACTCGATACCAGTACCAGTACCAGGGCCATACCCATACTATCACATATGAGCCCGCCGAGCCTGCACCGGCCCCCAGCATGCCCACGACGAACTGGGCCGACCCTGTCTTCCACGCTCCGAGTCGCAAGCCTATCAAGACCATGTACAGTGTGCCAATCGGGTCAAATGCGCCTCTGTCTGAGCTTAGGCCGCCCGTGATGACCCAAAAGCAAGCCAGGCGCTCTCTCATGCGCTTCCCCACGCACCCTACGCGTGTCGGTATACCGCCTGTACCTGGTTTGCAGGTCGTGCCGCCCATCGCCATTCCTCGCGGCATGAACATCGCTTCGGAGACTCAGGCAAGGAATGCGGTCTTGCTGCTGCGGGATGCGCAAATCAGGGCCGGCCACTATGAGCCGTACCAAGCGGGTGCGACACTCGCCACATCCGTTGATGCGAACAAGCCCGAGTCGAGTGCCGTGCTCGCAGCCGATCACGCCCTCTCGCTGAATAACACAATGCATCCCACAGGTCGTCGCTATGTGATGGAGCGGATTGGCGCACAGCTTCATACCAAGGTCTAGAATACATAGGATACGCACTACATGGACGTGTCCATATCGGCCGTGTCGTCCTCATACGACATCGAATCATGCGCCGTGAGACGATCGAGAACAGCCGCTGCCGCCGCAAGCCGAGGCGGGCCTTGTGGTGTCCACCGGTGCGGCGGAGAAGTGGGCGGACGCAGTCCGCCATCATGTCGTCTGAGTGTGTTCAGGCTTGGGTATGTTGTGTCCGACCATGACGCCGATAGAGGATTCGCATCGGCACTCATGCTCTCCCACGGTACCGGTCCTACTAGGGGCGGCGGCATAGTCTGGTCAGGCAAAATGGAAGGCGAATTAACCAAACTCGCACCTGAGGGCGGCCGCGGGACATCGTCGTCTGTATGGCTCATTTCCTCCTCATACAGCGTGCGCCGACGTCCAATCTGCACAATATCGCGCTCGCCAAATCGCAACCGGTCCTGCTTCGCCGTTTCCAAGGCCTCTTCCCAATCACTGAGCTGATCAGCATCTTCGGTACTTCCGAGCGGCGGCACGCCATCCAGCACACGCAGGAGCCGTGCATCGTCTGCGACGTGCCCACGCCACGGAATGTGCAAGGCGCGTGCTGCACGACGAGCTTCCTGACGCGCACGTTGCCGCATAGCTAGCTCTGCTGTGTGCTGTGTGGATCCTGCGCGCACGATCACATTCGTCGATGGCAGCCAGCGACGATCCTCTGCTTGCTCTTCCAGCGCCGACAAGTCGTGGGGCGTGCTCGTTGTCGGGGGCCGCGACACACCAAAACCATTTTCAGGGAACGCCGGATACGGCTGATCGGCGTCTTCATCTGAGGAATATGCCTCTGTCACATCATTGAGATCACGCCGCCGCTGCCGCGACTCGCGCGTCGACGGCTGCGCCTGAAAGGCCCACAACACATGGGCTTGTGCCATGTCAAGGGAACATCCGTGGAGTACATTTCTCCGCGGAACTTTTACTCACAATACTCCGTCTGAAGCTTCTCGAATCCTCCACTGGGGACGGGCAAAGGTATATAACAGCGGGCCCGTGCTCCTTTGCCTCATCAACCGCATCATGAGCATGAACGCCATTATCACGCAAGGTATTTCGAACGCTGCCATCAAGCAAGTGGATGTGCCCAAGCTCGCCCCTCGCTCTATCAAAGTCAAGGTTCTGGCGAATGCTCTGAACCCGACGGACTGGAAGCATTTGGACTACGTGGGCCGTGCGGGCACGACAGTTGGCTCTGACTTTGTGGGCACCGTCGTGGAGAAGGCACCAGATGCCGGCACAACGGTCCAAGTGGGTGACCGTGTGGCTGGCTGCGTGCACGGTGGCTGGGAAGAAGGCGTCGGTGCGTTTGCCGACTACGTCGTTACTGTCCCTGAGGCGGTTGTGGTGGTTCCTGAAGCCATGAAGACCGAGGAAGCCGCTGGTTTGGGTGTGGCTGGCTTCACCGCTCTCCTTGGTATGTTCCAGGACAAGCATCTTGGCCTCCCGCAGCCCACAAGCACGGATGTGCCGCCCGTGGACCCTAAGCTCAAGGTGCTGGTCTGGTCTGGTGCTTCGTCGGTGGGTCAGTTTGTCATTCAGATTGCCCGTCTCATTGGCGCTTATGTGATCGTCACTGCTTCTAAGAAGCACGAAGCGTGGCTCAAGTCGCTGGGTGCGGCGGAAGTGCATGACTATGCTGATGCTGAGACGCCTAAGCGTATTGCTGGCACTCACACTGACATCAAGTACGCGTTCGACACGTACTCGATGAACGGCTCGCAGGAAACCATTGCCGGTATCCTGACCAAGGAAGAGGAGAACAGGATCGTCTCGATTCTGTCGGTTGACGAGGCCCGCGTTAAGCAAATCAACCCCAAGACTAAGGCCACGTTCTTCATCCTCTACACAGTATACGGCAAGAGGACGGAGATCTTTGGTGCTCTCTTCGAGGAAGACTACTGCAAAGAAGATGCTGAAGCGTTGGCTAAGGTGTGCAGCGGCAAGGATGGCTTGTTCTACAAGCTTCTGTCCTCGGGTGCAGTGAAGCCGAACCGTACTAGCGTGCAGTCGGGCGGCTTCTCTGGTATGTTCCAGGGTATGGACGCCATGCGTCAAAACAAGGTGTCTGGCGAAAAGCTTGTCTACCCTCATGCCTAACTGCGCATAAATTACACAATTCATTGTCGCCTTCACAATTGAAACGAATGGTATATACATAGAATTTATGTTATGAATGAATCGGTTTTTGTTCTTGAATCACATCATCACCCTGAGTGGAGTCCATACTGCAAAGGGTAGAGGAGTCGAGGTCCTGCCGACGACCCACGTCAAGATCGATTTCGTGTGCGCGCCAAAATGTAGTGCGGAACAGGAGCTTGTATCCAATGTACCCGACAAGCGATACTGGTAGTAAAATATAGGCATCAGCAAAATCTCCAAAGTCAAAGGGAGAGAAGGACTTCCAGCCTTGCACAAGCGCCAAGAATATACTTAGGATGAAGCCAAATATGGCTACCCATGGATACAACAGCGCTCGGAATGGCAATTCATCGAGACTGCGGCCCTGTACCTGCATGGCCCGACGGAATCGAAAATGCATAAAAATTATAAAGGTCCAGACCAGGAAAGTCGACACACCAGACAGGTTGATGATGTACTGGTATGCTTTACTTGCGCCTGTGCTCACATTCATCATGGAGATGGCACCAACAGCATTAATGAGAATCACAGCGAACACAGGCACACCCCGTCGATTCGTGTAGCCCAGAAACTTGAAAGCTTTTTGGTTCTGGGCCATATACAGTACCGTTCGCGAGCCAATGTAGATCGAACTGTTGACTGCCGACAAACACGTCACAAACACAAAGGCATTAATGAGATGCACACCACCTTGCCACCCGGCATGCTGGATCGCAATCGTCATGGGACTTTCCAAAGCGCCATCCTCTGAAATGAGCCCCTTCGCATTTGAGGGGCACGTAATGCCGAAGAAAAAGGCACTGCCCAGGTACACAAATAAGATGCGCCACACAACCTGGCCGATGGCGCTGGGCACAGCCTTTCGGGGATTGCGCGTTTCCGTTGCAGCCACGGCGACCGACTCAATCCCTGCATAAAAGGTGGCACAGAAAATAAACACACTAGCCACGCCCCTAAATCCATGTCCACCAAAAGCCCCAGGATCATGCCAGTATCGGAAACCAACGGCGTCGTGATTCACGCCCCCTGACACGTACACAATCGAGAAGATAAAGTATGCAGCCAGCCCTAGAATCTTGACGAGAGCGAGCCAGAATTCAGCCTCTCCAAAGCTCTCTACGCCCAGCATCTGGAATCCCAAGAAAAAAAACCAGAAGATGAGAAAGTAGCCCCACTGAGGCACTTTATCGCTCCAAAACACAAGTACAGAAGTGATCACATTGTATTCGTTGGCCAGGACCGCAGCCCAGACGATAAAGTAGTTCCATCCCACAATAAAACCAAAGGCACGATCCACAAAACGGTCGGCAAGTTGTAGGAAACCACCACCACTGGGAAACATGGTGGTCAGCTCTCCCAGACTCTGCATCACCGAGTATGCGATGATTCCGACCACCCCAAATCCAATAATAAGGGAGGCAGGTCCACCGGATGAAAGTGCACCACCTGCACCCACAAGTAGACCAGGCCCAATAATGCCGGCCAGGGCCATCATACTAAGATGCCGATTCTTTAGACCACGCTTGACACCCGAGTCGGGATCCATGATCATCGTATCCGTAATAATGTCCTGTTCGGCAGGTGTAGGCACAGGCTCCATTTTCTCAGGAACTTCTTCCTTAGATGTCATGTTCGAAGAAGCCGGTCTACCTCGCGTGCGCAGGAGCTTCGTGGGAATATGGTACCGTCGTCTGTCTGCAAGCTGCCTGCTACGAAAAATTGCGCCATAATAGCTAGGTGGGACATCGATTGACGCAAAACACGTGGGGATATGTCATTCCCTAGGACCAAAGTTGGCCCAACCAGCGTTGAAGTGGAGATGTCTTGCATACAATTCCCTTCTGATTGGGTCAACTACAACCTCGTGGATGCGTCATTTACAGCCACGACACGTCGCGGCCCCACAGCTCCCGTTTAATAAAGTCGCCGAGCACCAAGGCACGCGTACGGAACGAGACCAGCTCTGAGAGGTAGACACTGCGCCAAGCGTACATGGCAACAATGCCACCAAAGAACGTCTTGAATGGCTCAGGCAGAGGTAAGTCAAAGGCGGCCGCATTACCCAAGTACGCAATATTGCCCAGGCTGTGGAACTTGAAAGGCTTGTAGATCGCATCATCGAGAGCATCCGCGCTCATCTGAGGCAGCTTTCCCTGCTCCTTGAGCTTGCCGTATTTGTTCAGCTTGTTGGCCAGATAGCGTCCTTCCTGTGAAGCAATCTGCGCGGTCGGTGGGTACGACGTCATGTTCTTGGTTGCGTCCTGCACAAGCTTGACAACTTCGTCCGAGTTCAGTTGGTGGTCACCGTGAAAGTCGTACTTGTTTAACAGTTTCCGGACATTCTGTAGGTTAGAGCTGGCAATGGGAAACTTGCGGCGCAGGACGTTGACGAACTGGGCGAATTCTGACAGAGTCAACTTGCCGTCCAGATCCTTGTCAAACTTGGCAAAGTTCTCCACCACATAGCCCATGACATCGCGGTCAATCGTCGATGCATCTCCGACAGCGTACATAGTGCCAGGCTCTGCACCCATGACTCGCAACTGAGCATCAACCTTGAGCGCATGCGGATGTCCTTGGCTCGGCAGCATCTGCGACAGCAGATGCGTAAAGTCGGACATCTTGATACCGGCCGACCATACTGTGCAGCCTGTGGGCAGCGTGCGGACTTGCTTCTCGTTTGTCAATGGATTCGTCACCGTAAATTTGACATGCGTCGGCGTAATTTCGTCGACATGTGCATTGGTCTGCACATCCATGTGCTCCTTGCGGAATCGCTCTTCGGCAAACTCTGAAATCTTCTCCGAATACGTGTTCAGAATATGCGAGCAATACTGCAGGAGGTGAACGCTGGATTCCTGTGGAAGGTTGGCAGGGTAGTACTTGCTTATATCTTCGTGGATCAGATCAAAGATCTCGGCAGCCACCTCAACACCGGTCGGTCCACCGCCGCAGATGACAAATGAGAGCAGACGTTTCCGCTCCTCAGGCGACACACTTGGTAACGAAGCCATCTCAAAGTTCTCGAGGATGTTCTTGCGCAATTGTGTGGCGTCGTGCATGCACTTCAAGCGGTGCGCATGTTCGAGACCCTTGGCGCCAAAGTCGTTCGAAACGCAGCCCACAGCAACCACAAGCTTGTCGTATGGAACATACACGATATTGTCCTTGTTTACTTCGTGCGGCTTTTCAATCGAGCCGTCCCATTTGTCCGAAATCACCTCGACTTCCAGCAGGCCGGGGGCATGATCCGTCAGCTCGCGGGTCTTGCTGTCCAAGTTATCACGGAGATGCAAGTTCCGTCCAGCACCTTGCACGAATTGACCGTGGCACTTTTGCAAGATACGGCGTAGCGACTCGGTGACTGAGCCGGCACCGACTGTGCCAACGGTCACAGCGGGCAAGAGGGGCGTGAACAGGAAGTAGTTCGTAGGACTGACAAGCGTGACTTCATACAGGTCAGGATCCAGGCGATTCAGAAGCGAAACCGCGCCCCAGCCACCACCGACGATCACTAGGCGCTCCTTGCGAGGTGCTCCTGTCTCAGCCTCTTTGTTCAGCAGGATGGGACGATTTTCTGGACCGCCACGTACACTTTCGTTGATGGAAGGATGTATCGGTTCATGAATCGACAAGCTGTGGTACGTAAAGGAGTCGTACACCAGTAAGCCACCCAACAAGGCTACGAGCGTAAATCCGATGGATCCGACACCATACACAGAGAAACGCACGAAACGCGAGTGCCAAATGCGCCCGCCAATAGACACTTTCTGCGATGTACCAGTAGAGAGCATTCGCATGGACGAACGCGTGCATGGTCGCGCCAACGGCCTTACCGAGAAACGAAGCATGATCTCAAGCGGTAAGGAGGTTCGTGAAGGATCGGTCCGACTCCGCCGTGCACGGTCCATGCACGTGACATGATTCAGCTACGGCGCCTTGCCAGGACGCGGAGGGATCGGAGGCGGCGAGGGCACCGCCTGGCGTGGGGGGAGCGGCGGCGTCGGATCGCGCTGCTCAAAGGGGTTACCACGTACGCTGTGATCGCCCAGCGCAGGGGAGAGAGGCGGTTGGCGGGATTGGTGCCACCACTGCGCCGTGTCGGACGAGGGCGGGGGCCGTGCGAGAGACGATTCATCCTTATCCTGCTCGATCATGTCATTCACGAGCGACTCGTACAGCTCGTCACGGCACGCCGTGTCCAGCGTACATATGCTGACGCTGAGTGAGGCGCCTACCGGGCGGTGATCACTCGCACGAATCGGCGCGCAATCGTACGCGATCGGGTGGATATGTAGCGTGGGACGCGTACACTTGAACAGCACACGGTCCGTCCATGCGGGTGGACGCAGCTTTTCTGATGTGTCGTAAATGTCCGAGCCCACGTCAAATTTGTACGTGGGCGGAAAACGGATCGGCATCTCTTCGTAGCCCGCAAAGGCTTGGCTCGACGTGCGAACGTCTGTCAGCTGATCGTGCTGCAGAAGCGCTTCGAGCTGGTGCCGCGACGCGAGATCACGCACGTCTTCCGCACTCGGTAAAGCGATGCGGTAGTTGAGGTCACCTGCCCAGAAAATGTGGTCATGCGAATCGATCGTCCGGCCACGGGTAAATACCAGGTCGCGGGCAATGGCGTGGTAGTCGGCATTGCGTTCCTCCTTGTTGTTGCTGCCAGACGACAGATGCGATCCCACTATGCAGATGCTCGTATCGAATAGCTCGAATCGCACAGCGACAGCGCCCTTGTTGCCGCTCATCCCGCGAAAGCCTGTCTTTTTCGTCGTGCCCTCAACGCGCCGAATGTGGGGTAGTAAGCTGCTTTTGACATAGACAAAGAGCGCCGTCCCAAACAGCAACTCGTTTCGCAGCGCTTCGTACGGAATCCCTGTACGGTGCAGCGTCGTGCTTAGGGCACGCTGCCAGGCTGCCTGCTCGTCACGGGCGCTCTGCAGCATCTGCTGTGCATTCAGTGGCACGATCTCCTCGAGAATCACAGCCACCACATCGGGCGGCTCAGGCGTCTGGTACAGCCACACACTTAGGTCCATGCCGGCAGGTGACTGGGCACACGCATTGTACGTGCCGACCCACACCTGTACGTCATGCACACTGGCGTACTCGTGCCATCGGCGCGCCATCATCTCGGACACGCGCGCGTATCGTGGATCATACAGCTCCACGTGCTGCTGGCCACTCCGGTTGCCCAGCAACATGTCAATGGCCACCTGCTTCGTCTGATCTTGGAAATGGTTCACATAGAGGCGACTTGCACTCTTGGCCGCATCGCTGATCAGGCCCGTGAGTCCCTTGCGTGTACCTGTCCGAACAAAGTTGGAATTCAGTGAGCCTGTGCCCGTGCTAATGATCGATAGCGCATCACCGTTGCCGGCCCATAAATCGCGGTGCGCCTGCCACAATGCTGCAGGCAGGCTTGTATCAGCGGCCAGCTGTACACACACCGGCTCTTGGGCATTTCGACGCAGCTCGTGAAAAAAGTCTCGAAGCGCGGCGTGTGACAGCAGCCCCTCGACCACATTCGTCCGGTCCAGGCAGTCGAAGCAATTCACACGAAACACACCAGACTGCCGCTCCAGCATCTTGCCCTGCGAGCACAGCGTGTACCGATAGTGCTGCCGCTGCGTCTGTACGTTATGCAGGCGATCGAGCTCAGCACCCACGCCTTCCATGCCGCCCACCGCACGAGACACGTTGTGGAAGTCGAAGTTATAGTACTTGATCGGGCGCGTCTCGTCCAGTTCTCTGAGGTGATCGATGTACGCATGCGCCAAGAGGGTCTCGACATCGCGTGTACCCAGCAAGTCCAGCACAAAGACACGCTGGTACTCGTGCAAGAGCTGGTCGAAGTGCTGGCAGAAGCCTGGCCAAGATGCTGCACCAGTGCGAGTGATCTGAATCCGTGCATTGAGGGCTTGGACGCCCTGCTGTTCCCAATATACAGGCACGGAACCGCGCACCTGCGTGAACGAATACACGAGATCCTTTGCGACGAGCACTGTCTCCGTTTCCACAAAGTTCGCGGCATTGCCTTCGTCATCAATACCGCGCGCATGAAACCGAGTGCCCGCGCGCAGTGAACTCAGGCGACTTACCACGGCGAGTCGACACGCCCGCACTTGGTACACACCAACGTAACCCTGAATCACACGCAAGAAGAAGCGCTCCTGATCCACCATTTGCCGACGATGCACATCAAGTCGCATACGAAATGTTTCGATCGGCTCGAGCATAAAGGCATTCCACAGGAATTGGGCATGGAAGTCACTGGATGGTGCGCCACAGCACGATGACTGTACACGCCGCGTTATGTCGTGCAGCCCATCGGAAAAGTAGAACGAGCCACCCGTCATGTACTTTCGGATCGCTGCACATGGATCATCTGGGGCGCCAGAGTCATCAGTCACGCCTTGCGCCAGTGCCGCATCATTTTGGAGCCGACGTGTGAGGCAGACAAAGGACACATTGCTAACTCGATAGATCCGCTGCTCAGACAGGATTTGCCCTACCGGCTCGGAAGACGACACACCTACCAAGAATATGTCCTGTCCTACAGGGAGCAAACCCAGCAGGCCCTGCAGCGACGCCACACGCCACGTCTTCGACCACTCCATTTTGTCCGCCTCCAGCAGCGTCAACGTGCACCGCCCATCCGCCACACTAAAGGCTAAGACGACCTTCGAACTATCCGAGGGCTTCTTTGGATGAAAATGTGACACAAGCACTGTATGCCGCTGGGTATTGGCCTCTGCGAGCCATACGTGCATCTCGGTGCCAGGACAAAAGACATCCTTGGGCTCGTGCGCGAAGAACACAGGGCCTGGGGATCGCTTACGTCATGCATTCTTTGTACCATGCACCCAAGCTTCGACGCCGGAACGACTACGCCGATCGCTGTATATCGTCCACCGGATCGTCGCGAATACGGTACGTAATCTAGTGCCTCACCATACAGCCGCGCCCCCGCCTGAGTCTGACGACTTCGAACCTACCGCCGCGGAGCTGCGCACGGCCTTTTCAGGTGCGATTGCCGGGCGGCATGGACCGCATGCACCCCTGATGACTAGTGCCATGCGCGAAAAGTACGACAGGGAGCATGGAAAGTCCAAAAAGCAGTATGATTTCATTCGCATTCGCGTACGATTCTCCGATCGCACGCAGATTGAACGAACATTCCCCCACAATGCTACCATCCTCGATGTATACGATGCCGTTGACCATGTCTTATGGACGGAACACGATCACGGCACGTACGTGCTTTTCCAGTCCCCCCCACGTCGCGACTTTCCACGAACACATACGACTGACACACTCCGCTCGCTCGGATTTGCGCCGGCTGCCGTGCTTAGTATTCAATGGTCCAATCCCTCAAAGAATGGTACGTTACTCTATGACCAACAACCTAGCTGCTCACATTCCGGCTCCCATTAAGCCAGAGTATGCGGCGCAGGCACGCGATATGCCAGCGCCGTACCAGGCCAGCACCAACATACCCTCTGTCCGCCCTTCGAGCTCGGATGCCTCATCGTCAGATGCACAGGAGGCGCGCGCCAGGCGCAAGTTTCCCAAGGTACGTCCGCTGCCACTGACGCCAGTGGTTCAAGGGCACAGGCGGTGCCCTCTCGAGATAGCCAGGATAGATCACGTGACACCCGATTGGATCCGGCTAGACCCGTGGATGCGATTTGCTGCGCGGCGGGCGCTTTTCCAACGTTGGTCACCATGTCGCTGGCAACTGGATTCTACAACCTCTTCGTGAGGCGCAACTCGATCTAGTATGTACCACAGCGCCTGTATAGGACATGGACTAACTTGAAAACAGTGTTGGAACCATCTTTGCCGGTGCTTTCGGCTTCGGCATTGCCTTTGATACGCTCACTGAAAAGTGGTGGGACATGAACAACAGGGGCGTACGTATTTATTGGTATACCTGGGCTCAGTACTAACTCTGTGCGCGACTGCATTATCGTATTCAGAGGCAATGGAAGGACATTCGCGACAAGGTACGTGTCGCTCAAGCGGCGCCATTCAGCCACATGGTCCTAACACTCCACAGGTTCTCGCTAGCAGCGAAGACGAGTAACGCCCTCTTTGTCTCTATCTTTAGCCTAGAAAACAATCTTGTCGATATTTTCTCACGCGTAAGCTCTCGGCGCATCCATTCGCCCGTGCCGGCGCATTGTTCCGTAGAGCTCCCCTGAGCCGCGAGTCGCCGTGGCAGTCGACAAGCGGCGGCTGCACGGCTTACCACCTCATCACGTGACGAGCCCCGCTGTCCTGAGGCTGCGCGTGCACGAGTGTTATTGTTGTGCTTGTTGTTGTTGTTGTAAGGCAGCGTAGTAGCACGTCGGCGCCCGCCGTCTGACTCGGTGATCATGTCACAACGACTTGCTGCGCTCCAAGACTTGTTCGATCGAGGACAGCAAAAGCAGGAGGCATCTGATGCGTCTGTTGACCAGAGTACGACGACCTATCCGGCACCTGAAGCGGGCGCTATGCACAGTCTCGATTTGTCGTCTTCCATCGATGTGCCATTGGGTGACGGCCCAGTGTCTGACTCGAGTCAGTCCCATTCCCATTCTATCGTACAGACGCCACAACGTCAGGCGCCTGTAGTGATGCCCAAAGCCAGCGCAGAAGCCACCCCCCGCTCCACGACCCAGCGCGACGCGACGCCACATCGACATGCGGTGACTCCTAACGATGCGACGCCACACGCAACGTCCATGCTACAAGATGAATCATCTAGCTTGTCCGAATCTTTGCATGCGAGTCAGCTTGCGCAGAGCCACGGCGCGTTAGATATGCTGGACGAGGACGAGGATGTCGAGGCGAGTCAATCTGTCGCGGGTACATCCGGGCACTGGGGTATGCAAGAGATCCAGCGACGTACGGCGGCAGGCTTCTCGATCAAGTCCACGCTGCAAAAGATTGAACAACTGACGGCTGAGCGCGATGACCTCAAGATTGAAGTTGATTTCCATCGCCGGAATATGTCGCCTGAGGACGTGGGCGCCGAGGTCATTTCATTACGACAAGAAAAGCTCGGATACGTTCGTCGACTGCAAAAAATGAATGAACTCGTAAAGGGCCAGGATCAAGCACTCAAGACGGTGAATCGGCAAGTCAAATCGTGGGAGGCCAAATTGGCCGACTATGATGCTCTTGAAGCCCGGCTCTGTGAGGCTGAGCAACGCACACAATCTCATGCCGATGTAGCTGACCTCGAGGCTTCACTACACACGGCGCGACAGGAGTGTCAGGCGCTCATGAATGAGCTTGACGCCCTGCGTGCGAACAAAATACCTGATCTCGAACAGGCCTTGGCACACCGTGATACCATGATTGACGACCTGCATGCTGAACTGGACGAGGCGCGCTCTGCCGGTGCTGACACCATGATGCAGCAGCAGCTCGAAGAACAGCATGAAATGGTATGCGCCCTTCAAGATGCCTTGGCTGCCGAGCGCCTCATTGTTGCTGAGAAAGAAGGCGAAATGGACCGCTTGGAAGGCCATGTCGATGCAGCTGAATCTGCAGCGGCTGACCTGCAACGTGAGCTTGATGTGTCCCGTGCATCAGAGGCCTCAGCCGTGGCCGACGCACAGCGTCTGCACACACAAGTAGCGCAGCTGCGACGGGATTTGGACGAGGCGCACATGCGCCAGGAGACCCGAGAATCTTCATGGCGGGACCAAGTGGCAGACTATGGCGCTCAGATTGAGGAGCTGCGTGCCGCTTTGGAGCAGCAGACGGGCGAGACTCAGCATCTTTCGGGTCTGAACGAGCGTCTCAATGCCAAGCTCGTCGAACTTGTCAACGATCTCAAGGCTGAAGAGGATGCACGTGAGCAAGCGGATACGACTTGGTCGCAGCGCTACGATACGAATGAGGCGCAGACGCGACGTGCGCTTGCGACCAAAGATGCCCTGATCGAATCGCTCGAGACGCAATTGGCGCAGCTGCGGCACGAGCAGCAGCAGCACGAGCAATTGACAGAGCGGCTGCAAGAAACGCTCCGAACCAACGAGGCGAATGCACGGACTAGGTTGGAAGAGGTGACGGCCCGGCACACCCGCGAGATGGAGCGTCTGACGGATGACATGAATGACAGACTCAATGCACGGCAGGAGCTGCAAGATGAAGTGACGCGACTGCGTGCTGAGGCGCGGGGCATGGCGGACACTCTTCAGACTGAGACGCGTATGCGGCTCCGGACGCAGGACCGTTTGGAGGCAGCACAGCGTGCGCTGGACGAGGCGCGAAAGCAGGAAGAGATGGAGCGTGCGCGGCGCCCAGCCTCGCCGCGTCCCAGCTCGCGAAACTCGGACCATGCTCTGCGAACGCAGTTGTCAGAACGCAATGCACTACTCACGGCTGTGTATGATGGGCTCGTCCATGCGCTGCAAGAGGATGCCTCCGTCAGTGATGCACGCCTGTTACACACCGACTTCCGCGCATTCCACGACAAACTGACGCAGCGACTCAAGCGCCTAGCGCATGTTCAAGCTCAGTTTGCGCAGCGATCAAGTGCCATGGAGCGTGAGCATCTGCATCAACTGGCCGACGTGCGCCGAAACCAAGAAGCGAGATGGTCGCAGCTCGACCGCATTGAGCGATCGATCCGCGCGGCTGCTGAGAAGCAGGCTCAGTGGCGCCGTCGCGTCTTGGAAAAAGAGGACGAGCTCACCGAGCTGCATCGGACGAACCGCGACTTGGAACACCAGGTCGCGCGACTCCGGGATGCACCGCCGCCGACGCCAACACACACAACGCCTGCGATGTTGTCCGTGCGCATCCGCGAGCTCGAACGGAGATGCAAGGAAGCAGACGAGCGCGTGAAGCGCGAGCGAGCAGGTGCCAAGGAACGTGCAGCGCGGGACGAGGCGCGTATACGGTATGTACTATCTACTAACCACAGGCACTTGCAGACTACCCTCGATTGCCTCAACACCCTGCCTCCGCGCACAGACAGCGGCGGCCGCGACCGTGCGGTGCGTCCATAGATACCCAGCTTCTTTTTCGGCCGCCTCATGCAAGGAGGATGTGTGGAGCGTACGTGCCTGAGGGCATGCCTCACATCATGTGATTGGCTGCATATGGTGCCCAAATTTTCTCCTGGGACCGGCGTCGTTTGACTCTTGGCTACATGGACATGTCCGTGGCAGAAGATGGGACGACGGCACCGCAGCTGATGCCGTCGTCGTCTTCATCTCTGCTGCTGTCGCCCTCTCCTCCTATCAACACAAAACCGGCACCGCGGCGACGTGCGAAGCGCCGGACGCGCCGTGGCGTGAGTACGAGCGTGTGTGGTCGCACGCAGTACGCCCTGCGTGCCTCGGCCTCTCATCATGCCTCGGCCATCATGCGGAGCGGCCGTACTCTTTCGAAGGGGCTGGAGCCACCGCCACCGCCCATGTCGCCTCCTACTCCTCCTCGCCACGACGTTCTCCGTTCGTTCTCGACACACCCTGCTGGCCAGTTGCGGTCACACTCCGTGAAGCCTGTGTGGGTTGAGGGTATGGGCCGTGTGCTACTTCCGCATGGTGCCCACCGCGAGCCTGCCATTCCCATGCACACCCCTAATAACCACCGCCACGCCCTCATTGCTCAATGGCTCGCGGGCGATGACGACGACGAGCAGGCATCGTCGTCTCCACCGCAGGACGCACTGCACCCCATGATGGCCAAGAGTCTTCGTGAGCGCGTCCGGAGCCAGCCATACCCATCTTGTGCCTCTTCCGCTTTCCATGACTTGTGGATCGGGCTGGACGGTACCCGCATTCTGCGTGGAACGAAGCAGCCACAGCCCCGGCGCCGCATTGCGTGGACAATGCGCTCGCTTCTTGCGAGTGGCCTCGTGCCGAACATGGCATGTCACTGCGGATTTACCGACGAGCATATGGAAGTCGTCTCATGCGACTCGTGTGCCCGCTGGCTGCATCTCGCGTGTGTCGGCGCAAGTCATGTCGACCAGCTCACGGCCCATGAGTGGGTGTGCGATGACTGTTACAATGACAAAGCTGTCATCGCGCATTCGCCCCACAAAGGCCTGCATGCACATGCTCAGCTGCACTCTACGACTCTATCACTCGCACCCAGTCCTCAGCATTTGCGCACGCCGTCGCCACCACCATCGTCTCCCTCCCGCGCTCCTGCATTTGTCGATATGGTGACGCCAAGCCGCCACTTTGCACCGTCGACGCTCCCCGACTGGCTTCCGACGCCCACAAGCCTGCTTGCGACCTCACCCAGCATGATGCTCCGCACGCCGCACACACGCGTGCATCGCTCGCTCGTACCCGATTCGCCTACGCCCTACACCCGCAGTGCCCAGCGCACGATGCCGTGGTCCACGCCATCGTTCCCCGGTGATACTCTCTCGGATGGCATGGGCCTTAGCAGCCCCATGCCCGAAACGCCCACCGCACCGTCGCGCTCTCGTGTGCTTGGTCTGTACAGGATGCCGCACGGCCCCGCATCGCCATCTCTCAAGTCCCCTGCACCACCCACTCTCCTGTCCTGGGATGAGACATAATGTACTATAGCTGCATACACATTCTTTTTGGCCTACATACCCCGCGATGAGAGCAAGCTGCGGATATGGCCGACGCCCTCAAGCTCTGCACCCTGCACCACGACCGTGCTGGGCTTGCCGCTCATGAGCACGCGCTTTGCGACGCGGTGTAGCGTCGCGAGATCCACGCGGTCAATCGCCGCACACATGTCGCGCACATGAATCTTTTTGCCGTGGACCAGCACTTGGCGGCCCAGATCCTCCACTTCGACCAGTCGACTTTCGAGAGCCATCATCAAGCTGCTCTTGAGCTGGTTCTTGGCACGCGAAAGCTCAGCATTCGTAATGCTGCCGTGATACGCACCCGATGTACATAGCTCCAACTCACGTGCGATCACATACGGCACCGTCGCATTGAAACTGGGGTGCACACTCGCCGAAATGCCAAAGAGGCCTGAATCGGCATAACAATGGTGGAAGCTTGCACAGTGGTCGACAGCATAAAACTGGTTCAGGACGTTGGTATAGAGACGGCTGTACATGCCCTTGCCGGGACCGCCAGCACTAAAGCTGCCACCACCGCCCAGCAGCATCTGCAGCGTCGCAAGTGCGTAAATGTCGTCATCGTGAATCGACAGACCTTCGTACGCAACGTATACATGCGTAAACTCGGACGAAGGGTCCGGCAGCACCAACTCGCCGCCGGTGTACCGCGCGCGCTCTTTGCCGAGTAATTCCAGCATCGGATCCTGCGGCGGAACATGCATGTCACCAAAGAACTCGGTCGCCAGTGCCACAAGCTCACTATGCGGCATGCCGGCACCCGCCACTACAATACGCTCAGGGCGGTACCATGCTTGCATAAAAGCACGCAGATTGTCTGTGGTCATCACGTCTAGGCTCTCGATCGGGCACAATAGCGAGTGCCCAAGTGTATTTTCGTGGTACGCCACTGAATGCACAATTTCAGGAAGAATCATCTCAGGCTTGCTCCAAATTTCTGATACTTCCCAGGCGGCTGCTTCGCGCTGCATACCGAGCTCTGTGGCATCCAGGATCGGGCGCCGAATCGTGTCAGAGAAAACATCCAGCACCTTGCCTATGTCCTGGTTGAACACGGACGACTGATACATGATCGTATCACGCGACGAAGAACACATGACGTTGCCACCCACCGCCTGGATCAACTGCTCCATATCCGACGCTGAGCGTGTGCGAGTGCTCTTGAATGCCATTCGATCAAGCAAATGACTCACACCATTCTCACCCGGGATCCAAGGGCGCTCGTAACGCGAACCAGCGTCGACATACACGCCCACCGCACTAAAGTGGCCAGGCGTCGCTACAGTCGCTACACGCACTTTGTTCGGTAGCGTCGTTACCTGCAGCGCCTCGTTCGACACTTCTGACGCATAAGAGCGCCACGATAAAAGCTGTGCTGTCTTGCGCTGCCACGATCGTGCTCCTAGCCGCAGCATACCGTCGTCGGACAAGCGTGATCGAGCTTCGTACGCGTGGATGAACCTAGGATGACTAATCTCTATGTATGTCGCCTAGTCGAAAAGAATGTCGTACGGGCGCAGCTCCTCGGACAGTGTCCAGTTTTCGCGGTAGACACGGTGCTCGATCTCATTGTCCGCACCCGTAACAGGGGTGACTGGCAGCTTGGGCGCATTCTTGCTGAAGCGATTGGTCACCTGTGATGTCCTGTTTTGCGACACGCCCGTGCCCTGAGCACCGTGCTCAATCGAGCCGAGCCTGTCAGTCAGCGATTGAATGGTGTCTTCCACAAGGTCGTTTTGAGCCATAGAGCTTAGAGCAGCCTCACTGGGCGTCATCATTCCAGAAGAAGACAGAGAGTATGTATTGGTACGCGCATTGTTTTCCTTAGGCGTGTCCGAGTAGTCCATGGAGAATGACACACCACGGTCAATGTGTCCTGTGCCAGGGCAGCGAGCATTCATCCACGCAACATTGTCTTCCAGTACAGAAACGCGACCTGCCAAATCCTCCTCCTCTGACTTGGCCTTACGGTAAATGACATGCTGGCATACAGGGTACACAGTCATCTGGATGTCGTCCGACATGGTCTTTTGCAGCCACTGCAAAGACGACAGTGCCGATACTACACGGTCTTGCAGACCGTGCTGAATGTACACGGGTACCGTAAATTTATCGGCCATCTCCTGCACGTCGGCAATGCCGTTGCGCACACAGTACAAGTGGCCCACGCGGAAAGCACCACGGTGGCTGCGCATGTCCTGATCGATAAGCTGCTTGTACACTTTTGGGTCCTTGTCCACAGCCTTTTTGTGAGGCACGTACAACTCAAGGCGGAGACCGTACATGGCCTTGATGACGACCATGATGAGACGGATAATGGGGCTCACTTGCACATCCTTCGGATTGAAATGAATAATCGGACCCACACCAATCACACCGTCAATGGGAATCTCGTCAGGGTGCGTTGTATCCGTGCGCGTCGAACCTGGGTAGTAAATGGGGTAGAGCAAAGCAACCAAACCGCCGAAAGACAAACCGAGCAGGAATGTCCTGCGGCGGTTCTGTTTGGGAGTCTTTTTGCCCAGTGCCTCGTCGTCACGGCGAGCCATGTCATGAATCACCTGGTACACACCGTCCGTGTATCCCTTCATCGTGGGCTGGTACACGTGGCGACCAGTTGAATACCCGTGCGAAGGCAAGTCTGGCACGATAAGACGGTAGCCAGCGTCAAGGTAACGGCGCGAGTGGCTTGCGAGCGTGCCCGAATGCACACCGGTACCGTGGCAGAACACCATGTCCGCTACACGACCTGTCGAGCGCATGGCGAGCTTGTCCTCCCACACCTGGTACCAAACAAAGTCTTTGCCATTCGGCATCATCGTCTTGTGGAAAGTCACTGTCACGTCAGGGTTTTCGTGCAGGCGCTGTTCCATCTTGCTGAAGGGCACATCGCTGCGACCATACGTCCGGTCCTTCGGCTCGTACAGATGGAGGAACTGGAGAAATGGCTCCAGCCAGACCTCCCACAAAATCTTCCATACGGCCGCAAAGAAGCTCAACACCGCGCCGGGTTTCGTCTCATCAACGGCGCTGCCCATGGTGACGGCTTCAGAAGGTCGGGAGCGATCTGGTAGACCCAACAAAAGTTCCAGTGTAAATGTGGGCTAAAGCAGTCCCGACATCGAATTTCTACGTCAGCCAAACATAATGGAGCATCGGTGGGCGCTCGACACGCGAGGCAAACACAGCGATCTATCCTCCACTCGGAGTCCATCCAATGCCCTAATGGCATGGAGAACTTTTCTGCGCACGGTGACCCATGCTCCGTCCCGATAACAAAAATGGATCGGGGTTCGGTTTCCCTGTATGATGACCAACCCTGCATGCGTAGCTTTTATTTTTTTTGCTGACCAAAAATATACAGTTGCGCGAAAAATGGCGCCTGGTACTACGCCCCTTCGCCACCGAACTATATAGCTGCACGAGTCACTGGATCATCTGCACGACGGTCAGCAGCCCCGAACGCTCTTCTTGAAACGCGTGCGCACGGAACACCTGACGCGTCTTGAGAAGATCCTACTCCACCACAACAACACTTGCAAGCAGTGCTGACGGCTTCGAAGTAGCAGCGCCTTGCGCGCGCGGCGCTCCTAGTCCAGTCGTCATCATGGACTCTCATACCTCTGCGACGCCTCTTAAGCGATCGCACTCACCTGACCAGGATGTGCTTCAGGCCCCATCCCCACCTGATCAAGCCAAACGCTCTCGTACGAATCAACGTCCAGAGCTGGCTGATGCCTTTCTTGAATGTCTATCATCATCTGACTTGATCCATATTATTCGTCAGCTCGAGCAGCTTCTCCAAGATACCCCTTACTTGGCCGATGCTTACGCCCTTATATACCCTGAGAACCTGGAGGAGCATACATCGTTGCGGCAACAGGCCTCGGTCCCGACCATACCGACAACGCAGCCTCTGTTGCGTACGTCATCCGAACCACCATCTCATGCGCCAGAGACGTCCACGCCCTCCATGGTCCCTGCGCCTTCATTAAGCACACATACACCACATATATCCTCTCCGCTCGCGTCGCAGCCTGTGCAGACGCAAACGTCGCCACCATCGACGCTGTTGACAACAGCAAGTCCATTGCCGAGTCGTCTTTATACGCCCTCCATCCCAGCGTCTGTCTCGGACACGACGACGCCATCTCTCAACACCGAGTCCCTAGTCACACCGCCTGGCACAGAACCAGAGTCTGCGTCGAACAACAGCAATATTTCGTCGAGAATCGCGGCTATCCTAGAATCAATCCAGAGTACCAACTCATCGGGACCGATGTTGGGATTGCAGGGTCAACCCCTGGCCCCATCGAAGCAGGGTGCGGGGACGGGTGTATCCAATGGTTTATCGTCACTCTTAAGCAATTCGTTTCCACACTCTAGCTCCCGTATGCCGGCCAACTCTGCCCTCTCACGCTTGCTGGAGCAATCTTCGACATCCGCTACACCGCCAGCATCTACTGCACTGAGCACCTCGTCGCCCTCTTCGTCTGTTTTGAGCAATTTGGCGTCACGCACAGGTTTTTCGACGACGCCATCACTGGACTACACAAGTTTGTCGCACCCAACGACCTCTGTGACGGGCAGTGCGACGACAAGCTCACCCCTGTCACCCTTTACGTCGACATATGGCCTGCATGACACCCACTCTGAAGATGGCAATGCACCACAACGTGAGTCACCGCGTATCACGAGCACACTGCCGTCGTATGAGGACATGATTATCGAGGGTCTCCAGGTCATTGGCGATGTGAATGGCACACCACCACGTATGCTCTTCCATTGGATGGAGGACACCTACCCCCTCATGAAGAACTTCCGTCCCTCAGCAAGCCAGGCGCTGCAAAAGGCCTTCAAGCGTGGCCGACTGCACAAGGCCGGTAGCCTGTACCGCATCAATCCGCACTGGGATGGTAGTAACGCTGGTCGAAAGCCGACGAGGCGTCCGCAAATCGGAAAGGACCATCCCATGATGGTCAACGGACCAAAGGGACCTGCTCCCGCTAGTCCGTTTAAAGCGCGTGCGCAATTTGAAGGTGCAGCTGCATACCGTCAGTCGTCTGTGCATCTGAACAAGCACCGTAATTTGCGGCATCCGTCGAGTTTGCGTCCTGGGCCCAAGCCATATGGCCAACCAGGTGCGGCCCCTCTGGATAATCCTGCAAGCAGTATTTTTCAAAATGGCGCGGCAGCAGCAGCTTTACTTTTGGCTCACCAGCAGCGCACTCGCGAGAGCAGTGGCAACAGCCCGGGTTTGCCGACATCCACGCAGGACCTTACGCCGACACTTACCTCGCTTGTGAAGCAACTGCGTGGCTCTTCTGCGACACCCATGCCTGATGGTCCAGGCTCCTCGTCGCTGTCTAGTGTTCTGGCCTCGGCTCTCTTGAAGCATGTGCAGCGCCCATCTGATGGTAGTGCTGCCGTATCTGATCCCAGCATGCTCACGCCACTCACCAACTCGCTAACATCGACATCGTCGCCTGTGCTGCAGTCGCTTTCACGTCTGTTGAGCGCTTCACGCGCCGACCCGTCCATTAGTGAGACTGGTGATGCGACAACCAAGCCGACGTCTGTACCATACAGCACATCGCCTGCATCATCGTTGCCTGCTTCGGGACCTGGCTCGCTCTCTGCTTCGATCGAGACTCTGGTTCGACAGGCGACACGAACGGCGACGCAGCAGGCGGAGAGCTCGCCATCATCTGCCGTCACGACCGGACCTATGCCGTCAGAGCCGTCTTCCAGCACTGCGCCACAGCTGCCTCCGCCATCGACGTCGCAATCTGACTTGGATGCGGCTGTATCGCAGACTCTTCAAGCCGCTTTCCAGCAGCTTGGACCGGACAAAACAGCGGCATCTGTGGACTCAGGGGATGCGATGCCCGACTCGAATGCGGCGTCTGCATTGGAAGGCATCGATACATCCGAGCTGGATGGTATTAATCTCGATGACTATGGTGATGCGCTGCGCACGCTCACAGCTGCTCTGGCTGGTACAAGTGCTGAGGGTGAAGAAGGCGACGAGGAGGCACAACGTCTTGCCGACGAAAAGGCCATTGCGGATGCTGAGGCCGATTTGTCCGATGTGGGTGAGAGTGAGGAGGATCTTCCAAAGTCGTCGTCACATGGCCAGAGCAAAGACGCCAACAGCTCGAACAGAATGGAGTCACTGCTTCGCTCATATGGCATTGATGTATCGAGCGAGGCCGTGCACCACCTGACCGAGACGCTACGTGATCCCAACATGTCTGTCTCTGAACTAACCGAGCATAGTAGGGACAAGGGCCCGAATGACTCGGTGCGAGATGAAACGCCTGTGGTGCCGTCCGCTACCGATGAGTCGACTACTGCGCACGACACTTCGGCAGATCTTCCGCTCCTCGATCCCAACGCATCGGATGCGGACAAGAACCAGTCGATCCAGACACAGCTGGAAGCGTTAATTGCCAGTCTGGCCGCTGAGAATGAAGAGTCATAAGCTGTTTTCTCTGCGTTTTTCTATACACATGTACAAGTAGAATGCGTTATGCAAGTTCCAAAATACGACGCGCCTCATCGAGTTTTGGCCTGACCCAGGAGCTACCGCTCAACTCGATCGAATGCGCGACGGTTTTTTCCACCGTTTCCCACATGCCTGCGTTGGCCGGATCGTTGAGCATCTCTTCGGCGAGCGCCACACCGAGGCGCTCATTGCGTTCATCCGGCGATGGTGCCACGCAGTGCGCTAAAATGTACTGCAACAATTTGGGCGCACGAAGAGCAAACATGCGCAGAATTCGAGCGGGGTTGTTGTGCATTGGCACCGTGTCAACATCTGCCTGTTCCAGCAAGGGCACTAAATTAATGCCGTATTGGATGGGCGGTGCATCAGGCTTGGAGGCCGTTGACGTTAGCAGTCTCTGCCGGAAACTGACGAAATGGGCTAATCCCTCGCCCATGAGCATTTGACGCACCGTGTTATCGGTGATGCCGTCACGTAGCGCAAAGCCCCGGATAACATTACATCCCAGAGCATACAAATCACCCGTCGGTCCCATTCGACGGCCCAGAAAACTGACCTCTAACTCGGGCGGCGTCCAGTCAAAACTCAACAGTTGGATTTTTCCGTCGTGGTGTGGCGAGCCACGGAAGGGCGAGGCGTTCTCGAAATCAATGATACGCAGCACGCCTTTCTCATTAAACATGAGATTTTCTAGTTTGATGTCTCCATGCATCCATCCATGGCAGTGCATGTGCCAGAGCAGCCGGATCGCTTCGACAAACACCCGCGCAATCACCGGGTAAATCTCGTGATCCTGGCACCCTGCAATCACAAAAAAGGCTTCCTCCGGAAAATCTTCCTCAAGGCGAATTACCTTTCCATCCTCTGTCTGGAGGACATGCGGTGTCACGCCGTTATCTCCTGGCATAAGCGTTTCGGCCTTCTGCATCTCGTCGAGAATATCGTCAATGTAATGCTTGCGCAAATCAATCTCAAACTCCCTGACATACTGCGGATCCACACTGTCTCTTAGAGCCAGTTGCATCTTAGACTCGGCACTCTTGATTTCCATCGCTGCAAAAAAATTGCCGTTATGGTCCATGGCCCACCGCCGCCGCTTCGCAGCGGAAAATACACGGTTGTCTGGTGTCGTGATGAGGAAGCTGACGCCTTCGCTCACGTTGTTGCCCGGTGCATAAAAGAGACGCACACTCAGACTATCGCTCATTGCACCCTCCTTAAACGGACCTTCTTCATCATACAAAGTGCCCTCTACCAGCTCGATGTTGCGGCGCGGCACAAGCGAATGAATCTCTCGCTTGTCATACACGGTACTAGTGCAGCGCGGCTCTTCCAAGACATGAAGCTCTGGTGACTCCGCACGTGGCAACGACACATGGTCTTTGATCGCAGCACGCAGCAGCTTCGAGCGCAAGTGGCGCCGCATTTCGAGTGTCTGCGTTTGATTCGGATGCACGTCGTGACGCAAAACATCGTTCAGATCTGCATCTGACGACGCAGGCTGGAGTGAGACGTTTGAATGACATAGAAATTCCGATTGAATAGATGTTGGCGATAGCAGGGCAGAAGCATGCGGCATCTTGGTTCGGTCGCCTCGCTGCCAGAACGGTCGCGGCTTAGCTGCACCTGAGCCAAGCTCAACTTCCTTGGCTAAAAGTGTCGACTCAATATCGAGCCTGCTGCGATACTGCGCAGATTCAGGGATGATTCCTAGAGAGCTCGCAAACTTGTGTGTGATTGGATCATGGTTTTCCCACATGCGCGGAGGCGGCACCATGACACTTTTGACAAATTTCCAAGGCGAATCTGACGCAGGGTCCGCTGCAATATGTGCCCAACGCTCTTCATCTTTTCCCAAATACAATGATATTTTTCGCTTCCAGGTATGCTGTCGATTTTGCGACACGCTTGATTTTGGTGGCGGTGCCGCCATCTTCGACCTGAAAAGCGTTGTGACGCGCAATTGATTCCAACGTATTCCTGTTTTACACCAATGCCAAGAGTACCTCCACTATGTAGATATATACCCTGCCAAAGAACCCGACTCGTCCGGGCCAAACAACTCGGTAAAGATCTCGCCTCCAGGCACATGCAAGGCACCAATATCGGCCTTCAACAAAGCAACACTGCGCTCCGTAGGATCCATTTGCTGCCCTTCGAACGCAGCGTGTACAGCATCTAAACGGCGACGGCGTTCTCTATCCCAAATCTCCTGTAGAGCCAGCGCCAAGCACCGCAGTCCCCACAAGTACCCAGCATCCGGTTTATCACGGTGTGCAGGTGAATGGCGCGAAATAGGCAGGCTCTTCTCTTCGGGGAGCTGAGGCGGTCTGCCGTCATGGTCTTCTGGGAAGTAAAAGTCTCGACCAGTAGTGCAGTGCGCGAAATCAATGATACGGATATTCATGTTACCACGGCGCCAGAATCGCCGCCCTTGAGGCTGCGCATCTTCTTTGGGAGAAGCATGCTCAGAAATGACTGGTGAAGGAAGCGTGATGGCCGTAGATGAAACACTCGAGGGCGCGAAGGGCGGTGAGGTGATGGCTGAACTGGCCTCTGATCCAGGCGTCATTTGCGGAAACGACGCTGAATGTTCTGTATTCGCATCTGACTGCGCTGAAGGACGCCGAACCCCTTGCAAGACATCTGCTTCAAAACCCTGCAATAGTGTGTTTTGACGGCGAATATCCCCGTCGTAGATGAGCAGCAAACTGCTTGCGTAAAATCGATAGCCGACGAGCTTGCATGCATGGCGTGCTAAACAGTGCAGCTTCTCCACAAGCAGTGGTATATGGTGCACAAGCACTTGGTAGCCATTGTGGAAAAAGGACTCTAGCACAGACGTAAACTCATGTGGCTTGACATTCCGGCCATAATACTTATCTTGGAATACAAACTTATCATGCCGAGCATCATACATCTGCATACCGCAGATGCGGACGCCATGCGTTCTGCTGGTGGTCTTATTGCATTTGATTGTCTGACTCTTCTTTTTGGCGTCCGTGGAATCCAAACCGTACTGTCGCGTACCCATTTTGAGATCTAATACACATGGGGCCTTGAGTCCTCCCGTCAGGTCTTCAAGCAAGATAAACTGCTCGTGGCGCAGATTTGTTGAGCCAGCCTGGCACGCTTCATGAGAGGACGAGTAGTCACCATGACTACGCGCCCGGCTCTGCTTCCACGTACTATCCACATCGTCCAGACTCGTGAAAGGCGGCATCTTTCGTTCTTTCCTGTCATGCTCCCACGATTTCGCCAGTCGCTCTTCTGTCCCAGACTTGGAGCTCTCGGCTCGCTTGCCACGACTTCGAGACTTGGACTGGCGGAATACCTCGCGGATGACCTGCTCCTGCAGTCGTCGATTCACCGATGTGCTACCCTTTCCAAGAATCATGCTCTCTCGTTGCCTGTTAAGAATCTCCTGCTCTTCCATGCCCCTACACGATTGCCTGACAAGCCAATCGGGCATAATATGCTGGTTTTGATCAATCGCCACCTCTGGCACCTCGTGGTCATTGTCACTCTGACCTTGGAACACCTTGCGACGGGGTTCTTCGGCCTGTGCGTTCCTTGCTTCCTCACGATGTACATGCCGGTACGTTACATTCAACACACCCAAGTACTGAGGCACAAACGCCAACATATCCGGATGGTCACGTTCTAATGCCTCATAGAACTGGTTTTCACGCGATGTTAGTGGCTTACACACAGCGCGGCGCGAAAACTGAAAAATATGACTGTGCCCGCCGACCTGGTGATTAAAGGGTTGCAACTGCACCACACTGGGCGGCGGCTCACTTGAATCTTGTACGTGGTGATGATGGTGTCGGCGCACTGTATGCGGTACATGCACACTCGGCTCGGCACTAAGGTGCGGTGATTGGATCGTTAGCGGATTGGCATAACTTCCATATCCCTCCGGTACTTTTCGAAAGTCCGATGGCGGACCTCTCTCCGCCTCCCTCTCCTGTTCACTAGCCGTATCACTTTCATCTGAGGAAGACTCTGTGTTGGAGTCGTACAGGTCCGTGGGTCTGCTTTGGTCATCATCATCATTATCATACATTGTGGAATACGTCAGGACATCCTGCGTCGCAGTGTCTCCACGCTTTAGTGCGTCTGATGAGTGTTGCATCAAGGTTTGAGGTCGAAGGGGCTTCGATGGCGCGACAGTCGTCGAAGGAGACGGACCACTCGCCGGCTCAATCACTTCTCTAGAAGCGGTATCTTGCATTGGATCGAGCACAGGCTCCAATTGCGTAGGAGCAAGCTGTGGCGTTTGCGTTGCCATGAACAGCTGCAAAGAAGCAGCCGCCTTGCGCCCACTTCCTACACGAGGTGACAGTTGCCCATCCTCATCTATACTCAAATCTGTATTTTCTGGAATCGGCGCACTTGCTACGCCTGCGAGCATTTGGGTATCCTGGGACGTTGCCTCCGGCGGCACGTTCTGACGTCGAGTGTCACGGCGTTCTAGCATTAAACCAATATCACTATGCCCCGTGGAAAATGCAACTTGGATCGCAAAGGCAGCGGTACCGATTTGCAAAACTAACGAGATGCACCACCGCTCTTTTTTGCTACCACGCTGCACAACTCACGGGCCCAAAATATTTGGTTTATGGACGTTGCTCAGGTATCAACATGCGCTCGTGCGCGGTGGAGGAGGCTCCCGACCCTCTCCTCCACGTGGTCTCCACATTGTCAGCTCCACGTGTATCTAAGTGGAATACATTCTAGAACTATATGCATCACGTGCACATGCGCTGGGCATCGACAGGGACAACGCCTACATCCTCTTCCCACATCCCCATCGAGTGTGGTTCTCTAGTCGCCATGGGTGCTCAGCGTATGTCTTTCAAGCGCTACGTCGAGGTCGGCCGCATCGTCCTCATCTCGAATGGTGAATCGAAGGGCAAGATCGCCACTATCGTCGAGATTGTCGACCAAAACAGGGTACGTATTCTCACAGCGTTGGGAGTGGTGAGGCTTTGATAGTCATGTCGACGAAAAGTGCTTCACCACTATTCAACAATACATATGAGCGGAACGCTAACAATAGTAGGGTATCGTTGACGGACCATCTACGGGTGTCCCCCGCCAGGTTATGGCTTTCCGCGATATGACCTTGACGCGCTTTGTGATCAAGGTGCCTCGCGCCTCGGGCACGCCCACCGTGAAGAAGGCGTTCGAAGCCTCGGGTGTGCTTGAGAAGTGGGAGAGCAGCAAGTGGGCCAAGACGCTCAAAGCCCGCGAGGCCCGTAAGAACACTTCTGACTTTGATCGCTTCAAGATCCAGGTGCTCAAGAAGCAACGCCGTAACATTATTAACGAGGCGGCCAAGAATGTTAAGGCATAAGCTTTACAAGATCTGTTCGAGAGATACCTCTCGTTTGCCAAAAACGTAGCAGCGTTCTAAGCGCGGCGGGCGCATGTCTTAAATCGGCCGCTCCGCTTCACTTGTGCTATTATTCCCTTGAGAACGGCGCGTTTCTCGCGCCCGGCATAGCTGTGAATGTAACCTTCTATGTCTGATAAGCACTTGTCTTCTGCCAGTCCATATCGATAGACGTGTTGCGAGGTTGTCCCTTGATGGCACTGAAGTCTTATTTCCCAGGCATTAACACGGCGTGTTCCTTGGCATGGAATCACTCCACATGTAGGTCAGAGCGTCCCACAAATCAGCCATGATGGAGGTCGACAGCGACACTGCGCCGGCTCTGATACCTCTGTCGTCACAACAACAAGGTTTGTGCATTTACTTCTTACTTTTCAGACGATATCTTGAGGGCTCGTCTGAGTACGGATGATAAGCATGTCCGTCGCATCGCCAAGAGGATTGCCGTGCTGGTACAATCTTCATCGTGTCAGGATCGGTACGCCGAGTATAATGTTAGAGTACTGACTGTGCAGTGAGGCTGCTGCTCTACTGCTTAAATCAGATCTGGATCTGTTCTCTGAGCACATTAACAAACTGCATTGCATCGCAAATAAGACATCAACTGCTGAGATCGAGAGCTATCAACGAGAGATGAGTGCTCTGTGTACGTGACAAGATCACTGACACAGCAGATGACAAAAGCGCTGAAACGAAGACCAGTATTGAAATGCTCAAGAAACAACTCGACGAGGCCAGGAAACACCGTGCACAGGTGTCCGAATACAATATTATTGCGAACAAGATCCTGGCATATCCATCCCGCGAAGAAATGATGAAGTACGTTATTTGCATTAACAAATCAGCTCTATACAACAGCATCGTGACCGCATCGCGCAATTACAGAACGAAATCAAGAAATATGATGATGCAAACGCTCATGCCAAGAATGAATTAAACAGTATTGTTTCGACGCTCATGGAACTGCGGCAGAATGTTCGCTCATCACTTGGCTACAAGCCATTGCCAGAAGAGTCTACTCCGTGTGCATCAACACTGAACCCGAAAGTTCACGCTTTTCAGACTGAGTCAGCCCCAGCCGATGTTGCGGCTTCCATCGCAAAGCGAACCCATAACGACTCTTCTGATGACGGGAATAGAACATATCAGGCCGATCATAAGCGCCTCAGAATGCAAGAAGACGATAAAGAACAGCAAGATCTGACGCCTCAGCCATCCAAAGACAATGGCGACATCCCCGAGCAGGCTTCATCAAGTACACCATCTGTATAGGCATGTATCTCGTTGCACAAGGCTACGACTCGCAGCTATCACGTAGAGGATCTACAACAGTACAAGCCGCGACGGGGATAAATAATGAAAGGCCACGGTCGCTGCGAGGTTTTGATTGATGCTTACACATAACCCATGCATGAGTGTGCAGGTAAGCAGCCATCTCCCGGTTCACATTTACCTTCCAGGTACATGCGGGGCGCTTAGTAGAAGTAACCGAGGATCTTGCCCGATACGTGTTTCCGGCGAGCTTCCTCATGGTCCATAATACCCGACGAGGTGGTGAGGACCACAAAGCCGAACGAACGAGCCGGAAGCATTGCCGACACCCACTTCTCCATCTCGCTCAGCGGAACGGGGTAACGTGGCGAGATAACACCACACTTGTTGAGACGGCCAACAAGCTGGACCACGATCTTGCCGGCGCGGTGGTCATCAATGATCTCAAAGTCACCAATGTAGCCTGTATCGTGTTAGTTCATCTGTCACCGATATTCAATGCAAAACAAGAGATTCGTCATGTCGCAGCCATCACAGGCCAAGCCTATTATGCAAGAGATCGAATGCGCCAACGGTAGTACGCACCCTGACCCATGAAAACTGCGTTGCTTTCTCGGAACCTTAAAGATGAACGCTGGTGGAAGCGAAACCCAGTAGTCCAACAGTTATAATTCCGAGTAGACAGCTCCATGATGGATTCACAACACGACAAATCTTGTTTTTGCTTGTTAAAGAGGTACATACCGTGCTTCTGCATGACACTCAAGAACCTGACCACGACCCTGGACGACGGACGGATGAGAACCTGACGCTTGCCGCGACGCTCAGCGTTCACAATGCTCACAAGGGCATCGTTCTGTACATGCTGTTAGCCCCATATCACCTATCATTTATACATACCAGAACCGAGATCCTGACCATATTGAAGTTGAAGGGGGCAAGAAGAAGATGGAGCGGCTCCCTAGCGTGTGAATTCGCTCTCGGGTGGAACAGGGCATTTTTGTAATATCATCGCAGTTCCCTCTCCGCGAGCTTGCTCAATTATATTAGTTCACGTGACATGTTCAAAACTACATGGTATGTGCCGCAGGAAGCTTGGGCGTAGGGCTGGGTCGGCCGGCACGGCGCTTCTGCTTCTTTAACACCAACGGAAAGACAATATGGTATGTGTATCACACGGGTGCAACAAGATGCCGATGTGTCGGTAAGAATGCTTGAATGCCATGGCGGTGTAATGCCGATGTGAGAATGCTGTTTTTCGCACATCGAAATGATCTCATTTTGGTGAGAACTTGCCGTGTCGCTGGGCGTGAGTGTATCTTATCTCGACGAAGGCCATTGGTATTGTGACTCTATGCGTGATGAATAGAAAGCTAACAGCATTGTAGGGTCGCGTCCGCACCAAGACTACCAAGCGCGCTGCTCGTGTTCTCATTGAGAAGTACTACCCGCGCCTTAACCCGGTGGACTTCCACACCAACAAGAAGGTGATCGATGAGGTGGCCATTGTACCTTCCAAGCGCCTCCGCAACAAGATTGCCGGTTTCACGACCCATCTTATGAGGCGTATCCAGCGCGGCCCTGTTCGCGGCATCTCGTTCAAGCTCCAGGAGGAGGAGCGTGAGCGTAAGGACCAATACGTGCCCGAGGTGTCTGCGCTTGACCCATCGGTGGCTCCTCTCGAGGTCGACCCTGACACAGAGGAGATGATCCAGAGCCTTGGCTTCGACAACCTGCCCTTGCTTGTGACTGCCCCAGTGACCGCTCACTCGCTGCCTGAGCGCAAGGGCCGCCATATCCCTGGCGCCGGCCGCCGCTAAGTCATTAGCGGCTGCCCGTCCATTGCATGGCTAGCTTCCTACATACGCTATATTGCTGGTAGTGAACGCACCTGCTGCTAGCGATGCGAAAAAATACATCATGTAATGCATGTTATACTTGACCGAGATCTGTTTGTGCGTTGTATTCGGTTGGCAGCCATGGATAGGCCTGCTATGTAAAATGAAGGGAGCATGAGGAGCTGCGCGAGATCGGAGGGCAACATAGAATCACAGTATCTCGTGAAGCGGGAGCCCAGCACCACGGCCGTGACCTCCACTCGCTTATTGCACACCGTGGGGCGAGAGCTGAGTGGTACACCGTTTTCTCCGTGGTCACCACGATGGACGCCCGATACCACCAATGGTGTACGAACTATATGCGCTCTAGTCCATGTGTACGTTTTCTATAATGTTGACAGACTTAGGGTCTATACTGCTTTTACAATGGCTCAGTAAGTATGCATGAGTATGTGCCAACCGGTGCAGGGTGAAAATGGTGACGCCATAACGTGCTCAGAGGCACATGGCTATGCCATGCTCATTGCCGTGCTTCACGGAAACCAGTCTGACTTTGACGGTCTCTTGTCGTTTTTCTTGTCGTTCCGAAACGGGCATGGCCTCATGAAGTGGCAAGTTCGCCAGAACGGCTCAGGTACCCTCTATGTCGACGAAGATGCCAACGACTGTGCGACTGATGGCGACATTGATATTGCGACTGCCTTGTTCCTTGCTAGCCGCAACTGGCCTCAAGGCTCGTCGTCGTTTCCTGCTGGTGCATACGGCTACGAAGCCGCTGCACTGAGCGACGCGATTCTCGCCTACTGCATACATCCTGATCTGAATGTGCCGCTGCTGGGCGACTGGTGCTGCAAAGATGACAAAGAAAACTGTCGTCTATACGACTCGACGCGTAGCTCAGACTTTATCTTGTCGTCATTCTTACTCTTCCACATGAAGCATCCCAACCCCCAGTCTCGGCAGCGTTGGCAAGAAGTGCTGGAGTCGACGTTACAGGTGGCCATTTCACAGCTAACGCTGTACCATCGTTCTGGCTTGATTGCCGATTTTCTCGTGTATGACAAGCGTCATGGCTGGCACCCATCCAAGGGCAAGCACCTGGAGTCGAAGTATGATGGCGAGATGAGCTGGAATGCGTGCCGCACTCCGTGGCGCTTAGCTCATTACTACGCTGTCACTGGTGACCAGCGCATTCTACCTCTCTTGCAGACAATGCACCAGACTCTTATGCGCTGCAACTTCCCTTCCGTGCCTGCGGGTATTCGCGTGCGTGACGGCAAGGCGCTGGTGGACTACTCGGAGCGGGCCTTCATTGCCCCCGTGGGCTATCTGTCCTACGTGTTGGGCGACGGAAACTCACATCTAGCTGCGATTCGTGCGATGGATGACGAAGAACCAGGATACTTCGGCGACTCCATCGATTTGGTCATCGCCGAAGAAGCTATGGCCGCTTCGACGTGGCTGTCATAGAGCTCCACAGGCATGCATTCCACGTGACACACGTACGCTTGGGCCACCTGTATGAAGCTTTGCGTCTCAAGTGTGCGATGCTGAGTTGTCGTGTAAGTCGCGCCTTTACGTCGCTTCGATGGACGACTATGCGCACATACAGCAATGCCGTTGATGCGATGGCTGCATCGATAGCGGATGCACATGTACCTGCCTCGTCCACATACACATACCGACGACCCAAGTATACGATACCCAAAGCCATGAAGGCGTTCCAACAGCCGACACTTGCGTACCAAGTTCCAAGACTACATTATTTCACTGAGGTACACGAGGTAGAAAATGCGCTCCCGGATGCTGTGGCTAACACGGGCACACTTGAGCGCATCATTGGTCTGGATCTTGAGTGGAACTTTGGATTGAGTGTGGGCAAGACGGCTGTGTTGCAACTCGCTACAGCTTTTGATATCTATGTGATTCAGCTATCTCGAATGAGGAAGATACCAAATTCGCTTGCTTCTATTCTTACTGATCCACATATACCCAAAACTGGCGTTGCGATCCATCAGGATTTGGCGAAACTACAGCGTGACTTTGGTCTGATCCCGGCAGGAGGACTGGAGCTTTCTCGGTTAGCGTGGCGGTTTGATGCAAATCGATGGCAAAATCACCGTTATCTTATTTCTCTTCGTGACTTGTCTAAGAGATACCTTGGGGTGGACCTTGATAAAGGTGCCACTCGAATCAGCTCGTGGACCCAAGCACCTTTATCTAATGAGCAGATCGAATATGCTGCTTCGGACGCCTATGTATCTCTTGAGCTTGTCCATGCAATACTTCTTCATGCCCATCGAAAAAAGGCTATCACCCTGAATGAGATTCGTGCTTGTATGCAAGAGGCACCCCACAACCGACTGCGAAAACCGCAGCGCTCTCACTCCATGTCTGCGCCCCTCGCTCACCAACGCGCTTGGGAGGTATGGAAAAAAGGCACAAGCCTCCAAGAACTCGCACTGGAAAAGCATATCCGTCTCACCACGGCCGGCACCTATATCGCCAAAGCTGTACAGGAATCACCAAATCCCGTTGAGCATGGCTCTGAGACGTGGCACCGACTGCGCGCTGAATACTCGGCAGCAGACATGCGTCCCATCACTGTACGGTACGCGCATGGGTTTGCAAGGCATGGTGTATTTAACTACGCAGAACTACATCAAATTCTCCATGCATTTCGGATGGCGCAGATCTAAGCGAATGCATCGCCCAGGCTCTTCTCCTCACATGCCTTGTGCAGAGCGGCCTTAGCTTCGGCCGTGCTCTTCTCGCACGCCTCGCGCAGACTGAGCACCTGCTCGGGCTCAAGAGAAGCACAAAGAGCGTCGAGTGCGGTGAGCTGCTTGTCCAAGACACTGGCCGATGGTGTGGTACCCTCTGGTTGGAAGTAGTTGGCACCCGTGATAATGTTGCGGATGGTCTTCTTTTCCTTCTTGAGGTTCTTCTTCGCCGCCTCGCGTACCTTCTTCGCGGCATCACGCTCGACCTTCTCAGCCTGCTCCCTCTCAGCCTGTTCCTTGGCGGCCTTTTCAGCCTCCTCCTTTTTGCGCTGCTCTTCAGCAGCCACTTCAGCGGCGCCCTTGGCTCCTGGCACGCCAGGACGACCTTTGTTCTTCTTGGCCTCACGAGCCGCACGCTCAGCGGCACGGAATGCCTTGATACGCGGATCGAGAGAAAGCGCCTTGTCTACAAGGTTGCGAAGACGTGCGTTGTCCTCCTTCTTACGACGAGCACGCTCATTGCGGTTCTTCTTCTCCGTGTAGCGCTTCTCGTCACGGTTGTCACTGCCCTCGTTCACTTCGCTGTCAAGGTATTCAAAGCTGCGCCAGCTGTCAAAGTTGTAGAAGAAATTGTAGAAGTCATCCACTTCTTCCTTAGTGCTGTCCTTGGTACCCAGTGATGGCACGGGCGTCTGCTTCGAGAAACGCGCTTCACGCTCGAACACGGGGGCCCATAGCTCGTAAAAGCGCTCAGGACTCTCCTTGCCTGTTGGCACATTGTCGTCATCCACGCCCTCGTCGACACTGTCAAACTGACGGCGCTTTTCGGGGTTCGACAGAATCTCAAACGACTTCGCGACGCACTTAAAGAAGGCATCATCGCTCACACCCGTGGCGCTGACCTTTTTGTCTGGGTGATGCTTGAGCACCTTCTTGCGATGGGCAATCTTGATTTCATAGTCAGTCGCTTTGTATCGACGCGACGACAGACCCAGCACGGCGTAATGATCAAGCGACTTCCACTGCATGGGGTCGCTGTCCAGCAGTTCCTGGCTCTCAGGCTCTTCGCCGATGTCATTGTCAAGCTCGTCCACCTGCGTGTTTGCAGCGACGTGTTCGTCCAAGCGCTGCTTCACAAGAGCATCGTCCTCCTCGAATGTGCTCTGGCGCAAGCGGCGGCGCATGTAACTGAGGAAGGCGTCGCCCACAGGCGACACTTCCACACTTGTCAAAGACACTGACGAAGAAGATGCCTGAGCAGGCGTGTAGTTTTTCGGCGCGGCAGGCAACGCAAATGGCAGATCTATCACAGCGGCCATGGTATGGGACGGAAAAAAGGGGCTGGGCGTTCCACTGACTGCACCGTGTCGATTATCACGTGACGACGACACCTGCATGGGTCCACCGACACGCCGATGGACGTTGAGGGCTGTTTGGCGAACGAGCATGATTGATCTGCAGCAGTTGCAAGTCGAAAAAGGCGGCAATCCCGAGGTGGTGCGCGAGTCGCAGCGCAAGCGCTTTGCCTCGATAGAGCTTGTCGATGAAGTGCTGTCGCTGTACAAGAACTGGGTGTCCCTCGAATTCCAGCTGAACCAAATGCAGCAGGAGGTGAATGCGATCCAAAAAGTCATCACCACGAAAAAGAAGGCGAAGGAGAACGCTGATGCTGAGCTCGCACAAAAGAAAGAACAGGATGCTAAGATTGCTGAGTTCAAGCCAAAAGTAGCGGAGGCCGAGCGCGAGATGCGCTTCAAGGCAGGCACGATCGGTAACATTGTGGGTGACAAGGTGCCGGTATCTGAGACAGAAGACGACAACCTAGTGACCAAGACGTGGCACCCTGATGGGCCGAATGGACAGTTCGAGAAGAAGGACCACTTTCTATCGCACCACGAGGTCATGTACCGCCTAGATCTGTTTGACACGGAGCGTGGCGCCAAAATTTCTGGCCACCGTGGCTTTTTCCTCACGGGCGATGGCGTAGACCTGAACCAGGCACTGATCAACTATGGATTGGACTTTTTGCGCAAGAAAGAGTACAAGAAGATCATGACGCCGTTCATGATGCGGAAGGAGCACATGGCCAAAACGGCCCAACTCGACCAGTTTGACGAGGAGCTGTACAAGGTGACAGGCGATGAAGATGACAAGTACCTGATTGCTACGTCTGAGCAGCCGATTTCGGCTTTCCACTCGAACGAGTGGTTTGACCGCCCAGCCGAGCAGCTGCCGATTAAGTATGCCGGCTACTCGACATGCTTCCGCAAGGAAGCCGGCTCGCACGGCAAAGATACCTGGGGTATATTCCGTGTGCACCAGTTTGAAAAGATTGAGCAGTTTTGCATCACGGACCCGGCTAGCTCATGGGACATGCTCGACCATATGCTCGCGAACTCGGAGGAATTCTACCAGAGTCTGCAGATCCCATACCGCGTCGTGGCCATCGTGTCGAGCGCACTGAATAATGCTGCAGCAATGAAGTACGATCTCGAGGCATGGTTCCCGTTCCAGGGTGAGCACAAGGAACTTGTGTCGTGCTCAAACTGCACGGACTACCAGAGTCGGCGCCTCGAAGTGCGCTGCGGCATGAAGAAGCAGGGCGACTCGAAGAAACAGTACTGCCACATGCTCAACGGCACGCTGTGCGCCACCGAGCGTGCCCTGTGCTGTCTCGTGGAAAACTGGCAGACGCCTGACGGTCTGCGCATTCCGCCACCACTGCAGCCGTACATGCAGGGCCGCGACTTTTTGCCGTTTGTCAGGGACCTGCCCAAGGGCTCTACGAGCCAGAAGCGCAAGTAGATACTCTGCCTTAGTAGCTACGGCCAAACATGGTCCAGCACTTGGCCGGCCTGCCGCACTGCGGACACTTGTGTCCCTCAATCGGCGGGTAGGGCGATTGGTCGAACGGAATACACAGCGACTTGGCGCCCATGGACGGAGCGCGCTCATCCTGTGCCTCGCCGGCCAGCGAAATGCGAGCGCTGCGGTCCTTGATATCGTCCTCACACTCACTGACCTCGCACCACGGGATGATGACATGGTTCTTCTCGTTGAGCGTCGGCGTGAACTCCTCCCATGTCAGCACGACCTTGCGGTGCTCGCGGAACTGCGCGTCAGCCTTGGCAAGCATATCACCGTGGATGTTGTCAAGCAGTTCAGGCACGCGCTGCACGAGCGAGTCAATCGGCAGCGACGTCTTGGCACCCGTGTCACGACGCACGGCGACCGCCGACTTGTTCTCATAGTCCTTCGGGCCGACCTCGATACGCAGCGGCACACCACGCAGTTCCCAGTCATTGAACTTGAAGCCGGGGTTGTAGTTGTCACGCAGATCCGCATGCGCGCGAATACCAGCGCCACGCAGCTGGGCCTCAGTGTCAGAGCACAGCTTGTTCACGGCATCCTTGACTTCCTGTAACACCTTGACACCGAGACCACACGGCACGATCACCACCTGCACTTGCGACACACGCGGCGGCATCACCAGACCCTTGTCGTCACCGTGCACCATGACCATCACACCAATCGTACGCGTCGATAGACCCCACGAGTTTTGCCAGAGGAACAGACGGCCCTCGGGCTTACCACGCACCTCGTCCGTGGCCTTGGGGTCCTGCACCGTAATGTCGAACATGCGACTAAAGTTCTGGCCAAGCGCATGCGACGTGCCACCTTGGATACCACGGCCCGTCGTAGGCACATAGCCCTCCACGGTCGTCGTGTACAACCCACCAGCGAACTTTTCCTTCTCGGACTTGACGCCAGGAACGACCGGCACAGCCAGCAGCTCCTCATACACGCGCCTGTACAGGTCTAGGATATAGCGCACTTCCTCGTCAGCCTGCTCTCTGTGCAGATGCACCGTATGTCCCTCCTGCCACAGAAACTCACGCGTACGGAGGAATGGTTGTGGGTGCTTGAATTCCCAGCGCACCACACTGTTCCACTGGTTCATTCGCAGCGGCAGATCGCGGTGGCTCTGAATCCACTTGGCGTAGTATGGGTACATGACCGTCTCAGAGGTGGGGCGGATAGCCACAGGCTTCTCGAGATCAGACTTACCAGCCTTGGTAACCCAAGCGACCTCGGGTGCAAAACCCTCAATGTGGTCCTTTTCACGCTCCAACACATCCGACGACACGAACATGGGGAACGAACAGTTTTGCACACCAATCTTCTTGATCTCGGCATTGAAAAAGTCCTGGATACACTCCCAAACAAAGTAACTCCAAGGCTTCAAAATGTAGCAGCCACTCACATCGTAATAGTCTAGCATATCACCCTTCCGGAGCACCTGCTGGTACCACTCCGGGAAGTCGAGTTCCTTGCGCACAGTAATTCCAATGAGCTCGGCATCCTGAATCTTGGCATCCTGCTTCGACTTGGAAACGGGCTTCTGGACTTCCGACTGCTGCGGCTTGGCAGGCGCAGTAAGCGTGCTGAAGGCGACCGTGTCCATCGAGGCTTGCACATTCGTCAGGTAGGCCACCAGCGCCGCACCCGTCACAAACACAGTCTCGGACGCCGAGCGAGCATGCACGGCATATACGGCACCAGAATCAACCATATCTTGATCCACTAAGACACGCAGCTTGCTTGCATTCTCCGCTGTCACGGAGAAGGGCGACACATCGTCCTTGGTCGCACCCAGTGTCGCGTGCAGCAGTTCCGGCAGAGCAAGACGCAACTCTTTTAGCTTCAGATGCGCACCAATAGCCGGCGTACTCGTTTGTGTAGCCTCATCCGTCACAACCATCACGGGAATGGGCGTCTCCGATTTGGCCGTCTTGGGCTTGAAAACAAGCGTCTTCAGCAAACGGTAGTTTGCTGGCTTGGACGTGTCAGGCAGAGCAGAGAGAGCTTCTGCCCATTCGCCCTGCGACGATGCAGAGGCATGTGTGGCGGTGCGCGGCTCACTTGCCTTGATAGACAGCGCTGACAACGCGGCAAGGATCGACTCACTCATGTATGTGGACGAAAAGGCAAGATGAGAGGCCAAGAAGAAGGGCTCCATCTCTTTCACGGGCCACGTGGCTTTAGGGGCGTGTGTCGTACAAGTCCTCCTTCGTCCGCAGCGAACGTCGCTGATCCATTCTTCGTCATCATGGCCGGCGACGAGTTCAACGACGATACAGAGGTATGCTACATACGGAAGCTAATGCAATAGTTCGACTTGCCTGATGTGCCAAGTGCACCCATGCCGCCACAACAGCAAGACATGCTGGAACAAATGATGCAACAGATGATGGGCGGCAGCGCAGGGACTCCCAAAGCGCAGTCACCCAACGTTGCCGCGGACGGCGATGAAGGTGGCCCACACAAGCAATGGACAAGCGTATATCCCATATACCTGGATGCCAAGCGGCGATACCGACACGGCTGCCGACGTGTCGCTTACCACAGGGCCCTGTTATTTCCCAACAGCCAACTGATCGCCAACGCCGCTCGCAAGATGCAGCTCGAGTTTATGCACGAAGTATGTTCTCCTGTCGTAACTCACACCCCAGCCCTATCGCAAGCACCCGCAAGACTGGGAAAATCCCGGCCGCGTCAAAGTGCGTCTTTTCGATGATCAAGGAACCCCGATCCGTGCAGACCTCCCCACAAGTACGTACATGAACTACTTACTCGCAAAGAACAAGCTTTGTTGAACTCCATGGCTACGCTTCTACAGCCTCTCGTGGGTGGCCGGCCGCCTCCCTTGACCCCGCGAGAAAAAGTGTCGAAGCAGTCTTCGCGTGCGGCTCTCCGAAGCCGGCAGCGCTTAATCCGGAACGCACGCACGGTGGACCACGTCCCACCTCACAGTCCTGCCATGCCATCGGGCCTACTGAACATTCGCATGAGTCAGATGCCCGGGGCTGACGCACTTAAGCAGATGGGCCCACTTGGCAACATGATGAGCTCTTTGGGTTTGGGAGATGAGGACGACGATGAAAAGACTGACACAGACGCCTCCCAGCAGGCAGCCAACCGTCCGGCCCCCTCGTTGGGCCGCCGTCAGCGCCGCCGCGTCGTTCGTATCGGCCGCTAACATGAATGCACACCTACATAGAAAAGAGCCAATCACACGGTACATGTGTGTCACGCGACACCGATGCCGCGATCAATCGACGAGTGGCGCTTTCTTGGATTCCCACTCGATTGAGCGGAGATGTCGTTTTCGAGGAGCTGTTACAAGTGTGTGTTGGTTGCTGAGAAGCACGAATGTGTGGAACCGTGCTGATATTGTGTTTGCTTTTTTAACGTTTGCTTGTTTTTCATTGATTAATTTTTCAGCTGTGGACGTCGTACGTGGCTTTCAACCTAACTTTGCCAGCTGGTCATACAAGTGCTGCGTGCCCGTCAGCAGGTACTCCTACATGGTATGTGTGCAATGCGCGTCTAATATTAGCTACAATTGCGGACAACAGGGTCACGTCTCGGTAGGATGCACGAATCAGACGGTGCCGAAGACGTGTTTCCGCTGCAATGAATCGGGGCATGTGTCGCGTGATTGCCCTCACGCTGATGCCCAAGGACCTGGTGCTGGCGGTGAGTGCTACCGCTGTGGCGAGACAGGACACATTGCGCGCATGTGCCCTATGAGCGGCGGTGCCCCGGCAGCGCGCGGTAGCTCTCGCTCTTGCTACAATTGCGGTGGCATCGGCCACTTCTCGCGCGAGTGCTCGTCAGCACCTGGCGCATCAGCATCCGCTGGCACTAAATGCTACAATTGTGGCAACATGGGCCACATGTCGAGGAACTGCCCCCGTCCTCCGCAACATTCGTGCTACACTTGTGGCGCCGAGGACCACATCGCTGCCCAATGTCCTCAGGCCGCAGTGTGAAGGAAGCACCATGCTATAGGGTCATAATATTGGCTATTTACACTGCCCCAAAAGGACGTTAGGCGGAAAGGTGTGATTGTATCCACCTGTTTCTGGTGTTCCCACCCAGGACGTGAGTAATGGGTTCGTATACGCTTCCATGTGCTTTTCAATGTATTCTGCAGTGGGAAATTTGGAAGGACTGCATGAAATACTGTCCTCAGAAATTTTGTCTTCGTCTTGATACACTCGAACATAGTCGATATGCATTCTGTAGTTGGACGGGTCATTGTTCCAGTCCTCGCTCAACACGTCCCAATTGATCCAGTTGAACGACTGTGAAATCCCCAAATTCATAATCAAGTACATGGGCTCTTCCGGGATCGGTCGTGCGCCAATCTCGGTGGCTTTATTCGGTCCCAAGGCACGCGCTTCAATCCGAAACACTTCTTCATTGGAAACAAACCACTTTATGTAGGAATCTTTTGATGTTCCGGGATTGTATTCGAATGCATAGGTGTCAAACTGATTATCTGTGAGAGTGTAGGCCGAGTCTGACGTATTTACCTTGGCAGACACAGCCTGTTGGAATACCGCACCAGTATAATCATTCAGCTTCGACGCATGCGTACTGCCATTGGTGGCAATGAGGCCCGATGGATCCGACACGTTGTAAGCTGCATCGAAAGGCGCGACCTGAAGTGACATAGACGTCTGACCATGCTCTCCCTCACCGTTGTTTCCGAGCGCTTCGATCAAATCAATTTCTGGAGCAGACCGGCCGACCCAAGTTCCATCTTCATGCCGAGGACCTGGGTGTTCTGTACTGTCCAGGCATGTGCATCGACTAAGCCGCTGACCCGGCAGGTAGCTCAAGTACGGGCCAAAGTCCTCGACATAACGGCCAGTTGTTTCCGCTGCGAGCGGTCCCCCTCCTTGACTGGCAAGGTACGTCTGGTTCGGCAATGTGCCGACATCGCACGAGTCATATGAGTAGGGCCACAATCCTTCTGTTGACGCACCGTAACCTGCCCGACCCAAATTGCCCATCGTCCAAACTGCTGGCCAGAGACCTGATACGTTGTTTCGACCTGGTAAAATCAAGCGTGCTTCGAGCTTTCCGCCCGTAAAACAAAACTTGTTCCATGTTGTCAACATACCGCCCCGAAAAAAGAGATTATTCAACGGATGTTGGGAAAGAGTGATGATGAGACTCCCATTCGCTGTCGTGATAGCGGAAGGATGGTACCATTCATAGTTTTCCGTTTGCCAATAATGTAAATTTGCTGCCTCCCAGAACGGATCTTCGCCTGGGTAAAAGCTTCGACCATCTTGATTAAATTCATCACTGAACACCAATCTCATGGTCTTATTGGTACGCGAGTTTTTACTGGTCAATGCCTCGGGGGGTGTATCAGGATCAATCAATGACGTTCTCAGGCCAGCCAATGATTTCGGTTGATCGTCGACTGGCGTTTTCAGCGTATCTCGAAGTTTTTGCTGGGATGCTTCGTGCAGGACAGGGTATCCCATGAATAGCATCAATACACACAAGATGATCAAAATGAGTACAGATACATTCACAGTGCCGCGCAGCGACCAATACTGATGCAGCTTGAGTGCGGTCTCGTCCCATTCGCGATCAGTCTCTAAGAAATCATCCATCTGTCCACCGGCGAGAGTGGCAGAGTGATAATCGGCAGGAAGTACGTGCTTATCAGTCAGGTGCTTTGGGATCGAGGGAGAAGAAACGGTAGAATCCAGGCCTGCCGCAGACCATTTGGGTTTGTGAGAGCGGAATGGGTCATCGTTATATTTGAAAAGCGAGTCTTGGTCACTTCCGTACGCAGAAATCATGTCGAAAGAGTCACCACTGTCGCTCATTATCGTTCCTTGGCGCTGCAGTCCCTGCCGATCAAATACAGGCGTATTAGACTCGGTAGGCCTGCGGTGAACAAGCTTTGGTGAGGACGGTGGCTGGACATACTGACTGACAATATTGTCCTCGTCCATCATGGACATTCGCGATTGATTAGAGCGACGCAAGTACGATGGGTGTATGTCCGTAAACAGGTCCTCATCATCGTATATGCTCGAATCTTTTGAGCGTGAAATAACGTACGTGAATGTGTCTTCAAAGGCTGACTCATTACCTGACGAATCGTGATGCCAGGCTGGCATCGTAGTTTCGTTTGAGGTACGTTGTGATGGCAGTGAACGAGTCAAAGGATCCAAGGCTGGTACATCTTTGCTGGCATTGAGAAGATAGGAATCGGTAGCTTTTGATGAGGTTGGAGGCAACAAGGTATGTGACGAGGTATCTCTATCTGATCCCCATGTGTCATCTTCAGCCGTGAATGACGCAGACGTGTTTGGCTGCTGTGCATAGGCGTCCATGATGAATGCCATATCCGTCGACCTGCGATGATGATGGCTCATTTTGGGCCTCTTTTTTGATGTGGGTGGTGCTTAGCCTCTGCCACCACCGCTCGGATACACTGGGACGTAGGATGTGTGTGTTAAGCTCGTTGGGAATGCCAAACGTAACTCACGAGGCAACAACATGAATTACGTAACGCGTTGATCGATGCAACACTGCGGCGCTTTTTTCCCCAACGTTCATGGCGTGGCATGGGGGCACACGTATCGGGCTTTTTGCCCGAAGAATATGGCCTGCGAGAATATGTATGCGAACCATAGAAACGCATGCCAAGGATCCATTTGAAGCGTTGGGGCTACCAAGCAATTTGTGTCAGCAGCTTCATGCAGCGCTGCCACACATTACGGCACCCACTCCCGTGCAAGCCGCCTTGATTCCTGCTATGCTGTCGCCCCGCGACATCATCTTGCGTGCGCATACTGGCTCAGGGAAGAGTTTTGCTGTTCTGTTATCCCTTCTTGCTCGACCCCGTTTGCTATTTAAGGATCGATCAGACGCCACACCAGGTACATCCGCACTTGTGCTGGTACCTTCCAATGAATTGGCCTACCAGTACATGCGCTGGGCTCGTGAACTGATGCCGGCCGAGCTAGGTGCACATATGGATGCCGTAATTCAGTGCTTGGTTCGCGGTGATGCCGGCTTCCCCTCGATCGAAGCACAATCCGAGCGGCTGCGCCGTACGCCTCCACATGTTCTTGTGGGCACACCGGCTCGGATCGAGGAGTGCTTGGCGTTGGGACCGCAAGGTGCGCATCTCTTGGGCGTCTACACCTGGCGGACCCTCGTATTAGACGAGGCGGATGCCTTGCTTCGTCTGCCTGGTCGCTTCCCCAGTGCCAAACAGCGCTGGAAACATCTTGTGCATCCGTCGCCCGGCCTGCATGTGCTAGATACCATTATGCGTGCGCGAGCAACGTATTCGGGTGGCGAGCGCATCCTGTCGGCAGGACTAGAACGGCATGCACCTCTACATGGTGGCGACAAACGCCCGCCCGAGCCGATCCGGCGCACGCAGTACCGTGGTGCGGAAAAGACGACCGAGCTGGCTCGGCCGATGGAGCGCGCGAAAGACGATGTGCCCCTGCAGCTCGTGTGCACGAGTGCTACGGCGAATGCCGTGCTCCGGCACTTTTTCGGAGCGCGTACTGGATGGCTGCGTACCAATACGCGTGAGACGCGTCATACGGCGCAATGGATCGACATGACGGGTATGAGCGGTCGTCTCAGTGCCGTTGACGCACCCAAGGCCGGTGTCATGCCGCGGGAAATCTCGCATGTGTGTTTGGTGGTGAACGACGTGCACGGTGTTCCGCAGTGGAGCCATCTGGCCACCCTACCGAAGAAGGAACAGCGACGCGATGCGCGCATGCCGGAGGTAGCGTCAGACGCCGCGCCCCTTTTGCCGGAGCATGTCGTCGATACCCTGTTGCTGGAGTCGCTAGCATACGTGTATGCATCTGAGGGTGTGCGGCATGGCCTCGCCCTCATACCTGCCCGCTGGAGCGTTCGTCGTGTGCACGATGAACTGGCGTCGCTGGGTGTACCGGTGCGCATTGTGACGCCTGGCGAGGCGCCGGCGTCGCCCGACGAAGAAGTGCTGTACCTGCTGCAGAGCACAAGTGCCCGCGGCCTGGACCTGCCGGGTCTATCGCATGTGTTCCTCGTGGGCATCCATGCGGTTCAGGATGCTATACACTATACACACGTGGCTGGGCGTGTCGCACGGATTCACGCGTCGGGGCCAAGACCGCCTGGCCAGGTGGTCACATTGTTGCGGGCACATGCGCCGAGCGAACACAAGATGGCGCGGATGTATGCGCGTGTCGGCGTCGAGGTGAGTACCATGAAGCCGCGCACGCCCTAGTTGCCGCCTCTCGCGCCATCCACGTACATATTGCGGGTAGCGGACGGTAGCTGTACAACGAGACCATCCAAGTTGCGCGTGACGTGCACCTGGCATCCAAGGCGAGACGTGTCGGTCAGACCAAAAGCCAGGTCCAGCATATCATTTTCGTCATCACAAGGTTCCTCGAGCTGATAAAATACGTCCTCTTCAAGAATCACATGGCACGTCGAGCACGCGATAGATCCCTCACATGCACCCTCCAGATCAATATCGTATTCATGTGCGATGGACAGGATATCATCGCCGTCATTCGCCTCGACCGTTTTAATGTCCTTGCCCTGCGAGTCACGGAACGTCACCTTGATCCCCGTGCCTGCCGCTGGGCGCGTGATGCCACCATGGCCCCGTGGTGGCGTCGTTGTGAGCGAGCGCAAAGGGACCAGGGACCGCGGCAGGCGGGTCGCTACAGGGGTATAGGCGGCTCGACTAGGCGCATGCCATGCTATACGCGGCATCTGCTGTGCCATGGCGCGCTTGATCAACCCACTTCCACAACGCATGCTGTCGCGGTCGGCCAAGCCAGGAAAGCGCAAGGGAAAGGCTGGCGCAGTCGCATAGCGCACCCTTCGTCCGAGGCTGACTCATCAGAACGGCAGATCCCTCGGCCCTGGGGGGTACATCTCGACGAGGATGAGTGGCACAGGCATGCGCAGACCAGCTGGATGGGTGTGTATGGTGGCATGGATCGTGCTGGCGCCATTTCATTTTGGATACGGCGTGTCTGAGCTGAATGCCCTGGAAAAAGTATGGGTGTGCAAGCCGAGCACCACGACGGCGTGTCTGGGCATGACCGAGGATGACTTCGGACTAGCCACGGCCATGTTTACCATCGGTGGCACCATCGCCTCTCTGCTATGCGCGCCAGCCGCACGATACGCGTATGCCGGGCGCCGTGCGTGCCTTCTCATGTGTGCGTCTCTCGCACTCGTCAGCAGCCTTCTGCTGTCGTCCACGACCCACACCAAGATGATCTCTATGGCACGGCTTGTGTACGGTCTCTGTGCTGGGATTGCGAATGTCCAGACGCCACTGTACCTCCAAGAGCTCGCGCCTCCCGCGATCCGTGGCGCGATCGGCACGCTCAATCAGCTAGCGGTGGTCATCGGCATTTTTACGGCGCAGCTGGTGGGCACATGGGCCGTGACTTGGCATCACCCCTGGCAACGAGTGCCGCAGGTGAGTGCCGCTGTCGCTCTGCTCCAGCTGATCGTTGGCTACGTATGGGCATGTGAGAGTCCCGGATGGCTCGAGGGGGACGGCACGGCTCTGGGCGTCGGATCTGCCGCGGCCGCAGCGCAAATCCGGTCTCGGCTGGGGTGCACTAACGGGGCCTACGAGCGCGTACACGCCCAAGATGCTCCGATGCTGGGGGCCGACGAGCGGTCGCCGCGGACATGGGCCCGGGGTATCCGAATCGTGGTCGTGACGCAGGTGGCACAGCAGCTCAGCGGCGTGAACGCCATCATGTACTACAGCACGGGCATCATGTCGCGTGTTCTGCCGCATCTTGCGCCCTTTGTGGGTCTGCTCATCACGCTCGTGAATATCGTCATGACGCTTCCGCCGCTTTGGCTCATCGATGACGCGCGCTTCGGCCGCCGCCGACTCTTGCTCCTTTCCGCGACGAGCATGGGTCTTTGCTGCTTTGTGCTTGCATGGGCGCTGATGCGGTCGTATGCATGGCTCAGTTCCGTGTCGATTCTTCTTGTGATGGCCAGCTTTGCCGTGGGACTGGGCCCCGTGCCGTTTGTCATTTTGCCCGAAGTGCTTCCTCCCTCCGACGTGTCGCTTGGATCCTCTATCGGCCTGGGCCTCAACTGGCTCACGAACATCGTGGTGGCTCTGTCGTTCCAGCCGCTGCGCCGCCTGCTCGGGACCTGGGACGGCCAGACGGGCAGTCTTGTCTTTGTTGTGCTGGGGGTACTCAACCTGGCGTTCGCCTCGCTCATACGGCGTATGTACACAACCTAACTATCTACCGCAATGCGCGGGTCGGCGCCGTGCGTGCGAAACCTTTGTACGAGCCGGCATGCAGTCCAGCACGCTGCTGCTGTGCCTTGTGCAGCTCAGGCGCCTGCTCAAATATGCGCCAGAACTTGAGACTCTCGTCACTGCCGACGGTCGCTAGCGTCTGTCCATCCGGACTGAGCGTCGTGTGCAGAACACGGCCGTCATGCGCATCAGGCACCTCGGCCATCTTCTGACCGGATGGATGCGCCCAAACACACAGCGCACCCGCATCCGACTCGGACGTGCCGACGCCATGGGCTGAGACAAGCTCGCGATAGTGGGGCGCCCACTGCAATGACGTGACCTGCGCCCCCGTCTGGATGGTCTGAACACGCGTGTTTTGCGTCGTATTCCAAAAGTGGATGCAGCGGTCTGCACTGCCTCCGCCTGTCGCAAGCAAGCTGCTGTTGTGTGGCGACCACGCCAGCGCCTTGACGGCCGCGCGGTGGTTCTCTTTGCGCATCTTGGCCACATGGGTACGCCGGTCCCATACCTTGACGACATTGTCATTGCCTCCGCTCGCCAGCAGCGCACTGTCTCCGCGCCAGTTCAGCCCGCACACCTGGGCCGTGTGTGCATGCTCCAGCGAGCGCGTCTCTGACGTGCGCTGCCGCACATCGTGCTCTCGAATCAAGCCACTGGCATAACCGACACTCAGTGTGCCGTCCATGGCCCATGCAGCTGCATTGATCGCCGATGCATCGGCGCCTCCTTCGTAGCTGGGCCGCAGCGTGCGCAGTCGCGCACCACGCGCCACGTCCCAAATCTGGGTATAGCCACGGTCGGTTCCCACCGCGAGAATGTTGCCATGCGCGTCCCAACGCAGACTCGTCACGAGGCCGCCGCCGCCGCCGCCCACACGTTCGCTCTCTTCTTCCAGGTCCAGCAGGAACTGAGCTTCCCCCGTTTCACTATTCCACGTGTGCACGGCCGACTGCAGCGCAATCGCAATCACATTCTGGCTCGACCAGTCCAGCAAATTCACATAAAAGTCGGGCACGATCGCTGGCGCATCGAGCACACGTTCCGGCGCCGTCGGGATCCGACGACGTCCCGCCGCTAACAGACTGCTGGGCAGTGTGCTTTTGGGCTTGTGGGCGTAGCGCCGGGCGTGGGCCGTGCTTGCCACACTACTTGACGTCGGCGGTGCGGCGGAAAAAGACAGAATCCGATGACCCAGATCGACTTGGCAGGCGCCCTCCAGCGCCGGGGGACTATCCGAGGCCTCCGAGGTGAACGCCTCGTCCGAGCTGCTCGGGCGCGAAAGCGTATCGCCGCCACCGTCATCCAAGAATGGTTTGTTCACACTGCGGCGCACAAGCTCGCGATTGGGAATGTAGCGATCGCCGCGCGACACCATAGTCGCACTGCGGCGTCGCGTCATCAGGGCACTATTCACGCCGCCATCTGGACCGTCCCAGTCCTTAGTAACAACGACACCTCGCGCATCCGGCATGTCCATCGAATGCACGGGCAGGCGATCTTCTTTTTCACGGCGCGAGACCGCTGGTGGCATTGTCCCTTTCATCATAGGATTCATTCGCGCTGGGGAGCGCACATTGGTCGATACATTGGACAGGGGCGATGACGCATCCATCGATAGCATACCCAGACCGCGGGTGAGGGCGGCTGTGGACCCCTTGGCACGCGTGGGTGTAGAAGGCGCCATCATGGCCTCTGTGTTGCACGTCGGTAGGAGACAAGAGGGGCGGTTCCATCTCGTGTCCGTTGAGGGGCAGCATGTTGGTTGAACTTCTACTCCACACACGCAGAGCAGGGCTGCTGTGACGACATCCACCTCCATTACATAGAAGCCCACGCCTCGATCATCGACGGCGACCATGGTGGCTATGGCGGCTGCGCTACGGCGCCATATGGTCCTGTACAGCAAATTACGATAGCTCGGGGGCATTAGAAATCGCCTGGCTTGTGGTAAAGTAGGGATGCCGCAGGGCCTCATCAGCGCTCAGGCGCTGGGACGGATCAAATTGCAGCAGCTTTTCCAGCAAGTCGATGGCAAGCGGGTGCACTTTGGGAAACAGCGTCTGGAATGGCACCTTGGGCAGCCGGGGCAGCGGACGGTACTGGATCTCTGGCGACTCCTGCAGGATCCGCTTGATGGTATGCTCGTCGGGCGTGCCCAGAATGCGGATGATCTGCATGAGCTGGTCATTGTTGTCGCGTCCGCGGAAGAGCGGGACACCGCTGATCATCTCTGCCATAATACATCCTGCAGACCACACGTCAATGCTCGTCGAATACGTGCGGCTGCCCAGCAACACATCCGGTGCACGGTACCACAGGGTCACGACTTCGTTGCTGAACGTATTGACAGGAATGCCAAACGCCCGCGCCAGGCCAAAATCTGCTAGCTTAAGCTCCCCACGCTTGTTGATCAGTAAGTTCTGCGGTTTCAGGTCGCGATGCAACACACGATTCTCGTGGCAGAACGCCGTGCCCTTTAGCAACTGGAACGTGAAGCTGCGGACAGTGACAGGATCCAGTGCCCCGCGGTTGCCGTGTGTATCCATATATCGCTTCAAATCCTGCTCCATAAACTCAAAGACCAGCATGAGCTTGGACTCCGTGTGAATCACATCATGCAAACGGACCACATTCGTGTGACGCAGCTCCTTCATCAGCGAAATCTCACGGATGGCCGTCGAGGGCGTGCCCTCCTCAGCGTCAAGGTGAATATCCTTGAGTGCGACAATCTCATTCGTAAGTCGCGAACGCCCCTGGTAGAGTCAGCCATACCACAGACACACGCACCTTATACACAGTGGCATAAGTGCCTTCGCCTGCTTGTTAATACTTCATGTACACACCAAGCTTCTCCAGTTCTGTGAGTTAGTCGGTCCTCAGTTCTGCCCTATACGTACGGACGTAGTTCATCGAACCAACAGCGCCAAACGATCGTTTCCCGTGCAACGGGGCGCGTGAAGTCCAACACTAGGCTGTACTAGGCCTGCGCCTGGGCTGTTTGGGCCTTGTGCACGTGCTGACACACTTGTACATAATCTGATGAGGGCACCGCGCCGTGGCCGAGGAAAAAAAGAAAAAAGTCGACTCCCGGCCTCCTTGGTTGTTTCTGTGCGAGTGAGGATGGCGAAAAATAAGGGAGCCAAGCCTCCCAAGTCGCGGCCCGCATCGACATCGGCACTCTCTCAGCCATTAAAATCAGAGCACGGCGCTCAAATCACGGCCTTTTCGCATGACTCGGCCCTTTTTGCGCAGGTCACGCAGGCTGTCGATCGAGCTCGTCTTCGTGTCTATGCCGCAGACAAGGCAGGTGTCTTGGCCGATTTTCTTCTTCCTGAGACCACTGCCTGTCATGCACTAGCATGGGCCTTGGTCGATCTGCGTACTGAAACAGAGGGACTTTCTTCGAAAAAGCGAAAGGCACTCGCCAAAGCTGAATCACAGGGCGAGTCATCCGCTACCACACCATCCGAGCATGTGGCTCTTGGCCTCTCGGACGGCACGATACTTATCTACTCGCCATACACGGCACGTGTGGTGTATGTTCTTGTGGCCTCGATGCAGGACAGCTCGGCGTCGGCCTTGACATCGTTGGTGTTCCGCGATGACTATCTGTGGGGTATGACGGCGAACGGCTGGGTCCATGGCTGGGCCATGTCCAAGCTCGGATCAGCTTCACAGGGCGAGCGTATCCCGCCCGCGAAGCACTTTTTGCCGGACAGCAAGTCGCCCATGTCGCTTCTCGCTAGCGCCGAGCCCGGCCCATCTCACTGCATGATCACAGCACATCACGCATTGGCGCTCTACGACGTGCAGCCTGACCGTCCATCGCTACTACATACATTTACGGGCCATGCAACACCCGTACAACACACGGCATGGACAAGCGATCATTCCTTTGTCAGTGCCGCAGCCGAAGACCGTCATTTGTACTGCTGGTTCACAGACATGTCTCATGCCGGTGCGATGATCACGCTCGATGCACCTGCTCGTCGGCTGCTGGCATGGATGGAGACAGATACTTGCGTGCTTCTCGTCGTGTCAGAGCGCGGCACAGCCCAGCTGTACCGCATGCCGCACGAGGCCCCAAAAGCCAAGGGTCTGGCTGTACTCACACCGTGCGCCCATATTCAAACGTCGTTTGATGCCTCAGAGCTGATCGATGTCACTCGCACACCAGGAGGCGTGCTGCGGTATGCACGCGTCGTAAAGGGATTCAAGGTCGTGCTAGACGAAGCACCCTTGTATGACGGCGACACGCTCAAGTCGGTGATTGCCTTCACCACCAGTGCCGCCACCAAACCCGATGTTGCATTGAGTGGCACGCAGCGGTACAAGGATGTGCCTGGTGCGGCGGGCACGCGTGTCGAGCTTCCAGCGCACGCTGCTGCGACGGCATCACTCCTTGGCACAGAGGGCGGTCTCCTGCCCGACGAGTCAGCGGCGGATCCGCACGACGAGGCGCTGCAGGATGGCGATATGAATGAGCCAACGCTTGCTCAGCGACTCAAGGCTTTGAAGGTCCAGCGTGGCGAGGCTGCTGCAAGTCGCGGTGCAGAGGGCATGGATGACGAAGACGACGAAGATACGGCAGCGCCTGTAGGCGGCGCTTCCCTAGCGTCGTCTTTGACTCAGGCACTGCATTCGGGCGATCATGCGTTGCTTACGTCTTGTCTTGTGCACTCGGATCCTGTGCTTATCCGCACGACAGTGCGCCGTATTTCTGGACCGCTCTCCGTGCGCCTTCTTGAGGCGTGTGTTGACCGCCTGAACCGCGGTGGTGTCAAAAGCAAAGGAGCTTTGGGCAGTGCCCGAGCGCGTGGCATTGTAGAATGGATTCACCAGACACTGACATTCCACACTGCCTATCTCATGTCGCTTCCGAACCTCGTGTCGCGTCTGTCACAACTGCATCACAGCCTGGCTGCGCGTCTCGCTTCGCATGAACGGCTCCTCGCTCTGAAGGGCCGCATGGAGCTTGTCATGAACCAAATCGATATGCAACTGTCGTACACGGCTGACGAAGCCAACATGTCCGTCCAGGGTCAAAAGCTGGGAAAGCGGTCATCAGCGTCAGAATTAGACGGCCGGCAACAGGCGGTGCATGAACAGCAGCAGGGTCACACGTGGGTCGAGCCGGACGATGACGAAGAGCAAGTCGAAGAGATTGGTCTTTCGGGCGGCGACGATATCACGTTCGATGACGAGGATGCGGAGCAGGATGTCGACGACGATGTGGAAGACATGGACGAAGATGAGGTCGAAGAGGACAGTGATGCGTCTGTCGACGACGACGATGTCGACGAAGACTCGGGTATGGACGATGACGACGATGCCTCCGAGGACGAGGATGACGAGGATGACGACGCCCTCGACGAATAAGTAGATGCATATACCAAACTTATATGTACAAAGGGTACTATGGCCGAGGATGGGGCGAGCCACCGGCGGCATACGGCGGGCGCGGTGGGCCCGTTGCATATATGGCGGGGGCTCGCGGCTGAATTAGCACGTTCTTAACAGCCGTGGCGGGAGACGCGGCAAACTGTTCATACTCTGAGGCCAAGATGTTTCGCCTCTCAGGTGCCGCATGCGCCGTGACATTATCCGCAATGGCAGCAGGCCGAAGTAGCGTGGCCCATGAGGACGAGTCGGGTGGCATGCCGGGAAGAGAGAGTGTAGCTTTGGATGCGGCACCGCAAAACGCATCAGGCAGCGTGCCCCAAAAGCCACGCGAAGCGACACCAGCCTGTGTATCAGATAAGGATGACACGAGCGCCACATGCGACATGTGCATCAGCGGTCCGGCGGCACGAGCAATGTGGCCAAGTGCGGAGGGTGCAACTTGACATAGCAGGTCAACCAGGGACGAAAGTACCTGCTTAGCGAGCAGCTGTTCTCGCTCAATCATGGCAGGTGGAATTGGAACCGAGTCATCTTTCATCATTCGCACACGGAGCCACTGCATCTCTTGCAGCTCATCCAAACGAATTTCATTTTGGGTAAGAATGTCATCTGTCGCGAGAACATCCACGGCCTGCTTCATTAGACTAGGATCCAATGCGGGGTCGACATCGACCGCTGCCTGAATGAGATCAGCATCACTCCATGGCTCTGGATCATCTTCTTCCATCGCATTCTGAGCAGTTGCGTACGCGGCATCGACAGATCGCGCAAGAGAATGTCCCCATCGTCGATGCAAGTCACGCGAAACACGGTGCTGCTCGCCCCATGTCAAAGCACTTGTTTCCGCATCGACCGTGGAGCCAGTCGAGTCGAAGGAAGGACCCAAAGACGATCCGAATGCGCCATATGACAAGAATGCAGATGTAGTGCTCTTTGGAGCTGGTGTCGGGGTGAACTTCTTCAGCTGTCTCATGCGTTCGCCCAGCGATGGCGTTGGGACATAGCCACGCACAAGCGGCGCAACAGACACAAGATCAGCAACGCCAGTATCTAGTGAGTGTGCATACGACTCGCGAAGATGCACGGCATTCGTAAAGTACTCACCAGATGGCAAGTGCATGTGCAACGCATAGGCCGTGGGCGCGGTGTCGTCCACATCGTGACCTCCCTCGGTAGCCACGCGGACCAAAACATGCATGGCGACCAAAATACCCACGTGGCCACGAGCATCATGTCGTGCTGCTTGCTCAGATGCTTGCTTCATCGCATTCCATACGTCATGGATCTTTGGTCGTGGCTGGCTAAGCAGTGCGCGCAGGGTAAGTGAAGGATGAAAGGGCATCTTCTGCTCGAGCGTATCGGGTGCTAACGTCTCGAGCACGCGGGCTATACGCTCAGCATCCGATGTGCTTAGCTCTGGACGCTTATCCGCTTCTGGAACTTCTTTCTTATCGGTGCTCTTTGACCGTGCCGAACGACGCAGCGCCGTCATATTCAAGGAGCCACGCCAACCAGGCGATCGAGAAGAGGGACGCGTAGCGTGTGTGCTTTGTCAGCACATTGGGACGAGCGCTTGCCTGGACCAACCAAAACGCGCATTCCAAGTAACATCGTCCTGCACGCAGCGCCCAATTTTTAAAGCCGGTCCTCTTCCTGCATTTCGTAACCTCGTTCGTGCTGGCCGTGCCTTTGTCGTACTCTGCTTTTCGTCTCCATGTCTCCAACGCCGCTGCTACCGCCACGGCGGCCGCAACATCCGGTGTCATGGAGGCCCCAAGATACCCAAACCATGCTGCCGCATGCCACGGCAGCACCTCCGCCACCACCTATTCCCTTCAATACATCCCGCAGCTTGCATCATGTGTCACCATCTCTCTCTTTTGGATTTGGATACACGCCACCCATGAATGAGCAGGCTACTTCTTACGCTGCCGAGGCCGCGAACTCGTCCCTGCGCTATCAGGCAGACGGATTAGCTCATGCAGCATCGGCTGCCTCTCGTTCCGTGTCCAAACGCCGACGCAGTTCGTCAGCGTCTGACATTGCCACAGATGATGTTGGTATGGAATCTGCGGAGGATGTACCTAAGCGCAAGCGCGGTGCTCTGCATGTACTTGATGATGCCGCCTCGCCTTCGACATCCGCCTCGGCCCCTGCCTCCTCGGCCAAGCTTCCGTCGCGTGATTTAGGTCGGATTCTTGCGGCGTATGAAAAGCCCGTCATTCTTTCCATGTTACTTGATTTGGCGAAAGAGGATGAATGCATAGCTGAGCGCATATATACCCGCTTGCCGACGCCCTCAGTGGATCATGCCATGGCCACGCTGCAGACCTTGGAGACACGCGTTCGTGCAGCTATACCCACGTCCGCATCGACTGTCACACAAGTACGTGATCAGTACATCTGGAGTCGAGTACGCACAGTGCTCGCCGAGCTTGTCTCGGAGCTTGCGTGTCTTATCCCGCTCTTCTCCATGACACCTCGATCGGCGACGAGCGAGGCTCTACACCCCAGCACAGCATTCACCTTTCTTCATGCTGCTACAAGCTGTGCACTGCGAGTCGTTCGCATGTTGCCTGCTGATACGGTTTCCTTGTTTAAGCACGTCAACGGAGGGACATTGCTCAGGTCCTTCCGGCAAAGTTTGACGCCCGTCCCGGATGCACGCGAACCATTTGCATCTACCATTTTCCCGATGTTGCTACGTGAATGGCAGGCTTGGCTCCATGCGGTCGATGCTGCTGTGAATCAGCATGCGCGCATTTTTGGCCAAGATGCGATTCTTGCATGGGAGCGTGGCTTGGCGTCTTTGGGCACGGGAGCCGTTGCGTCGCGTGGCGCGAATGAGCATGCCATGCGTGCCATGATGGATGATACCGCGGCGCAAATGCATACATGCATCGGGTGGCTTGTTCAGCCTGCACACCGTACGTCATGGCTTGTGACTCCCAGTGGATGTAGCAGCGCTATGGACGAGGGCGACGAGTAGATAGTCATGGCCCATTCTCTATCTTATTTTTGCTGGGCTACGGCGACGCATCAGGACAGTCATACAGGGCTTTGAGCACATGCATGAACCCCCAACGTCCGCGCTTCGCATTTTCACGGAACCGTGTCAGGGCCGCGTCCTCAATTTTGGTCACGGCCGATGAGACCAGCGCGTTGGGCCTGTGACCAAGGCCTAAAAACTGAATGTGGGCCGCCTGATCGTATCTTGTCTCGTCGCGGTCAGGCGCATACGTTATTTCTTCGTTCATCTGGAAGACCTCACGATGAGAGAGGCTGGCGTTAGTGGGCGTTCACGTACTTGACTGTGTGCATCTCAACATAGTTCCGCTGTGGATGAAACTGGATTTGCTCAAACGCAAAGAAAGAGTCACCAATGCCGATGAGTCTCTTTGCCCATGAAGGAATGTTTTGATTCAAACTGATCAGGCGCTCAACACTCACAATTCCCGTGCGCGGACATACAGAGTGATCGAGCACATCGATGGAGCACACGTGCTCAGCATACGGATTAGGGTACTTGAACCATATGGCTTGCGCTACCTGCGGGAATGGATACGGAAAGAGTGTGCTTGTGGCAAAAGAACGTGTCATTCGCTGCACCCTCGCCGCATGCCACGCCTGCACCGGAGGCGAGATGCAACGCGCCCAGTTACGGCGGCGCACACCAAGTCAGGTCTCGGGCACCTCCACATGTTTCCCTCTATGGACGGCGCTTCGCGACGGCCTTTCGGGCGTCGGGAAGCAGTGGGAGCCTACTGCGTGCCAGGCATTCGAATATAGCCTCAGGAGGGATAGGAGGTCCATCGTACGTCATAGCATGCGGGAGCAAACTCATAAAGTACAAAATCGCATCTGGTATCGTGGGCACGGGCGGAGGAGCGAGCGACGACGACGACGACGGAGGCGGCGTGTCGCGAGCGCCTTTGCGAGGTGCATCATGAGCGGCACTCTTTGACTTCTTCGTCGACTTTTCTTCCGACTTGCCACGCGTACGCTTTACGGGCTCGGCAGAGGTTGCGAGCGAGCGACGAATGTCCTCCATGGTCCGACCACCACTACTCGGGGCATCTGCCTTGCTGTCGCTCGTTTTGGTTGGCTCAGGCGCGGACACTTCGGACGCGGATGAGCGCGATTCTGCCTTGCGTTTTGACTCCTTGGGCCTCGCCATCGACACTCCCATACCCAGCTCGTGTGCACGAACCCAGTCCAGAGTGCGATACTGCAGCTTGTGAGCCGCGCTTTGGACCGCTGGGCGACCGGGGTACAGGTCAGACATGCGAGTCTCAAGACGCGCTATACCACTAGCGTCGCCATAGTTGTATTCGTACGTTGCCCAGCGATCCCACACAACCCGCGCTCGTTCAGGCGGCAGACTGCTCACAGTCCGCTCCAAGACAGCACGAGCATTGGCATCGTCATTGACAGACAACAAAAAGTCCAGGTACCGCACTACGAGGTGCTCATCCGGACCAAATGTCTTGAGCGCTAACTCAAATACCTTGGTCGCTACGAGCGCCTCTTTTGCACAGTGATACTCGAGCATGGCACTAGCTTCATACACCTGCCACGTACAGTGTTTCGACTTGCGCGCACGCGAAAAAATTTGGCGCGCAGCGCGTATACCCTCTGATCGACGCACGAATTGCATGTACTTGATCCATACCTGACTCACAGCATCTCGCCAGACCGTGATAGTGGCCTCCGCCTCCTTCTCAAGCTGCTGGTGTTGGTGCTCACGCTCCTCCTGCACACGGCGCTCAATATCTGCAAGCTCAGCCTTGTCGCCGTCATCATCATCAGGCACAGAGTCCAGCTGCGCTCGCTTGTCAAGGCGCTGCTTCCGCTCCGTGGCCATGTGCTCATCAATGCGGCCCTTGGCGTCTGCCAGCGCGTTCAGACGCGTATCCACTTGAGCCTGCGTGTAGTCCACCAAGTCATCCAGAGCGGCGGTGGCATCTGAGTACCGTCCCAATGTTGTGCTGACGTCGGCGTACGAAAAACGCAACAGAATACTCCATGGACACGCATCAATCCCATCTCGAAGCCATACAAGCATATCATTCTCCCGCTGGACTGTCCGGCAGAAATGCGCCGCCATATACCAGACCACAGCATCGAACCGTATGTACATGGTGGCTTTTTTGTACGCACACAGAACACGGTGCTGCCATGCTCCATGATCTTGCAGAGCTAGCGGATTCGTCTGCTCCCACGCGAGATACGCATGCCATGCCTCGTAGGAAGCATGCTCCTTCTGTGGTGCAGCACGCGAATTAGGCACAATCCAGCTTGGTGGCGTCGGAAGCGATGGACGCACAAGCCCATCCGTGAGCGGCTTCATTTCTCCCAGCACGGCACGCGCCTGCATGTACGCGGGGGAATGCTCCGCCAAGAACTTTTTCGCCGTAAGTTTATTGAGAGAATTTTCATAGGCATCGTATTCTTTCCAAATCGCCTCGATGTGGTTCATGGGCGTAGAAACAGCACGTTGGTATATCCTTCGTAGCTGATCCATCTTTTGCCCTTCTTGCCATGCCCCTCGCGCTTCGCGCTCGCGAACCAGTTGGATATAGTCCTGCCAAATGGGTCCACTCTCACGGTCCCATCCAATATGTTTCAGCGCATACTCGTACGATGCTTCCAGAATGCGCCGTGTTTGGTCACGCGGGCTATTTTCCTCTCCCGTGAACGGCGGAAGAGGATGGACACGACGGACGTAGGCAAGGTATACTTTCCATAAGTCCATAGACAAAGTAGAGCGCAGGCATCGAACGAAAATTGCGTCCGCCTGGTCAAAATTCGACTGCGACAAGGCCAAGTTCACATATTCGATCCACTGTGCACTCGCCTGAGGAAAATGCTCCAAGAAGCGGTCATACACATCGCATATGTCGTTCACATCACCACTCTGTCGCACATAGGCCATGAGTTCCATCCATGGCCCTGGAAGACGTGGCTCTTGCGATACCGCGTGCTCATACGCCTGCCGCTCGGCGCTAGATGCCTGCATGCCACACAAGGGCGTGTGTGGAAAGGTGGGTCGTTGGCACCCAAGGTGATCTGTGCACGTGATATGCACCTCCAGCCTCCCTTCCCATCGAGCAGCACACTTTTGCCTCTGCGCGTCAGCTTGGGTCCGGTTGGTGCTGATGGGCACGACGCAGACGAACGACACACACGCAAAGTATGATGCGTTCATACCAGATTCCTCAAGAGAAGGCCCGAATCAAGAAAGCTCTTCCAACACGATGTCCGAATCATATACCACCACGTCTCAAGAAGCTCCAGCCAAGCGCAAGCTTAATGATACCTACGTGGCGCATGAAAAGCGCGCGCGCCACGATACCTTTGAAGATGACTGGGCTGAGTTCCAGCGCACCGTCGTAGCACCATCACGTGAATCAAAACCATCGTATGCTCACGCTACCATTTCAGCCGAGCCAGAACTTCATGCAACGCCTACGCAAGATTCGAAAGACGTACAGTCGTCTGAAGTAGAGCGGCGCTCTCATATCGAGCAAGCCACCCGCGAAGACATTCTGGCACGTATCGAAGAGGAGGAACGCGCTCAGGAAGAAGCAGGAGAACGGTATGTCAATACAGATAAACCTACTTATACTACCAGCATACGAATACTTCGCGCACGTTTCGCGAGAATCAAGCAAGCGCGGCGACGTCCTCGCGACGCGTCACTTTCAGAGTCACCTGCCTCGTAACTCGATGGCCTGCGTGTCGTGGTGGTCGGACGCAGTTCTCTTGGTCAGTGCGTTTCGGCCGATAGAAAGTGCTGGAAAGCAATGCATGTGGGCGTATACCTATTTATAGAGGACCGCGTTGGAAGACGACGCCATTCCATTGCATTGAGGAGACATGTCTGTCGCAGAGCTCAAAGCGCAAGGAAACGCAAGCTTTGCCGCAAAAGACTACGCGTCTGCTGTCCAGCATTATACAAGTGCCATCGAAGCTGCCAAGAGTACTGGCGAGAGGGACGGTGTACATGTGTTGTACTCTAACCGCAGCGCCAGCTACGCTGGCATGAAGGATTGGGAGGCTGCTCTGAAGGATGCTGAAGAAACCATCTCCCTTAATCCCTCGTTCGCAAAGGGCTACGGACGCAAGGGAAGTGCTTTGCATGGCAAACGATTGTACGATGAAGCCATTTCAGCCTACCAGAAGGGTCTGGAGGTATGTCCAGATGACGCCGGCTTGAAGAAAGGTCTCGCTGATGTGGAACGTGCGAGTCAGGAAAGTATGGGTATGAATGACCCAGCCTCTTCGATTGGCAACCTGTTCCGTGATCCTCAAATGTTTGACAAGCTGTCCAAGAACCCATCGACCAAGGACTTGCTTGGTGATCAGGCCTTTGTACAGCAGCTCAAGGATCTTCAAAGCGGCAAGACAAACCCGATGATGGCCATGCAAGATCAACGCATGATCCAGGTGATGGGTGCTTTAATTGGTGTGGATATGAAGGCATTTGAGCGCCCTTCCGACTCTGAAGACGCTCAGCCACCTAAAGAACAGCCGGCACCCAAGCCGTCAACGGCGTCACCTAAGGAAGAACCGGCGAAGGAACCTGAGCCGATCGACCCTGCCGTGGCTGAAGCTGAAAAAGAAAAAAAGCTCGGTAATGAGCATTACCTCAAGCGCGACTTTGACGTGGCCATCCAACACTACCAGAAGGCATGGGATCTGAATCACGATATCACCTACCTGAACAATTTGGGCGCCGTCTACTTCGAAAAGGGTGAGTTGGACACTTGCATCGAGACTTGCGAAAAGGCTGTTGAAGAAGGCCGTGCGATGCTGGCGGATTACAAGCTGGTCGCCAAGGCGTTTGGTCGTATTGGCACTGCATACCTGAAGAAAGATGACCTTGAGCAGGCTATCACGTACTTTGAGAAATCATTGACTGAGCACCGAACCCCCGAAATTCTCAACAAGCTCCGTCAAACGGAGAAGGAACAGAAGGAACGTGCCCGCCAAGCATATATTGACCCTGTCAAGGCGGAAGAAGAGCGTAATCGGGGTAACACTTTGTACAAAGAAGGTGATTTCCCAGGTTCAGTGCAAGCATACACAGAGTCCATTAAACGCAACCCATCTGACCCCCGTGGCTATACCAACCGTGCATCTGCCTACACCAAGCTTGCGGCTTTGCCAGAGGCTCTAAAGGATGCCAACGAGGCTATTAATGTCGACCCGAAGTTCGTCAAGGCCTACATCCGGAAGTGCAACGTTCTCTTCTCCATGAAAGAATTCACAAAGGCGTTGGAGGCTGCCCAAACCGCTAGTGATGTCGACAGCGAAAGCGAAGGTGGCGCGCAACACCAGCGTGAGATTCAGGGACTTTTGAATAAGTGCATGAATGCTCTCTATGCTCAGCGTTCCGATGAGACGGATGAACAAACGCTTGAGCGCGCCATGCGCGACCCTGAAGTGGCTGGTATCATGCAGGATCCTGTCATGCAGTCGATCCTCCAACAGGCACAATCAAACCCCGCAGCCCTGCAAGATCACATGAAAAACCCAGGTATTCGTGCCAAGATCCAAAAGCTGGTTGCTGCTGGTATTATCCGCACTCGCTAGATATATCATACCCGTTTGTAGGATTAATGCATCATGCCCTGCAGCAAGAGCATCCTGACTCTAATATTCGGTCGGCACGTGAGTCTGGCGCGACAAAATTTTCTACGCAGGGCAACACTCTAACACTGTTGGCATGGCTAGTGGTGCTCGGCGTGGCGGGCGTGGCTCTGCTGCCATGCAAAAGCCTAATGGACTCACATACATGGAAGGAGCGCATTTAGAAGAGGCATATCTCAAATCTGACATAAAAGCTGTACCTGTTTTGGATCCACCCACCGAGCAGGAGCGATACGTCGCGTCGCTTCAGTTAGACGTAATTCGGTGCCAATGGGACTCGCCATACTGGACGCAACATACACCAAAACGTTCTGGAGATACCCGACTACTGAGATATACGGACAAATACCAACCAGATAGACGGGGTGCGTCATCATCATCATCATTTCTTCAACAAGTGCCTCTGCAGAAGGACGTGTTCCCACCGCATCTATGGGAAAGCTTTACTAGCAGCGAGACACGAAGAATGGAACGTCGTGCTTTCCCTGCCACAGGGCGCACTGCTGCAAAGATTGATTGGGACAACCTGCACTTGGAAGAGAAGAAAAATGGTGAAGGAGAAGAGGAGCCGCCACAAGATTCAGACGAAGAAGATCTGGGCGACTATGAGGACGAAGATGATGATGATTACGCCCAAAACTACTTTGACAATGGTGAAGATGACGACGATATGGATGCGGACGGGGGCGATGAGGCAGCATTTGACTAAAAGATATCTACAAGCCGCCGGCAAGCCACACAATAGCGCGAGTGTAGCACGAGAACAGTGACAGGCGTATTTGTGCAAAGATAACCTTGTAGGTGGTCGTCCATAATACGCGATTGTATTTACGTAGACGGACAGAATTTACGCGAAGCCATTCGCGATAAAAAGGAGACATAAGCTCAAGTGGCACAGGTCCTGGCAAAGCGAGACGAGACTTGTAATCTGACTCGGCCCGCTCGAAGCGAGCATTATTGTCGGTCCAGAATCGATGATTAAATTGATCCAGCCATATAGTCTGTAAGCGCGTATGCAGATGCAGCGTTTCAAGTTTGGACATGACTCGTTCTGCATAAGAAGAAATCGCACCATGCTTTTTCGTGATGATTGGCGCAGAAAACTCTGATAGGGAATATGGGTGAGAGGCACTCGTAGGTCTCGAAACACTTCCGACTATACCATCATATACAATAGGACGAAGACGTGAGACAGCATCTGGAGGTCCCACAAATACACGCGTGTGCGATGAAGCGACCCTCGTTAGCCTGGCTAACGATGACTGCATGCCTATGCGGTACCAACTTTCAATGAAGTGGACTTGTTGGGTCACCCGTAGGAACGCGGCGCCAACAGGATAAATTCTCTCTTCCACGTGTTAAGCTTCTCCACCTGTCATGAACTGTTCAACAGAGGGCGGAGCTCGAAAGCAAGCGCCTGACGGCTCGAGCCCTCCGAAGATTTCGTATCATGAGTCTCGGAACGCAGAATTGGACGGCAGTAAATTTCTCCTTCCATATCCCAGTGCAGCAGCATTCGATCATAATGAGAACGGCATCCTAATTGAGGACGATTCCCGAAAGCTGCATTTATCATCTATATTGACGGACGACCAACCTGCTGTGATGTCAGAACCAGTCTCTACTCAGGCGTTCACCACCAGACATGAAAAAAAGTGTGCAGAATGTCGCCGCCAACACCAGCATTGTGACTTTTCTTTGCAGGAAAAACTTCTGTCTGCATCTGGTCAATCTGGAACAGCGCGGTGTTCGCGGTGTGTGCAACGGAACATCAGCTGCATCCAAGCCCCCAGCTCACAGTATAAATTCTGTCCTCGTCCCACGCGGACCGGTCGGCGCATTGAGCTGGGTCGGCAACTACACGGTACTACCATGTATGCTGACGATGCTGACAATCTCTTTGAAGCGGAGCAGCAAATGTATCGACAACGCTTCGAATTGTCATGGCCCAGAATATACCTAAGATTGATTCACTGCTATTTTAATTATGCATATACAGTGGTGGCTGTGCCAGAATATGAGCGATTCGCACATGCATTTAATCGTTCATTCGGCGATCCTGCTCTTATGGCCAGGTATCTTAATGGTCAAGAAGGCGATGAAGCTACATGCTCTTACTTCAAACCAAAACGCGAACAGTCACAGTGCAAGGAACTCAATGCACTAGTTGAAGCTTCTCCCGAAACGGTGGAGCTACTTTTGACTGTTATGTGCGCTTGGGGCGCACACTATATTATGCTTCCCTTCGACCAGGTGAATCCCGAGTGTTTCACCCACATGGGGCATAAATCCTTACGTCAAGCTGCTGAAATGGATTTTCAACTAGGATTCTCTCGAAAATTACCTACCGATCTGCCTCGCAGTCCTATGCCCGTCGAAGGAGCAAAGCGTCGTCATAAACGGCGCCAGGGGGTAGCTTGTGACACGTGCCGTCTTCGGCGTGTTCGCTGTGATCTGATGGAGCAACCACCAGGCACAAAAGCATGTTCTCGCTGCCGTGTCAAGCGCATCGTATGCACGGATCGCTATATTCAGTGGAAGCGTGAACGTGATATGCTCAAAAACCCTAGCGGGACAGCAGCTTCAGTGCCTGAGGTTCAGCTTCTTCCAAAGCGTGAGGAATTCGACATGACCGGAGAGTCCATTGAGGATCTTTATCGAATCTCGCAGCCGAATCTCTTTGACTTTGGCAAGTCACGCGAATCGACGTGTAATTTTTTTATCAACCGCGCGCTGATGCTCGTTCATAAGTATGATCTTGTGAACAGAAATTGCATTCAGAGCGCTGCGGCTCTGTTAATTTTGAGCTCATTACTAGATTACAGACGTCCCGATATTTCGTTCGACGCTCATCGGGTGGCTGTTCAGCACCTCAAAAACTTATTCACAGGCGCATTTTTCGACCTGAACGTGTTGATGCGGCCGCAAACTGTGTCAGAATTGATCCGCCCTTTGTCGGCGAACCGCGTTCTATTTTCCGCCTACCTACGCGATGCTATATTTCATGCATCTCATCACAAGGAACCATTGCTTTGTGCGGAATGGTTTAAAGTGGGCTTCTTCGATTCCGATGGCTCTTTGCGGCCCCTGACTACTTGCGAATTGGTTCCATTTGCGCAGAAACTGTCACCGGAATCTTCTGTCGCATTCTGTATTCTGTTGGGGCAGCGCCTAGCATTTGTGGGTCATAGTATCTACCGAGACGTGATCCTCCAATCGAAAAATATCAAGCTTCCCCCCACCATGGAGACTGTGCAGCCCTTGTGTAAGGCGTGTCAACGATTATGGGACGATCTCTATGCAGTCGAGACGACCTTGCATATACTGTACTCTAAATGTGGCCCTCTTTTTGCCGCTATTCGGCCTGTGAATGTCTTAATGTGGGCCTGGAACATTTTCTCTATGCAATTTTTGCTTTATCAGTCGGTGTCTCGTCGAATTAATGACTGGGCTATCGCATCTTACTCTCTCATATCTTTGAATGACGATGCTGAAGGACATGACGAGCTGACAGACCGCATCTACACACTCATGCGCAAAGGTCAAAAGTACACTCTGAATTTTTCCCGAGTCATGGCACATTTTGTACATCAACTCATGCCTACTGGGCTTGTTCATCGTGGCACGGCGCTTATTCGAAATACATTCCGCATCGCACAGGTTTTGTCTCGTACGCCGCCGATGCTCGAAAATGTCCACAGTGGGCTGGAACATGATTTGGCGTATACGGGCTGCAGGCCTATTTTGTTCCGTGATTTATTGAATCCGCAGCCCGAACCCCCTAAAAATGAACGCGTTCAGACCGCCGATCCTCCTTTACTAGTATACCCGGATGATGTGAGCGTTTTGCTCCAGCTTCCCCTCTCTCGCTCGATGGGCCCTTTTACGCGCGAGGTGCGAGACAGCGAGATCGACTACTGCATCCAAGCACTCGGACGCGTCGGTTATTCGTTCCCCAACGTGGACATGGAAATTAGCCGCATCTTTGACACGGTAAACGCTATGCAGTAATATACGCTGACAAGCTCTATGACACGCCTATGATGCTGGAAGCAATGGGGTGTCGAGCAGCTCCTCTGCAATTCGGCGGGCGCCCATTTGAAGGAAAGTAGCATGGTCGTCCGCAGACGGCACGATGTGGGCTGGTACAGACAGATAGGCAAGACGCTCCTCCAGAATGGGCATGAGCATAGCTCGTGCGCCAGAGCGTAGCGCGTCGGTATTGAACGATGCACGTGCTGAACTCATGTGCATGAAAAGGTCAAGATGTCGCACGAGGAGCACGAGCCATCGCTCCACCATATCGAGCTTGGCCTCAACCGTAGTTACCAGATCCCTTGACACACGCTCCAGTGCCTTGATACACGTGGCGCGGTACTGCATTGAGAGGACCGACGATGACGGCATGAGGCCTGCTTCCTGCGCGAGATCTGCCCATTCGTCCGCATGCACAGCATCGGGGTCACGGCAGTAGGATTCCACGCGCTCGAGACTCGATATTGCCAAGGTGAGGGACGTGCATTGATCGCCCAGTGCCGCGATGGCCACGCCAAGAGACGGTGCAGCCACAACGCGTGCAGCAGACGATGCATGATCTGATACACGAGCGACGTGCATAGATGGCACGAGGATGGCGCGAGCGTCGCCTTCGCTGCTAGTCTGCTCCATGTACTGAACCAAGGCACGAGCCAAGTGATCGACGGCGCGACGCGCGTTGGATTCAAACAAGGTCAGGCGGGTGTCTGCTGCCGTTTGCACCAGCCCATTGTATGTGAGAGCAAGTATCGAGGCATCTTCGCGTTCAGTGGGTGTGAGTGGTCGCAGTAAATCGTGCGCATTTGGTACGAGGTACGTGGCTGCCAGTGCGAGGCATGCAGCGTGGAACGGTGACGGAGGCGTCACAAAGGTAAGGATTTGTACAAGCAGAGCTGCTTGTTCCACGTCACTAATGCCCGGCGACGGTTGTGTGGCTGCGTGTAGTGTCGCAAGAAGAGCATCTTGGTGAGCCAGCAACAGAGCGTGCACGCTGTTATGCGCATGCGGCATTGATGCGAGGATCGCCGCAAGCAGCTGCAGCAGTGGCGTCAATAAGCTGGCGTAACGCTCGGCCACAGGCGGAAGGAACCCGTCCGTGTCATCGAGCGTATGTTCTGGCCGAAGAGACGGGAAGTCGACGCGCGCAAGGACATCCACAATGCGTGCATCCATCAGCAGCGACGCACGAGTGTGTGCAAGTCGGCCCAAGAGGGTTAGCAGCGCCTCGTACACATACAAAGCATTGAGCGAAGGAGGATCTGGCACAAGCGTGGCCTGCAATGGCATATCGAGCTCCTGAATACGCAGAACAAGGCTCTTCATGTACCCGGCCGAAGCTAGTCGCTCGCCAACACGCATCGAGGCATTGCCTTTGGTCGCATCCCACGCCACCAAGTGACTCAAGGTTGTAAGTGCGACGGTCTGCATGACATCTGAGCCGTCCAAGGCGTCGCGGGCCAATACATGCACAAGGTTATCGGCGTGCGCGACAAGAAGCGTGTGCATTCGCGATGCTGCCGACGTGCGAAGCACCATTTGCACAGCACATACGACGCTCAGGTACAGATCATACCGCATGGAAGCACTGGTCAGGCTGCCAGCAGCACACACGACATGCAGAATTGCACGCACCGTATCCACGAGACGGTCCGGCCCGATCATGCCAAGATCCGCATCGCTCTGGTCCTCACATGCTCTGACGGCATGCAGGAGGGAAAGAATCGTGCTGGCGGCGATGCTAGGCACCATGGTTTCATCCGTCTCATTCAAGCGCGGAAGGAGGGCCGAGACGCAGTCCAAGAGAAAAGGCGCCCGCACATCCACACGCACGGTGGTGCTCAACACATCACACACGAGAACGTCAAGCACTTGCCGCCACGCGGCGCATGCTTCCTGCCTGGCATGCGCAAGTGCCTTGCGCGTGTTTTGCGAAGCCGCCCATAGGAGCACGAGGCGCGCCTGATCGAGCCAGACGGCATGATCCTGTGTGCCGCGTTCTTCGAGAAGCAGCGAAGCCACAGCATGAATGTCGTACGCACGCGACGTGGCCAACACAGGATCTTGGACAAGCGCTGGGGACAGGCGCGCAGCCAGCTTGGGGTTATGGCCTTCGTATTCATCCATCCACGTCACATCTGTGGCATCCAGCAATGAGCGCCACCGACCACGAATGTCGCCAAACTCCGGCTTCGTAGGTTCGCCTAACAGAATGGCCAGGAGCGGCGCAGCACGAGGCAATTGATCATGCGCTGCCAGGGTATGAAGTTCCAGCGCCACAAGCGAGAGCATGTGCGCATGTGTGTGCAGAAGCGCAAGCGCCCACTCAGGGCTCGTCGAGATAGCCTCGCCCGTCGCACCGTACACGAGAGTGCCCTGATCAGGGACGGCCATGGGAGTGAGCGGCAGAGCCCGTAGCTGCACGGCACAAAAGTCGTGCATTCGGAGAAAGCGCAGCATCGACGCGCTTGTGTAAGGGTGAAGGCAGGCCCGGTGCAGCACCGCGTAGCACCGCTCAGCCAGAGCAGGTGTCCATGTGCTGGGCGGCGTGACACGCTTGACCAGCGTGTGAAGTAAAGCATCACGTGAACCTTGCACTAGGCGATCCGATTCGGGAGCGTTCATATCAAAGCCCAAGAGCAGGTGCGCCACATTCGGAGCAGGCGCATCAGGAGCAAGCTGGTCAAGGAACAGATCCAGCAGCTCGCGCTGGATTTTAGCAGGCGAGGCACCAGCATCTTCGCCATCGTCGCTGTCCGCTTCAAGCCATGCAAGCACGCCGCTGACGACGCGAGACGTCTCGCCCGTCATGTCGAGAAGACCCACAAGGCGATTGCACGATGTGCGGGCACGCAGGGGGCCAAATGCGTCCGTGGCCTGGAACGTTGATGTGCGCGCCAGGGCACGCAACAGACGCACAGCGAGCCACGCAGCCTCGGCGTCAACACAGTGCACATAGAGCGCCACCTGCACGACAATCTGATGGGCGTGCAACAGGTGAGCATCCAGCGGGAGAAACAGCGCTCGGTCCTTGAGTGCTGCATCGTGCGTCAGTGGAAGCACATGCAACACATCGTTCTGGAGGTCCAGCACATGTAGCAGGATACGCAACGCGGCACGCACTACGCGGACATAGTCCGGCGTCTGCGCCATATTGAAATTGATGACTTCATAGCCAGCACATGATGGGTCAGGATGCACGAAGAAGAAGATCTCTTGCAAGAAAGGCGTGCCACTCAGCAAACGGCGCAGCACGTCGAAGCCCGGGTGCGTCGAATCAAGCGGCGCTACTGGCAGCGTGGCGAGGCATTGCTCGGCAAACTCAAGGCAGGCGGCAGAGAGAGACCAGCGCTCGGCTGGGCGTGCATACGTCCGTGTAGAGGCAGGAAGCAGGACGTGATCCAGCACAAATGTGACGTACGACGCGGCGTGAGCCGACGACTTGCGAGACGCTAGCATGGGGGCCGTAAGCGACAGTGTGTCTTGCATATGTGCGACAAGAGTCGCGGCATTCGACACGGGAGCGACATGGGGTAGAATGGCACGCAGGAAAGAAACAAGGGCATGAGTGCCTGGATACCGGCCATGAACGCACTCGATGTGTTCCAGCTCATACAGGGCACGCGGAGGCTCGCCACGCACGCTGCGAATGGCACCACTCTGGTCCAGATTGTCCCACAATGCACTCAAAATACGTGGCGACGCTCCTGTGCCCGTCTGAGTTGCAAATGCTGCCATAGCACGCAGAAGAGCTGCCTTGAGATCCATAGGAACAGCGCATGCATACAGTGCAAATAGGCGCTCTAATGGTGCATAGGCCTTATGACTGAAGAGCGCGTCGCGTGTGGCAGGACTGTATCGAACGACAGTCGCAAGCACGCCAAGAAAGCCACGGAGAAGTAGCATTTCCTCAGGAGGCATCACAGCCACCGTGTGCCGCTGGAATGCTTCGATATAATGAGCTACCCAGTCGAAGAGGTGCGACCATGTCACGAGGCGGCGCTCACTACCCGTAGGAGCAGCTGCTTCGTGCTCAAGAAGGGCATGGGCATAAACGGCGCATTGCTCACCCTCCGCAAGCGACGCGAGCATGCCGAGCAGGGCACGCTGCTGTCCAAGCTCGCGAGTGTCGACGGCCCACAAGAGGAAGCGCGAAATGCGCCGGTCAGGGCCCTGCCAGAACGGCAGGCCTGATTCAGGCCGACCTCGGCACAGCAGTGCCATCAAGTCAAACAAAGCTTCAATGTCGTAGCGCCGCGTCGAGGACGCCACACCGCTGCCTGGCCGAGAAGCGCGCAGAGTCGAAATAGCCGCATCTTCCTCTGAGCGCTGCATCTTGCGTAAGAGTGGGAAGCACGTTGAAGTCAAGCCTCGCATGAGATGTTCCACCTGCTGCAGAACATATTCTTGGAACTCGGGGTCAATCGAAACGGGGCCAAGATCCTCTACGTCGATGTCATCATCAGAGCCGCGTCGGAAGGAGAGGACACGCAATAGCAAGAATAGCAAGGCAGAGGCATCGTTTTCCGAGGTGATGGCGCGCATGGCCAGTGCTTGTACGTCGTCAGCGGACTGGCCCAGCGCAGGCGAAAGAGACGTATGTGTCGCAAATGCCTCTGTGAGAAACACAGCCAATTGAAGCTGCACCACATGCTGGATCCCCGGCGTGACCCATGCGCCAGTGGAGACAATCCGCCAAATCGATTTGAGGCAACGCGCATCATTGCGCAGTGCTTCGGCTGTGTAAAGAGGCGCTGTGCTGTGCTGCGAAAGCCACTCTCCCGCTTCATCTGGCACCGTATCCAGCACAGCCAGTATGGCTGTCATGAGGCACAAGCTGGTCGAGGGCGCCGTGGGCCCCTGTGCCGTCGGTGTAGGCACCGTGCATTTCGCCAAGTAGGTGAGCAGTGTCTCGATCGCGCTCGGACCGAGACGGCGCGCCAGAGCAAGCAAGTATACAACGTGACACAATTCCTGTTCGGCTTGATGAATCCACGCAAAGCGTTCCATCTGAACCTCGTCGCTCAGACTCGCATTCGTAGTGCGTGCTTTTTGCATCGATGCTTTCACGCGTTCACGCTCGGAGCGCAGCGTATCTAGCTCTGTGAGAACGTTTTGGAGAAAGACGCCATCTTGTAAGACATCGTCGAGAACCCGGCCCATTCGAATCCCGGTACGCAAGTCGCCACCGACACATAGGGTATACGTGCCACGTGCAAGCTCTTTTACGCACGCAAGCAGTGCAAGACGCTCGCGGTAGTATAAGAGACACGCGACTTCCGACGGTGCGCGGCCCCATCGCGCCCGCGCAGCGATGCCTTCTTGAAGGAGAGATGCAGCGTAGCCCTCTGATACCTGCAGCTCGTCAGAGAGCAGCAGCGTCTGTGCGACAAAGTCTGCATTCAGCGACTTCTCTTTACCATGGACTAAAATCACGCCTTTTGATATATCGCGGCGCTCTGCGTCATTTGGCCCTTGCACGCGGCCAAGGTGAGAAAGGGCATGCTTGTTGCGCTCGACAGCTAGGTACCAGTCGTGATCACAAGCATCCGGCACAGCTGATACAGTATGAATTATGTCATACAGCGACTCAAAGCGTGCCGGTTCAAACACATGGATGACGCCGGCCGCCGACGTCATGAGTGAGACGACGATGCAATGGACAAACGATGCGTCGATCGCTCGCGTTCCACGGCCATCGCCCGTCGTCGTCCTGCAGCACAGCGAGGCGCCTCATCACGTGTTTCGGCCGACAAGCGCCCCTGCTCACGCCTCCACATAGTGCACCCCCGGCCTGGGTCCCACAGCAATGGATACGGAGCGGTAGGTGTGACGGACGATTGACCCAGATTCCGACGAGCCGCGCATGATGCCGTTGACCACATATGTGACTACTTTGAGAATCTGGAATCTATGCCAGTGACTGCTCAGGTCGAGCGCGGGTACCTCGCCAAATGCCTGCCATCCCACGCACCAGAGCACGGAGAGGACTGGCGCGATATTATGCGAGACTATGACGAGCATATACTGCGCGGTATCACGCACTGGCAGCATCCCATGTTTTACGGCTTTTTTCCGGCAAATACATCGTACGAAGGTATCCTGGCCGATATGCTGGCCGCGATGACATCCAACCCCGGCTTCAATTGGATCGCTTCACCGGCCGTTACGGAGCTCGAGTTTGTTGTGGCTGACTGGGTTGCAAAGATGCTAGGCCTTTCTCCATCATTTCATGTCTCCGAGCCTTCCAACAATGGTGGCGGTCTCATCTTTGGCTCAGCGAGTGAATCTACCCTGACGATGGCCATTGCCGCCCGTGAACGCGCGTTACATGCGATAGGCGAAAAGACGGGTGAAGATGCAGAGACAGTGCGAAAGACATGGCTTACGAGACTTGTTATGTACTGTTCGGACCAGGCACATTCCTCAGGCGTCAAAACTGCTCGCATCCTCGGTCTTCAATGCCGCATTTTGCCCGTTTCACGACAGCACATGTACGCTTTACGTGGCGACACACTACGTAAGGCATTAGAAGAAGATGTCGAGGCCGGATACTGTCCATTTTATGTACTCACGACGTACGGTACGACCAATTCGTGCGCCGTGGACCATTTTGCCGAGATCAAGGCGGTCAGTCGAGCATATCCAGAACTGTGGCTGCATGTAGATGCAGCCTATGCGGGGGTCACATGGTCCTTACCAGAAATGCGTGACGCGTCTCTTGACGCCATCAATGAAGGCTTTGACTCGGTCTCTACCAACCTGCACAAATGGGGACTCGTACCATTCGAGTCCTCGCCAACATTTGTCCGTGATAGGATGCATCTAGCTGCCGCCCTGACTCTCACCCCTGAATACCTCAAGACCAAGGATGGCGATATGCATCCGCTGTCGGACCTGCGCAACATGCAGGTGTCGCTCGGGCGTCGTTTTCGTGCGCTCAAAGTCTGGTTTGTACTCCGCAGTTATGGCGTGCTAGGCTTTCAACAGCATTTGCGCTCGCATATATCCCTTGCGCAGCACTTTGCTGACGCCATTGTGCAAAAAGGCGTGTTTGAGCTCGTGTGTCCGCCACGCTGGGGGCTTGTTGTATTCCGCCTCGTGGGCCCCGATCATGTGGAGAAACTCAATCGTGCCTTTCAACAGGTGCTCTTGGCACATTCATGCGACATGTTTCTCACGCCGACCGTGCTGCCAGAAGTAGGCTACTGTTTTAGGCTCGCTTTGGGCTCGCCGCATGTGCAAGCACATCATGTCGATCGGACAGTACGTCTGCTCCACGAGTATGCAGAGCACGTACGTATATAGGGGGCGTCCCCACGTTGGCAAGTGGTTTGATTCGGCCGAAACAAAGGCTCCTCCTGTGCCCACCTTTTGTCAAGTTTTCCATACGACGATCTCGGAGCCACAGAACGGCTCTATGCGAGCAGGATGGACGACCAAGAGGTAGTAGACGAAATACCCACATGCCGTATCTGTCGAAGCGAAGAGGAGCCGGATGCCCCCCTATACCATCCCTGCAAATGCACTGGTAGTATCCGGTACTGCCATGAAGACTGCTTGGTGCAGTGGCTGCAGCACAGTCAGAAAAAGCATTGTGAGCTGTGTGGATACCATTTTGTGTTCCGTAAGCACTATACCCATGAAAATTCAGAAGGCATTGTGCCCATCATGATGTATGTACGATACTTTGTGGTACGACTTGTTCACATGGCCATGTACCTGCTTCGACTTGTCGTCGTGGCTGTGACATGGCTCGTCTTGGTGCCTTATGCGACGCGCCGGATATGGACATCGTATATTCAATCATGCGACTGGTTCGCAGAGATCGTGTTGCGACGGCCAATCGTTACCCTCAGCACCACGGTCACGGATGTTCCCACCCGGCGCACAGACTCAACCCTCGTCGCCCTTGCGCGCTACATTCTGTATGAACTCACAAAAGACTGGAGTGTTTCCATTGCATTGACAATTGCTGTTGTCGTGACCTTTATCGGGATTTTTTTCCTGCGTGAGCATATGATGAACGCCCAAATCCTGGCAGCTGATCGAGCGGCGGCCGAAGAAAACCCGCCAGACCGCCAACAGCACATGCGGCAGCTAGCACAAGATGCCATGTTCTTGGCCCAACAGCGTATGCAGCGAATGCGCGAGTTGGATGTAGATGCCTTGGCGCGACTTGATCAGATGCAGGGAACACTCGCGGAAGACGAGGACGAATGGGAAGATGAGGAAGAGCCAGAGGCGCATCATGAAACGGTTTGGGAACCACGATTGCATTTTGGACCGCGGCGTCGTTTTGTAGGTGCGCTAACGCCTGCAGACGCACCACTCGACGAAGGTGAGTGGGTTGACGAGACAGCCTCAGATCAGGAAGAAGACCGTCAAGACGATCGAGATGTGGAAGAGAACCTGGCCCCGCTACCTGCGCCAGCTATTCCGAATGCCGACGAAGAGGAGGCCGATGTCAATGCGGAGAACGAGGAGCTGGATGAAAATGACGAACACCTTGCCGAGGATATTGACGCTGCATTGCATGCTGTGGGCCTTCGTGGGCCATGGCTTGATCTGGGTCAGACTTTTATTCTTGTCCAGATGCTGATCATCATGACCATGTCTGTGTGCGTGGCCATTCCGTATGGTGTTGGGCGTGTGCTCGGTTTCCGCGCGTATGATATGGTGCTTCTTCCCGCCAAGGCATTGCGTCTGATAACAGACCCTATATTTGAGCACATGATCCATGGCCTAGCATGGCTTCTTCCCATCTCCGGTCGCATGACGCCGTCTGAATCACAGGCGTCTAACCTGTCTTTGCCGCCGTGGCTCAGCGTGCTATGGCATGGTTTCGCGAGCATAGGCAAGACGCTGGATGCTTATACTTGTGGCGGGTATATCATGCAGCGTGCGCTTTGCGTGATTCTAGGCCATTTGTACATCTTATTACTACTCCAGCTGGAAGCACGATACGGAACATGGCTCCACGGGGGAACAACGCACTTTGTGGATGTTATTGTCAAGTACTATGGCACGGCGCTCAAGTCGGGCATGATCATGCTTCTGGACTTTTTAGGCTTCCCTGTTTTCTGTGGTCTTGTTATCGACTGGTGTTTTTTGCCTCTCTTTGAAGGCGCATCCATCGCCACGCTCGTGGGTCATGCACAGGCTGCGCCCGTGTCCTTCTTCTTCACGCGATGGGTGTCGGGAACTGTGTATATGTTCTTTTTTGCACAGTTTCTCGGCGGCATACGCTCTGTCGTGCGACCGGGTGTCATGTGCTGGATTCGTGATAATGCAGACCCAGACTTTCAACCGATGGCAGAGATGGTCGAAGACAGTCTGCGATTGCAGCTGTTGAAGATGGTGGAGTCGGCCATTATGTGTGGTGCCTATGCTGTAATCGTCATCGGTGGGGCCACGCGTGCCTTGCATCTTGTGCCCGGTCTGTTGCCTCTGCATTGGGCGCCGCTGACGCCGCGTACTTTGGTACCTGTGGAACTGATCCTCGTACACTTTGGGCTGCGTATCGCTGTTCGGCGCATGCGATTCATCTATTTCGGCAAGCGTCTCTTCCGTGCCTTCTGGATTTGGACCGCTCGATTTGTGCGCATGAGCGCTTATATCATGGGTGACGAGCAGCCTCATGAACACCAGCGTCTAGAATATGCATCCTGGGCGGATTGGGCACGCTCGTTCCTGCAGTCTGTTCCTGCAACGCGCGTGGACGACGGTGGCTATGCACGCGTCCCTGCCAATGATCGCCCAGCACCCAAAACGGCCATGTTTATCAGGACAGATAAGCATGGCCACCCAGTGGATGAGCGGGCACGCGAGCTTCTTCAAAAGCAGCACACTGTGCTCGATACAATGCAGAACAAGTCGCCGTACACCATTGTGTATGTCCCATCGCGCCTCCGCCTACGCTTGTGCGTCATTCTCGTGTTACTAGGGTCTTTGTGCACATTTGTGGTCATGATGGCACTAGGTGCGCCGTTGCTCGCAGGGCGTCTAGTGGGATACTGGAACGCCTGGCCCCCCGTACACGACGTATACACCTGGCTCGTTGGTTGTGTTGTCTTGGGTGGACTGGTGCTTTTGGGCCGTGCCGCGTATACGCTGAGTGACGCGCAGCAGTATCGACGCCTATCCAACGCGCAAGAATCGAATGTAAAAAGCATGATCCGCGGTACTGTGCGCTTTGTTTACCACATGGCGGCCTTTGGCGGCATAGTCCCGCTACTCACAGGCGCAGTGCTGCATCTATACATCCTTACGAATGCATCAGAAGTGCCCAGGTTTTCGGCCTGGTATGCATGGGCCTATGGCGCATTGTTGCTTAATGCGGCTCTGATGATTGCACTTCTGCTAGTCCCTGATCACGTACCGCTTCTCTGGGACATCCACGATCACATGCAGGCTGGCCGGCTATGGCGCGTGCCACTGGGTCCCGTCTCTCGTCGGATCCTCGCACCTGTTGTCGGTGCCTTGACGGCAATACTTGCTGCGCCGTATGTACTTGCATTTGTGGGCCTGTTTTTGACAAAAGGGCTCGATGCCCCCAGTACCACCCAGCTCAAGTATGTGTGCGCTGCTCAAAATACCATCCTAGTCTGTGCCGTATGTGCCGCAGCTAGGCTTTACATTCACAAGAGACTCCATTACTGGACGTATGCGCTGCATGATGAGCTTTACCTTGCGTCAACTGAGTTGTGTAACTACGAAGTGGGACAGCACAAATTGGCGAGCGACGCATTCCAATATGGTTCCTTGCCCGATGCCGTGCTGCGAAGTGGATAGCGCTAGCGTATTTGACTAATGCTGAACAAGCCACACCAAGTGGAGATAGGTCTGACATTGTGACACCCCTTGACGGGCGAGCCTGTGCGTTCACGGTACGGTCGGTGGCAATTGGCAGTGGCGCTCTACTTTTACGTGGACTGACCTGTTCACATAACAGGAGCCATGGAAAGATCAGGATCTAGGCGCAAATCGCAAAAAGGAGGTGTTTTGAATGCACTGAAAGACCTTGTCCACAGAAAGGCGCCTAACCTCAAGGACCCGCTTCGCCCAGATCCGGACTCGAGAACTTCACAAGTTTCTGCCCGTCACATTCCTCCTGATGCCTCAGAGCTGCGCAAACTCTCGAAACAAGGAACCGATGTACCTGCTTGTCCGACTCTATCTTTCACACAGCACAATGCACCACAGATCTCCGTATCGAGATCAGTCTCCAGGATGAGTAATAGCCCGCGAAATTTACCTGGTGAACCTAGTTATTCAACCACTAATTCGGATGTGCCTCTTACCCCAATTCAGCGCAGCTTGCCTGATGCAGAGCAGTCATCTATACAACATGACATTGAGCATGCTGATAACCTTACGGCACCTGGACAGTTTCCCGACGATGCAGAAGAGTCGTTGGGACCCAACCTTTTGATGGCCTCTTTACAAATTCCTGCATTTCTCGGGTTAGACTACTCGCCATTTGATTTGTACAAGACTAGTGACAAGGGGGGAAATGGTGCGAGTGATGTAGACGATGTTCCCGCTTCCTTTTATTCAGGCTCGGAGCAAGCCATCCTGGCTGATTCTGGAGAAAACACGGACTTTTTCGAAGAAAAATCTAACAAAAAATCTGGCCGGTCAAAGCATGTATTCAAGTCCACAAACCGATTAACACCTTCTTCACCGAAGCAACTTGCCAGTCCCCACGGGTCACCCAGAACCCACGATGATGATTGGACCATCACTGATGAGCCTGATTTGTTCCCAGAACAAGAGGGGGACTTTGACGAGCTGCATTCAAACGGGTCGCGCTTAATGGGCGTAAACAAATCGCTGCACGAACTCGACGAGGTGGAAATAAATGAGTTCCTAAACCACTTTAGTCGGCACACCAGAGAAGTGCATTTGCCGCATGCTACTCGGCACTTTATGCGCATGCCGCAATGGTCCGACTTTGCGTATTCATCGGACGATCATGATGATGACATCACCCCATTTGCTCCCAATGAGAAGCTGGCTCAACGTCACCGTCGTTCACGCCTGTTGATGCATGTGGATCGTGGGCTGTACATGCTAGAGTCGCATGACGATCCAAATGAACACTACTCTGACGCCGCTGCCTACACCCCGAACGAGGAAATGGACTCTCCTGGGGGAAACAGACCTGAATCCAGTCGAAATACTTATACCATGAGCGGTAGAGATTCTGCTGGATCCAGGCAATCAAGCATAAATGTGGCCATGGAACCGTACGAGGTGGATATAGCGCTGGACTCGGGTGAAGATAACTTCTCGGATAATGTGCAAGTATCACCTTTGCCCAAGTCGCCTAAGCATGTGCCTATCGGAAAAGATCAGGCAAGAAAAACGCCCCTCCTTGATGATGCACATGTGGATGGTATCGCTTTTTGTGTGGCATATATCTTGGCCCTCGTCGAGCAATACGCTCCGGATGACTTGGATGAAGCCCCCATCACAGAGTACCGTGAAAGCCGAGCTCGTTCCCATATCGAACGATTGTACATTATTGCGCCCTTTTGGGAACAACTTGTGCATTACTTGCGTACTTTGTACTGCTGGGAGGATCCACGTCGAACAGCCGCGGCTGCGATGATATACTTTGTATTGTGGTACTCGGATCTACTGCCTACTGCCTTTTTTACTATACTGCTCTATTATGTGTTGCAGTTCCGCTTCTTTCCTCAAGATGAGTCGCTCTTGCACCGTCGCGTGCACGAGCGTATGTTGCGTGGACAACATGCGAATCGCCTTGCTGAGCGCCTGAAGCGACGCAGCAGGCTAGACATTTTAGATCTGTATAAACGCTGGGCAAGAACGTATGGTGTGGTAAGTCAAGTATTTGCTGGAGACGTGGCCGATTTCCATGAAAAAATCAAAAATCTTTTGCTATGGCGTAACCCCAATGCCAGTCGCCGCACATCGATTTTGCTATTTGGACTCGTGGTGTTTGCAACACTTTCCAGTCCTGCTCTCATTCTCAAAGTATTTTTCTTTGTTTGCGGTTTTACCTTTTTTGCCTTGATGCCATTGCAAACATTGTATCCACGTTATCGCCGTGCATTGAACCCACTGTGGTGGGCCGTGCTTGGTGCACCGACGGATGCTCAGTGGGCCATACAGCTTCTGCGCTCGCGCCATGCACGGTACCAGGCCTGGCTCACCCAGACTAAAAATTCAACAATGAAGTACTCTGGATCGATGTCACCGTCCATGCCGCCGCCCTCACTGGGTGATACACGTATTCCACAAACGCAGCAGCGGACCGGAAAGCCACACTTGGACATACCCACCGATAAAACATCTAAGGGAAAAGCAATAGCGATGGACAATCGCAAGCTGGATAGCTTCCTTTGTCAACATTATGGCGTGCCTGGACACTTGAACGTGACGCCCTCACACTTTTACTTTTCGCCGCTGCTGGTAAAAGGACATGCGAGTAAGCTGTATGTGACGAGTCTTGAAGAAATGGAAGGCCTGCGCAAAACACACACGACTCGCTTGGGTATATGGGACTCGCATGGTCTTAAGATTACTCGACATGGGAAGAACACTCTCTTCCTGTCGAACATGGCTCGGCGTGATGAAGCATTCAACCTACTTCTCACTCTTGCATCTCACATTGTACAGGATTTGGTGTAGAACAAGAACCTAGCAAATAGTAGAACTTGTACTATTACTTTATCTATCGTGATCTACCAATCCGTGCGACGTTCGCCATTCACCCACGCATCCTTGCGAATCAGCTCAGCGCCGCGCTCCCCTACCATGAGAATGGTCAGCATGGGATTCACGGAAGGCAGCGTGGGGAGTACACTGGCGTCACAAATGCGCAGGGAACGCATTCCGACGACCTTGAGGTCTTTTTGGTCCACGACCACGGTCCTGCCATCTTCGGAAGTATCATTAGGCGTTCCCATGCGGCATGTGCCTGCAGGATGGTACACGGTGTGGGCAACAGAGCGAGCATACTTGCTAATTTCTTCGTCTGTCTGGCAAGCCGGGCCTGGAGCGACCTCACGGACGAGGTGCTGACGGAAAGGTTCTTGTTGAGCCACTTTGCGGGCGATTTTGATGCCTTCCACCATTAGGCGCTCGTCGTAGCCATCTTTGTCTTCAAAGTACTTGAAGTCAATCATGGGCTTAGCCGTAGGATCGGAACTCGCGAGCCAAACCTTGCCACGTCCTCGCGAGCGCATGGCATTAGGCGTCATGCAGATAGCATGTTCAGGCGAAGGATATCCTTCGCGGGCTGTGTTTTCCGTGAATGGCACCTGGTAGATGTGGAACATGAGATCAGGGCCGGGGTGCGGGACTGGCTCGGCATTCTGTGGCAGCGCACGCACAAAGAGACCAGCGTCGGACGACATGACAGTCTCTGGAGGGGTGTGGCGCGTCTCCCAGATAATGATCGATTCGGGGTGATCATTCAGGTTAAGACCAACACCCGGTAAGTCGTGGCGGCAAGGAATGCCCACTTTATCCAGGTCACTCTTGGAACCGATACCTGATAAAAGGAGCAGACGTGGCGTGTCAAATGCACCCGCACAGAGAATCACCTCGCGACGAGCACGGATCAGCTTCGACGCGCCATTCTTCGTGGTGACACGCACGCCACGCACGCGAAGAGGGTCTTGAGCATCATACTCCAGTGCATGAGCCCATGTTTCAAAGAACATATGTAGGTTCTTGCGTGGCGTCATGCCATTTGGCAGAATGGGGTGCATGTACGCCGTGCTAGCACTACTGCGATAGCCATTGTACGGATCGTACGAAATGTTAAAGAAGCCGACACCCTTGTCGAACCCACCGCGGAATGCGATTTGCGCATTCATATCCTCGAGCACGGGCGCACCTGTCACCTCTGAGCTGGCTTTGATCCAGTCACGCACAACGTGGTTACGCTGCTGTGGTGCGATGGGCACAATGTTCATTTTGAGGCGTGATCCATACGGTTGAAGTGTCTTGGCATCCCAGTCGGGACATCCGTAATAGTCGCGCCAGTTGTCTAGATCCGCATTGAAGGGGAAGAAAGAAATCAACGTGTTGTGCGAGGAACAGCCGCCAAGAACACGAGCACGAGAGTGCAGAATGTGCGAGTTACCACGCGGCTGCTCAGTCGTAGTATAGCCATAGTCAAGATCACTGTCAAGCAGCTCGAGCCAGCGACGCAGGTTCAGCACGCGGTCTTCGTTTTCGTCGGATGGCCCGCCTTCAATTACAGCCACAGACACACCCGCGTCTTCTGTGAGACGGTTGGCGAGCACGCAGCCAACCGTGCCGCCACCCACAATCACATAATCAAATTCTGTGTCTTCTTGTGGGAGCAGGTGCGACGTCAGGGATGACAATCGACGAAACGCTTGCATCGGCTTAAGAACTTCGAAAGAGTTGGGGACCGAGATGGTTCGGCCAAGTTAGGTGAATTTGGATTTTCCGGAAAATTTCGCCACCTCCAGCCGTGCCCTACGTAGGGATCCCATGCTCTCTAGCGCGTCGCAGCTATCTATTTGGCTGGCGAACCGTACCACCAGCCCTGGCGTTCTAGTCGTTCGACCTTTTCCATGACACCTGCTTCCATATCGTGCATATGGCGTTCGATCTTGTCAGCGTACGCAGGAATTCCTGTGCCAAGCATACGAATGGCCAGCAGGGCAGCATTCATGCTGTTATTGATGGCTACCGTAGCCACAGGTACACCTCGAGGCATCTGGACAATACTGTGCAGAGAGTCCACACCATCTAGCGAGCTCCCTTTGACTGGTACGCCAATGACAGGAAGGCAGGTCTGTGCTGCCACCATACCAGGAAGGTGAGCGGCACCACCAGCACCAGCAATAATCACGCGGATGCCACGCGTGCGTGCACTAGTGGCATATTCACGCATGCGTTCAGGTGTGCGGTGAGCACTGACAATCGTGAGCTCAAACGGAACGTCAAAGTCTTTGAGTGTCTGGGCAGCATTCATCATGACGGGCAAGTCACTGTCAGAGCCCATGATAATACCGATGAGAGCTTCTGGGTGCGTAAAGTCTTGCGGCGATTTGGGTGCACCTGGAGGAGGTACAGCCGCGCGTCTCTTAGCCGCTTCGGTGTCCCAAGGCTTGGACTCGTGTGCAGCGATTTGGGCACGCTCAAGTTCGTCAAGCAGCTGAGACATGCGATGACGAACGTGTGCATCGCTGGGACCCACAACGTTGATATGCCCCATCTTGCGTCCCGGACGACATCCACTCTTACCGTATAGATGCACAGTAGCACCGGGCACAGAAAGACTTCGGATAACGGGGGCCAGTGTCTTGGCCAGGGCATCCTGATCCTTGCTCAAGTCAGCCAGGCCCAGGATGTTGAGCATTGCTGCACTGGGCACCTTGAGGGCCGTGCTGCCGAGAGGTAGCCCAAGAATAGCTCGCAAGTGGTTCTCAAATTGGCTTGTCTCGCATGCATCCATCGTATAGTGACCACTGTTGTGTGGACGCGGCGCAATTTCATTCAACAAAATGGTGCCGTCTTTCAAGAGGAAGAGTTCCACGCCAAAGATGCCCGCACCTTCAAATGTGGCAACCGCACGTTCAGCAATTTGACACGCACGTTGCGGCAGCTCTGGCTGGTGCGTGCGTAGAGGTGCATACACACTGTGGCATATACTGTTTTCGTGCACTGTTTCCACAGCTGGGTACGAAACGACCGTACCATCTACACTGCGCACAACCATGACAGCAATCTCCCGCTCAAAAGGTGCCCACTTCTCAGCATATAGAGGACGAGAACCATTTCCCAGTGCCTCGATCGCTGCATCGATTTGGTCCTCGGACCTCAGAGTAAAGTTGCCCCGACCATCGTACGCCTGTGTTCTAGACTTGAGCATAAGCGGCAGGCTCAACTTTTCGGCCACATCCTGTACAGCAGATTTCATGTTACTGCTCGGTTCAATGTGAACCGATTCGACAACGGGGATTCCATGCTTTTGAAGGTGCATCTTTTGGGCATATTTGTCCTGGATCAAGCGCACCGTAGAAGGAGCTGGGTGCACAGCGTGCACCAGACCCTCATCCAGGACCGTTTGAAGCTGATCCGCATCGACATGCTCAATTTCCACCGTCAAAATGTCCACCTGCGAAGCCAGCTCGTGAATTTTGGCCTTGTCAGCGAAGCTGCCATCAACGTGACGGGGACCCCCGATGGATGCGGGCACACTGCATATTTGCTTAGCTGGCGTATGTTCACCAGCGTCTAGGAATCGTACTGTAACGTTTAGACGAGATGCAGCTTCTCCTAACATGCGCCCAAGTTGGCCGCCACCGAGCACGCCTATAGTTCGTCCGCCATCCATGGTGATTGTGGTCTACCGACCGCGGGTCCAGCGGGGGAGAAAAAATCCATGCTCCTGTAATTAGTCAGACATGAAGGCAGAACTCGCACACGCACAGACATATTCTGACGGGTGCGGACAGTGCGTGTTGTAGGGGCCCACCTATATGAAGTACGTGGCGTATTCTCGTGAAGATGAGACATTTCCAGAGTTCATTGATCAGCTGAAAAAGCAGGGACCAGATGTGAACCTGGTGTCCGCACAATTCAGTGACCTGGATGACACACGGTGTCGCCTTGTGTTAGATTGCCTTCTTGGTCTTTGGAGCCAAGTGGCTAGAGAACCATCGATGTATGGAAGAAGTATGCCAGGTGTAAGATACTTGGACTTTTCGTCTAATCGTATACAATCGTTCCAAGCAAGTGGTCTTGTTCAAATTTTAAACAACAACCGCCTCCTTTCTGCTCTGGAAATTCAAGCAAATGAATTAGGAAAGGCAGGTACAGAAGATATCCGCGCATTTGCTTGCGCGATGAAACATTGCTCCCTGCGTCGCCTCAACATTACAGCAAATCGGCTTGGTGATGCAGGTCTAGCCACACTGATTGATCACTTGCCTGATACCGGCACGTCGCTCCTTGCGTTGCATCTTTCTGTAAATACATTCTCCACAGACACCGGCTCTTGGAACGCAGCTCACAGCATTGCCCGATTTCTGAGTTCTCCAAAGAAATGCCGTGGGCTGAAGTCAATTCATTTGAATGGGAACCACTTTGGCTGGGAGGGCGTGCGTGCGATCGCGCATGCCATCATTGGCTCACGTCGAGCATGCCAGGCCACAGCGAACAGCCTCGTGGACGTGCCCAGCAGTATCCTAGATGCATGCCCGCCCAATACCAGCCTCACCAACATTGATTTGTTTTCTACAGGCATTGATTCTCTGAACACCGCATCAAAAAATGTGCCGCCATGCGCAGAATGGGAAGCATATTCCACCGTGTCGCGTGAAAATTGGTACCAGCTCGTGATGGAGCAGCTGGAAATGAACCAGTATCAACAGGCCGTGTGCCAACGAGCCGCTGCACGCATTCTAGGTCCTGCACGCATCATAGGATGCAAGTCTCGATGGATCGAGCCCACTGATGGAGCACGAGACCATTTTCCTTTCCGACGCCTCCCTGTGGAATTGCGCAGGCACATCTTATTCCATGTCGACTCAGAACACTGTCTCAGTCATGAACAATTGATAAATGTGCTGCGCTGGGCAAGTGAACCTAGCACATTAGGGTATGTGCGTGAAGCCGGAGCTTGGCCGCCAACACAGTCTTTGGCCGTCGCGGACAATGTGTGGAACTTGCCTCCATGGTCATGGACCGAGTGCTATGAATGCCGATCGCCACCACGTAATTGGTACAGTGATGGTCTTGAATACGACGAGCTTGATGGCTTTGATCCAGCAAAAATGGCATTCCTGGAGTGCACCGGTACCGTAGAAATGGAGCATGTGGCATCTAGAGCTTGATAAAGGAACGTTTATGCAAAAGAAAATAGGCGTGACAGGGAAGAGCGAATACCACCCCATCGAGAGATAGGTAGTGCAGGAACATCAGCAGGTGATGCCGAATACCGGTTGATGGGTAAAGGTGGTGCGAGTCCAATCCATGGTGCAATGAAGGCACGCGCGAAAATTTCGCCAAAGCCCAGCATCAGACCATTAATGAAAGGTAGGCCAATATTGATGGCAACCACAGCTGTGAATAGAAGGGCTCGACGTTTCCATGAGAGACCATGTGAAAAAATGAAAGAAAGCGTCAGCTCGCCCGTGGGTGCCGGCGGTAAGGGTGGCGGCTCAACACTAATCTGAGATATGCTGTCATCAATCGAGGCCACCGAGTCATCAAGAACATCGGAATCATCGTCTTCCTTACTGTTTTCTGGACTTCCACATAATGTCTTCTCTTCGCCTCCTGGCCGTAGCCCAGGGTGCTTGTCCAGGCCGACCCATCGCTGCCCTGGCCGGTCAGTAGCCAGTGCCATGGTCCGTGAAACGCCAAGGGTTACGTGCGAAAGGCCAGGTACAATTTGGCGTCGGCCGAAGCACTAATGGCCTTGGTCTGTGCCACTAGGTCCATCTTGAGACCCAGATCCTACTAGAGCGTGCCGGCCTTGAGTTGCCCGGGCTTGCGATCCTGTCCTTGAGCTGATGTACCTATGAAGGCCAATATCTGAACTATTACAGCTCACTCTTACAGCATAAAGAGTCAGATATCTTATAGTAGTGCATAAAACCGGACAACTCACACTGCACATTTATCATGATGCGCCACGCTGAATGTCTGCCTAACAGCAACAAACACACAAAATATATGTGATGCTCTAATAAAGCATTCAGCAAAATTTAATATCTGAAATACGAAGTGAACAGAAACTACGACTCACTCATGTTCCTATATTCGCATCGCGATTGCCACAATGTCATGTGCTTCATACCCTTCACAGAGTAGGCACAGTCGTTGATCCAGCCTTAAATGAACCGACTTCTTCGCAACGCTCCTTGAACGCCTTCACGTCATGAGGCTTCACCCTGCAAGTGTTGTAATTTTCGATATCGTAGGTGCCAGAGCCTAGAGTGTCGCAAATCCTCTTAGTCCTAGCGAAGTCAACCTCCCAAGAATATCCTGGGTTAAGGGGCGAAATGAGAGGCCAGAAGCAGTACAGATCAGATTCTTCCTTTGAGTTGGAGGCCAAGACCAAGGGAACAGCAAGGAGAGCCAAAGCAATAACAGAACGGAACATGATTGTTGATACTGCATGAACGAGGAGACTTCACAGCCTTTTATATGTTACAATGGGTGCTGAGCGTGAGGACTTGTACGGTAAAGCCTACCCTGAGGACTTGTACGGTGAATCATACTTTGAGGACTTGTACGGTGAAGCCTACTCAGTGGAGCTGCACGATAAAGCCTGCCTTGGGGACTTTGCGGTGAAGAACACCTTGAAGACTGGTATGGTGGGCACACAGCGTAGACCTGCTCATGAGGATTGGCCCCGAGCCTGGCTAAGAGACATGTGACATCATCTCTTGGGGACTTCGAGGTACTTCCTTTTGAACGCCAAAGCGTAAGAGCGCTAGATAAGGGGCTCAATGCTGCCTTTTTGCGAGTGCATCGGTATGTCTAGAGCACACTCATCCGACACAGTGAGCATGTCTTAGTGGCAGGCACCTTGATCGAATTCACGAGTGGTAATTCAAAATCCCAAAATGAATTTCTCCATGTTGGACCATCCATGCCACTCTTCTGGTGAGTATATTTATGAGGAGGTGGCGGCGGTTAGCGACGCTAGATGGTGAGGCTCGACGTTGCCATGATAAACGCTAAAACGCAAGAAAGTGTTGTAGTCGGCCCGCTGTCATACCAGGATATTCCCCGAAGCGCTTCATGCACAGTGCCGATCCAAGAACATTCTTGGGGGCCTAGGAGCTAATGAGCCATGGATGCATGTTTCCAACATTCTCATCCTCGTAGAAGTAGACAGAATCACGTCATGATAATGCCCTTGAGAGCGGTTAAAATGAACAACGAATTTATTACCTTCGTGCACGAAACGTCTTTGCGGCCAAGCAAGTCATATGCTCACCGACAAGGCTTATCTTATAAAAAACTCAATTAAAAAGCGTCAACTCATCTAGTGCCTGAATCAAACAAAAACTACAACATTCCATGGCGATCCATTATCCAGGAAAAGAACTCATTCTACCACATCCAGGTAGGTTCCGTCGTGTAGCCGGCCTTGTGGACTTGGTCATCCTCGCAGCGTTCCTTAAACCACTTGTTGTCGTAAGTGGCGACACGGCAAGTGTTGTAGATGCTGGGAACAATGGAACCAGAGCTGAGAGTACGGCAAACATCTTCCGTCTTGTCAAAGTCGACTTCCCAAGCGTAGGCTGGGTTGGACACGTCCTTAATGGGCTTGAAGCAGTACAGGTTGGAGCCTTTACCAGCGGCGACGGCCATCACAGAAGGCACAGCAAGGAAAGCCAGAGCGATGAGAGAGCGGAACATGACGATTGTTGGTGACTGCAGCTAGGGACGCGGCGATTTCATTATATAACTTCAAAAGATGCGTCGGTGTTGCGTTGATAATACGGATTTCGGCATGGCACGGACCTGCGAGGCTAAAATGAACCCTGCCAAGAACCACGTGATTCCGTGAGGGAGAGCGGTTGGCGAAAATTGCCTCCTTCGAGGTCATTGCCCGGAGCCGTAGGCACGGGATTAATGTCGTTCATCAGAAATATAGTGGGTACATTCTTGGCACAGCACGCCCATCCTTCGCCGCAGAGTGTGCGTACAATCGAGTATCTACGAGCACCTGGATGCACCAAGTTCTGTGGCGGCGAAGAAGATTTGGCAGCCCTTGTTTCGCGCATGTATACTGCTATGAGGGTTTGTGTGCATGAGGTGAGCGTCCCAGTATAGCGGCAATATATGGAAGGCTGGCCCCTTCAGCTCCCTCCTGAATTTCTGGCGTGAAAGCGTACGTAAGTCAAGAAGAACGCGTGTCGGCCGACAGTCACACCAGTTTTTTCCATGGTGTGCTGAATGGACCACCACTTTTTAGAAACACACGATAGCATCATGGCACCGAAGAACAAGAAAGGTGGTGGTGGCAGTGGCGGAGCCCCCAAAGTCACGGTCGACAAGACCTTTGGTATGAAAAATAAGAAGGGTGCGAAAGCCCAACAGCAAATCAAGGTGATTCAGCAGCAGCAGCAACAGACAGGCAAGTCGCGTGAGGCCCTAGCCAAAGAAAAGCGCCGCGAAGAAGAAAAGCGCATTAAGGCAGAGGCTGAGAAGCGCATGAAAATTGAAGGCCCACCTATAGTACAACCGCACGTTCCATTCGGTGTGGATCCTAAAAGCTTGACGTGTGCATTCTGGAAGGCAGGACGATGTGATAAGGGCACGCGATGCAAATTTTCACACTCGCATGATGCACAACGGAAAACCCAAAAGAAAGACTTGTATACAGACACTCGGGACCAAAAGGCAAGTGCAGAAGAGGAGAAGAAGAACGATACTATGGATAAGTGGGATCAAGAGCATCTGAACAAGGTGATTAATATGAAGCATGGTAATCCACGTACGACCACGGACAAGGTCTGTAAGTACTTCTTGCAAGCGGTCGAAGACGGAAAGTATGGGTGGTTCTGGGAATGCCCCAATGGTGGTGAAAAGTGCATGTATCGCCATGCATTGCCCCCTGGCTTTGTGCTCAAGTCTGAGCGGAAGGAGCGTGAGGCGTTAGAAAAGGCGAATGAGATTTCGTTGGAGGAGTTCCTGGAAAGTGCACGTCATAAGCTAGGTCAGAACTTGACACCTGTTACGCCTGAGTCGTTCCAAAAGTGGAAGAAGGAGCGATTGGACAAGAAGGCAGCCGAGGAAGAGGCGGTGCGCCAGAAGAAGCAGTCCCAAGCACAGGCCAACAAGATGATTGGCTTGAGTGGACGCGAGATATTCGCTATGAACCCAGATATCCTGGCTGATGACGACGATGATGACGATGATGGAGCAATAGACATGTCGACATACATGCCCAGCGGCTGGGAGCAGGGTCGCCCGGATGACCAAGTGCCATCGGAGGGCGTAGCGAACCTCCATGTCCAGGACAACTAATGATGACTTTTGTACAACAGTATATCGAAAAATAGACATGCCTAGATAGCTGTCTACTTACGCGTCGCGGCGCCAACCGGCCGAGCCAAGGTAGTTCTGGGCGCTCTGGGCCAAGGTGCTCCATGCAATGCCTTCGGTCCCTGTGTTCCAATTCGAAAACAGATTGGAGAGAGCCGACGCTTGTGCTTGCGACACGGCACTCATAATCGTTGGGCCGCCCTCGGGCACATCGGGTATGTGTTCCTGGCGTACTTTGCGTTTCGCACTCTCGAGGATAGCTGCAATGTCGCTCTTGTCCATATCATCTCGCGCACGAAGAAGCGCTTCGATGAACGCGAAATTCGGGCCGTGGGACTTGGCAAATGTCCAGTACGGAAGAAACACCATGGAGGCAGGGGCATTGAGAATAGCATGAATCATATGCAGCACTTCGACACGCGAGGCTGCTTCGTCAGGGGGACGCATCGCGGCGATGAGATTCAGCAGTTCACTGATATCGACTTTGAAGCGTTCAGCAGCCTTGGGCATGCGCAGCCTGGCCGATTGGCGCAGCGTCGTGAGGTAGGTAGTGAGCAGGCGGGTCACGAGGTCGTCGGAGAGCACATCGTACAGATTTGGTTCGAGACGTGCAGCATAATCACCAGCATAGTCACGTACCGTTTCTGTGATCATGGCCGTGGTGCCCTCAATGTACCACGCTGGGAATGTGAACATGTCCTTAAAGGCAGGTCGCAAATCAAACATCACGATGTCCACGAGCAGCTGAATGCAGTGCTTGCTAATGTCCAAAAATCCATTCAGAGCCGTGTCAAGCAGTTCTCTCACACGACCTCGGCGTTCCGGTGGTGCGGCCTCCGCAAGCGTGCGCAGCAGCCGCTCACACTCGTCGGCACTCGACAGCTGGTCGTTGGCCAAAGCAATGAGGTACTCGACCAAGCCGCCATTCACGTCATCAGGATGCTTCGCGCTCGTCTGTTTCTTGAATTCCTGCTGTGCCATCTGCATCCATGTGGCTTGCATTTTGTGCATGACATTACATGCATGCTCAATGACACGGACGAGCAAGTCACCGTTGTGGGTCTGAGCTGCCAGGTCCGTTTGCTGCTGCATCATGCGGAAAAAAATGACACAGCAAGAAAGTTGGTACAGGCCCTCGCTTGTTTCCTCTGGCGCCTTTTCGCGGTGCACAAACGCAGACACTTCATCGTACATGAGCGTCTCCGTCCAGTCATCCATTTTGCGGGTGATGAGACCGGCATAGTCGTCCATGATATTGTGCTCACGACCACCGAACAAGGACGGCTCGAGCCACGACGCTTCGATGCCCCGCTTCGGATCGAGCATGCGATGCTCATGTGCATGGACCACGTCGTACAGCTCGAGCAGGGACGCAGCATCCACCTCGTCTAATGGCATTTGGACACGCAGCAGCTCGCCTAATGCTCGGTGATGCGCTTGGACATAGATTTTGTACACATGGGAGCTGGCGGGAAAGAGCGGCACCACATAGCGACGCACAAGTTCGAGCTCGTCGTAGAGCCAGTGGATTTGGCTGTGCAGTCCTTTCGCACTTGGTTCAGGCAGGGCATTCCATTGCGCCTGGAGGCGCCGTAGTGCTGATCCCCGAAGTGTATCTTGGAACTTGTGCCAGTACAGCTTAATACTGTGCCCGTACGTCGCAATACCATGGAATCGAGCTGCACCGTCGATCTTGGCATGCTTCGCAAATCGGATGGCCGCTGTGCGCTCGTCCTCATAGTTCTCGCGCTCCATGATCTTGACAAAGCGCACAACGACACTCGACTGGCCGCGGCGTGCGAGTTCGAGCGTGTGTGAAAACAGCGTGATCATGTAGTATTCGAAGGCATCCAGCAAAGCTTCGAGTGGCGCAAGCATGGCAATGAGCTGCTCGCGTGTGTCTGGTGCACTTGTACCAGCCAAGTGCAACGCCTCGTTGCGGAAGGTCTCCCACTGCGAGATTTTGTAGTGCAGCGCCAAGAGTTCGGGCGCTGGCCCATAAATGTCCCGTTGGTATTGCTGCAGCACACGCGATAGGGACTGCACATCCTGAGACATGGCCTTGAATTTCTCGTGAATATCTGTCGTCTGTACAAATGCGCGACGGAGTCGGGACAAGTCACTGATCAGCCGGAAACTCTGGTTTTCGCTCGCGTCACCAGATCCACGCCCGGGTTCAGCAAAAAGACCCTCGACCTGAGCAAATATTTCTTGTATCCCCGCTATTTCACGGCGCGTCGACTGCAGCTGGAGCAGCCCTTGGCGGGTGGCTTCCAGCTGGTCCTTGGCGCCCATCTTGAGTTTCGCGGAGAGCGACGCATGCTCCTGCACAAGCTTTCGGCGCAAAGACGGGATCTTGGCTAGATCATCGGGCGACTTCAGGTATTCTGCCAGAAGACTGCCATAATTTGCCGCACTTCGGGACATGCCCACAGCAGGTCCGCTGTCGTCGACGTACAAGACCAACGTACGCAGCCCGAAAACGCGTTGTTACACTACCTCCACCTTGGGCGGGGGAGACAGACTCGCTAGATGGCCTACAATATGGGACGCGGGATCGGCCTCCTACCTGGTTCATGGCGGCGCAGGAGATACACGCCCGCGGATCTCTGCATAAAAGGGTGCTGTAGCACAAGTGGGTGTGCCGAGGTGGGAGGGACTGGCACGGGCCTGCTCGAAGGGAGTCGAGGACGGTGAGGGTATCGCAGGGCTCGACGGAGGCATAGGACTGCGAGCACGACCCAAAGCGACGGAGGTGGACATCACGTAGGCATCAGAAGACGCGGATTCAGAACGATAGGTGGGCGTTCGCGGTGAAAACGACGATGGCGAGCTGGTGCGCGACACGCCCGTCGGTACAACAGCGGCAGGTGCATCCATTTGCTTCACGAGAGTAGGTGCGTTTGCCTTGGAGATGGACGGGAATCCGGCACTTGCCAGCTGCTCGGGCCGCTCGCATGCCAAGTGCCGAGGGACAATGCGCACGGCGCTAGGCCTACGTGAGGGCGTCGAAGCGAGCGCGTCGTCGTCAGAAGTCATGGTCGTGACGGTCAGGTCGTGTGCTTCCGTCGGGTCATGATCCCTTACAGGCATCCAGTGGGCTCGTCGATACAGTCTGCGGTATGCAAAAAACAAAGCGAGTCCCACACCAATTCCAAGCGCCCAGGGAACAGGGTTGAAAGGCGCCGGAGGCAGGGGCTTGAGGGCGGACGCATCGCGACTCGCCTCAAGAAGCGCCTTGCCCAGCGTCCAGCTGACGCTCAGTCCACGGAGACTGTTCAGACTTTGAAACGTGGTGAGATTCGATGCACGTGGGAGCTGGAAGCCCTCATGCAGGATCGTCGACATCCACGCAGATTTGAAGCATTGCATCTGCAATCGGCTGTTGGTCACCTGCTCAGGATACTCGTGAGCGTGCCATTTGGACTCAAGCTGAGTCCAGTCAGATGCACAAAAGTCGCTGGCCGTCCTGTGGAATTGATCGTGATCGTACACACCGCCCATGCGGAACACGTCATCGGTGCTGTACCAGTACTCAGACACGCCAACAAACTGCTTGTCGCGGAAATCAATCGGCGGCACATGCACGCCATGGAAGGGGCACGGAAGCTGCGCGCATGCCGCCTGTCGATCTAGCAGCACCTGCTGTTCTGCTAGGCATTCAGCATACGAGCCCGTGCCATGCACGGTGCTCGCCCCGTTCTCCATGGGTATGCGCAGACCCCTGGGCAGGCATGGATCCGGCAGCGTCCTTGGTGCACCGAGACGCTCGGAGAGCGCATATAGGTATCGTGTGCGTGCAGCATTCGTGCCATAGCCAAGAAATGTCGTAACAAACACATTGTGCGTGTCAAGAGAAGCATCTAAACGGTGCAACGTGACATGGAACAAGTCGCGCGGGTTCTCATAATGCGGGTCTGGCACAAAGGCAATCTGCGAGCTCGCACCGCCCATATCCAGGAAGCCCACCGTCGATGCTTGTGGCCCAAACTCGTGCATCAGATAGTTGACAGCGAGCCAGCCAAGCATGCCCTCTTCTTCACCCGTGATGACACGCACATGTCCACCACATGCTGTATCCGTATCGGCACCCGCATAGTCTTGCACATCAGGATCAAAGTAGAACGGCTGTTCACGTATCACGCGGCACGTCTCGAGAAGAATAGCCTGACGCACCTCAGGCTTGAGCATTCGCATGCCAGCTGTCGCCATAATGTAAATGGGTGTTTGTGGCAATGCATTTGGTGGAACCACAGAGCGGACATGAGTGAGGAGTTGGTTCACGTATCCTCGGATGTCTTGTGTGCGTCCCACAAAGGACGAAAAGCCTGGCTCAATTTTCACCTGCCACGGTGCCGATACGGATGGACCACTGCCCCGCTCCAGATGCGGAAGCACATTGAGTGGCTTACCCTGCGCCACACGCATGTCGCGCTCCCATGCAGCATCCCGCCAAGAGTACACCATAAGGCGCGATCCTGACGAGCCTGCGTCGACGACGACGACGTACCGCCGATGGTGGTACCACTCATGACTTGGCGTCGTTGCCGCCGACATGGCTTGCGTCCTGTACGATACAGGCCGCCGTCGCTGTTTTTTCCATGCATGCTCCTCGATGGGCCTTGGTCCTACTACCATCGGACACCGTTCTGCATGCGGCTCGACGCCCCAGGTGCTGAGGGCGTGCAGAGGTGTGTCATAGCCCTGTATGAACGGACCCAGTAGGAACACGCCACACAACCCAGCCAGCCCCTTGGGTCACGTGGGACGAACGGAAGGGACGGTTGGGGCACCGCACATCGGACACGGTGATCCCACAGGAAGTACGGGACTGTGCCAGCTATTGATCAAGAAGCGTCCCTTGCTCTAGCAACACACCGCCCGGTACATTTTTTGGCTTCGAAAAGCTCGAAAAAAATCCAACTGGTTTTTGTTTGTTCATTAGCGTGACAAGGTCATGCCCAAGGTATGTCGACACAAGCGTCCACGACGCGCGAACAATCGGGGACTGGAACTAACCATCCAAGTCAAAACTTTTGCGAGAACTAAAGCTTGTGGTCGTCGGTGGGGGCGGTGTCGGAAAGTCTGCTCTCACCATCCAATTCAGTCAGAACCACTTTGTGGATGAATATGACCCCACCATCGAAGGTATGTGCCACGTATCTCACACACTTCCAGATTCATATCGCAAGCAATGCATGATTGATAATGAGATGGTGCTCCTTGACGTGCTGGACACGGCAGGCCAGGAAGAGTATTCGTACGTACACGAATGACTTACACTAGTGCGATGCGCGAACAATACATGCGTTCGGGCGAGGGCTTCTTGCTTGTTTACAGTATCACAAGTCGAAGCTCCTTCGCAGAAATGGCTACTTTTCACCAGCAAGTCTTGCGCGTGAAGGACATGGACTATTTCCCTATGGTCATGGTCGCCAACAAGTGCGACCTCGAGAAGGAACGACAGGTGAGCACCATGGAAGGCTATGCCATGGCAAAAAAGATTGGTTGTCCTTTTGTCGAGACATCGGCGAAGCAAAGAATCAACGTTGATGAGGCGTTCAATGACCTTGTTCGCGAAATTCGGAGGTTTATGCGGAACCAACCCTCTCTCTACAATCCTGCTCCTTCAAGTGCTGCTCCTGGTGAGAAGGGAACTTCTGTACCTTACAGCCAAGACGGTGAAAAGAAAGGCTGTAAAGGATGTGTCATCATTTAATGTCCCTCAAGTCATCTTGGCGAGTGGAATCCATCTTGTCGTCAGATAATAATATGCACAATGCTATTGTTCAAAGTTTATGAAGTAGTCCTCCAAGAATTTCACGGTAAACTAACGTAGTTTTACACAATTAGAGCTTGAAAGCATAGAGGCTTGCGTGCTCTGAACTACACTGCTTCACTCGTATCGAAGATGATCGGGATGCAACGTGCCTGCAGGCCACGGCATTTGATGTGATCGAGACATGAAGCAATGTGGAGTTGGCTATTGCCACGATGGCTCGGACGCGTAGGCCCGTGACACAACTGCCAGTGCCAAGCTGTGGAGACACATCCAGGGTGGAGAAGGCATTTCGTGAACGCCTCGATCCGATGCACCCTGTGACTAGCGTTAGTGCAATTTTGAGGCAAACGTAAAGTCGCTCATCGAAATGGCACCGTGATCAGATATGAAAAGCTGAATTTCATTTCAGTATGATGAAGAGACTGCAGCTTTCAATCTGCTCCAGAAATTTCAGCGTCCAAGCAAAAAACTCCGTAGCATGCGAACACTACAAAGACATACTTGTGTCGCCGCTATAGCTTGTTTGACGCATGTTGGCGAGCCAGATGAGCTTGGTTGCACCTGCACCATGCCGTCCTGTTTGTCTACCTCCCAAATGAGCTAGAAAAATGCTACACATGGCTCCTGTGAACATGGTTGCGGATGCGAAGGGCAGGACATCCAAAGCTATATACTTTCGATCAAACGTGGCATGGATATGTCAACTTTGGTCCAAGATCTCGAAATTGATTCGAAGACGATTATTCATGTTTCCAGTGGCTATGAAAGCATAAACGCACGTTGACATACCTAATCCATGTTCCTCATGTGACTGTGCTGATCTCCATGCTGCTTGGCTACGCTGGTCATGCAGTATGTGCAGAAGGGTAACTCGTGTCACCTATAGCTGGTATGGGCTCCCGTCTCGCACATGCCATGATTGCTACGAATTCCGCCAATAGCGTCGGTGACGGTCTTCACAAAACCCCGTGTGCACGTGAAGCTGAGTGGCGTTTCCCCTGATGATGATAGCGTAATCATAGACGCATGCCACCTCAATGAACCCGCATTTAAATGGTCCGAGCACGTATACAATCCCTCCCCCAGTTTCTCATCATGTCGTGCCGGCCTATTGCCAATGTAGATATGCCCGACCCTTGGGTCTATTCGTGGAACGGGATTTTCTATCTCACATTTACGTTGGGTGATCGCATTGAGATCTGGGCCTCGAACAACATCGAGGACTTTAACCAGCCCCAGAAGAGTCTGGTGTGGAAGCCAGATGGTTCTGGCTGGGCTCCCGGTATTTGGGCGCCAGAGCTTCATAACATCAATGGAGCTTGGTACATATACTTCAGTGGGGAAAAGCCCGGTCAGGGCCCTGCTTCGCACCGCACCTTGATCCTACGATCGCAGTCGCAGGACCCCATGGACCCGAGCGGCTGGCAGTTTGTGGGTCCCCTTCAGGGTGTGCCGGATCACTGGGCGATTGACGCAACAGTCTTCTTTATTCGAAACAACCTGTACTGCTGCTACTCTGGCTGGCCCGTGGGTGACAACTCGGACACTGAGCAGGACCTCTTTTTGGTCCAACTAGCTTCGCCGGAGCAGGCTATGCCAGAGACCCTCGTAACAATTTCCAAACCGACGTACAAATGGGAGCGCCCCGATGGCGGTAAGCGCGGTATTAACGAGGGTCCCTCATTTGTCGAATTTAACAATGTCCGCGGTATCGTGTACAGTGCACACGGTAGCTGGACGTGCGACTACAAGCTCGGTCTTTTGCTGCTCACGGGCGACAACCCCTTGGATCCTAATTCATGGACGAAGCGCGACTCGCCTTTGCTCTCCAGTGATCGCAGCAAAGGCGGTCCCTATGGTCCTGGACATGCCTCGTTCGTCCCTACCAATGATGGTCGTGTCATGTGCATGTTCCACTGTACGTTTAATGTGGACGATGGTTGGGACAACCGCAAAGCACGTGTAATGTGCCTAGACGCCAAGGACTTTAGCCCTTCGGCGAGCTGCTGTTGCTGCGCTACAGGCGAAACGCCCGGTGACCGCCCCGGTGGTTTCCTTGGAAAAATCATCAATGCTATCAAGAAGTAAATACCTGCATCAATATAGAACATTAATTTCCCTACAGCATGAGAGCCTCATGCATCGGGCCTGAGATAGTATGATATGGCGTGCATGTGTGGATACACACAATCTGAGAATGAAAGGCAGCTTGAATGTAAAACAAATGTTCATAAATACTACGTACATAATTGTGTGCCCATTAGGTGATCAGCACATATCTACTTTGATAGAAATAACACGACAACGAGATGTGGGCGTTCAGCTTCATCTCAACTGTAAGGATAGAAGGCAAACGCATGATGTGTTAAGAGTCGATCCATGAATACCAGCTTCATGGAGTTTTATACCGAAGCCTAAGCACTAGGAGCGAAGCCCATACGGTTGCGACCCATGTCAAATACAACTGACACGCCCTGCATGAAAGCATCACCCAAGACCCAAGCGTTCATAGGCAGACCCCTCTGTCCCATAATGCTAAGAACGCAACGGCCAAAGGAGGTGCCGTACGAAGCTTGTTGCTTGTCAAGCTTGTATTTTTTGCCGTTAATCTCAAAGTCGACTGTCGGCGGGCGTGAGCAATCAAAGGTAGCTTGAAGACTGGAGAGATGATAGTGCGGGGTGACTCCCGGCAACTTCGAAATGACCTCAAGTACCTGGTCCATAGGACCAATGATAAGAGTTGTGCCAGAGTCAATGACAAACTTGGTTTTCACACCTTGCACAGAACCATCCGTGATCCAGAAACCATCGTTAGGGTTCACATCAACATAGTTGAGTTTGTCTTTGACCTTGGAGTGATCGACACCCCCAAGGTGCAAGGTAGAGCCCACGCCAGGCTTCAACGTAAACTGGAAAACAGGCTCAGCAACGGCATTTTGGTGCATAAGAGCCACAAAGATCGGGTCATATTTCTTCGGAAAGGCCTGGATAGAAGGGAAGCTCAGACCAGCAATACCAACGCTTTCGCCGTCATCGGAGAATCTGGTCTTCGAAAGACCAATAGCCACATTCTTGGCCTTCAAACCGCCAAAGACCATATTGTCCGTGTAAATGGCACCAACAGCGTGAGTGTTATCGGCATACGAGGTCTCAAACCCGTCGGACGTCTTTCGGGAAGAGGATGATTTGTGTGGTTCATAGGCGCCAGGATTCACGAGGGTGTCAGCGGAACCCGTGTCAAAATCAATTTTGAACTTTGAGTTGCCAAACTGAATTTCGCCAGCCCAAAGAAGTTCGCTGCGAATATCAGTGAGACTAACCTCACCCTCACCACGCTTGTTTAGGGCGTCAACAAGCGCATTCAGAAGGGGATGGTCCTTGCCCATATTATCCTTAAACTTCCTCATCAAAAAAGTGTACTTGTGGCTGAGCTGTTTGGCATGGTTCGCTACAGCCTTGAAGTTTACCGTGTTGTCGTCATTAAGGAGGAAGTTACGTCGCTCCAAATGGACAGTCATGCCTGTGGGCGAGCTGGCCAGAACAACATGGGCCGCAGCGACGAGGCCTAGGGCAAGGCGGAGGAAGAGCCGCATCAGTCTTGAGGGAGGTGAAAGGTGAAAAGTGCCCGAGCGGTGGTTGGTAGTGACAAAGACTAGATTTATAGTTGCTAAGCTTGTTTTGTAAAATGCCCAAAAAGTCACTTGCATATCGGCTCGACTGCCAAGATAGTGACCGGATGCATTGATACACCAGCAAGGCGCACCATGTGTCGTAGAGCATCCAATAAAAAAGCGGAGACATTTCTGACATAAGTGAACCACTTGCATGACAGTCGCATGTATTTGGCATGCACATCAGGGTCACAGCTGTGGCCTCCACTTGACACATCAGTGACCCCCACTGCAGTTTCACATGGACCCAACAGCCAAGACGCCTGAATCCATCAAGGTTGTGTTCCTGGGTCCGTTGGGTACCTATTCTCATCAGGCAGTGCTAAAATTCTCCGGAAAGGGTACCTTGCAGTTAGTGCCTCAAACATCTATCCGAGAGGTAGTGCTACATGGCGCACAGGATGCACGCTTAGGCCACACTGTGGTGGTTATATTGCCTATTGAAAATAGCACCCGAGGGATTGTGCATGAGGCGCTAGAAAGCCTGTCAAACCCGCATCTTTTTTCCCAACATGGTCTTAGGATTGTCGATGAAATTGATTTGACCGTGGCGCATGCCTTGATTGTAAAGTCGATCATACCCAATCCTTTCGAGACAATCAAGGAAGTTCACAGTCACGAACAAGCCTTAGGTCAGTGTGAAAACTTTTTGAACAAATATCTGCCTCATGCAAGGCGGATTCCCTCACACTCTACGGCTGAGGCTGTAGCTAAACTGAACCAGAGCCCTCCTGGAAGTGTGGCTGCCATTGCCTCTGAACTGTGTGCCGAAATGTTCGGCATGCAAGTTTTAGCAAAAAGTATTCAGATGACCCAGTGTATGTTCATGGATCATTATATTGACGCTCAGCCAACTTTACTCGATTCCTTGTATGCACAAATAACTCAGAGGATGAGCGCGTAGCTCGTATGCTTGAGCTGGATCGCACCGCATTCTCGTTTCTCAAGAACCCGTTACACGCGGCGTATCGCTTGAAAACATCCGTGTTAGATGTCGGTGCTCAGATTGCATCTTTGACAGATACGCTGCGACACAACGTTCCAGCGCCGTGGTCATTGTATGGCGAAGTCTATGTATACGAGCCTGTGGCACATGTAACTTCGGACCGGTGGTTCTTGTTTGAAATGCATGGCACGCCTCCCGAAGCAAAGACATACCCTGTAGAGTCTGACGTTCTCACGCAGGCAATACACAGTGCACTGGGGCTCTCTGAAGATGCTACGCTAGAATGTCTGGGTGTCTGGCAAATGCCGTCTGCCGCACCATAAATGCATGTATTTATAATAGGCTGAATCGAAATGATGGAATGACTGGGACAAGGTGCTGTTATAGATGACAATCATGAGAAGCAAGACTACGGCCTACTTAGTTCCGCTGTAGCTGTAAGGTCAGCCGCTAGATCGCCCAAAGGCTGCACGTGAACGCACTCAGCTAGAGCTAATAACTTTTGGCCCTCTTGTGCGCCCGTGGGTCTCGAATCCAGGACACTCAGGGGTGATGGGCACATGCCAACTCGTCTTTGTGCAAACGTGCAAATCTTGAATACGTACAAGGTACTTGGCTGATATGGAACAGCGAGGGTTCCAACTGATGTTGCCCACATGCAAGAAGATCGCCATCCAGCATCAAGTCGGCGGAACGAGGAAAAAAATGCGCGCGGCACGCGCAGGTGTCACGTGATGCATGGGGTCATGGCGCCAGGGCTGGCATGAGATGCTTGGCCTGATACGTGAAATGGTGGCACACGCGTCGACGGAGCAAGGCTATGATGCATCGTTGCAAGGTCACGATGAGGAGCAGATCCGTCTTATGGAGGAGCGATGCATTGTGACGGATAGAGAGGACCGCATGATCCGAGATGGAAGCAAGAAGGAGTGTCACCTCATGACCAACATCAACCAGGGTTTGTTGCACCGCGCGTTTTCAGTGTTCCTGTTTGATCCCCTGAGCGGAAAGCTGCTATTGCAAAAGAGGGCCTCTGAAAAAATTACATTTCCAGACATGTGGACGAACACATGCTGCTCGCATCCGTTGGCGATCCAGTCGGAGCTTCATGGCTCGGAAGGAGCCAAGAATGCCGCGCAGCGCAAACTTGAGCATGAACTGGGTATCTCTGCATCACAAGTGCCAACCGATGCGTTTCAGTTCTTGACGCGTATTCATTACTTGGCCCCGAGCGACGGACTGTGGGGGGAACATGAAAGTACGTGGAAATAACACTAACATACAGTCGATTACATCCTCTTCGTTACCGCCACCGTGGATGTGCACGTGAACCAGAATGAGGTGGGGGACATTCGGTGGGTCTCGATCGACGAGCTCAAGAGTCTGATGAACGAGCTCGATCCTCAAGCATTCACGCCGTGGTTCAAGCTCATTGTGAACGCCTTTTTGTTTCCTTGGTGGCAGGAGCTGATGGAGCGCAAGAATCCGTCGACGGGTTGTTTGGACGCCAAGCTCCTTGCACATCGCGAAGACGACAAGATCCATCGTCTGTAGACCCAATATACCTGTTCTTTCTCTGTCAGCTAGTGGTCTTCCGGGGCAGCTGTGTTGTGTTCCTGTAGCCAAGCCTGCTGTGAGTGCGTGAAACGTACATCCGTCTCCCAGATAGGCCGCCGCGTGTCGTTAGGGAGGATCTTTTGTGCCTTGGCCACATTGACTGTAATGACATTCTGCGGTCAGCACGTCTTCACATACACCGTGCACTTCGTTGAGATTCATGTTGTCGATCGCGTCGTCCGCGTCATCTTCGTCTGTGAATGTAATAAAGGCATATCCGCGGTGCTTTGTGGCTACGAGGTGAGGAAGGACACACGTACCGTGATCTGTCTCCTTTGGGAGCTGTATGTCACTGATGTCGCCGAACGTGCTGAACAGCGCGAGAAGAGACGCTTCGGTCACTTGTGCGTCGAGGCCACCTGTGTAAGTACGGTTGTGACGTACCCACATACAGCGTCTTGGGCATCGTGGTGGGACAGGATGTGGAGACGCGCAAATGGGCGTTTTTCTGCATGGACCTGGCGGCTTGGGACGACAGCGTCGATGTGGTGCGGCTGGGGTCTGACGCGCGGGAAGAGTCCTCGTCTGCACCAGGCACCCTGGCTGTGATTGCCAGCGATCCCATTCCTGCTGGCCATGTCATAGCGCGCATCCCCTGCAAGGCGCTGCTCTGTGCTCGCCACTGTGCGCTGTCACATCACCCGGCCTTTCAAAATGTCCAAGCCTCGCTCACGCCTGTCCTATCCCTCACATTCTGCGTCTTGTATGAGGCAGAGCTGGGGGACGCGTCAAAATTCGCTAGCTATTTAGCACTTTTTCCGGACGTGCATCTGCCGCTCGCATGGGATCCGTCGTCGGATGAGGCGACATGGCTACGGGGGACGGAGGCGTCACGCATATTGCGGCGCCAAGAACATGCGTGGTCAGCCGGCTACAAGTACATCGGCACTAGCTACGCAGAGTTGCGGCATGTATGGCACACTATAGGCGAGCGGATCATGCTCGAGGCACTTGGTGCGCGCGTTTCATGGGCCGCGTTCCTGCGTGCCTTTTCGTCGGTATCGAGTCGTGCGTTCGTGGTGGATCTATACCATGGCCTCTCTATGGTACCATTTGCTGACTTATTGAACCATGGCGCACCCAATAATGCACAGATTGAGTCGGATGTGGACGCGTATTCGGCTGAGATGGGAGGCACCGTCGATGTCCGCGCGATAGATTCGATCGATCCAGGTGAGGAGGTACTCAATTCTTATGGAGAACTTGGCAATGCTGAATTGCTGTGCCAGTATGGGTTTGTGCTCGATACCAAAAGCGGTTGGGAACGCTGCAGCTGGGACGTGCGTGTCCCCGAGGAGTGCACGCAATTATGTGCATGTCTTGAATGCGATGCGCCGTGGATCCATCATGTCACTGAGCCCCAGCAGGCAGCAGACGCCCAGCGCGCTTCAGGCGACGATGGCCTACCCTCCGCGTACGTCGATGCCGCGGGTGCTGTGTATGACTTTGCGCCCGTATCACACACCAACCGGCATGATCGCCAATGTCCTATCTTTATTGATGCATCTGGTCGTGCTAGCTGGGTCCTATGGCGCCTGGCTTTGGGGCTGTGCTCTGAGCACGTCTACGGCTACGAGGCGGCGTCCTCCAACACGGCCCTCCTTCCTTCCCACGTTCGCGTAGCGTGCCAACGCATCACTCGCCTGTGCCATGCACGCCTATCCACAATGTACATCCAGCATCACAAAGACGCGCTCCCCCCCACGTCATCGTCATCGACCCTGCACTGGGCCGTCCAACATGCCTGGCAAGACTGGCACCTACTCCGTGCCTGCCTTGCGAGCTATGCCACGTGACTTTTTTTTCTGGTGGATCGAGCCGTGGACGAGGCGCGTTGGTATGCTACGTGGGGCTGTTAAGCCCCTTGCACGACAGTTTGCTCGCTCTCACTTTACGCTTCGACTGCCAGCCTACATGCATGTGCGAGAAAAGTATGGCGACTGGTCGCGCAATCAGCTGCTGCGGCGCATAGCACAGCTGGAAGGACGCGCCGAATCTCTGGGGGTCGATGTGCCGCCACCTGAGTCCAGCACGTCAGCGTCAGATGCGCCGCCCTCATCCAAAAAGCCGCCGAGACCCTATGATGTGTCGGCACAGCCATGCAGGAAGGTGGCGCTGCGGTTCTGTTACGATGGTGGCTCGTACTCTGGCCTGGCTGCGCAGGTGGGCCAAATGACGCCTCTTCCCACGGTCGAAGAGACGATCTGGGAGGCCCTGTGCACGGCACGTCTCGTCGATGCCACCAAGAGCATGGAGGAAGCGGATTGGAGTCGGTGTGGTCGCACGGATGCAGGTGTGAGTGCCGCTGGCCAGGTCGTCGCGCTGTGGATTCGCAGCCGGTGTGTGGACGAGCGTCCATGGCGGTACAAGACGGGCGATGAGCCCATCGTTTTGACCGATGCAAGCGAGGAGGAGCTGCCGTATGTCGCGACGCTGAATCGTCTTCTTCCTCCGACGATCCGGATCCAAGCGTGGTCGCCGGTGCGCTCGTCGTTTTCAGCGCGCTTTGATTGCGTATACCGCCACTACAAGTACTTTTTCACGCTCGGCGCCCCGCACACGCTGACGTGGCAGCCGGAATCACCGTCGCAGTTTGTGGGCCGCCTTGACATTGAGCGCATGCGTGATGCTGCTGCGCGTCTCGTGGGTGAGCATGATTTCCGCAACATGTGCAAGGTGGATGCCTCCAAGCAAATCACCAATTTCCGGCGCCGCATTGATGGTGCCACCATCGACTATGTCTCTCATGGCTGGTCCGACAGCGAGATACCTGAGCCTATACCCTACCGCACGGATGAGCCCATGTACGTATTGAATTTGCGTGGATCGGCCTTTTTGTACCACCAAGTTCGGCACATCATGGCTGTGTTGTTCCTGGTGGGCGCGCGTTTAGAGGAGCCATCGATCATCGATGAGCTCGTGAACGTGGAAACGGGCGCAGCGGCGGCTGATCGCGTCCATGCCCGGCAGTGGCTTACGAGTGTCGAGCAGGAAGACGCCACTACGCCTGACAAGATGCGCATGGCGTCGCTTGCCACGCCACACGGCGACATGCCCACGGTCGAGACGAGGCCAACGTACGAAATGGCCGCCGATCGCCCCCTTATGCTGTGGGACTGTGGCTTCCGACCTGAGCAGGTATCGTGGCGCGCCAGTACCTATGCAGGCCCGTTGCCTGCGTCGGCGACGTGCATGGATTACACGCCCAGTGTTCGTGCACTGAGTCAATTGCATGCGCTGTGGACCCGCGAGGCCATTCATACCGAACTGACGCGGCACCTTGTCCTGGCCAGCAGCACAGGGCACGGCACGCACTTGCCTGCGAGCACATCGTTTGCCCGAGCGCGCACACCGTTGGTACCTACATCCGCGGACATGAACGAGGCTACAGGTCGCGCACATCTCGTGCCGCTCGGCAACGGCGTCGTCCGTCCCACGACGCGGTACAAACCGCTCCTCGCGCGACCTCGCGACGTCTCCGCCGAGGCCAAAAACCAAAAATGGCGCGAAGGCAAAGGCCGTCGTCGAGCAGAACGACGTGCGCCTCATAGCGACCCTATCTGATAGCGCTGAGTCAGCGAATGTCGTCACGGGCGCCGCGTGTCGTCCAGCGCATTTCGCCGCCCAAGCCGTCGACCCTGTGGCGTTTCGACGTGCGCACGCTTCATGACGGAGAGCAAGGCTTCTGCCGCGCCTGGCGTGCGGCCAGGGCGCAAGCCCATGACGTTTACAGATCGTGCGCTCGCCTCCATTGCGGGCTCCGTGTCGACGTCGTTCCTCATGACGCCGTTGGATGTGATCAAGACGCGATTGCAAACGCAGGCGCAAGATGCGCGTCCCGTCTCCAGCGACATAGGTCTTGCGAAAGGACCGCCATGCCCCGTGCATGGCACTATACCCCATGCATCAGTGCAAGTCCCCACTACGCTGAGGTGGCTTCGACCCTCTCCGCCGCTTCCGGTGCCCCTTGCCATGCAGACACCCGCCATGTGTATATATCCAGACAAGTGCAGTGTGGCAAAGCTGTGCGAGGCTGAGGTGGTGATGCGCGAGGGGCGTCTGACCGGTGTGTGGGACGGCATGGTCAAGATGGTGCGCGTGGAAGGCTGGCGGAGTCTGTGGCGTGGCTTGTTGCCGACGCTGGCGATGACTATTCCGTCCCAGGTGACCTACATGTCGTTCTACGATGTTTTCCGCAAGTCGATCTTGTCGATCGAGGCGCCTGTGCCTAACAGGCGCGAGTCCCTGATGCGCTCCTCGCCTGTGCCTGATTTTCCATGCGATATGCCCTGCGAGCATGACGATGCGTTCCAGGACACGGTGCCGATGACGCAGGCGCGTGTTCCGCTCCTGGTCGCCTCGCTCGTGAGTGGGGCAGGAGCGCGTTCGATCTCTGCGACGCTCGTCACGCCGTTGGAGCTCTTGCGCACACGACTGCAGGCGTCGCATGGGCCCTCGTCGTTCCAGTCTGTGATCCAGCCGTTGTATCGCGAAGTGCAACAGCACGGCCTTCACGTACTGTGGCGCGGTCTTTCTGCGACGCTGTGGCGGGACGTCCCATTTTCGGCGATCTACTTCGCCGGATACGAGGGCGGCAAGGTGCTCTTCACAGGGGCTGGCTTTGGTGAGAGTCCCTCGTCGACGTTCTGGCACGAGTTTGGCGTGTCGTTCACGGTCGCTGCGATGAGCGGGTGCGTCGCTGCTGTCGTGACGCATCCCTTTGACCTCGTAAAAACGCGTTTGCAGGCCGAGCACGAGAAACGCTACGCGCGCGTTTCGTCGCGCTCGCTGTTCCACACGCTCCGCCGCATGTTCACGACCGAAGGCGTACCCGGCCTCTTCCGCGGCCTGTCGCCGCGCCTGGCCAAGGTGGCGCCCGCCTGTGGCATCATGATGGGCGCGTTTGAGGCGGCGAGTCGGCTCCTTTCGCATGCACGACACGATACCCACTAGAGACCTAGGAACAGCATGATCGCGTAGCCCAGCGTGGCAATAATCAGCGTAGCTAGAATGCTAGCTGGAATACCGACGCGCAAGAATGTCCGGACCGACACATAGTGGTGCCCGACCTCGTCCTCCAAATTGATGGCCGTCATGTTCGGGAAGCCCGACACGGGCAGGCCCATGGCGGCACTGGACGTGAGCGTCGTGGCCATGATCAGCAGGCGTGGGTGTGGGTCTGCGAGGTTCGCCCCCATCTGCGCGGCGATCGGCACGAGCAACACGGCAGCGATCGTGTGCGAAATAAAGGTCGCGACGACCAGGCCCACGGCCACTAATATGAGCATGATGCCCCAGAGCGGGAGGCCATTCACCCTGTCCTGCACGAACGCATCGAGGCTCTTGAGCAGGCCGCTCGACGCCACAGCCTTTCCGAGCGCAATGCCGCCCATCGCCAGGAACACGATTGTCCACAGAAAGTTGTTAAAGTCTTCCTTGGTGAGAATGCCCGTGCCAAAGAAGAGCACGAGAGGAATCATCGCCGTCACGGCCATGTCACCCACCATGGCCTGGATCTGGTTCTGGAAGCACCAGAGCACGATCGTCCCGACACATACGCCGGAAATAAACCACTGCTTGAGCGTGAACGTGTGGTCCGACTCGGGAATGCGCTTGATGTGGACGCCGGATCCGGTGCCAAAGCTCCACAGCAGCAGCATCCACAGCACCAGCAGGGACACGCCGCTGACCGGGATCGTGATGCCGAACCACTGGACCCAGCCCAGCGGCTTGTCCATGTACTGCAGCGCAATCAGGTTCTGCGGCGACGCAATCGGCGACGTCTGTCCGCCGATATTCGATGCCAGCGCAATGCCCATCACCATACTGGTGGCGTACGGCGACTTGGGCGGCAGGTTGCGCAAAATCGGCTGCACCAGCGAGAACATGAGCACGGGCGCTGCCACATTCGAGATCCACATACTCGCGAAGCACGCCACCAGCATATGCGCCAGCAGCACGACGCTCGGCCGGCTGCCTGCATACTGCAGCACACGCGTGGCCAGGACCTTGTCGATGCCGTACTTGGACAGCGCGGCCGCGAGGGTGAAGCCACCTAGGAGCAGCGAAATGTTCGGCGCAAACATCTGCGAAAAGATCCACTTGCTCGTCTCCGGCGCGGAAAGACGCCGACCTTCGCCCTCGCCTTCTCGAGCCACGCGCAGCGTCACGATCAAGAAAGGCACGAGCAGCGACGTGACAAACAGCTCCACGACCTCCGTCACCCACAAGCTCGTGCACAGCACCAGCAGGGCAAAGCAGTTTTGCACTTCGACGCGGTCAAACATGCGCAACGCAGGCGCCTTGAGCAGGAGCACAAACACGAGAAGAGACAGCGCCAACTGCAGCGTCCCGATCGTGAAGAACGACGGCACCACAAACGTGCCGAGGGGCGTGCGCAGCAGCCGCGGCATCTCGGGCTCCTCACCCAGGGAGCCTCCGGTGCGGCCCATGAGACTCTTCTCGAGCGTCGCTGCCTGCGCCCGGCGCTCGATATTGATCATCTCGCGCCACACTGTGTTGCGGTGCCACACGACTTCCTCACGCAGTTGCATACGCAGCTGTTGCTGCGCGAGCTCTTCATCGCCCCGCGCCGCCACACGCGCATACATCTGGACCACTTCATTCACCCTGTCACTCAGGAGGGCATGTGCCTGTGGCTGGAAGGGGTACTTGACCTTGACCACCTGCTCCATGTAGCGATCCTTGAGGGTGCCGCCTGTGATCTTGTCGTACTTCTTCAGGATCTTCTTCATACCTGTTTGATTCAGGTCAGAAAAGCCGCGCAGCTCGTTGAGAAGGGTGTATATTTCAATGAGCTTGCGCTTCAGCGTCAGACGCAAATCAATCGCGTAGTCGTCTTGCGACATCCACACATTCGGCGCCATCCCACGCATCGAGTTGCCATCATTGCTGGCCAGGTTGGTATCAAAGCTCGAGTTGCTGGGACTGTGGTGACGACGCGACTTGTGGAAGGAGCCCTTCTTGCCAAAGGTATGAAACCAGCGGTGAGACACCGGCAGCGACTCGGCGTCCGGGTCGCTCGCCGATGCATGGGAGCGCGTGCGCCCGTGTGCCCGCCGAGGCGGATCTGGCTCATCCAACGCAGCTTCCGCGTCCGATTCACCGCCAGACACGCCGTCATAGTCTTCTTCGGCCATCCGTATGTGCTCGTGCGTCATATCGACTTCATCACCCAACTCCTTCTCCTTCAAGCAGTAGAAATCCACAATCTTGCGCAGCTCCGCATCCAGGTGCACCACGAATCGTCGGTCCAAATCACTCGGATCACTGCTCAACAGCGTCTCGGATTCACTCTCCAGCGCGGCGCCATGCTCCCCTGTCTCTGTGTCATTCGACGCATACTGCTCTCGCTCCAGTGAATACACCACCTTTTTCAAGTGCTGGTAGTCGAGATAGTGCTGCGACCAGTCCGGCACAGAGTTCAACTGCAGACTGTGTGAGAACTTCATCGTGCCGAGCCCCGCGCCTCGTGCCACGAAACAAGCCGCCGCCTCGACTCGCCGCCAGCGTCCGCCGAGGGCCTCGAGCTCTCATGTCACGTGGCTACGGTGGAGAGTGTCAAGCTCGCCCAGTCCGCACGGACACGCGCCACGACGACCATGGAGGCGATCAAGCTGCAGCGCAAGTACCCCCACATCTCGCAGGAGGAGATGATGTCCATCATATCCAAGTTCAAGCAGATGGATATGGATGACCGCGGTAGTCTGGACCGCCAAGTCGTGATGAAGGAGGTACAGCAGCAGGAGCATGCGTCCTACGACCAGATCCGCGAGACGCTCAAAGATGTCGACCTGGATGCCAGTGGGCGTGTTGAGCTGGAAGACTATGTGGATCTTGTGTCACGTCTGCGTGAAGGCAGCAACTCACAAGCCGGCGTCGTCTCGAAAGGCAGGGTCATGGTGAAAGGAAGCAATGCATCCACACAACATACCATCAACGAGGACGAGCGCAACGAATTCACACGGCACATCAACGCGACATTACGTCACGATACTCACATTGGATCGCGTCTCCCCATTCCGACAGACACATTCCAAGTCTTTGACGAATGCCGCGACGGCCTCCTCCTTTGCAAACTCATCAACGCAGCTGTGCCGGACACCATCGACGAACGTGTCCTCAACCTCGGCAGGGCAGGAAAGGGCCCTAATGCCTTCCAAATGACAGAAAACAACAACATCGTAATTCAGTCTGCCAAGGCCATCGGGTGCAGCGTCGTGAACATCGGCGCACAAGACATCACCGATGGCCGTGAGCATCTGATTCTTGGTCTGATTTGGCAGATTGTGCGTCGCGGACTACTGAACGCGATCGATCTGAAGCACCACCCAGAACTCTACCGCCTGCTGGAAGAGGGCGAAACGCACGAAGACTTCCTCAAACTCCCTCCTGACCAAATCTTGCTCCGCTGGTTCAACTATCACCTCAAGGCGGCCCACTGGCACAGGCGCGTCTCCAACTTCTCCAAAGATGTCTCGGATGGCGAAAACTACACCATACTTCTCTCCCAAATCAAGCCCGACAAGTGTGATCGCACACCACTTCAGCAACAGGATCTGCTCGCGCGCGCCGAAATGATCCTCCAGCGTGCCGATGCCATCGGCTGCCGCAAGTACCTCACGCCCGGCTCCATGCTGGCCGGAAATCCCAAATTAAACCTCGCCTTTGTCGCTCACCTGTTCAACACGTGGCCCAGTCTCGAGCCCCTGCAAGACGCGCCCCCCGTCGAAGAGTTTGATGCCGAGGGCGAGCGTGAAGCGCGCGTTTTCACTCTGTGGCTCAACAGCCTCGACGTGCAGCCCGGTGTATTCAACTTGTTCGAGGACTTGAAAGATGGCAATATCCTGCTCCAGTCCTTTGACAAGGTGCATCCTGGGTCTGTCGCATGGAAACGCGTGTCTCGTGCGAAAGACAACACACCCCTGTCCCGATTCAAAATGGTCGAAAATACCAATTATGTCATTGAACTCGCCAAGGCACACCATATGCACATTGTCGGCATTCAAGGTGCAGACATCACAGATGGTGCCAAGACGCTCACGCTCGGCCTCGTCTGGCAAGTGATGCGTGCTAACGTCACCACGACGCTTCAAGGTCTCTCCAAGAGCGGAAACGCAGTATCAGACCAAGATATTCTACAATGGGCCAATGATCGTGTACATTCGGCGGGCAAATCGACTCTGCCGCTCCGCTCCCTTCGTGATCCATCTCTCAAGAATGCCAGATTCCTCCTTGACTTGCTCGATACACTGCGCCCAGGTATTGTCGACTACTCCATCGTGGCAAAAGGAGGTACCGAAGAAGAATGCCGTCTCAATGCCAAATTGGCCATCAGTATTGCGCGCAAATTGGGTGCCCTGATTTTCCTGGTGCCAGAAGATATCGTGGAAATCCGTCAGCGCCTCATCTTGACATTCTTGGCCAGCTTAAGTACGTATACGGAAAACCACTTACGTGACAGTGTCCCTAGGTACATAAATCCGCACTTTGTAAGACCACGCCGCCAAGGACCGCGAAACCGTCCGGCAGGCGGGAGTTTCAGGCACGGCAGTGATAATGATTTACCATCAAATAGGCACCTGCCTCCGCCAGAACTTATCCCGGCTAGCTCAGTCGGTAGAGCGTCAGACTCTTACTAGAGTCTCTTCGATTTCGAAGAGTTATCTGAATGTCGTGGGTTCGAGCCCCACGTTGGGAGTTTCTTTTTTCAATTTTGACTGGGCCACGCGCATACTCCATAAATGGCCCGTATGCGTCGCGCCTTTCTACGTTTGATCCCGCACAATTTTTATGGTTTTACACATATACTACGAGCTGTGAGCGCCTGGGTACCACGCTGAACCCATTGTGAACGCTCCTCTGGCGTTTGGTATTTCGAAAACGTAGCAGCATTCCCTTCGAGAATCCATTGCTCTACATTGTCAACGTCAGAAAGAACGTCCAGAACACCAATGAATTGCAAAAGGAAATCATCCAGCCTGTCCACCATTTGAGGAGGTGAGCCGCAATCAAGATAACTGGTATATGTCGACGCACCTTGTGCATCGAACTCGGGAATGCATATATGGTTGTTCGGCTGACATCGAGCTTTGCTCACACTATCGTCAAGCAGAATCGTGTTTTTGGGTCCAAACGGCTCATGCAACAAAGGTCCATAATATGAGTCCATCATACCACTCAAATTTCTCTGCATGGCTTCCTTGTAAAGCATATTATGTGGCATATCACAGTGGTTCATATGTACATGTTTCCAAGCTTTTGACTTTTCTTGCTTCTTCTCATAATAGAACAATCGAGTCCCTGCTAATGCGCGGGATCTAAATGTAGGACGTCGGCTCCGTGTCTCAGTGTCTTGAATATAGGCGTCCCAGCGATTCAGCTCATCCCAGACGATCGACAAATCTTTTACAGTGGATACTTTGGTGGCCAGCTGGCTGCTCGTGACAAGGGTGGGACGAGCCCAAACTCGTTGGAACAATGCACGCCCAATTTGAAACGGAGCCACCAGCTGCGTCATCTTATCCACATTCTCCTCCGAGGCACTCGACCATATCATGAGACACACTCTTGTGCGTGGTGGGCACCACACCGCGTTCCCATGAGCATCCAACCAAAAATGCGATCCATGTGGTGCAGCGTTTTTGTCCACTGAAGTACGGTTCTTTACCGGCCAAATTTTATTCAGTTTCTTATGCTTCTCTTGATAGTATGGACCCAGACAATACTCTAGAAAACATTGCAAGTACGGTCGCGTCGTGATCTTGCCATTTGGGATAGTTCTGCCTTGATTGTTTTTCTTCCGGTAAAGAAGAGTGCCGTTCAAATCAAGCACCACTAAAGGTGGTACAGACATGGTTGCGGTCAACGTGCTGCAACACCTGTTCTGAAAAGGGGACCTTAATGCACGGCACCGAACATGCGCTCCAAGCATATCAAGACACAGGCAACTTATCCGCCCTTGTTGTCCCTATCACGTGGCATCGTATATCCTGCCAAGCTCCACTCAGCAGGTCTTGGCAACGGCCGGAGTCCGAGCTCGATCATGATGCGAGATGCTATTGGTCAGTGCATAAATCACCAGACTACGAGGAGCACGTAGGCTCATACTGCTTAGGTGTCTCAAAGCTTCCATCGAAGAAAAGGAAAACATTCGCTTTGTATGCACATCGGATTCGCTCATGGATCACACTATGAATGGCATTTGCAGCGTCTGACGAGGCCTTTCTCACGACCGCTTTGCATAAGAATAACAGGGTAGTAGTATCATCCAACAAAGCGCATATTTCATCACATTCAACACGTAGTTCCTTGTGGAACATCACATTTCTGCCCAAGCCTCTACATTACAGCCCCGGTAAAACTTGTACGTTTCGTTATATGTTGGTCAATTCATGATATGGCGCATTTCCCTCGCTTGTGATGCATAGCATTTTCACCATGCTTTGACACCAACGAATTTCACATAACATTGACCCCACGAATCGGGAGAGAAGGCGTCGAATGCGACTTGGGCACTATCCTCAACGTTGGCGCACATGAGGGATCGATGTATGCGTGATAATGCGCCTTTCTGACTAAACCCTTTTGGCTTCGAGGGTCTCGGTTCCTATCTGATTTGGGAAAAATCGCGCGCATTGCACAAGCTCAAGTTGCATCCTTCTATGATCAGCTTCATACGCTCCCATGGATCACATAGGAGACTTTTTTAGCCATCTATGGCGCAAGTATTACCCTGAATTTGAAATAGGTCAGGATGAGCGCACGGACAAGCCCGTCGCTAAATTGGCTCCGGAGAGTGAAGTGGAACCAGGTCACGCTGATCTGAAGGAAGTCGATGCCAAGCAGGTTGGCGTGGCTATTGCCGAGGCCACGTATGCGGTGTCCGGATACACATGGTACATGATCTTGATCGCGGTCTGGGTTGCCTACTTTATTTATGCGCTTGACAACCAAACTGCGCAATCGCTGGCGTACACTGCCACTAGCAAATTGGAGAGTGATACGACGAAAGCTTCTGAATCATATGCGTCTGCTTACACGGCCCAAATGCTTTTTGTGGCCATTTCGAAGCTGTTCATCGCAAAGCTGGCCGACATTTTTGGCCGATCCACAGCCACGGGCGTGACGATGCTTTGTTATACGCTTGGTTTTATTATCATGGCATCGTCACAGAAAGGGGATGACTACGTGGCTGGTGCTGTGTTTTACGGTATGGGAAACTCTGGTATTCAAATGGTCATTTGGATTGTTCTTGCTGATCTGCTGTCGGCCCGTTTCCGTGTGCTGGGTTATGGTTTCGTCACGTTCCCCATCTTCATCACTTTCGCTGTGGGTGCCAAGATCATGAAGGGCTTGGCACTCCAGTGGCGCTGGGTGCCTGGCATGTTCTGTATTCTTGTGCCTGTGGTTATGACACCTCTGTTGTGCATGCTGATCTACCTTGAGGTCAAAGCGCGCAAGAAAAACCTGGTGCCTCGCCACCCGTACTTGAATCACGGCTTAGGTCGGGCCATCTGGGAGTTTATATTGGATCTGGACCTGGTGGGCTTGCTTTTGCTGGTGGGTGGATTCGCGATGATTGTGACGGCTCTGATCCGCGCCAGCACACCTAGCATCGTGGAATCGACGTGGTCTTCGCCATGGGTGATTGGATGCTTTGTCGTTGGTCCCGTGATTCTTGTCATTCTTCTCCCGCTCTGGGAGTGGTTCGTTGCACCTCGTCCATTTATTCGTTATTCGTGGATGAACACGGATGTATTGATTGCGTTCATGGTCGGCTTCTTTGACAACATGGTATTTCAGGCGGGCTTCCAGGTGGCTTATAACTGGGTGTTCATCTCGCATGGATACAAGTCGACGGATCTCGACTTGGCAAACTACTTCACGAACTCAGACAACCTTGCTTTGACGCTTTTTGGTGTCGTGGCTGGCATCATTATTCTGTTCACGCGCCGATTCAAGTGGTTCCTTGTGGCTGGTGCTTGTATTCGCACGATTGGCTTCGGCCTACAAATTCGCTACCGCGACAATGATACCACGATGCCTCAGGCTGTATGGGCCCAGCTGGTCCAGGGGATTGGCGGTGCCTTCCTGGGCGAAGTTACCACGCTTTTGTCTCAGATTACCGTGCGCCATCAAGATGTGGCTATGGTCACGGGTGTGTACTTGACGCTATTCTCTCTGGGTAGCAGTGTGGGTCTTGCTGTCTACACAGCTCTCCTCGATGCTCATTTCCCTGCCGCTCTGGAAAAGTACGCCACTCTAGTCTCTCCGCAAGATCGTTCTACGGTGGCCACGCTGGGTCCATTCGCTGCCCTTACATCTGGACCTCAGTTAGACAGTCACCCCCTCCTCAAGGCCCAGGTGGGTACTGCGTACAATGAGGCAGCGAAGCATGTCTTATACTTTGCCATTGGCGTGTCTGCCGCCCTTATTATCATGACCCTGTTTGTTCGTGACTGGGTCTTGCCGCGCTCGCACAACGTCGTCAGTGACGAGCTGCCTGAAAAGAACCCCCTGCATATGTCGACTGACACCACGTACGACGATGCGATCAGCGAGACGGAGAAGCAGAATGAGATGTATGAGGCTGAAGTGCTTTCTCATGAATAAGACTCTGCCAACCACTGTCTCATTTTGGGCTGTTCCCCATCATGACACATTCATTTCATCGCGCCCGATGCAGCGCACTTGACCCTTTTCGACGTAATGAAACCGTGCGTGGTATTCGGGCGAATCCAGGGATCGCTGATGCAGCTTATGGGCGTTCGCTATGTGCTTTCTGGCGCTCGTCCAAATGCGCGAGCTTTTCTGTTATGCGCTCCCGCTCACGACGCAAGTGGTAATGCTCCAGTTCGAGACTCGTAATCTTCTTGCGCTGCTGAATCTGTGACTCTGATTCCACAGCTCGGTCGACCTCCTCTTGCAACTGGGGCTCCGGAGGCAGCGAGCGCTCTCCTTCATGAGATAGATCGCCGGACCGCCACTTATCCACGAGCTCATTCAATTTAATGCCTCCCATAAATCCCAGTGGTAGCAGAATAAGGGCTGCTAAAGCCAAAGCCCATCGCAGCCACGAAATACCAAATAGGCTCCACGACGGGGGCTGTTTTTCCGGCACAGATGGCATCGGTCGACGCGGCACAGGCTTTTCATGCGCGGCACGTACGGTGCGACACGTAGACATGTGTCGTGCCCTCGAGCGAGAAGCAAAGTGCTTGGGTGAGGAAGGCATGCGCCATGACGAGCGCCATTCTTTGGTCGGCGACGCCGTCAAGGAAGACCAAGCGAGCCGCTGGACGTGCTTGACACTGCCAAAGAACTCTGAGACCATGGCCTGCCATGCACTCTTGAAACGTGTCCGTATACGCGGCTCGGGCATCGTGATTGTCGGCGCGGGTGCCAAAGAGGGGGCTTTCACCGCAGGTACAACCCACGTCTTCAGCTCGGGTGGTGTGTGGTAGCCGCGTTGAAGCCATGACCCACCTGGCGGAATTCCAACGCGCACAAGCTGCCGAAGAACAGTTGATTCGATCAGACGCAGACATCGCGTGCCGAGTCCCTCTCTTCCCCATAGCTGCTTTGTGAGAATACTAGTACACTGTGCTTGTCGTCCATCGGACTCGATCTTTGCCAGACACCGAGCTATCCGCTGAGCGAACACCATATCTGTAGTGATGCGATCGCCAATCACCAGAACATGCAGAGGGAGGGAGGGTGATGATTCTGCACGGCGTAATGCAAGCGACAAAAAATGTTCCACGACCTGGCGCGCACATTGAGAACTAGGCTTTTTCGCAGCGTGACATAGCACAGGGATGCCCAGGTTAGACGACACCGTTTCCGCAGCTAGAGCCTGCGGATCGGAGCTTGATCCTGCCGAATTACTTACAAGCAATAAATTCTCTGATCCAAATACATGGCGACATTCTTCCCACGTCGTTTGAAGCGGTTCCGCAAGTTGATCATAATGCGGTGCCGTGAGACAATTGTCCTTGTCGAACACGATATATCGAACACCAGATGCATATATGCGATGCCAATCAAGATGCCTCATAGAAGCAACATGAAGATGCGGTATGAGCAAGCCTGGTCGTCGAATGGATTGCACAGCCGCAGCTATGCCATGTATGTTCATGGTCGACGCCCGACTCAATGGAGGAAGGGAAGACGCAGCTGCTCCCTGGTTCTCCACACGCGAAACACGCCTCCAACGAGCCGGTCTGATTTCAGTTCCTCCTTCGTTCAGTGCAGCATGAGTGAACTGGATGACATTTTCTCATCCATCCAGGGTGGCGTACCACCGAGCATGTCAAAGAAGCGGAGACACGATTCAGGCGATAACACCGCCACCAAGTCGTCGTCCTCGAAAACCAAGAAAAAGTCCAAGAGTCACACGACCACATCGTCAGACGCATCTAAAGCTCTCACACAGGAAAAAGTGTCCTCTTCCTCTACGTCCCAATCTTCTACATCCCACATACCCAGCTCTTCAAAGGCAGCCGTACCAGTGGTTGTGCATGATGACACCTCAGCCAAGCACCAGAGCAAATCAGCTCGGAAGCCACCACCACCTAAGGATGATGCTGATGTGGCTTTCGCGGACTCTCGTGGAAAAGATCGTACGTACCATGATTGGCTCACTCAGGCAAACGCACCGAGGAAGGATACCGTGTGTTTACTGAAGATGAACTCAAGTTGAACTCAGGCGGTGGTACGTGTATGATGTACTTATGCAGGCACGCCCTTGTGTCCGTTTGACTGCGATTGCTGTATGTGCTCTATTACTCATCCCAGGTTTCTAGGTTCATGGTCCATAGCGGAGCTCCCCATCATCGAGTCCAAGGTGATGCTGACAAATCACATGTCCAGTCGCAGCCGACAGAGCATCCCACTCTTCCTAGTGACATGTGGGACTCTTTGGCCATCGTGCCAGCCCGCGATGCTGATAAGATTCGCAAGGAGATTGGCGATGAGTTATTCAAGCAAAAGCGTCACTTAGATTCCCCCTACGTAATGCTTCCCCAAGAGCAGCCTGAGCGAGACGATGACTTCAAGGAATTTCTCACACTAGAAACAGGTCCCTCGACATTCACGGTACGCTTCGTGAAATCTGGACTGCGCAATCGAGTCATTGGTATACGTGAAGTGAATAAGCGCCCGAATGATATTGAATCGTCCTTCATGTCTCTTGACGTGCCTATAACTTCCAAGGATGTGGATTTTGTTCGCGGCTCTGTGGCGGCCAAGCCAGCTGTGCCGGGTGGACTTCAGGAGGCAGCCCTTCTCACATCCACGGAGGATGACCAATTGAATGATGATGAAGAGCTTCGTACTGTACCTCCTGGCTTTACACGTGGATATATTGCTGACATGCCCGTCGATGTTACCATGAAGGCGCCAGAGTGGCAGGCCGAGTTGGAAGCGCAAGCTCCTACCGAGACGGAGCACACCTTGATCACAGTAGAAGATGATGGTCTCTATGTTCCATATGTATCTCGACCCCCGAAAAATGACATGGAAGCCTCATATGATAAAGCTCTGGAAGGTGTGACCGGCTTTCCGCGCCTCTTTGATGATATGCCCGATATGCAAAAGAAAGAGGAGCGGCGTGAATGGGCACATATAGTTGAGCCATCGAAATCGATGCACAACTTTTCAGAGCTTGTGCCCGAGATGGCTTACAAGTACCCATTCGAACTGGATAACTTCCAGAAGCAGGCCATCTACCACTTGGAGCAGGATGACATGGTGTTTGTGGCAGCGCACACATCGGCCGGTAAGACGGTCGTGGCCGAGTATGCTATTGCTCTCTCCATGAAGCACCTGACGCGGTGTCTTTATACGTCGCCCATCAAGGCGCTGTCCAACCAAAAATTCCGCGAATTTAAGCAGTCATTCGGTGCGCAAAACGTCGGTATTATCACGGGCGATGTCCATATCAATCCTGAGGCACCATGCTTGATTATGACGACCGAGGTGCTGCGGACTATGTTATACCGCTCTGCCACGCTTCTTCGCGATGTCGAATACGTGATTTTTGACGAAGTGCATTACGTGAACGACCAAGAGCGAGGCGTCGTTTGGGAGGAGGTGATTATTATGCTGCCGTCTCATGTGAACGTTGTGCTGCTATCTGCCACTGTGCCAAACGCCAAAGAGTTTGCTGATTGGGTGGGACGCACCAAGCAGCGCGATGTCTATGTGATCTCGACGTCCAAGCGCCCTGTGCCTCTCGAGCACTTTCTGTACGCGGGCAACGAACTGTACAAAATTGCTGGCGAAAATCGGCAGTTCCAGACGGACAATTTCCACAAGGCTGTCGAGGCTCTTAAGCCGAAAAAGGAACGTGAAGCTGCTGCTACGGGAAAGCGCGGCACAGCCCGTGGCGGTCGCGGTGGCCGGGGTGGTGCTGTGAGCCACTATCAACCCAAGTTGACGTCCAACAAATCGCTGTGGGTGAATTTGGTTGGTATGCTGCGCAAACGGTCCCTGCTACCGACCGTGGTGTTTGTGTTCTCAAAAATGCGCTGTGAAGAGTATGCCGACTCGTTGCCCAACACGGATCTGTGTACAGCGGCTGAGAAGAGCGAAGTGCATGTGCTTATTGAGCGGAGTCTCTTACGACTTCGCGAAGAAGATCGAACAGTCCCGCAAATTTCACGGATGCGTGATATGCTGCATCGTGGTATTGGCGTACACCACAGTGGTCTTCTCCCGATCGTAAAGGAACTTGTCGAGTTGCTGTTCCAACGCGGTGTGGTCAAGGTACTGTTTGCGACTGAGACCTTTGCTATGGGCGTCAACATGCCTGCCCGCAGTGTGGTTTTTAGCGGTATTCGCAAGAATGATGGTACGCAGTTCCGCACGTTGTTGCCGGGTGAGTATACACAAATGTCCGGTCGTGCTGGTCGTCGTGGTCTGGACAACACGGGTGTCGTGGTGATTTTGTGCGATAAGCCAGAGCTGTCGACGCTCAACTATATGATTTTGGGCCAGCCGCTCAAGCTCAAGTCACAATTCCGCATTACTTACGGCATGATCCTCAACTTGCTTCGCATCGAGACTCTCAAGATTGAGGAAATGATCAAGCGCTCTTTCTCTGAGAATGCCACACAGCGACTCTTGCCTGACCAGCAGGCGAAACTGAATGAGCTTGTCTCTCAGGCTGAGCAGCTGGATGCAACGCTCAAGAATATGCCGCTGCAACGCGAGGAGGTGGAAGAAGTATATGCGTGGACGCAAAAGGCTGTGGAATGCAGCCATGCCATGATGGCGCTTGTCATGCATCATCCTTATGGTGCCAAGTGCCTCTCGCCTGGCCGTGTTGTGCTTCTGTTCACAGGCTCAAGCACTATATCGCCCGCGCTGATTGTGCGTGCCAGTGAGAAGCAGTTCCTTGTACTGGCCGCGCTCTCTCCTCGTCATCAGTACAAGCGAACCAAAACGAACGAGCCGCCCTATTGGATCACACCTCACCACATACAGTCATGGGACCCCGAGACAGAGCTCGTACCGGAGGTCTATAATGTATCGTCCACCGATATGGCACTTGTGACTGCGCTAGAGGTGGACGGAGTGCCTACCACTGCCATTCAGTCGCAGCAACCTGCTGCTGTGAAAAAGGGACTGGAGCTACTTCGGCCCAGCATCCAACACATTCGCACGTACCTCGCAGCTACGGGCAACGATATCACACGCTCCATCATCGACCTTGAAGTTGACTGGTCCCGATTGCGCCGCATGGACTTCAAAGATGCTCAGCGCGAGCGTGATGAGGCCCTGGATGAGCTAGTACACGTCCAGCCGCGGGCATACGCTTCGGCCTTCATGGACGAGTATCGCTTACTGCACAAGCGGCATAAACTTGAGCGGGACATTAGCAAGCTGCGCGCATCCATGTCTATCGAAAACCTAGAGCTGTTGCCCGACTATCACCAACGCTTCAGTGTGCTATGTGAGCTAGGCTGTATTCAGCCAGATACCTGCAGCATCACCGTCAAGGGTCATGTCGCAAGTCAGATCCGCAGTGCAAACGAGCTTATTTTGGCCGACTTGATCATACGTGAAGTGCTGGTCGAGTACGAGCCCGTAGAGCTCGCAGCGCTTTTGAGTGTGTTCCACTTCCGCGATAAGACAAGTGTGACGCCCCAACTCACGCACCGTGTCCAGGAAGGACTGCAGGACATCCGCGAAACGGCTGACCGTATCGCCAATGTGCAACTTGCCCACCAACTGCCGGCCGATGACGACTCCTCGACTCTGAACGATGGCCTCGTGCAGGTGGTGTATGAATGGGCCAATGGCATGCAGTTCCGCGATATCATGCAGCTCACTGACGTGGGTGAAGGCACAATTGTTCGCTGTATTACGCGTCTGGACGAAACCTTCCGTGAATTGGCTGACTCGGCGCGTGTTTCAGGCGATGCTGTTCTTCTCGCCAAGATGGAGACGTGTCGCCAGCTATGCCGCCGTGATATCGTGTTCGCTGCGAGCTTGTACTTTTAGACCAAAGATAGATGTATATGTCTCAGTTCAGCCAAGAGCGGCATACCTTTTCGGCGGGGTCACGCGGTTCGTGGTGCCAGGAAATCTGGCTTTGTGCATCGCTACGACGTGCGCCTATGGACGCAAGTGCTATATCGGCAGATGGACTCAAACGGGGAGGTATGCCAGGAACGCGACACGCGTCAACATTTGATTTTGCGCAAAGTGGCGTAAAAACTGCTGCGTCACTGATCCTGGTCTAAATCCATATCGCATAATGCTGACATGTGCTTCTTCTAAAAGCTAAGCAAGAAACGGATGAAGCATCCACCACAGGTCGTACAAAGCCAAACGGAACATTCGTCCTCTGCAGCATTCGATGGCTGGCTCGAACGGCTCCACAGCTCCGCACTTGCCACGTGATAGCACTTTTTTGCCACGCACCTCGAGCGCCTGGTGGGGGAAGGAATGAGCCATGCTGGCCAGGGGACAGGGTCTATGCTTTGGATAGGTGCTCCTTGCGCACACTGTCGGCGTGAAGACTTCTTACCACTGGTATGCGGTGGCTGCCACAAGTCTTTCTGCACTGCACACTTTGCCCAAGACACCCACCACTGCCCGGATCGACAACAAAATGATGTCCGTGTACCTATATGTCCATTGTGCCATGAGCCTCCGCACGGATGGAAGCGTAACGCATCTGCTTCAGAAGTGCAGCGCATTATGGAGGCACACTGGTCTGCTTCTGCCGGGGACCAGAGAAGCTGTGCAGCGCTCGTACCTCGCACCTCATCACAAAGCCTGTGTGCGTATGCCTCATGCCAGCATGCATTGAAACTGGCTATACGATGTCCCTACTGTACCGCTGAGTTTTGCTTGGCTCATCGAGCTCCTACTCAACACGCATGCCAAGCCAAGCACCGCGTGCCTGCATCCGTGCACGCTTGGAAGCAGGTGAAACCTCCCAGCTTGCCTCCTATCATACCCGCTGTCACATCAGAGCCTACCAAATCACCGTCGCCGGCGCCTAACAAGCGCCCACTTAATAGAGCAGCACGACGCCATGCCGCACAGGAACGGCAATCCATGATCCGCGCCATGCAAGAAAGAAACAAGCGCGGTCTTCTTACCGAAGCAGAAAAGGTGGTCTTAGCCCAAAAAATGGCCGAGGTAGCAGCCGACGCGTCCTATCCCCGGCCACCAGGCCCATGCACAGTCATGTAGCCCCACACCGAACACTTACTTGGACGCGAGCCCACGCGACTTCCATCACGTGATTGAGACTGCGTCGGATGGACATTCGCCTTCAGGGTTGTGCGAGCCACGACGCAGTGCGGATTGTTTCTCCGATCATGTCTGATGTGTCCGGGCGTCGTCCTCTAACCGGAGGTAGTCGCATGAGCCCGTCAGCTGCGAAGGTGCACAGCATCGGGAGCATTTTGACTGTGGTCTCATGCGTGTTTTTCGCCATTTCGTTCATCTCGTCACTAACAGGTGTCCCCGGCGAGGTACCTACTCCCGCGGCTACAACTTTTAATGCCAAGGGTATCTCCGGTCACTGCAATCCATTCTCATATCCTGGTCATATCGCACATGATCCATTCCCTGTTTGGAAAACGTTTGACAATGTCTGCCCAGCATCCACCGCCATGCCGGATATGCTCGCATCACTACCAAATGCAGTCTCGAGGACTCCGGGTCTTAAAAGCACGCTGCGCTCGCCTTCCATCTCGAAGCAGAGGGAAGCTCAGCTTATGCAGGCATTCAAGAATCGCACTGTGGTTCTCATTGGCGATGGTGTTGATCGCACGATGATCATGAACCTCTGTGACATGGTCGGTGAGAAGCCCGTGTCGGTGGATGCCATGCATCCATGGGGCGCAAGTCTCAAGAATCAACCTCTTGGCAGAAAAGATCCGGGAGACACACTTCTTGCAGATTACTGCTACGTGCCTCACTACTCCGCTATTTTCACCTCGTTCTATCACTACGGAGCTGACACCAATGAGCTTTGGCGCGAACAGCGTGACTATCTTCCGCCAGGTCAATTTGAGAAGCGCATCTCGCAACTCTTGAAGCCATATCTCGAAGCCATGGCAACCCCCCTGCCTTATAATGTGCAAATGCCGCTCGCTCGCTCCAGTAAGCCAGACCTCGTCGTGTTCTCTTCGAGTCTCTGGGATCTGGCAGCATGGGCCATGGAAGATGTATCAACGTACCAAGCGATCACGACAGCAGACCTCTCAGACAACCGCCTACAATGGTGGAGGTCACGCTCTGTTGATATGATTGAAGAGCTCCGCCAACAGCTTGGCCCATCAGTACCTCTTGCATGGCGCAGCACTCATGTTCCGATGACGAAAGTTAATGATACGGTGCAATGGTTCTTTTCCAGCATGCATACGAAATCTTCGCCCGCGCCTGACGAGAATGGTATTCAATTTGCGCACCCGAATCGCATAACTCAATTGAACCACGCTCGTCGTGCCACCTTAGCCATGTCCAATCAAGCTAGCGTGCGTGGTTGGCTGTCCAAGAATGTGTGGAGTGCCGGTAGTATGCCTCTGCTGCGCGACATTCCCTTCGGCGAAGTAACGATGGGTCAATCGACCACACAGGATACTCTTCTTAATCCCGGCATCGAAACATATGCGTACATGTTTTGGAGTATGGTGCTGCAGGAGCTTTTGAACTTGAGCTTGTAGGTGTGGTAATAAGTGCGAACATAATAAGCCCACAAAACCGTGAAAAATTCGCTCTGCTCGTATTGATTGGCCGAGTAGCAAAGTGGTTACTGCGACGGCTTTAGGATTCCTAATCCGCCGTTATTCGTGGGTTCGAACCCCACCTTGGTCACTTTTTTGTCTGCGCCTAGCCTGATAGGGTTAGCTAAGCATATGTGCCTTTCCGTCAACCGTGCATAGATTGCCACAGCCCAGCGATCACGGTGCCGTTTCCTTATCGCGGAACCTTTTGCCTCGACGAGATACGAGTCGTCCCTCGCAAGCATAATGTATGTGCCATCCATATAGAATGAACTAACCGCGCAGGTCTCGTTATTCCGATTCATTCATAGGCGGTGCTCTCCGCCCGTTAGACCGCGATAAAGCTGAGCAAGAATTGGCTGTGCATCTTCGCAAGGCAACAAGTCCGGAAGAGACGTCGCCGAAACAAAAGCATGTCCGAAAGTGTATCGTATATACTTGGGATCATAAATCGTCTCATTCTATATGGACGGGACTGCGTTCTTTGCCGATCATGAATGATGACATTCAGACTTTCAAGGCCTTGATTGTTGTGCATAAGATTCTTCAAGAAGGACATCCTGTTGTCCTCCGTGAGGCGCAGAGTCAGATGGGATGGCTGGATACTTGTGCGCGCATGTCCAGTACTAGTCCACGCAACTATAGCCAGCTCATCCAGGCATACGTCTCTTTCATCCATGCAAAACTGCGCTTTCATCGCATGCACAAGGAGTTCAATGGTCTTTTTGAATATGAAGAGTATATTTCGCTAAAAAACATCGACAACCCGGACGAAGGATACGAGACAATTATCGAGCTGATGAACCTACAGGACCGCATCGAAAAGTTCCAGTCGCTGGTGTTTAGCACGTTGCGTGGCCGCACGAATGAATGCCAAATCTCCTCTTTGGTGCCGCTTGTCAAAGAGTCTTACGGCATCTACAAATTTCTCACATCCATGCTTCGTGCGATGCATCGTCGAACTGACGCTATTGATGCCCTAGAACCGTTGCGTGGGCGATACCAACACCAGCACTATGCCCTTCGACGATTCTACTTTGAATGCGCGAGTCTAAAGTATCTCACGAGTCTAATTAATGTCCCTAAACTGAACTCGGAGCCACCCAATTTGTTAAACTCGCCCGATGATCATTCTCGTGAACCTTTACAACTGCCACCGCGTGAGCCAACACCGCCGTCCACACCAGCCGGGCCGACGCAATCAGAGATTGACGAGCAGGCACGCCTTTTAAAAGAATTCGAGGACAAGCAGCGTGCTCTTAAGGAAAGCGAGGCCGCTGAAGCACGACGTATTGAAGAGCAAGCTCTCTTGCGCGAGCGTGAGTTTGCGCGAAAGCAAGCTGCGCAGGCAGATGAACAGCGCCTGGCGCAGGAACAACTGATTAGAACACAAGAAATCAACCATATTCACGGGCGTGCAGCTGAAATTGAGCGTGACTTATTGTTTATGCGTGGCCAATACGAGCGAGATCAGCTCATGCTGCAGCAGTACGATATGCGAGTCAAAGCGCTCGAAATGGAGCTGGCGGCTGTTGGGCAAAATGTCCATGCTCAAATGGCAGGAAAGGACGAAATGCTGCAGCAATTGCAAGAGCAAGTTGAAACGTGGCGCAAAAAGTATGAAGCTTTGGCCAAATTGTACTCGCAGCTGCGTAACGAGCACTTGGAGCTCCTAAACAAGTACAAGCAAACACAACTTAAGGCTGGCAGTGCGCAGGAGGTCATCAACAAAATGGAGCGCATGGAACGCGATATCAAGGCTAAGAACCTCGAAATGTCCGACATGATCCGTGAGCGAGACCGGGCTCGTCTGGAGCTGGACCGAGCTCGTGGTGGCGAACGAGAAGAAGTGGAGCGACTCAAGCGCGAATTACGCTTTGCTGAGGAGCGGGCGGAGGATGCGGTCCAGGCTCGCAGCACAGAAGTGTCGAGTATCATGACCCGTATGAATGCCCAAATCGCTGAATTGGAGGAGGCGCTTGCTTCTCATAAAGCGCAGCTCGAGGCCAAGGATGCAGAAGCGCTCATTTTGCAGGAGGGCATGGACTCGACTATTCGCCAGATGAAAGAAATGCACGTCGATCAGGGTACAGCGGACGAAGCCCTCAACGCGCAGATTGATACCATTATCTTGGATAACTCCAAGAAGCTCAGTGCCATTATCGACTCGATTCTGCAGGCGTGTGCGGATAAACTTGATGATGCACTGTATGAGCTGGAGACGCCTTCTTCTGCGGCCATGACGGCATCTACTCCCGAGTATGTTTTATCCCTCATCGAAAAAGCACAAGCATCGTCCAACGAATTTACGGCCGTGTTTTCTTTGTTTGTTGAACAGCAAGAGGTGGGTGGTGATCATGTGAATGTGATCAAAAGCGCGAATCAACTAGCACAGGCCATGTGCGATTCTCTCGTGAACGTCAAGGGCATTTTGCGCTTTTGCAAGTCAGAAGAGGCTGTGGACCGCCTCACGAGCGTAGCTGTTGATGCCGGGCATATTCTTCTGCGCTTCTTTTTGAACATTCAATCGTACCGTCTTGCTGGCATGTCACCTCAGCAACGTACCAATGTGGCCGTGCAGCAAAATGCTCAAGTCAGCACGGCACTTGGCCGCCTTGCGGATAGTGCACAGAGCCTGGTGGGCCAGCGGCCTTCGCAGATACAAGGCGGAGAGCTTGGTGATATTATTGAGCGCGAGATGATGTCAGTGGCCAGCACCATTGAGCAGGCGACACAGCGTTTGCAAACGCTGCTGGGGCGCGACAGAACATCATCTCGATACACGCCCACAGAGCTTCAGGTGCACGACACCATTCTCGAGGCGGCTATGGCCATCATGCGTGCGATTGGTGTTTTGATTAGCGCCTCTACCGAGAGCCAGGAAGAGATTGTCGCACGCGGACGCGGTACGAGCTCGGCGCAGCAGTTCTACAAGAAGAACAATCGCTGGACAGAGGGCTTGATCTCTGCCGCGCGTGCTGTCGCATTTGCGTCGACGATGCTTATTGAGGCTGCTGATGGTGTGATCATGGGCACACACAGTCTCGAGCAATTGATTGTCGCATCAAATGAAGTCAGCGCTGCCACGGTCCAGCTCGTGGCTGCCTCGAGAGTCAAGAGCGAGTTCATGTCCCAGACGCAGGAGCGCCTCGAAAAGGCTGCAAAGGCGGTGACAGATGCATGCCGCGCGCTGGTTAAGCAGGTTCGCATGCTCACGGAAAAGCAAGAAATGATGGAGGATGTGGACTATTCTCGCATGGCCACGCACGAGTTCAAGGTCCGTGAAATGGAGCAGCAGGTCGAAGTCCTTAAGCTCGAGAAAGACCTTGCGCATGCGCGGCGCGTGCTAGGCGCCATGCGCCGCGCAGGGTACCATGCCACAGAAGAAGACGGTCCATTGCTTTAACTTCTACATAGGTGCGAATGTATATGGATTCACTCGTCCTCCTCGGACTCGGCGTTCTCGTCCACGGATCCTTGGTGTTGGACACGGGCCACAAAGTCGCGGGCACGTTCCAAGACGCGCTGGACGCCAGCTTGGTCACCGATGCGTTTCTCGATGACAAGCCATTTCTGCAGGAGGGCCTTGATTTGCTTTGTGGTGTGCTTGCGGGCGACGAGGCACCGCTCCATGAGCGAGCGTGCACCCTCAATGTTCTCCAAGCGCACTTCCTGGTCGACGTACTGCCACCACAGATCGGATCGTTTGGGATACCGCTCGACGAGGGTTTCAAACAATGTACGGGCATGTTCAACATCGCCTAGCTTATACTCTGCCAAGGCATACGCTGTGAGAGCCCGGAGATGGTTTGTGCGATCGAGGCTTTGAAGACTGCGAGAGACAAGCGCATGTGCGTCATCGTTCCTCTCATGCTGCAGAAGAAATTCGTACCACCGGATCCAAACGTCAGGCACAAAGCCAAACTTTTTCGCGGTGCGCGGGAAAAGAGCCAGCGCCTCGTCTACCTTATCACCGTGCTCAAAGATTGACAGGAGGCGCATATGTACTTCGAGTGCATCATTGCACAATACAGCCTCCTTGAAAACGGCGTCTAGCGTCTCTGGCGAGCCGTACAAATTTTCAATATTCAAGAGGGCCATCCATACATTCAGCTTTTCCTGCTCTTCACGATAATGAATGACCTTGATGGCACGCCTCGCCACTTGACGCGCCTTGTCCACGTCACCAAGTTGCAGATAGAAAGTCATAAACTGGATCCAAAGGTAGGAACTGTTCGGCGATCCTAACAACACTCGCTCAAAGTCTGTGGCAGAGTCGAGCTTCTTGGCCGAGAGGTCAGCGGTAATGTCGTCCGACTTGGCCTTTTTAGCTGGACGAGTGGACTTGTTCAACTCATCCTCGTCCGAATCGTCTTCCGACTCTTGCTCCGCCGCACCCCAACGGAAACCTTCTTGAATAGACCGCGCAGGCAGGGCATCATGGGCATCATCGTCATCTGATTCGGCCTCATCAACATCATCCTTAGCAACGTCGTCATTTGAGTCCAGTTCTCCCATACTTTCTTCGACGTCATCGTCCATGCTGTCTTCGTCATCGTCTTCATCGTCCATCACGTCGACCAAGTCTTCATCATCCTCGTCTTCATCTCCATCTCCGTCTTCGTCCTCATCTTCTGCTTCATCATCAACAAGACTGTGTTCCACTTCTTCATCGTCTAGATCTTCGTCTTCGTCATCCTCATCGTCTTCGCCTCTGTCCTCCTCTTGCTCGTCTTCATCATCGTCAAAGTCTTCGTCGGCAAAATATGAGGGCTTCAATCCAAACGAGATACGCTTTTTCTCATGATCTAATTTGAGAATGACAGCCTTGACTCGGTCACCAACGGCGAATGCACGGACTGCATCAGATGTTTTATTATCAGATAATTCGCTCTTGTGGCACAGCCCACTGATGTCCGTACCATCGATCTTCAAGAATACACCGTACTCTGCTGTGGCACGAACACGAGCCGCAACTTTTTGTCCCATTTGCAGATCAGCAAACACATCCTGGACAACTGACTCGCCGAGGCGGCTCTTTTTGAGACTCATTTCCACTTGGCCATTCGGCTCAACATGCAGCACTGTGCCCCGCACGCATTCTCCCACATGGAATTGGCTCCGGAAGTCCTTAATGTATTCATCGAAGAGCTCCTTGATCATAACACGTCCGTCGGTGTGTGGTCCAAGTGCGACGTACACACCATGATTGGTGATGGCCTTGATAATGCCGTGAAGGTGCATACCAGCTTCCAGTTGGTCAGACGAGCCAATAGCAGGGTCCTTTATTTGAGCATCAGAAGTGAGTCGCGATGGACGGATAGAAACGTCTGCTTCGTTACCTCCCTTGCGGGCACGCAGCACATAGCAAGTAACATGCTCACCGACCTCCGGGAGACTTGCTTTAGTTAGGTCGTCCAAGCATTCCGTAATATGCAAGCGTGCGCGGCACGAGGTGCCCTTCAAGGCCACATGGCAAAACAGGTGCTCATCCTGGCGCTGAACAACGCAGCCTTCGTAAACGTCGCCTGGCTTGATCTGTTTCTTAGATACAGGCTTTTCATGACTCAGCACGACAAATCCTTTGGCAGCATGCTTGCTGACCACATACAAATCTTCCAGCAACTCCCCTTCTTCCAGCGAAGCTTCCAATTCATCAACAGTCGTGTTACGCTGCTGAGCGAGGTTTGACAGGGCCAGCAGCGCACGAGTGCTGGAAGGCTCCAGCAACGTGATAGCCACGCCGTCCTGTACGCTGACAAAGCGAGCCTTGACACTCTCACCCACTTGGACGGCCTCCACGTTCAAGTGCTGAAGGAATTCGGGCGATGTCTGCTTAATACTGGCCATGATGCGTCCCGTTTCTGGCTCGACCTTGGTGATGCGTACCTTGACAACCTTACCGGGAGGGTAAAGCTGCTGGAGCTGATCTGATAGCATGGTCGTGGCTGACGCTTCTGAGAAGGGAATAACTGCTCGAAGCGTACCACCCAGCTCTACCAGGATACTCGCTTGCAAGTGCCGCAACACGACGGCATTCGTAATAACACCGACTTTGGCCTCGCTCATGTGCGCAACCAGCGGCAATTCAGAAGTGACAAGCGAGCGTTTGAAAGAAAGCACAATGCGGTTGCGCATGGGATCTGTGTGGATAATGCGCGCTTTAAGCTCCAAGTTCGGCTTGAACTTTTTCTCAGGGTGCGTGAGGCGCACGTCTGAAAAGTGCAAGGGGAATACGACACCATCCACACTGCCATTCAGGCGCACAAAGATGGCTTTGGGTGTAACCTTCCTGATGCTGACGCGCACGACACGGCCAAGAGGCACTTCACTAACACGCATAAACTCTTTTTCGAGGACAGATGCCTGAAGACTGATCATGAGCAAACGATCCGTCAGAGCGTGTCCCGTGACACGAGCTTGGTGTTCTGTGCCCACACACCAAGGGCCGGCAGTTGCCGAGAGAGCATCTACATGCTCGTCAGATACGAAGGAGATGTGTACAAATGCACCCACATCATGGCCTATTACCTGGCACACCAAGCCCCACTCACGGAAGACCGTCACAACACGGACACGAAGCGGAGTGCCGATGGGAAACGCCTCCGTGAGGGGCTTTGCATTCACGAGCGGCGCTTCCATTGAGCAAACATGAGGCGCGCAACTAAGCCCAATTCGCCGCGCACCAACAGCATCCACGCTCGCTTCTTGGGCTTGCTCAAAATCGCCGGGCATATTCCATAACACCCGTGCGATCACCTTCTTGCCAGGCGCTAGATCTTTCTCATCCACATCACGAGGCAGATGGAAAGAGTCGATTGTGCCATCTAACATGCCAAAAAGTTTCACGCAGAGTCCTTGTGGTACGTGTGATGTGATGAGAGCCTTGACAGGCAAGCCAGGAAGAATCGCGCTTTGAGAAGGAGGCGTGGACACGGGAACAGGCGCTGCCTGCTCGACTAGCTTACACTTGACTGCTCGTCCATCAACCGAGGCTACTTGGACTAATAAGACAGCCCCCACACGAAGAATCTCCTTGGTCGAAATAAATCCATGCACATCGTCGCTCACGCCCAAATCCAATGAGTATCCATAGTCCTCGCGGCTCTGCACCGTCGCAGATAAGAGATAACCTTCACTTAAATCATCTGCACGAATACCTTCATTCACAATACGGGGCTCCATCGTTAATTGGACGCGTTGGCTTTCTCTTTCGTATTCACCGCCCTCACGGCCCATTCCCCACTGGCGTTTCGAGCCAATAGAAGTCACAGACTCAACACTTGCACGCACCCACTGGCCAACGGAAAAAATGTCAGGGAGCTCAGGTGGACCGCCTTCCTCGTCATCGTCTTGTTCTTCTTCTTCGTCGTCATTCTCGTCATCCTGATCTAGAGCGTTTTGGAGGCGTTCTGTGAGCTTCTCACTGACGCTCGTTACGGGGATATGTCCAAGCATTTGGTCACACATAGACACAACGAGGGCTAGCGGATGAATAGCCTGAATATTACACAATATTTTGGTTCCCGGCAAAAGTCGCTTGTAATTCAAAAGCTCGACACGGATCCGATCTTTTGATGCTTCAGCCTTCGCCGAAGCCTTCTTTTCTTTTTTGCGCTTTGTGCCACGCATCTTTTTCGATGCACTCAGAGACTCTTGGAATAGATCATCAGTGGTAGCCGATTCTTTGCGACCCTCAAGAACAGACTGACGGTACTCAACTGGCGTGAGTCCAGTACCACCACCCCGAGGAAACGAAGTCGGTAGCTGAGGCCTAGCAGCAACATTTGGGGCAACTACTGCTTCATTTGAAGCCGGTGCCTTACGTTTGCGCTGTGACTCGCCTGAAGCTGGCGAGGTGCTACTGCGCTTCATGGTGAGGTAGGCAAAGCGTCACGAGCGAAACCAAGCCCCAGGCAGCCAAAAATTTTTCAAGCCGAATGCTGAGGTAATCGACATGGGGCCACAGGTCAGCCAGGCACCATGGGAGGGTTCGGACCATGTGGTATGTTCGCGTCGCAGCCCTTTTAGTGCTGCTCAGCGCCTATGTGCTATCCATGCCATCCGGTGTGCAGCAAGCATACACAATACAATCAGATATATCTCACGAAGAATACACAATATATCGAAACGCTCCTTCCCTAACATCATGGAGTATGCGTCATTTAGAATGTGCGTTCCATTGTTAGCTAACGGCAGTGTCTGATGGGCGCATCATGCGAGTTCCAGAGCTCTACAAGGTATGGCTCAGATACAGAGGTATTCGATTTATCGACGTAACGGACACCAAAGTGCATGCAGTCATTGAAGGTGGTGAGGCGCCGACATACCCTACCAAAGTCCGTTTTGATGCAGAGCTTGAGCGAGCCTTCCAGTATGTATGCGAGGCTGGTCCCCGCTCTGATCTCAAGATACTCACATCTTTTTTCACTCGCTACTATCGCTCTCATACTGGATATATGAGCCAGAAATGGCTACAAAGTCAAGTGGGGTTACTCGCCGGCATGCTAGAGGCCCACACATCGATCAAAGTATTTCAACATCCGTGGCCTCAGAGCACTATCATTTTGCGTGTTAAAGGAAGCAATGAGACTCTAACAAAGGAACGCGGAGTCACAATTCTAGGAGCTCACCAGGACAGTGTGAATTTTGTGCCTGTTTTTGCTGCGCCAGGTGCAGACGATGATGGGAGTGGCACTGTGACTCTACTGGAAACTCTTCGTGCGCTTGGAAAAGCAGGCTGGAAACCTGCGTCCGATGTAGAATTCCATTGGTATTCTGCAGAAGAGGGTGGTCTGCTCGGGAGTCAGGCCGTCGTCGATGACTATGTTCGACGTCATATTCGAGTCTATGCCATGATGCAACAAGACATGACAGCCTATGTAAAAAGCGACACAGAGGAACGATTCGGGCTAGTTACAGACTATGTATCTCCCAAGCTTACCCAATTCCTCGAACTTCTAGCGAAACATTATTCTGACATTCCCATGGAGCACACGAAACTGCATTATGGTGCAAGCGATCATGCGAGTTGGACCCGTGCGGGTTGGCCGAGCGCTTTTGTTATGGAGGCCCCCTTTGAGGATTGTAACTTGCGAATGATTCACGTACGTATTTTTTTTCTCACGTACAGACGTCACTTGACCGCTATGATGTACCAGGCTTTTCTTTTCCTCACCTACTTCGGTTTGTGAAGCTAAGCATGGCATTCGTGGTAGAATTGGCAGAATGGGCGTAAATGTGGAGGTAGCTTAGGCCCCGAGTCTTGGCGCATCTTGGTCTTCTTTGCCATGCCATGAATGTGCAATCGAGAGATAATAGGTGCGATGGTTCCATGGCACCTAACGAAGAGCCATCTATGCGACCAGGAAATCTTTACTCCGTCAACTTGCGTCCTGTGTTAGAAGATGTACCATGGGAGTGTGAGAATAAGATGCCTAGTGTTTCTGCGAAACGCTATGTCGACCGTGACTCGATTCGTTTACCACTTCACCTACCATATACCAGCGCCGATGTATCAAACTGGAATGCCCTTCAAAAGCAATCAGCACATAGGCTTTATGCCCAACATGCAGACCGGAGCCAAAGGCCAGAACTGGTAAGGCCACCAGCTGAGTCGCTAGACACATCAAAGCCACGACGAGCTCCTCACGATATGATCGGCTGGAGTTTCCTGTCTCCTCATGATGAAAAGAGAATGGCACTGGATGGACAGCATACTCTTACACAGTACAAAAGCTCCTTGCCTGCGTGGAATCAACCATGGGCCTTTAAAGATGCATTGGGAGCCGATTCCAACGCGCATGTGGCAGGGAATACACTGGTTGGCTCACATATTCAAAAAGGCGCAGTACAAGTGCCTTGGCATCGGAAGCTGGCTGTGTTTTTGCTTCGGAACCCTTTCGTACCGCTCCTATTGCGTCTAGTAAACATTGCCGTGCTGACATCCACCCTCGCTGTGGGTGTTCGACTCCGGCGCCAATTAATTCATCATGATATCGAATCATCGGTGGGAATAAGTCCTTTGACAGCCATTATATTTGCACCTCTTTCACTTGCGTATGCACTCTTTCAAATATGGCTTGAATACAAGAGTCGTCCGATCGGTTTGTGGAAAGCCAGCTCCAAGCTTTGGTACATGACGTTAGAGCTTGTATTTGTTTGTCTATGGTCCGCCGAACTGGCTTTATCTTTTGACAATTACTTTACATCGACGATTGGATGTATCAAATCTTCGTCTCCTTTTTATTCACATGCCTACCAGGATACGAATGCGAACATTTCTGACAAGAGCCCCTTTTGTAATTTACAAACCTCGCTCATTTGCTTAAACTTCATTTCGGTGATGGTGTATTTGGTGGTGTTTCTAGTACGTTACTCGATTGCTACTTATACAGGTGTCATTATTCCGCATATTCTACCGAGTCATGCTGCCGTTGTAGCATCACTGGTGGCGGCCTTCGTGAAGCGTGTCTTCTCCTTAGACACACGATGCTGCCAAAGTGCTTGTACATCAAGTTGAGCACCACGCGCTCGGTTCGCGAGCTGGAGATGTTGTAAAGCCGCATAGTCCACACGTGTGCGTGGTCGACGTCCTGGCGGGGCGAGTGGCAGGGGCTCAGGCGTTTGACCATCAGGCCGTCTTGCCGGTATACCTCTTAGTAGTGGTCGCTTGTAGTGCCACCAGCGCGAGGGCTGTGGCTTTGGAGCTTCGGGCGAGTCGAGTATAGAAGGAGGGTGCCGCCTCGTCTGCGGGACACGGAAAAACACATGGGTTTCTGGGTATTGAGGTGGCCTGTCCACAGGTGCTGTGACAGTCCAGGGGGGGATATGGCCAGACTGTTTAAAGGCAATAAGGGCAATTTCTTCATGCGGCGCAAGTTCACGCTTGCGCGGCCTCCCACGCTTTCGTTTTGGCTGTTCAGTCAAGTCTCCCACAGGTGCGCTGGTAGTTTGAGTGGCACGCATCGGAACCGATGCTGACATGGATGCTTGGGGCTGAATAGATGATGGATGAGACGCAACGGCTGTATCTTCTTTACGCGGGCGTCCACGCTTTCTTTTTGGTGCTTTTGGAACATCTCTGGCTCCCGTCATAAGTCGGTCGAGGAAGGAATCATCTTGTATCTCTCTTTGAGCACGTGGACGTGGCGTGGATTGCATGGGCACTTGGCCCCATGATCTAGTGTCGTTACGGAGTGCATCAAGCGTTCCTGTATCCTCATCTGACATGGATTCATCTGACACGTCAGAAGAAGATCGCAATGAGCTTTGTCGCGTATGTGTTATCCGGGGTCGAGAGGATGGGGCGCTAGCGTGTGCATTGCTCTCCATAAAAAAATCATAGCTGATATGGTCAACGATGTAACAACGTACAAGTTATCAAATGCAGAATGCAGATAGCGCCTTGGACTTTTCGATGGATTCTTTACATTTGGCTTGGGTGAATACGGTGATGCTCGTGCCCCGTCGTGTCGGACACGACCAGCCATTGTCGTTCGCACAATCACAGGTGAGAAAAAAGATCAATGCAAGCCCCATTTATTTTGTGGAGTACAAAAATATCGCTAGCCAAGTTGGCCCATGCTTTCGACCGTCGATGTCGGGTAATGTGCTGGGCCAGGCACATGGGAGGCAGCGAGGCACGTCTGACCGCATCTTGACACATGCGATACGTGTTTTTATACTTGAAGAAAAAATAAACCCGAGCGAATATTCGCGCCTTTGTGATTTGGCTAAGCAGCTGGGAGCCGTTGTTTGCACAGACCGACGTGATGCCAATATGCTGCTCACTGGTATTCGCGCCCCAAAACGCATAGAGATGCACACGAGCGCAGAAGAAAGAGATTTTATGCCTATCTTGAAAGCAGAATGGCTCGATGAATGTGCCCGAGAAAACAAAAGCCTCGCCTTCGAGGGCTTCCTAGCATGGCAACCAAGACGGGTTAGGGAGCAGGGTCCTACTGCCCAATGTTGCGTGTGTGATTCAGATGCTACACCTACCCCCTCTTCCCCGTCTTCTATTCCCTCGCGTGAGGCTAGTCCTGCGCCAACTTGGACAAATTCGGAATATGCCGTGTGTCGTGCCACGCCGTTGCGTAGCACATGGAACCAGGCCCTAGTGGAAGAGCTAGAGCTGCTTCGAACGCACCGACGTCTTGCGCATGACGTGCATAGTGAGCTGGCCTATCTTCGCGCAGCCAGTGCCGTCAAAGCTGTGCCGCACTCTTTGGCTACCACTAGCCATGCAGATCTTCGTCAGATCAAAGGCATAGGGCCGAAAATGGCTACCACCATTCGCCAATTTTATGAGGAAGGATATATTCCTGAGGCTCGTATAATCCGATCGGACCCTGCAGTGCAGACCATGCTCAGTTTTATGAAGCTGTACGGCATCGGTCCCCGCACAGCAGAGCGTGCTTACAATGAGGGCTGCAGGACGCTGGAGGATGTCACGCGGCGCTGCAAGACCGACCTTTCTGCCCGACTCGGGCCGGCCACAAGTCTGGCGCTGCTTCCGGACCTGTCCCAATTGATTCCTCGTGATCAAGTTGAGTCTATCGCAGCAGCCATTCTCCATACCCTCCAATCTATGGTGCCAGATGCTCAAGCCACGATAGCGGGAAGTTTTCGGCGCGGCAAGGCAGCGTCTGGGGATGTGGATATGGTGATATCAGGCACTACTAGCAACTCAGCATCTTCTATCTTGTGTAGTCTGGTGCAGGCATTACAACGCCTTGGCAGGGTAACGCATATACTCAGTGTCCCACGCCAAGAGGATCACCGGGAGGTGGATGTGGCAGAGGTGGTCTATGTGGCCCCTACAGCCTTGCATGGCTCCGTTCATCGGCGAGTGGATATAGTATTTGCCGCTCCAAAACGATACGGTGCAGCCATTCTTGCATGGACGGGCAGTTCCCTCTATGAGCGTGATCTGCGGCGATGGGCCCAGGCCCGAGGCTTTTCCGTACGTGCTTCTCACCTGACAAGCAGTTTTCACAAATGGGCCTCGTCGATCTGCATACACAACGCACACTTGACACGCCTACGGAAGAGCACATCTTTGACATACTGGGCTTGCCATGGATGCCACCCACACTACGGAATGCCGACCCTTAGTTCGAAGTGACGTCATGCAGCGAGGCAGCGAGGTGGCCCACGTTGTGGTCCGTAATACCGGCGACGGAAATGCGGCCATCCTGGGTCAGGTAGACATGGTGCTCGTTCACAAGCTTGTTGACCTGCTCAGGCGTGACACCCAGGAAGGCAAACATGCCGATCTGGTTCGTAATGTGCTCCCAGTTGTGCTTGGAGCCGTGCTTCTCGTACAGCAGCGTCTTGAGCTTACGGCGCATGTTGTTGATACGGTCAGCCATACCCTTGACTTCCTTGAGCCACTGGGCGTACAGTTTAGGGTCCGAAAGCACGAGCTCGGCAATACGGGCACCGTGCACGGGCGGGTTCGAGTACATGGGGCGAATGGTAATCTTGAGCTGGCTTTCCACACGTTTAGCCTCGTCTTCATCAGCCGTTACGAGCGAGAACAGACCGCAGCGCTCACCGTACAGACCCATGTTCTTGGCGAAGCTCTGGCAGAGCGCGATTTGATGGCCCTGTTCCACAAAGTAGCGCACGGCAAATGCGTCGCGGTCTGGATCACCACTAGCGAAGCCTTGGTATGCCATGTCAAAGAGGGGGAACATCTCCTTCTCCTTGACCACGTCCGAAATCTGCTTCCACTGCTCCTGCGTTGGATCCACGCCTGTCGGGTTGTGGGCGCATGCGTGGAGCAGAACGATGCTCCTGTTTGGCGCATTCTTCAGGTCCTGCAGCATACCTTCGAGGTTCAGTCCCACGGTTTTCTTATCATAGTACGTGTACTGCTTCACCTGCAGGCCCGAGTTCTGGAAGATCGGGCGGTGGTTGCCCCACGAAGGTGTGGGCAGGTACACCTCCTTGGTATAAGGGTAGTGACGAGCGAGAAATTCGCCTGAAATACGAAGCGATCCTGTACCCGAGATACTCTGGGTCGTCGCGATCCGGTTCTCCTTCAGTGGCTTCGAGTCAGCGCCATAGGCAAACGTGGCAGCCAGCTTTTGGTAGTTGGAGTGGCCCGTGATCGGCAGGTACTCCTTGTCGAGATTCATGCTGGCGATGCGCTTGTCAGCCTCAAGCACACTTGGCAGCACATAGGGCAAACCGTCCTCGTCACGGTACGCACCCACACCAAGGTTGATCTTGCGTGGATCCGTGTCACGCTTGAACGCCTCCGTCACACCGAGAATGGCGTCAGGTGGACCGGCCTGCACACCGGACCACACCGACTTGAACCGAAGAGTCTGAGAAAATGGCCTTGTGACGAGCGCGAAGCGCGAAGCACGCGTAAGCATGGCACTCATGGTATCTAGGAGCTGTTTGTTCGCCCAAAAAAATGGCGTGGTTTCATTTTGGGTCTAGGCACCCGACCCTGGCGAAATTAATTACAGATTTACATACCCGGGAATGAGTCGATCCACCCCTGCCAAGCCCACGAGGAACGTCCGTGCAGACACGCTACTACAAGCCAAAGGCCGACATGTCGAACTCTGCCATTGTTTGAGCAGGCGGTGGACGACGCTCGCCCATAAGTGAACCGATCTTGGTGGGCGCAGGTGCACTCTCTGTCGGTGAGGGTGCCGGTGCTGGTGGTTTCGGCGCGTCTCGGGCGAACGACCAGGACCGCAGCATCGTCAAGCCAACCCAATCGCATCCTGACATACACAGCAAGCGTGCATAGAAAGAAACGCACTGCGTTTCCGTGTAAGGATCCAAAACCTCATAGCACCAGTACTGCTGCTTGAAATATTCGAGCAGTAGCAGCATACTAGGATCGGGTAGATCATGCATGGGACGCGGATCTGCCGGTGCGGGAAGGGACGCTGTTAACGTGCGCACGGCGTCCATATGCTCCTTCAGAAGAAGATGCGCCCACACTCCGAGCCATCGATCGCCGGTAGCTTGCGCATGGGGTATGGCATACTGCTTCACGATGCGCTGGAACACAGGGCCACAATCACTTTCTTCATACACGCGCGCCACGGCCATGGCCAATGGCACATCGTCCAGCTTTCGCACGCATATGTGCACAGCATCAGAAAGAGCATCGCCTAGTAAGAAAAAGGCAGCAGCGAACGCAAAGCGGCGCTGGCTCATGAGCGCATACGCATTCTTCTGAGCAGCAATGCGCCATCGTTCCTCGGAAAAGTCGTGCGCAAGGAACGCCAGCATCTTTGCTTGGTCGCTGTGTCCGATTGCACGGCGCCAAACCGAGCGAAGAGCTTGAGTCTTTTTCAGTGCCAGGTAGAACAGGGAGCACTGCACAGGATCAATGTCGTCGCGAGCCGTGAACGCGGACCGCGCCACCTGCTCCATGATCGGCAGTAGCGGCTCACGCTTCCGCATCCAACCAAACACGCCCGAGTCGCGAACCACAGGCCACGAAACACGGTCGCTCCACACACTAGTGACCTTGGACAGGAGCGCGTCTTGCGATTCACTGACGTAGGCCCACACCATCGGCGCATACGTGTGCTGAGAAGCATACCAGGCCAAGAGGTACTGCATGCCAGGCACATCGACGTCTGTGTGAATGGCATGGTGCACACCCTGCAACGTTGCACACAAAGCTTTGTCGACACCAGGTAGCTGTGTTTCGTGCAGGCGCTCTACGAGCGGTAGAATGGGCGTCGGTGCCTCCAGCGAGGCCAGGGACGCCCGCTGCAAGGTCCATTGCACTCGGCCCCAGTATCCATGCACTGCAGCACGATCCAGCATCTGAACAGTCTGCTGCCCATCGTGCACAAGTCCAAACTGAACGCATCGCAGCAAGGCCGTGGCATCATAGTAGGGCCGAGTATGCGTGTGTCGGGCAAGCATGTCTTCCAGAGACGACTGCCTGTCTGTATCGAACAAGAATAGTTGGCATGTAGACGAGATAAGCAGACGGTTTGGTGCAATCCACTCGATGTGGCTAATACGTGCCGAGTCCATACCATGCAGTTCCACTCGGGCAATCGGTGTCCATGTCAAGCGTCCCTCGGCGAGCAGAGTGACGTGCTGATCGCCACCTGCAGCAAGCACCACGCCTCCGCCTTTCATCGTCTTCCACGCCATGCTCGGCGATGTACAGCCCATGTCGTGCACGTAGACCAACGTGTTAGCAAAGGGCGATAGCCGCAGATCATGCACACACACCGTGTACGTGTCGTCATGATGGAGAAGCACGGCGAGATGCCCGTCACCACTCGCACATACATGTTCGGCACCGTAGCCGACGTGTACATGATGTAGCTGCGTCCATGACAACGTGTCCCACACGCCCAGAGAGCCATGAGGCGAGATGGCCAACAAAGCCATGGCGCATGTCTGTGGGCGCCAGTATGGAACGACGGCCGCACAGGCCATGCCGTCCATGAGGGCATGTGTCTCGTGAGACGCCAGAGACAGGCCTGACGGCGTCGGCGTACAGGTCCATGTATACAGCGTACCATCGCGTTGGCCCAGCATAATCACATCTTTGCCGTCGACTTGAATGCAGCAGAACAGCACGACGTTTTCCGGCGACATGGCTTGGGGCAGTTCACGACGCGAAAGCTTTACATTGTCGATGGCAATCGCATCTTGGTCGTGGGCGACAAAAGACGCTTTGTCAAAAAGAGCGACGTTCAAGTGTGACGCATCAAGCGCACATAGATTCGGCCCATCGCCAAGAGCGCATACAGCAAAGGCACGACGCAGTCGAAACTGCGACTCAGACACGAGGCTCGCCGTCGTGCCTTTCTCACACAAAGTCCACCAGATCATGACGCCATCGCGCGAAAAGCTGAGAAGCGAGCGACCCTGCCGCGTCGTTTCCAGCGAGAGAATATCGGAGCGGTGCTCTGCATGCAGAAAAGTGTGAGTGTGTGACTGTGAATGCGCTGGTACATTGGTGTCTGTCATCGTGTTTTGCACAAAGAGGCCATGAATGTCGCCATCGAGCAAGAGCAGGAGAGATACGGCCATGGTGCCTCGAAGTCCCGTGGCTGTTTGACCATGAATCAGCGCTGTGGAATATACGCGCGAGCCGTCCAAGGACTTGGGTGCGAGCGGCATGAATTCCAGCATGAGCGGTGCATGCGAAAATTCAGTGGAAATGCAGGGTAGGACACGCAGAGTCTGCAGCGCATGCCATAGCGACGGCGTAGGCTCATCCATACGAAAGAGGCCATACACGACCATAGATCCATCAGCCAGTAGCGCAAAAAATAGATCAGGACCTTGCGCGAGGTATTGCTGCAGCTGCTTTATGCGTGATGCGCGGCGCTGTCGCTCAGTATCGGACGATGGGGCAACGCCCGTCAGGGCCAACTGCTCCTGCTGTTCGAGAAGTTGAAGATCATGTCGCAGAGCCACAGACGCGTGGTATCCATCGCAATACATGAGCGAAATGACACGCTGGGCCATGGACAAGTCGTCCGCATAGCTAGATGCATCCACGGTCGCCCAGTGCCGGTATCTGAGCTCGGTCGGCATAGTGGCATAAACGAACGCTGTGGCATTCGCTGTAATCACGACGAGCGCCGGTGGACGACTATCATCAGGCATTCGAGGACGTCGCCAGTGAATCGAATGCACGGAGCGTGTATGACGCAGCTTGCTGACCAAGTGAACCTGCTTACCCTGTACACGCCACACGAGCACGCGTGTGTCGTTGAGGGGAACGGCTGCGAGAAACTGGCCATCGTGTGACCATTGCACACGTAAGAGTGGACGGGGTGTTCGTGTGGACCAAACTTGCTTCCATGGCGCATTGGCATACGTGCCGCGCTTCCACACCGACACACACTGATTGCTGCCTGTGGCCAAGAGGCCCTGCCGCACAGACAAGGACGACACGAGCTGTCCGCGGAGGGGAAGCGTGCCTTCCAGGCGCCATCTTCCATACTTGGGCGCCTGGCCCATCTTGGCGACGTTGATAGCGTCCAGACGCCACAACGCGATGATCCCGCCAAACGAGGCCACGAGAAGGAGGCTGTCCGAGTCGGGTGCATCTTTGCTGAGTGCGACACTGCTGATGCCCTTCAGCACCACATTCTTACCACCCGTTACATCGTCGAATGAGAGGCTCTGCATCAACTGACTGCGGTCCATAAACACATTGACCCGACGTCCACTGGCCTGGGCACAGATGTACAGGCCCCTGGCCTCGTCTACGTACGACGCAAACGTATTTAGTGCCGCAGCTATTCTGGGCGAGTCTTTCGGTACATCTTCCGCTGGCGCATGCGAGGCACCGAGCGAAGCCCATTGCTGGACAAGCGACGGAAGCGCAGCCGCCGACATGGGCCATCAACGCGATCGTAGTACGTGGCAAGGCGACCATGCCTCCACATCAACCCAGCGGCCCATGCGGGCCTGGCCCATCCGCTTGCACCCAACGTGACGTAATGCGTGCGATGGCTTCGCTGTGGCGCAGACAAAATGCATGGGGTAGCGCGTCTTGACACTCAGTCGAGGTATGCTTCGAGGGGGGTGCTGTATGCATCACGTTCTGCCATCGGTCAAGATGGAGAGCCGATTCCGCGTGTCGCCTGTGGAATGACGTCGACCATGAATCAGAGTCGCCCTGTCCCCAGTAGCTGCGAACGACTTTGTCTTTAGCCCGCTCTGCTACATGTTGCGGGATGTCTTTGATCATGCGAAGCTCGTCGTGGAACATGTATACCGCTGTGGCAACGGCGTACGGGCGGGTCACCAAGTCGGCCGTAGCATCAGGACTATACCGCAATGACGTGTGCCCGATGATCCAATAGAGCCACGAACGTGGAATGCGCGATAAGATCCAGCACATTATATGCACCAGCGCAAAGACGGGCATGAACAGAAAGGTCCGTGTAATGCGTGCCTGGGGGGCTTGGGCGATGTGGCATATCGCGGGAAATAAGAGATACATGGCACGGATTTGGTCTGCATGCATGTTCAAGAGCTGCAGCGCCATAAATGCGCCCAGGCTGTGGCCTTGGACAAACAGGGGCGTGGACGGAGGCACGAGATCCCGCAGCGTGTCCAGCGCCATGCTCTGCGACGCAATTTGGTCCTCTAGTCCATAGTATCTATACGGCCATACACCGGTAGGAGGCGGCGCCTCAGGGCGTGTCTCGTCGATGCCGAGCGAACCTTTGCAGAGGATCGTGCACTGGCCATGCAGGGCCTCGTACAGCTGGGTGAGGTACTCGGTATAGTACGATGTCACACCAGGATTCCCACAAATAAACAGGATCGCAGCACGCGGCCGTGGCGCGCGCCACAGCCGCGCACGAACGCCGCCTACAAACAACGTGCTAGGTGAACTCATGCACGTCTCTCCAGCGGTGGTCGGCAGACGAGACGGCAACCACGCCCCAGGACCGTATTACGTAACATGTAGGAGCGACTCGACGACGCGGCTCGTGTCGGTTGTGCCACCGACGATGAGCGAGCAGTTCAGGGCGGCGCTCAAGAGCCGCGTGGCAGACAATGAATATGTATCGCACTTAAAAGTGCGAGAGTATGCGGATGCCAATGCGGCATCTCAGGCAGCGCCCTCATGCAAGACGCGATATATTATCTTGGGCATGAGTCCGAGTCAGCAGCGTGCGTTTGTGTACAAGGCGCGACGCAATGCCAATGGCACGTACAGTATCGGAAAGGAATGGGATGCATCGCATGTGCGCTCTATGGCGCGCGAAGGCTCGAACGTGTTGGTCACCTTTTCGATCACGCACCGCTGGGAAATTGACGCGTCGCAGGACCCTATACCCTTTCTCAACGACCTGGCTACAATCGTGCACCGTGCCCATGGCGCGCTCCCTAAAATAAGTGGGTGGTCGTATGTGCCGTCCATGCTAGAGAATCCGCCACCTGAGATGCCGCCCGTGACGCATCCACCCCCGCCTACGGCTGCTTCGCCCAGTGTGCCACAGCGCACGCCGCGTCGTGAGCCTCAGCCAGTCCCGCAACGCACGCAGCAGCCAGCCCTGGTCGAAGAAGTGTCTGTATCAGCCACACCTAGCGTGACCTCAGCGCCGCCGCGGCCCATCTTACAGCGTCGACTCACCCGGCCTACAGCTGCACAGGCATCCACGGCGCTCGTGGCGCCACGAGATGACGAAAATTCGACACTGTCGCAGGTGGAAGAGATGCTCGAGGGATTCGAGTGGAAGGTGGCGCGGCATGCGGCGCCTGACGTGCGTCCAAAACGATTTGGCACGGCGGATGTTATTGAGGAACGCTTGCTGGAGGAGCTCGCCGCGCTCGAGTCGTCAGGGATCCACGCCATGATCGAACCAGACGAGCGTGTAGCGCGTGTGCTCAAGGATATTGACGGCGCACTTCTGCAGCTCGATCGGCTTGACGCGAGTGTAGCAGGCTACAAGATGCAGCTACTCAGCCGCTCGGAAGATATTGGCTACATTCAGAGCCAGAATCGCGGCTTGCAGGTACAGACGTCGAATCAGCACCTATTGTTGCAGGAAGTCGAGGCGCTGTTATCGACGATCCAGGTCGATCAACAAGCCATGCAGAAACTGGCCACAACGACCTTTTCGGCGGGCGCACAGGTATCGGACCTGGAGTCGGCGGCCACGTCGCTGTACAAGAGCATTCTGCAGTCGCGACCTGACAAACACAAGCAGATGGCAGGCGTGGATACCAAGGCTATGGCTGAGCATCTCGCGCAGTCTGAGGCCGCTGCGCGCGAGTTCAATGCACGTCTCGTGACAGAGTTCCAGTCAGAGCTCGAGCGTGCGATGCATGCCCAGCTGAACAACTTGCAGCACTCACAGCTGGCCATGGCATCCGAGCCTACGCTGCCGCCGCATGACGTCATGGAGCAATGGCTCGGAAAGTACTGTGGCCTCGCCTTGTACCTTCGTGAGACGACGCCGGATCTCTTTGACAAATTCTCCCACATGTATATGGCATTTGAAGCTCAGTGCTATCGTACCGAGCTGCAGCGAGTGTTTGGTGCGGCGGCCAAACATGCTGGGCGCACACGCCACGACGACGGTCCTAGTCAGGCACTACAGCGCATCTTGGCGTCGCTGCTCGCGCGTGTGTCAGCTGAGCAGACGTTTCTGGCCGACTTGCTCCAGATCAACGACGACAGCCTGACATTTGCGGACTATATGGACTTGGAACCGTACTTTAAGCACCGCGCTGCCGTCACGATGGCGCTTCCGACGCAGGGCCCACAGCAGGCACTCGAGCATGCGATGCACCAGATCTTTGCGGTAGTCGTGCCTGAGCTCGACGCTTTTGTATCGCAGGCGTACCAGCAGAACGCATGGTCTGTGGTGGGTATGCTCGTCGAGACGGAATTGGCGCAACGGACCTTGACGCAGCGGGCTGGTGGTGCAGGTGTGGCAGACTTGCTGCACAAGAATTCGACGCGGCTGCACGCAGAGCTGGGCCGCTTATTGCATGGACAGCTGCAGGCGGTCGAGCAGACCAAGGTGTCCGTCAATCGACGCTGCGGCATTTTGCCAGTGTTTCAGGCCTTTCCAGGGTTCGTGGCTCGGATGGAGGCGCAGATGGGCGAGGCGGATGCACTGCCTGTGCGCACCGCTGTCGATGAAGGATACGATCGCGTTGCCCGCGCTTTGATGACAACGATTCAGTCGATCCCACAGACAGCGGGTGCTATGATGGACGAGGACAAGGGCCAGCTGAATCACCATGTGATGGTGATTATGAACGTGTTCCACCTGTGCACCAGCATCAAGCCGGGCACGCCACCGAATGCAGCCCTTGTCCGTGTCCAGGCACAAGCACAAGCGCAGTTTGAAACAAGTCTGGCGGGCTACGTCAAGACCATACTTCGTCGGCCTCTCGGCAGGGTCATCGACTTCTGCCACGGCATCGAGACCCTTTTGCCGACGACGCCGGCCACCGAAGTGGCTCTGCACAGTCACTTTTCTCGCTCGTCGGCCAAGAAACTCGTGCGTGATCTATCACAAAAGGACGTGCGCAAAGCCATCGAGGCGCTTTCCAAACGCATTCAAAAGCACTTTGACGATGAAGACGCATTGACGGCCCTCACGCCCACTGAGCTGGCGCATGTGCTACAGCAGGTGTGGCAGTCCAGCCAAGACATGTTTACGGCAGAGGTGGAACGTTTAAGTCGGATTTTACTTACATGTTACCCACAGAGCGGGCTTGGCCTGGAGATCAGCACGCAAGACGTACAGCGCCTCTTCCAGACATTGGCACCCACGGGCCGGCGCAGGTAGCAAGTTCGTCACATACTCTTGGCATGCAGAAGCGACGCCGTCACAATGCCCGCTCGGTGTGCGACCATGGACATGAGGCTGTCGGACAAGCCATGCGTGCGTTCATTGCAGCCGAATAAAAATATTTGGCCGGACTGGGCGGGTGCCTCGGACCGGGCTGCGCTGGTATCAGGCAGCGAGGCCGCTCGTGATGGAGGCAGACTCGGCTCGCGGCATCCCTCACGGCCCAGCTGACTCCGTGCGACGCACTGAGCCACATTCGTCGGCATAGAAAGCGACATGCGCCATTGCGAAAGGTCAGCGGGTACCAGGCGGTAATCGCGCGTAACGCCACGCACCTGAGCACGCATACTCTCAGGGTCGTGCGAATGCATGACTTGGTCATCCAGCGCCAACTCTTGCTCGTGCAGCTGGGCAGCGCCCTGCGTAGAGAGAAGCGGGAAATACCTGGCTAGCGTCTGGACGAAGGGCAGAAGACTCGGATCACGCTCAAAGCCCGTGCCAAGGAACACGGCGTCGTACGTGCCGGAGCGCTCCAGCACCTCGCCTGCATTCGTGCAGGTGTCAATCCGAACACAGCCTTCATCTTCGCCGTGCTCACTCGAAAGCTGCTCGGCACGTACAAGCTCTGTATTGCTGAGCAGACGAATCTTGCCCTTGTCCTCCTCCATGGGCTCACGGTAGTCAATATCCTGATCGTATACCATCTCATAGACATGACCCAGCAAGTCGTGGCGCACAACTGAATAGTTCGTGCGCTTGAATTCAGCAAGCTGTGCTGCACGCTGCCGAGCTGTACTCTCCCAAAACGTGGATACGCTCGACGGGTCAAAAGCCGCGGCATTCACAAACGGCGAATCGTCGGAAGGCACGAGCGCCGACGCACGGAAGATCATGTCAAGCTCTGCCTGCGCAAACTGATGTCGAAGATAACACAAAATTTCAACCGCCGACTGACCACCTCCAATGATCGCGAAGCGTAGGGGCTTGGTCCTCCTATGAAGGAGCGGCGCCAATTTAGTCATCTGCGGGAGGAACGTCGAAGCATGCACGACCCGCGACAGCCCTTCATCAAAGGGGTACTTGTACATCGACTGGAACACATAAGGGACTTTGGCCCAGCCACCGACCGCCAGACTCACGTTGCGTGAAAATAACGACTCGCGCTGCTTCGTCTCAACATTCTCGCACTCGATGCGGTAGTACGAGAATACGCCCTTCTCCTCCATCGGTACAATGTCCACCACTTGACGTCCATATCGCACATACGATTCCATGCGCTTGGCAGCCCAGGCAAGGTACGCACTCCATTCGCGACGGCTTGGCACTGTTTCCTCGCGATTGATATATGGCATGAGGCGTCCCTCTTCGTGCAAAAAGTTGAGAAACGTGCACGAGGACGTCGGGTCTCGCATAGTGGCAAGGTCCTTGAGTGGCGATACTTGCAGCTGGGCCCCAGGAAGGAGCAGCGCCGGGTGCCAAGCAAATTCCGTCTGCTTCTCGAGAAAACACATCGAGAAACCAGTTGCCTTGGCACGCTCATTTTCGTGCAGCGAGATGCACAGGGCGAGATTCGCAGGCCCAAAACCCACACCGACGTGATCGTACATCTCAGAAGCAAGGTCCATCACCGAGTAGGAAGAAGAAGCTATCGCGATTTGTCTTGTGCTTTTTCAGCTAATGCGTTTACCAAATTCACTGGGGGCCAAGGCTTGGTTAAATGATCATGCCACAAGGGCGAATCATGTGCGGGAAAAAACGCGCGCCAATATCAGATAAGATCTCGGGTTGTTGAACACGACACGATCGATTTGATCGTCGCTTCCATTTCTGCGGATTTTTTTCTCGCTCAGCCCTTGGTCCTGACATGGCATCCTCGGCTCTGATACAGGCAGACATTCATGCGCCCGTCACCGTCAAGCCACAGTTGTACGCGCTGTATGTCAACGAAAAGACGCGTCTCGATGTGCATGTGCAGCACGATGGCGAGCATATGGGGCGCACTGTGCATCGCCTTTGCATAGAAACCAACGACGATGCATTCGCTGTGCCGCATTTACGCGTGGTAGCGCCTTGTGAACCATACATGCACCCATCTGAAGAGCCCAATGACAACTCGTTTGCTGCACGCGCGCTTCGTATGGCACGCGTCTCGCTCCCGATATCCTTGTCGCTTTGGCAAGTCTGGGCTTGTACCTACGCGTTCTTTACGCTATGGCCCGATCAGGAGCACTTTGTGCTCGAAGCAGATGGCTGTGCATGGCGTAAGCCACTCTTGTTATCTGGCCTTGCGTTCCCTCACCCTGATCACATTCAGCAGCGAGACTGGCTACACAATGGTACCTTGGTAGTATCGCGCGCAGCTTTCTGGCAGGGGGCGGGACCTGGCGGCCCACATGTTTGGGTGCCGTTTATGGAACCCAATGCAGTTTTTCCTATGGTGCAGACGACGTACAAATGCACATCACAGGGCCTAGCAGCTGCGCCACTGCATCCTTTCCGTCCTCCTGCGTCCAACTTGACACAGCCCCTATACCGTCGCTATGTTCCTGAGGTGGGACAGACCCTTTCATTCCGCTACGCCCGCTCAAGTTGTGATGCTGATGTAGATTTGCTGCATAAATGGCATGCAACAGACCGCGTCAACACGGGCTGGCGCCAGAACATGCCACGGGAAGCTCACAAAAAATATCTCGAAGACCTTGAGGCCTCGAGCGATCACATACCACTCATCGCTGAATGGAATGGAGAAGCATTTGGATACATGGAAATCTACTACGCCAAGGAAACTTCTCTTCGCAACTACTACGATGCAGGCGACTTTGACCGTGGATTTCACGCATTGGTCGGCGAGGAAAAGTTTCGTGGTCCTCATAGGGTGCGGTCTTGGATGGGCAGTCTCATCCACATGCTGTTCTTGCTAGACCCACGCACGATGCGTGTCGTCAGTGAGCCACGCGCCAGTAACACCAAAATGGTGGAGTACGAATGCTTGTGCGGTGGACATGTGGAAAAGCTCATCGACTTTCCCCACAAGCGCGCAGCGCTCGTGTTTATTCCGCGTGAGCGCTTTTTCCAATTGTGTCCGCTTGGCCCATTGCCTGGGCGTACTTAGACATTAGCGCAAAGCATAGGTTCGCCGAGAATGTTGGTTGATATGAATCGAAGGCTGCGCTGTTGTGCGATTGTGGGCATGCTGGTATGATACAGAGAACATAACACGATCACGCTGCATCGCTGACTGAGACATGCTGCTGCGTGCTTTACGGCACGTCGGGAGCATGTATCGCTTCGTGGGTATGGTATAGGAGATAGGACGTCCATTTTCATCCACAAACTTGCTCGTAGAAGCCGTTGATGCACCCTCAGCTTTGGTTTGACTCGAAATCTTGAGACTTGGCAGTGCCTTCTTGTCTCTCGAGATATCTTGTGTGAGACGTTTTTCTCCAAATGGAACTCGTTTAGGTCCAGCATTCGTCGAGCGGTCTCGCAAAGGTGCCTTGTCGAGTGACATGCCCTGGACGGAAGCAGTAACACACTCCACAGGATCTTGTATCTCGGGAATGTCGATACCAAGACCTATGACCTCGCCATCCGACGGCATGTTATCCAACCGAATCGGCGCCTCGCGTCGTATCGATGCAGAGCGCTGCATACGAGAGGACACATGCCGAAGCGGTACATTTGCATCCTCATGTACTTCTGATACAAGAACTTCGTCGCTCTCGGGCTGAGAATGGGGAGAGAAACGACCGGACTCGAGCGTGCCAATACGCGGCGCTAAGGGGGTGGGGGTGGCAGAGAAGTCAGACGAATCTTCACAGGACCTGTCTATGTCTCCGTGAAAAGAGGAGCTTTTTCGAGGAGAATAGGACGGTTTGCTTTGAGTGGTATCAGTCGAAGGCTTATTGCGCGTATGCTTTGGAAAAGAGATACCCATACCATGCGTGCCCTTGTTCATCGGCATATGCTTGATGGCATGTTGACTCAATGGTGGGAGCACACGTGGTTCAAAATCCGTGCCACCAGCACTTCGTTTAGGGGAAGCAGGCAGTGTGTCAGATCGGGTATCTTGGCCTGTCACCCAAGCTGGGCGCGGGCCATCAAATTGGGGTGTATCGGCCTGCAGTCGGGGCGCGGATGGCATGGGTGGTGGGCTTTGTTCAGTGCAAGCATCTCCTAGCTTTTCTGCGATTCGACGCGAGCGTCGAATGCCTGCAGAAGGGACGTGATTAGGCATGTCGAGCCTCGTCAATTGCTACAAGGAGCCGTGCGACGTTGGGCAGTCCAGGCGCCCCTCTCCAGTGTTGCCCACGTGGCTAAAGAAATAAACAACACAAATGTCGCGTTCTATCACGTGGAGGAACGCACTCCACGTCAGCCTAACCCCCTAGTCGAGGTACCATGGCAGGCAAGGCCATGTCTCGAACTGCGCCGTTGCTACTCGCGCATAGCACAGAGCCCTGGTCTGTTTCTCCGCCGAAAGCAATGTGGTATGATGCGCTGAAATATATTGCCAAGCATAAAGATATGTCAACCTTTCCCCCAGGACTCTTGGTCGATGCCGACGCGTATACGTACACGATTTGTGATGGCTACCCTAAAGCACAGTATCATTTTCTTATATTGCCCCGGATCCCATTCTATGTGAACCATAAAGAAGAACGCATAGAAGTCCCAGAGAGTGATATGGAATCGATATCTACATTACTGAAGAGTCGCTTCGCGCGAGACATTTTGCGACGCATTCGTGATGCCAGAGACCGACTCTTGGTAAGGATTCATGAGTCTATGAAGCAGTCGCGTATACGCCCTGATGGTGCATATGCATACTATCCTGAATCGGAGGCAGATTGGGGCCATACGGTATGGGGCGTTCAATCGGGCTTCCACAATGTCCCATCGATGCGGCACTTGCATTTGCATGTATGTGGACTCATACTAACAGCAGGTGATTTCGACTGACCTGGTGTCCAGGCGACTCAAACGGAAAAAGGTACGTGACTCGTTTGCTTACTTGCCAGCACTACTTGTCCTTCCATCCAGGCGTGGAGTATTGGCTTCCGATGGAGCAGGCTCAACAGTGGGTTGATCAGGGTCGGACTCAGCTCCCACATCCTCCGGAGTACTACGAGAGTCTGTTGGAGGGACCTTTTTTGGCACTGGATGGGACGCCTAAGACATTCTCAAACCTGCCGGAGGTGAAATATTACCTGAAACAGCGATTCTCCCGCGTGTCATCCCAGCAGCGCATGAGTGATAATCGCAAGTGAAGACTCGCACAAGCACACAAGCTCATGTCGTGACGGTATGACCATCACATCCAGCACGGGTCCGACTTCCAGTGGGTGTATACGACACCAACCTGATGTCGATGGCCCCGCTTCGTTGTGTCCGATTCCATATACATACACCAGACTCTGTGACGTGGACGTACGCGTCTCAACGGCTATGATCCATGTCATAGACGTGCCGCGGTACATGTATATCGGATGGGCGTCGCGCTTGGATGCAAGAACGTAGCTGATGGCCGGCACAGTTTCTGTGTGCGTCCATGCAGAGAACGACATGGGCGAGGGTGGTGTGAAAACATAACCATCCATATCATGCTTGAGCAGCACAGCTGGATCACGACTCGAGGGTATACTGCGCGCGAGGAACGAGACCTGGTCCTGAGCATGGAGTACCTTGCCATTCGCATCAATGTGCGAAAGATGCCATGGTGTGCCCATGTCAAAGTCTTCGTCTTCCAAACCATCTTGTAAGAGGCGAGAGGATGTGTATGGTTCGAGGCGATCCATCATAGGTGCCATATCGGTGGCATCGAGCGTCTCTGGGACGCTGTCGTCGTTGGCCAGCAGACTCGGCCATCGTGTACCTGAATGTGCCTTGGTCATGTGCAAAACGAGCTTCGCGTTGTGTGAACTTGTCTCCCAAGACCATGTACTTTCGTCTGCTAGGATAGATGCCCATAATGTACAGTTTTCCATGGTGCCCTGCAAGAGGTGCTCTTCAGCACTCTGTGGTGGATCGTCATAGATGCGGGCGTGAGGCAGGCATAGTGATAGGGAAAATCCCTGAGGCTTGAATGTCGCGCGAACGTCATCTTTGCTCACAGATAGGGGCAGTGTGATGGAACAGCTCACGTCGTCGGAGGTCTGACTCCATGCGTACCAAGGCAGCGGTTTGGGGGCGTCTTGGGTAGGAAGGGAGACGGGTGTTTCTGCTGCCAACAAAGCTTCCGGGCCATGACACAATGCATATGTAACAGGATGGTCGCAGGTGACGTGCCACAGGATATGTGCGCGGTCGTCAGAGAGGGACACGTACACCACATCAAAGTAGGTCGACGGTGAGCGTCGGACAGCCCGTTGTAGAAGAGCATACGATTCTTTTGCATGCACGACATGCCATGGCATGGCTTCGCCATGGTGTTCTACGCCTGGGACTTCCACTTGGGTATGTGTGTCGCCGTGTATCGCAAGGAGGCTTGTCCCAGTCCCACTGAGCAGCCATGCATCGCCCATGCGAGAAAGGGTCGGCATGCACTGCGACCCATCGAATACACCGGCATCCGCATATGGCGTGTCTTGCACTCGAAACGAGGTATCCAAGCCGATTGCTGCATGAACCAGCGAGCCATCTTCTGCGACATAACTGAGCTCATTTTGCACGATGGCCGCCACGGGGTACCCTGCCTGGGCCTTGAGCTCCTTGTATCCCAGTCTCGCGCCTGCCTGAGCACTGTGTACATATACACGTTTTGGCAATGGGTATATGCGCGTATGGGCATCTTGGCGCGGGGCCAAACGGTACGCTTCGAACGCGTCGCTCGAAAGACTCCGATTAGCACGAAACATGGAAGTGGAGAAAAACCTACGTTACACAGCCGCTACCTGCGCTTTGTTCTCGCCTCGAGCTTCGCGCGTGCGCCGAAGGACAAGGAGTTGGCGTGCAAGCATCGCCTCATCATCTGAATCGTTCGTGTCGTCATCAGAATCGTGTTTTTCGTCGTTCTGGTCAGCATGCAGTTTGATACGCTCCCAAGCGCGTTGGAGCATGGAAGGGGCCGGTGCTGATCCCATAGCTGCGGACAGGTCCAAGTCCCAAAACGAATTTTGAGAGTGCTCGTCACCATGCTCATCGCCATCGATATCCAGGTCAAGATCGTGCAAGTCAGAAGACGCGAGTCGGTGGTCCCGTGATGAGTGAGAGTGTCGTGACGAGAGACGCGCACGTTTCACAAACCCAATAGGCGAGCGAGTCAAGGCGCCAGCATGGGATCCTGCCGCGGCAGCGTTCGCGAGGATGTTGGCCAGTGGATAACAGCTTTGGGTATTCATCGGCAGTCGCTTCTTGGGACGCGCTTCGTCGTAACGACCATGCTCGGGATCGTCAAGTATGCCGCTCTGCGCTAAAACTTTGGCCTGTTCCTCTTCCTGGAACCGTACAAGGAAGGCTGCACGCTCTTCTTGCATTTGCTTGCCCCATGCGATTTCCTCAGGTGGGTCTGCATCCTCGCGTGCATACGCGTCCAGCGACATGCGCGGCATCGCAGGCACGAGGAGTCGATCCGTGTGCGACTCGGGGCATGCTGGAACATCTGCCTCGTCAGCAGGGTCGGCTCCGCGCTTCTTGAGGAAGCGCCGGGATGTGGCAGACGCATAAGTGTCGCCATTTGGATCGAGCAGATGCTCGTACATCTCGCGCCACTTGGCATAGGCTGGATTCGGCGTGCCTTGCCACAGTGGATGTGCTTCAGAAAGCGGCACCGATCCCTGTTGAATCCAAGCTTCATGTGCACGATGTCGTGCGGCGCGTGAGACATCATCGTCGAAAGGGTTCTCCGTGCCTGGCGCGCCAGGCGGCAGGGCAGCAGGGCCCTCGAGGTAGTGGTACAAGAGCCACAGAAACACATTCGCTCGGTCTTTGGCTGAGACGGGATGCGACGCCTGCGGGAAGAAGAGGGAGTGAACGTCGAATGGCGGGGGAAAGTGCATCGACATAATGTCTGTGGACTGCTGCGTCAATAGAAAGATGAGCGTGACAACCGACGTCGGCGGATGCCGCTCACGACGCAGACGCCGAGCGACTTCAGCCACGTCTGTCGGTACTTCCTCCGTATCTGTGCCTTCTTCGTGCTTGGCTGAGGCCGAGGCGGTGCCCGAGCCGCCAGGAGGACCAGGGCGCTCCGACGGGAGAAGCACAGCTTTGAGCAACGACTTCATACGCGGTGCATCCTGCATATTACGCCGCGTGTTCTCTGATTTTTGCAGCGACGGCAAGGGATGATAGCTGCGCAGAATCGTCTTCATCTCCGGGTAGAATGCCAGCGTGGTATTAATGCGGCCTACATTGACCAGCAGGCATACCTTCGAAAAGTCTTCCGCATACTCCTCGTCCAAAAAGCACTTTTCACGCATGCTCTTGGTGCACTTGCCGCTGTTCATCAAAGCCTCGATATAGAGTTCCTTGAACGTGAGCTTCTCGGCTCCGGGATGAGCCCATGCCATGCAAGCGTCGTTCTGCTTGTCCTCGTCCGTGAGCTCATTCACAGGCGTGATCGACATGGGATAGTGTGTATCGCGCCACGCTAGGTATTCCGAGCACCGCTTTTCCCATGCCTCTTTCTCCTCTTGGGACTCGTCCGAGCGGCGTGCTGAGCCAACCGATTGCCCGTACGGCCACACGAACGAGGGATGGGGGCCGGCCATAGCCGAAGTTACACACGCCTGTACCGCCGGTGGCGCATGAGAGAGGGTCGACTTGTCAGAGTCATTCGCGTTGGAGGCCGATCCTTGGGTCTCGTGGCCGCCATGAGCGACGCTGTGCACGAATGTCGACATGGGAGCACCACGCGTACCTGCCCGTGGATTCGTGAAAACGCGGCGTGTGTCGGAAAACAGGTAACAAAGCATCGCGTGCTGCACATCGGTACGGGAGAGTGGCTCGCCGTCGTAACGCTTCACAGGCTGATTCCGCGCTTGAGAAGAACTGGATGTGAGCTCGTGCATACGTACGTTCGCGCCATGCTGGTAGGCCCAGCTGATGCACCATGTCCTATGCCTTCGGACATGGGCGTATGCGACCGCGAGTCGGATGTGGACTCCATGAGAATCGTCGGCGAAATACGTGGCACGTTGCTCTCTGGCTTTCCAGCGCCTTTTTGCCTCTCGCCCGATAATCGGGGTCAGTGCACGGATGAAAAAAAGAAAGGCGACGTTGCGCGCAGGCCTCTTTCTTTATGGCCAAGAAGAAAAAGCTGCAGCTCAAGTCCAACGTGCAGCGTGGCTTTGCGACCACGTCGCAACCGAAACGCGAGGCGCCACCCAAAGAGACGCCACAAGCTGCGGAAGCGGCATCAAAAGCGCCAGATGAGACGCCCACCGCCGCCAGTCATGGTACGGCGCCCCCCAAGCTAAAGGAGGCGCCAAGCAGCGATATCTTCGACCCCGAAGCGGAAGAACTGCAGGCCCTGCAAAATCTCGTGCAGCTTGTCTATCCCAAGGTCGAGAAAGAGATGCAACGCCGCGGAAAGACGATCCAGTTTCAGCAGCGATTTGCCAAGACGCTCTTGCCGGCCTCCTTGGATGCGGGTGTGTGTGTCGAAACGCTGGCTATGGCGCGCGATGATGCTGAGACTATCACGGACTGCGAACAGGTCACCTTTCTTGCAGATGACCCTCGACAGCGTATGCTCCGCGATACGCTGGGCGTATCTCCCCCAGCCGAGTCCGAGGCCAAGGCACTGGAGCGAGCACTCACGCTCTGGGAGCTACTCCTGTCTCTCGGTTTTACACGCGAACAAGCAACGCTGGCTTTGCTCTATGCACCCAATCTCGAGACAGAGGAGTGCGTGGCATGGCTCGTGGCGCAGCTAGAGCCACAGACGTACCGAGCCCTCTCACTCAATGTGGACGCGCCACAAGAGTACGCTGCGCCCAAGGCCGCCGCATCTATGGACGACTCCATTCCGCCTGTCTACGAGGGCTATACATTTACACGCGCCGAGCAGGATCCTGCCCTGGTGGCGAAGGACACAGCCCCTCGAAAAGAGGACGTGTGTGTCGTCACAGCCAGCAGTGTAGACGCCCAGACGGTGGAACGTATTCGCGCGCAGACAGACGCTTTGGTACATGATTTAAACGCACGGCTCGACCAAGACGATCCACTTGTCGACGTGATTGAGCACCCGAATGATGCCTGGAGTACAGCACGGATAATTGCGCTGCAAGTCGACAAAGACCGCGCGCGACGCAGCAAACTGCTCGGAGGCGTCCCAGACGACGAGCTCGCATCGCTATTATCGCATGCTGAGGCTAGCAAGCGACTTGACCGACTCGCGGCGCGTGCTAGGGATATGATGCAGCAGAGTGAGATGCAGCCTGATTTCCACCGCGGCTTGTCGAATCAACGATTCCGTGAACGTATGCGCCAGCTCGAAGCAGATGAGGCTGCCAAGGCAGCTGAGGTGCAGCGTGAAGAAGAGGCACGACAACAGCGTCGCGCCGATATCGAGCAGCTCGACGAATTATCGGAATCGCCGGATCAAGACCAGGATGAGGCGCCACAGGACGAGGGACTGTTTGACCTGCTAGAAGAGCCTGCACCTGCCGCGCCGGACGCAAGTGTGCAGCTGCGCTCCATTTCTACGCAAGGTAGTCAGCGAACGCCGCGGTCCCTACTGAGTGATGTGCTTCGTCATGTGGATCCCGGTGCTTCGTACAAGTTTATACCCATCTCGTCCGGCACAGTGCACCGCAGTGAGCTGCGAATCCAATGGACTGCACGTGGCGGGCGTCCGCCCCTGGTGGACACGTTTAGGCTGACCCAAGAGGGATGTGCGTCCCGGACGTTGGCCGACGATTATGTCGCGACCATTGCGCTCAACTGCTTTGGCCGCGAGCGACAAGTCCAACGGCACATGTCGCCCGGTTTCCGCGATATTTGGGACGAGCTAGAGAGTCTGCGTTCCGAACAAACAAATGCGTTTCTGCGTGACGAGGTACTGCATGTGCAGCATACGCTGAGAAGGCGCATGCAACCAGTACTGCCGAAACGCGAGCAGCGCAAGACACTCATGGAGCCTGCATTAGCCCCGACGGTCACGCGTGCGCGTGAGCCCAGTGAAGCATTGCGTGACATGTGGACACGACGTACGTCGTCGGAGGCGTATCAGGCCATGCTGCCAGGTCGTCGCGACCTGCCGATCTACCAGGCCCGAGATGCCATCCTCCAATGCGTAGCTACGTCCCAGGTGGTGGTGCTGAGCGGTGAGACGGGCTGTGGTAAGTCTACACAGCTGCCATCGTACTTGATGGAGGACTGCCTCGCACGTGGTGAGCCTTGCAAAATGTATGTCACGGAGCCACGGCGAATCTCTGCTATAACGTTGGCAGAGCGGGTTTCTCAGGAACTGGGCGAAAAGCCACGTTCGATGGGATCGCCAGAGAGCTTGGTGGGTTACGCCATTCGTCTAGAAAGTCAGATTGGCGCTAATGCACGCCTCATATATGCTACCACAGGTATCGTGCTGCGCATGCTCGAGTCATCTGTGCTAGATGACGTGACGCACATTATCGTGGACGAGGTGCACGAGCGGTCCATTGAGTCGGACTTCTTGCTCATTGTGCTCAAAAAGCTGATGCAAGAGCGACCTGACCTGAAGATTGTGCTCATGTCAGCCACACTAGATGCAGAGCGCATCAGTGCGTACTTTGACGGGTGCCCCACGCTCGCTGTCCCTGGCCGGACCTTCCCTGTCGATGTGCATTACCTGGAGGATGTGCTGGAACTGTGCGACTACACTCTCGACCTCGAGTCACCCTATGCCCGAACAGACAAGATGAACAAGGTCGATCTCAAGACAAATATCGACGACACCGAGGAGGACGAGGACGATGTGGATGACGTGCCTGGCATACAAGACACGCAGCGCTACAGTGCCAAGACCATTGATACACTCCTCCACTTGAACGAGCACAAGATTCCCTACGAACTGCTGGCGGCGCTGGTAGAGCGTCTGTGCTCAGACCCCGCGTATGATTCATTTAGCCGCGCGATCCTCGTATTTCTCCCGGGTATGGGCGAGATTCGCGAATGCATGCGGCATCTGAGTGAGCTGCGCCGGTTCCAGACGGAGTGTCAGGTGCATGTGCTGCATTCGAGCATCGCTTCAGACGAGCAAACGGCCGCGTTTGCGCCGCCCCCACAAGGCATGCGCAAGATTGTGCTCGCAACGAATATGGCCGAGACAGGTATTACGATCCCGGATATTACGTGTGTGATCGACTCTGGACGGCATCGCGAAATGCGCTACGACGAGAAGCGCAAGATTAGTCGACTGGTTGACTGCTTCATTGCACGCAGTAACGCAAAGCAGCGCCGCGGACGTGCTGGACGTGTACAGCACGGCATTTGCTTCCATCTCTTTACCCGGAAGCGGCATGACGAGTACTTGGATGCGCATCCCATACCGGAGATGCTGCGTCTATCGCTGCAGGAACTCGCATTGCAGCTCAAAGTCATGCCGCTTCGCATCGGTGCCAACATTGAAGATGCGCTTTCACAAGCGCTTGATCCGCCACTCGCGGTCAACATCCAGCGCGCTGTGGCGTCGCTGGTAGATGTCGAGGCCCTCACGCCGAACGAGGAGATCACGCCACTAGGCCGCCACTTGTGCCACATGCCTCTGGACGTGCACCTCGCCAAGTTTTTGCTCGTGGCCGTGCTCTTCGGCTGCGTAGATGCAGCTCTGTCGATCGCCGCTGTTTTAAATTCCAAGTCCCCCTTCCTCAGAAATATGGGTCGCGAGGCAGGTCGTGGACGTGCAGCGTTCCATTCGACCGAGGCGCAGAGCGACTTTATGGCATTCGCTCAAATGTTCCGCGCATGGCGCTCGTCTGTATCTCGGCACCAAGGCCAGGCGTTCTGCTCAGCACATTCTCTTAGTGCTGATGTGCTATATCAAATCGAAGAGCTTCGGCAGCAATACTTTTCATACTTGGTTGATACTGGGTTCGTGCAGGTCGACGCGGACACACGTAATGACCTAGCTCGGCGTCGATCCCGACACGGTCGGCCTCGTTTGATGGAAATTCCAGCGCACCTCGACGCGTATGGTCAGAGCGTGCCGGTGGTTACCCTAGCGCTTGTCACAGCCATGTATCCTAAGCTCTTACAGGTTGATGAGAAGACCCAGCAGATGCGCACCCTTACCAACCACCAGCCAGCCGCCGTGCACCCATCGTCTGTGAATGCACGTCGTGCGCTCGGGACGCCCTCTACTCATTTTGTGTTATACCATGCGATTGTATACTCGCACCGACTGTATGCATGGGAGACGGCCGTCGTGGATGACCGCATGGTCCTCCTGGTGGGCGGTGATGCAGAGTTCAAGCACACGAGTCGGAGCATGTATATCGACCACAACCGTGTACGAATGTCAACATACGACGCGCCATCTCTCGTGGCGCTCCGCGTGCTTCGTACGCAGCTAAAAGACATCTTACAGACATCGTACCGCTCCCCAGGACGACCGTGGACGCCAACGCAGCATCGGACGATGCAGCTCGTATTCCGCACCCTAGGTGTATCGTCATGAAAAGGATCGGGTTGAATCGTAGCTATCGTAAAAATACACTAGGTTGAACTATTATATGATACATGGTCATCGACTTCCGATGGATGCACGCGATCAAATACCGTGATCGGCGTGCCGTCTTTCAAGGATGACTGGCGCTCGACAAGCTTGTACTTGCCGATCGCAGGCATGAGAACATACCAGCAGAACCAGTAAAGGCCGCCGGCACCAAAGAAGCCCAGAGCAATAGCGGGCGCCATGCCATACCAAATTTCTTTGAAGGTCGCCTCGTCTTTAGAGGGGGGAGGGATCCATGGCACCACGACCAGAAAGGCGGATACGAGCGTGAAAAAGAGTGCAATTGGAAGCGTCGCCCTAAAGGTAGGCCTCCAATCACGGAGCCAAGGCACACGGAAACGTGACGAAACAGGGACGTATGTCAGACAAAGACCAAGCCCCACAGCCGTGTTGACGACATTCAGTGGATACTGTGCAAGACTAAGCACAAGTTGGTATGCATCGCCCTGAGGTGGAGCCAACATGAGAATCAGTGTCACGATAGCATGCCACGACAGACCGGCGAAGGGCGTGTTGAAAGGGCGATTCGAGGCAAACATTTTGGCAAAAGGAATAATATTGTCACGCCCCAGGGCCTGGTTCAAGCGACCTTGTGCAAAAAGGACGGCAAAGACATTTGCAACGGCAGAAAGCGCCACAAAAACCGAAAGCGCCTTCGCAGAGCGTTCACCAAACATGTGCTTGAAAAAGGCAGCAGCGATAATCTGCTTGCTGCCTAAAATCTCGTCCATGGGCACAGCAGCAAAATAAGCCACTTGGCACAGTACATAGAGAATGGTCAAGGTGACTAATGACACAATGCCCGCGATTTTCATAGTGCGCGCGGGGTTCTTGACCTCACCCAGCGCATAAAACAGATTGGAGTATCCAACGTAACTCCAGATAGCATTGTAAATACATTGACAGACACCATACACGTCTGAGCGCGAGTTCACAAACGCGTGTGACAGGTTGTCTGGTGCTGGGCCGATTGTGCGACCGGCAAGCGCAGCAAAGCCAGCAAACACAATGAGCAAAAGAATAACGACCTTGAACAGACCGACAGTGTTTTGGAAAATGAGGCCATACTTGGGCAAGACAGCGTGCATAAACAAGGCAGACAAAATAACCGCAATACCGATACCCTTGGAACTCCATTCGTCAATTTCTTCACCCAATCGGTTAGGATCCTTGCCCGCTCGTAAGAAGTACTGACCCGCGGCATTCGCATTACCGGCTGCCTGACCAAGTAGCAAAGCCTGTGCAGCATAAGCAGACGCCACCAAATGTTTGGGCTTGCGGTACACATGCTGTAGATAGTTTAGCTCACCACCATTACGGTGCATCGCCGTAGCAAATTCGGCATATACGGCAAACCCACAGCCAGCAATGACTCCGCCGATGACCCAGTAGATAATACTCATACCAGCACTTCCGCTCTGTTGTAATATGGTGGACGTCGTGGAGAAGACACCGGTGCCCAGGATACGATTTACCATAAGGAAGATGGCGGATATAGTGCCGAGCTGCCGGCCTTGTGGCAACTCGTCATAGTGTACTTCAGCTGGGGGGTAATCTTCACCGGCCTCGGTCTTGGAATCGGGCGACAATCCCGGGTGGCCCAGCCGGGTCTCCTCGTCCGAAGGCAAGTCACTGAGGGAGCCCTCCTCCGTTACTATTTTTTTCTCCCCGGCTTGTTTATCGAATGAGCCCGTCATTGTCAATGACAATGGTACGAATGCCAGGGAGTGACGGGTGAGCAGAAGATGAATGCTCCTGGTAATCCTTTTCTACGTGAATCTTCTGACAGGCAAGGGGCGGCGACGCACTCAGATGTAAGTTGCACGCCATCGGAGAACGTTTCCAGGAATGGAGCCAATCACAAGTCATTTGATGCCTCCACAAATATGTTGGGCCCTACGGTACTAAGGGGGACGATATGATGCGGGAGAAATCGCACGTAAGCAAACTGGGTGCAATGGCATCGTGATTCCAACGTGCTCCTGTAGCAGCGTTCGCCATGGACAGAGGTGATGTTGCGTAATGAGATGTCGTCATCAATGGCGCAGATGGGGGAGGCGCTTGTCTTCCCATCTTGGCAAAGCTGTCTCGCCGAAGCATCACACCGTCAAGGCGTACAGCCAGGTCCGGATGAAGTCTTTGGTGTGCTTCGGCAGGAACGTTCCATACAGGCGTTATCTGCTCAGATAGGGACCAACCCTCGTCGGCAGCCCGCCCCATGAGTTCATCGGGCGTATTGAGCGAGTGAGCTAGTGCCATCTCAGCAGCACGTGTCGCGCTGGCGCTTATCGGCGGCACGTGCAGTGACGACACGCCTGGCGCAGACGGCATGCCAAGGCAGTTTTCGATGGTCGTCACGTCAAGTCGCAAGTCGTCAAAATCTAGTCTCGGCAGCGAGTCTAGTGGGCTAAACACTAGGCACTGCCGTGCATTGTCCATGTCAAGCAACTGGTCTAACGACAGGGGAGGCGCCGCTGGCATGATCGGCACAGATGCGGCAGTCGACGCAGGGGTGGCTTGAGCTGATGTGGCCATGGTAGGAGGTGACGGTGCTGCAACGGACGATACCACGGCTGGCGTGTGTGCCTGTATCTCGGATGGAGAGAACGCTGTACTTCCTAGTTGCATGGGCGAAGATGAGAGGTTCATGGGCCGCGTCGGTGCCTCAAAAGCGAAAGGTTCGGTTGACGCGGTGCCGGACCACTCCGGTACAGCAGTTGGGACAGTTTCTTCGCACTTGATGATGCCATTATCTTCCTGCTTTAGATCATGTGAATGCTCCCTTATGAAAGAAGGAGGTGGTGGAGCTTCAAGACGTGGCGGTGGCGGAAGCTCTGGCTCAGGGGACATAAAGTCCGACTCTAGCGTGGTTGTGCGCCTCGCATGCGATCGGCGATTGCGTCGATTTTGGAACCAAATGGTGACCTGACGTGGTTGCAGTCCTGTTGCATGGGCGAGTTTGTACTTTTCGGCCTGCGTGATATTGGGCGCATGCTCAAAGGCACGCTCTAGAATGGCAATAGCATGAGCACTGTGAGGTCTGTGCGATTCGTGCGGTGCGTTTGCATCAGCCGCGAACAATTTGAGCTGTTCGTCAACGAGTGCAAGGATAGCATTTTGCATGTCACATGCGGCCATTTGGCACTGGACTTCAAACAATCGCTGGATCTGAGGAAGGGCCCGCTGGCGCGCAGACCCCCAGCGCTGCTGAGCATCGCGGAAGTGCTCTGTGTACATGTGCTTCAGCTGCTCTAAAATGCGCTCATACATTGAAACAAGTGCATCGTGCACATCATTCGAGACAGGGCGCTGTCGCAAAGCAGCCACAAACGATTGAGCACAGACATGTTGCAAATTTAAATGCGCGTCAGGTATATCCATTACAGGACTTTGAAGAACAGGTGCATGTCCTGTTCGCAAGTTGCGCAATGTATGAAGGCACTCATCCAGAAAATCAAGCTCGGGACGCATACAGTGCTTGTGCGACAAAAAAGGCCTGACCTTTTAAGAGGGAGGCGAAACAAAGCAGGCGGCCTGAGCGCCAGTGGCATGTACTTGTGGAGGTACTTTGTGTCGTATGGGCGTCACGACCCAAAGGGGGTTTGTTCGATCACGGTGGGACGCAAAACCGGCCAATGTGCGGCCATGGAGCGCTGCGTGCGCCGTGTGCATGTTGTTCGCTTCGATCTACGACTGGTACTCTTTATCTGCCATAGTAGCAATGCTCAGGAGCACACTTGGCGCAGAGCGTACTAGCCGTAGATGTGTTCGCATATGCCATACCACATGGTGGATAGACTCTCAAGATCAGCTAAGGTACAATGCCGAACCATGGCTGAACTCTGGCGTCCACATGGAGGTGGAGGTAAATGAGAACAGCGTCCTTTGTGTCAAGCTTTGATCCGTGAGCCAACCAGCGATGAGGTGAGGATCGAGTTACGCCTCACAAGTTGGTATCCTCCCATGTTGACGCAGGAGCAAGTTAGGCAGAAGCTTTTGGAATTTGAATGCACACTTTTGAACGCGTTGGCTAGTGATGTGGATGAGTCGTATTACGCACAGCTAAGGCAATTGACGGAGACAGTTCGGCGCGAGTTTTCAATGCAGCAGGAACATGGCACACTGACCAATGCCACACTTCAGTTGGGTGCGCGAGTGAGTGAGCGATTGGAACAACTGGGACATCTTTTGCATGAACAACGCACGCAAATGCAACGGATTCATTCAGCTGCCAACATGGAGCTTGCTACGATCTTGCGAGGCCCCGCAGGACAATCCAGTCAAAGAGAATCTTACTCAGATAGACGTGATCCAGCATTGAATGCAAAGCATATGCGAAATTGGTTCCTCCGTAACTTGGGACATCCATTCCCGTCACGAGAAGAAAAGGAGATGATTCTGGCCGAGACAAATGCATGTATACGGGATCGCAGCATGCGATTGAGATACAGTCAAATTGTTCTTTGGTTTATTAATACACGCAGACGCTCAGGATGGACTTCGTTTCTTCGATGCTACGCGCGCGGTGATAAGACCAAATTGTTGGAGCTGGCATGGGCCATCCAGAATGAAGAAGGGGGAACGCATGAGACACGCCATTGGTCCGCTGGAAATTTGCGAGATCTTCCTGTTGGTTCGAGGCGATCTATGCAGTCCGACGCTTCGAGTGCACAAAGACATATACGCACGCTGCTACCAAATTTGAACGAAGATGCCATTTGCACGATGCGACGCGAATGGTCACGTATTGCTGATCGCGTTCGTATTGGTGCAAAAGAGCGTGTGGGTGAGTGGGTGGAAGAGGTCATTCGTACTCCTAGCGTGCCTTCAGCCTCTGCCTCACATCGCCGCGCGCTCCGACGTGTGATGCCATAGAAGTGTGTTGGTGGAGGTAGTGTTGCACACACAAGATGGGGACGTCGAATGAAAAAATGAAAAAAGCCCATTAATCCCCCATCGGAAATACCACCATGTCTCATTCGTCATATGCGCATACAGTCAGCGACCCCACCGACATTGTCAATAAACTGCGTGAACAGATAGTTCCCGTGAAGCAGAATGTGCGAACAGCGTTTGGTAAACGCATGGAAGAGTGCCTCTCTGACTTGGAGGCCAAAGATGCAGCAGCCCGAGCAAATGACCCTAATGTATCACTCCAACATCGACTAACTGCCTCCAAAATGCTTGTTAGCGCCGCGTATGTATACCTGGATACAATTTGGATGTATCTCAAGACGAAGGGGATTGATCCTAGCACGCATCCCGTGCATGCAGAACTCGAACGTGTGCACGCATACTTTGACAAACTTAAAAAGGTTGACACACCGGACCTTGACAAGCAATCTAATCGACTCCGTGTAGATGCAGATGCCTCACAACGTATGGTGCACGCTGCTACAAAGCTGGGCAAACATACTAGGTTCGACGAGAAAGACTCGGTAAAACAAGCTCCGGAGGAAGATAGCGCTGCATTGACTAAGAAGCCAAAGAAACGCGCTACCGGAAAGGCCAAGAAGACAAACTAGTATGTTTTGTGATAGTAGATATAGTATACCCAAGGTGGATATTTGATGCATCCACTAAGAAATTTTTTTATCTTATGCTTCGAAGACCGCTTGTGACACAGCTTCGAAAATCTCTCAATACCATCCATTTGACGCGTCGATGGCGCTCGGAAATTGTGACCGGCTCTTTGGATGAAAAACCCACGGTCGATGAATTGGACAAGCTATTTGCTCAATCTCGATCTTACGATGCCAAAAAAGTTTGGACACAAACTTTTACAAGGATGAGTGACTCTTTTACCCGGCAACAGCTCTATGAACTTGCGCGTAGTGCAAAACTCAAAGATCTGAAAGCATCTACACCCAAGGCTATGATTGTGAAAGCGTTCCTTGAACAGCGATTCAATCTGACAGATCCAAATGAAGAGGCAGCATCAATATTTGCTCGCCTGCCCATGAGCAGCGTCTTTTTACTTACACAGTGCGGTGCATTGTTATTTAAATCAGCTCAAAACTTCGGCGCTCAAGTATATATGGGAAAGCGTCGAAATGATGTTGGGGTCGCGATCACCGGAACCAAACGAGCCGTACAAAATATGCAGGACTGGTTAGAAACGTTTGAACGAGACATCCAATACAGGTCAACACCATACAGGCCACATGCACACGTGCTACCCTGGATAATGAAACGGACCCAGTGCCATGTATCACAGGATACAGGTGACGCAAAGCTTGCTTTCTTGCATCCTTATCATGCGCAGCAAGCCACAATGTTGTTGGAACAGCAAACGCATGTGCAACCAGTACAATGGCAAAATTTGTGGTCCTTCACACCTGACAGGCACGTAACTGCGTCACATTTGCCTTTCTGTCCATCAAGTATGGCTGATCCATCCGACGATTTCAATGTATCTCTCGGCACATGGACGCGTCTCTCAGGTGGGATAAGTGACCTACCCAACGTACTCTGTCATTTAAATGACGCTTCTCTCGTGGATCCTTTGGCTTGGCTGGCTTCAAGGGCTTGCAAAATAGAGCCAGCATCCGACGCATCTGTCATGGTTGATGGACCGTGGGAATCGCATCTTTCGCTCACATTTGGGCACATTCTATGGAAAGATCAGCCATGCATAACTCAGCCACTTACCTCACACATTTCTGCACCAGCTTTTTTTTTCGAGTCTGAGCTGCCCAACACAACCACGCAAACGCCGTATATACCTGGTTGGACGGAAATGTCGATGGACGAGCTCGAAATAGAGCGCGTCTACTATCGCGGGTTAACGCCATGGGGTCCCGTGGATTTAGTGGTAATGCACGAAGTGCAGCATGAACAACTTGTTCCGCGTGCCTGCTGGTGGCAATATGAGACGCATGTGCCCATATTGTGTCCCTCTGCCCCTGTCGATGTGTGTCTCACTGCTGTGAATCGAGCACCTGCGCGCCTGGATGTACCAGATCTGAACAAAACCGTGAACTTGGATGGCAGTTTTCGCTCATTACCTACCACTCTCTCGATGGAGTTCGCAGGCGCTAAGTTGTGGCGGCTATGGAGAAGTGAGCGCGTAGTGCAACGCACATCATCGTACGCTCATACTGATCACCCTAATGAGCTCATCTTTCATCGACTATCTCTGCGCCGAAATTCGATGCCGCACTTCTCGCACATAACGCGCATTGATTTCCCTACTTGGTCAAACGATTACATTGGTATACTTACTTCGCTTTTACGCACATCATACCCTGCTCTAGGAAGACAATAACCCAATTTGCTCCGGTGCGGAGAGGCAGGGCTCAGTATGGATGCTGAGCTTACTCAGCTCACTCGTCACATTCTTCGTCTGAGCTCAATCTCTTGGTGATATTTGACCACGTACAATATTCCAGTACGAGTACATTCCCCCTTAATTTTGTTTTCGAAGCTGGTGTGTCAAGATCGTCTTGGCGTAGGAAATGGCAAGGTTGGATCACCGCGTTACGTTCGTGGATCGTTCCATATATGGATAGGGGTATGAGAGTTCTGCTTTACATGTTCTGAGAAGGTCATTTGCTCCAGGTGCATGGATGCACAGTATTGCGACCTCACCAAGCAGGGCTTCAAACTCTGGCGCTCGCTTCTTGCGTGTGCCCCTACTTCCATGAGATTGACGTTTTTTGCGTTCGGGCGCACTAGCTTCGAACGATACACCTTAGCAGTTCACAGGGGGAATCGCCACGAAAATTGATAAGGATGCGTATGAACAAGACCACAAGCATGCCCTTTTTCGGAACGGTGCCCAGTCAGCAGTACGCGAGATAAAGACAACTGTCATGGCAAAGCAAACCTTTTCTTTGAACGATCGCCGGTCACGTTCAACATGAAGTCAGACATGTACACATAGGAGCCCACCGCTGACGAAATCTTAAAGTGTGCCATTGATGCAATGAAAGGAAAAATGCCTGTTTCGAGAAAATTATACCACGCCAATATATCCTTATGTTAACACATGCATATAGGGCAGAATGATCCGAGAAACATCCACCATGTTCTCCGACGTGCAATTAAATGGACCAGAGAAATGCAGAAGAGCACCTTGTACGCATAGGATAACATTGTCATTCGTTTCGTAAAACGGAATACATTTTCGTCCTAAGGCAGAGGATTTGTTTATTGCATCTGGTAGCACCAGACATGCCCTCGGATTTTTGCCATTCATGGATCGTCTAATGATATTTCATCTTCTGCACGTCATGAACGAAAAACATAAGCGCCGGACATAGGCTTGTCGGTGGATGAACGCAAGAATGTCTTGTTCGAGTACCGAAAGCTGGCAGAAAAGCTTGTGGACATGAGCACACTGATCGGCGGGGTTCATACATTCATAATATACCTCCAGCTTACGTGCCGCAACCAAAGCCATAGCGTTAGGTCGATAAGTTTTGAAAATCTTCTAGAGCCTTGGATAGCTGAGTATGTCGCTGCTTAGAACGTGGACGTGGCCGAAGTAGGGAATGAAGAAGTCCTTTCGTGTCCTGAGGCTGGGATCGCATTGTGTGCAGCGCAGCGTCGAGTTCGGAGCGCGCCTCGTCATCGTGCGCCTTGGATATATGCTTGCGTTTCGAAGAACGCGATAATTGAGAAGACGCAGAGACAGTTTTGCCTGGGCGCACCTGCGACTTGGTGGCCTTCCCGCGCGTTAGGCGCCCCATGTTGACAAAAGTGTGGCAGGCGTGATAAAAATAATCGGGTGGACTGCAAAATTACGTCAGTCCTGTTGAGTGGCACATTTCATAGTCGCTAAAATCTACATAGCTGAATACAAGTGAGTATGGATTTAACTACACAAATTCATAGCTTGTGGTCATGAGGGAAGAAGCGGAATGACTGGCGAATACCAAGATCAGCAAGGACTTCCTCAGTACCACCTAGCACGGCATCGTACTTGTAATTGCGGTTATAGTTCTCAATCTTGCGGCCCATGCCCGAGCGCGTGAGACCACGGCCACCCATGATCTGGACAGCATTATCAGCCACCTCGTGGCTGATTCGTGTCGACCAAGCCTTGAGCAAAGCAATAGGACCAGCCAAGAACTTGGATTGCTGCTTGTACGACATCTTGTTCATCTGTAGTGTAATATGCTCCAGGAAAGCTTGGCCAGCTTCAACTTGGGCGATGAGGAAGGCGAGTTTCTGGCGCACCACGGCCTGTGACGTGAGAGGGCGGCCGAACACTTTGCGCTGATGGATCCATTTCATAAGAATCTCGCAAATACCTCGAGCACCACGAATCGTACCACAGCACATTACCCAACGCTCGTGGTTAAAGTTGGACAGGACGATCGGAATACCCATACCATCCTGACCAATCACGTTCTTGGCCGGCACCTTGATATTATTGAACATAACAAAGGCCGTGCCTGCTGAAGGCGAGTACGATGTGTGGATCAGACGAGTTTCTACGCCCAGAGCGCGGGGAATCAGAATGACGGCAAAGCCCTCGTCTGTACGACAGGCAGTCGTGAAATAGTCGGCGAAGTTACCGTTGGTAATCCACTTCTTCGTACCATTCACGATGTAATGCTGACCATCCTCAGTTTTCTTGGCGTACGTGCGCAGGCCCATGACGTCACTACCAGCAAACGCCTCGGTAATGGCTAGAGAGATGAATTTCTCACCCCTAAACACAGGCTCGACAATCTCCCTCTTCATTTCATCAGAGCCAAAGTTGATCACAGGTGGAAGACCGATGACCATACCACCCTGGAGAGCATCCATAAAGCCACGGGTACCGCAACGGGAAAGTTCTTGCGTGATAATCAGCTCATGGAAGTAGTCAAATTCCTCAGGCTTGATGTCAGCAAACAGCTTGCGGCCAGCAAGATGCTTTCCCGGACCCAAGCGCATAGCATTCAAACCGTTAGCACCCATAAGTTTCACGAGCTCAACATCTGGGCGCTCACCGCTGACCTCACACTTTTCGGCCACAGGCAGCACATATTTTTCCGTGAAGACACGCATCTCACGCTGAAGGCGGCGGTGCGAGTCGGAGTAATAAGGCGTGTGGAAGTCTTCTACAAGCCAAGCAGGCTCCGCATACGGCACCTTGGAGAGGTCGCCGGGCTGTGGATACTGTATATGTTAGATATGTGTCCAGCTTTTGCTGATACGTACATGCACTTTTGGCTCCTCACCTTCCACCGTACCAATAATGAGGTTCTTCACACCTTGACGCATCAGCACCTCGATTGAGTGAAGACCAAAAAATGACTCTGTTGCATCCTGCCCAGCCACGTCACCCATCAGAAGCACTGCCTGACCACCAGGGTGCACATCAATAAATTCACTCAGATCATACACGTATGAGTCAATGATGATCCAGAGATCGTTGGGCTTGTTGTGCTATTTCTGTTAGGCTACATGTACAAGTCTGTGCACATACCTTGGCGATTTCTTCGCGCGAAAAACGCTTCAGTTCTTTCGTCATGAGAGTGATGTAGGAAAGCAGCATCGAGCCCAGATTACGAGACTCGATTCAAATGGTTGCCGAGCCGATATTAAAGGGGCTATGTTATTGGCTACAATTTCGGCGTGGGGTCACATGTCCGGAGACGCCGGCCGCACACCGGACGAAATGTGGAGAAACGACATGTTACTCACCTCCACACTGAAATTTCATCCCTCATTTAGTTGGCGCGTCTCGCACATGGGGCTGCTGAGCATTTTACAGAAGAACAAGTGTATGTCATATTGTCTGGCTCATGCAGCATAGACAAGGATCGAGAATTGCGCATCCTGTTCCTGGGATTGGATAATGCAGGGAAAACAACCACGCTAAAACAACTGCTGGGAGAACCATTGGATACCATTAGTCCAACATTCGGGTTTTCCATACGCACATTAGTGCGACATTCGTACGTGGCCTGAAACTTGAACTTACGCGTATTAAGATTCACATTAAATATATGTATGTTTTCACCACAGCACGCGTTCATGTGCTTACACCATCCAAGGGGATGTTGGCGGGCAGCGAACGCTTCGGCCTTATTGGCGAAACTATTTTGAAAAGACAGACGGCGTTGTGTGGGTTGTGGACAGCGGAGATGTGGCACGTATGCATGATTGCCGGATGGAATTATGGGATTTACTTGGCGAAGAGGTATGTGGATAGCAGCTTATCAGCCTTAGCGCCTGGCCAGTGCAAGTATATTGATCCTTGCCAATAAACAAGACGTACCAGGAGCACTTGCATCAGATGAAATTCGCAAGGTAAGCGCAATGAAACGGCAACACGATTGACGCGCTGCCAGCTACTGAAACTAGATGATATCCATACGCATGCTTGGAGAATACAGCCTACAAGTGCCTATACTGGAGAAAATGTCAATGGAGCTCTCGATTGGCTCTTGGAAGACATACGCGAACGATTGTACTACTATTAAGCCAGTTTGTATAGGTAGAGTGATTCTGTCAAGTATGCTTAGGTCATCGTGCTGAGCCGCCAATCCAACTGGCAGCGCTTCTAGATTGGAAATAGTGGAGATTCACGACCTGCGAGACCGTAGATCGAACATGACCATCCGTGCGGTGCTCATATTCAACAACTATGGTCGACCAAGATTGACAAAGTTTTATTCGCATCTACCGACGGACCGACAGCAAACGCTGATCCAGCTCATTTTCCAAATTGTGAGTCGTCGTGACGAGAATGCCGTATGCAATTTTCTGGATGCACCTGAACTCACGCCATTCCTGCCACCCACCACCGGGGACGCATGGTCTAGGCTCAAGACAACCTGTTCTCTGAAACCTGATAATCAGGAAGACATCAGTGGTGACTTTGATCCATGGTTAGAGTATGAAGATGATCTATCGACCGAGAAGCTTCAACTTCATCACGCAACACGTCGATGGCGACCCGATGACGAGCTTCGCGTGATCTATCGCCATTATGCCACGTTATACTTTGTACTCGTCGTCGACCAGAGCGAGAGTGAGCTGGGTATTTTAGATTTGATCCAGGTTCTAGTTGAGGCGTTGGACGAATCCTTTGAAAATGTGTGCGAACTCGATTTGATCTTCCATTTCGAAGAAGTGCATGCTATCGTTGATCAGATCGTGCAAGGAGGACTTGTCCTTGAAACGAATCTTGGCCAGATTGTGACTGCCGCGCAAGCCGTACGTCAAGCTTATAAAGCCCCATTGTCATCCGCTTCATCTATCAGCAGCTTGCCTGGCTCTCTTGCTTCTAGTCTGAGTTCTACATGGACACCTTTATCTCTCGGCCACCTAGCTGACCGCGGGGCTGATACCCTGGACTTCATTCAACAGTTTGGGTCGCAGTATTGGCATGCTATTCAATCCAACTCTGCGCGGCCCTCCGCGATGCGCTCACGCTTTTTATGACCCATCGCTGTTCCTATATACCCAGCCATGAAATCGTATGTCAAGAAAAAATGAAGTTTTTCGCTACAAAGAGAGTCATAGCCGACCAGCGGCTATGACAACAACGGAAACGAAGCGTAACAAGACGAGCAAAAGTCCGTATAAAGGACAAGTGGCCCAAAGACATGCACAGTTCCATAAGAGAGACTGGCTTGAACAGGCGCCATTGTCAACCAAAACAAAATAAATGAAAAGGAATCAGAAAAGGAATGCAAAAAGAGGTAACTTCGCTTCATCGCATCGCAGAGCGATATGGAAAATCGCGCATTTACATCGTATTGAGACATCACCAAACCGTTACACAGAATCCCAGTATTGACACAAACTTATTGATCCGTAGCTCTTAATACCCGTGAAATGACATTTGCTAGCTTAGAGAAGCTGGTAATCGACACCAGTAAGAACACCTTTCTCAAGACCTGCAAACTTAGAAAACAGGCCCTTCGTGGCATCAAAGTGACCAAACCCGCAACCATCGCAAAAGTCACGGATCGTTGCTTCCACGCTGTGTCCTTGGTAGTGGAAACGAACCTTCTGGTTGCACGAGCCGTAGCCACCGTTTTCAGCGACGGCCACGACAAAGTCATCATCCGACGGGGAATCACCACCACAGGCAGGAGCGTTGAGCATACCGCCAGCGTACCATGTCATCTTTCCTTGACCACGCTTCTCAATGCCGTTTTCCTTGTGCACACGGGCTTTGAGCTGATGAGCGCGCTCAACATGGTTTGCCGACACGGTTGCAGAGCCGGCAACAAAGAGGGCAGCAAGAGCAATAAGAGAAGAGAACTTCATTTGGCTGTTAAAAGATTTGCGTCAAAAGTGGGTTTTAATTCAATCACGACCAGTCGCGAAATGGATAAGGTGATGGGATGCTTGGGCAAGCGAAGCGAGGTGCTTATGGGGAGTGGTAAGATAGGATCCCGAGTGGCCGTTGGTCCTTTTATTTAGCCCTGAATCTCAAGGCGGAATTCGAGTCCCCTACTGGCGGCAAAAGACCTCTTCGGCCTTTCCAAAGAATTCGCCAACCTTGGTAGAAATGCGGCCAACCAAGAGTTGAAAATATTCCCCAATAGACTCATGCATTTCGCGGCATGAGAAATGCATGTCGTAACGTGCATCGCGCATGATGAGATATGTCAGATATGTACTCGTGGTATGTATGTGTGCTTATGTAATTGGAGGCTGTGCCGCAAAACAATTACACACTGCGCGTAAGCAAAGACCAACAGCGTTGTAAACCCGTGCCCATAGATGCAGCCTCAACACCGTCGGCCAATGCCCAGTCGATAGGTTGCACGTATGAGGAAGGAGACGCCGCCAACGTCTTGTCGCGCCAATTCGATTCGCGCGGCGAAAAAGCATCCACCTCAACCAATACCACGTGCATATGCCAGTGTAAATGGCTAAATTCGTGTCGCACGCGTCCCAGTCGGCGAACGTTGGTGGGACGCAGGGTGACGAGCGCGTTCCCCGCGGCAGGACCGTGGTCGGCTGAGTTTCTCGTGGGTGGAGGCGGACGAAGTGACGCTACAAAGTCATGCGTGCGATCCATGCATGTCGAATCGTCGAGCTCCTCATCGTATGGTATAGGCAGCATAGCAGTGGGGAACTCCCATAGTTTGGCGAGCAGGCCCTGGTCAGGTCGCTGTGAGATCATGTATAGCGGTTCAGGTAAGTCCATACCGTTGAATGTCGTTGCGCGGATAATGCAAACCAGGCGCGTTTCATTGCGTGGCGGTTGCTTAGTGAGGCGCATGGGGAAAAGCTGGATATACTTGGTGCGCAGATCGGGTCCCTGGCTCTTTTTGGGAGCAGCAGCTTTTTTGCCCATGAGGGTCATTTGCTGGAGTGATGTCTTTTTCTTAGGTAACGCTGTTTCAACGTCTGTTGGGTCATCGGCTGGATCGGGAATGGGAGCGCACCAAGTGCACAAGTCCTCCATGTCTTTCTCTTCGCTTTGTGACAAGTCTCCCTCATACATACGACCTTCCGCATACGTGATGCATGTTGCCTTGATGGGACACGTGCCGCAGCCAGGTCGTGTTGGTGTGCAAAGTGTGCTTCCTAGCTCCATGAGTCCCTGATTCCAGCGCCCTGGTACGTCGCTGCGCTCGTGTGGTGCCACGCTCTCCACCAGCATGCGCGCCATGTGCCAGAGCAGGTCATTAGTACTTTTCGCGCGTGGATCACTGTACAGGCCCGTCTGACGACATAGGACGCGTGCGACATTTCCGTCGAGAATGGGCACAGCGTGGCCAAAGACGATGGACGAAATGGCGCCAGCTGTATAAGGTCCTACGCCGGGTATGTGCTCCGTCAGCTCTTGTGCGCTGGCAGGCAATTGGCCACGCAAGTGCGGATCAGTCATGACTTTTTGAGCAGCCTCGTGAATACGACGCGCGCGGCCGTAGTATCCCAGACCTCGCCAGGCAGCAAGAACGTCGTCAACAGACGCATTCGCCAAGGCCTCGAGCGTCGGCCATTTTTCCATCCATGCCTTCCAATAATCGCGCACAGTTTCGACCCGCGTTTGTTGCAGCATAATTTCCGAGATCCACACTTCATACGCTCTTCGTTGAATGCGCTCTTCCTGTGTGAGAGAAGCCTCGGCATCCATGCGTTGTCGCTTAGAGCTATGTGGCACATCTGGTTCAATCCATGCCTGACGCCACGGCATGTCGCGATCGTACTGCTTGTGGTCAAACCAGGCCAATAAATGCTGTGCCGTGTCGGGTTGGTCAAGAAGGTAGGGCCGATGATATGATGGTGCGTGTAGGCGTCCAAGAGGACGCGCAGCGTGCACTTGGTTTCCGTTTGCTCTCGGCTCACTCAAGCATGCCCATGCTGGTGTTTTGGCACGCGTCGCCGCACGCGTTGGTGCCATGAGGTGAAGTGCGAAAAAGTCTATGGCACCTCCACATGACCGGCCCCTGCCTGGCGTGAGAGCAGGTCTTGGGCGCGTGTGCAAGTCCATTCAGTTATCGTGGAGACTTGTATGCTATAGTAGGCACGGTAGCGCGCCACTACAAGAGATGTCCATACTATTCTAGGTGAATAACTTCTGCCACCGAGCGAGAGGATTTGGTGTGTGACTCGACAGTGTCGTGGAGCCCGTGGCGCACCCGCTAAGAGGATCACTGCGCTGCAAGTCTCTTATTGGGCGAGGTAGATCATGCGCTCATGCTTGCGAACTAGCAGAATGTTACAGGATATAAAAAGAATGGGATTGTGTCTATGCAGGTGTCGCAGCTAGTGGCTAGGTTGCGTCTCTCGTGCTGGCAGCGTGGATTGCAGAGAGCCATGCAGGAAAACGCGCCACATCCCTGTGCCAGCGCCGCGTGGAAGCACAGTGCCGCTCGCATCGAGTCGTATGTGGAGGTGCACGCGTCGGTGTCGATACGTGAAATGGGCCTATTTTCACCATCCGGTTGTGCCATGCCGCCACGTCGAACGTCAGCGCGTCGGAACGCGCCTGACGCCAGGCGGCCGATCAAGCTGCCTACGCTAGTAAATGCTGACGGTAGCATCAATGTCGCGCGAATGGAAGACGATGAGGCGAGCAACAGTGGTCTTTTGGACCTTGCGCCGTCGCTTCCCAGTACGCGTATACCATCGACGCAAAGCGTACACACACCCGTCCTTGACGAGGACGCGGCGCGCATGCCGCCGCCATTGCTTGGAAAGGAGCGCGCACGAAAAGTGTCGCGGAGTGACGCGCCATGGACGACCTGCCCTACGCATGCGCCCTTACATGGTGAGCGCTCTGTCTCATCGGACGAGTCGAATGTCAGCGTCGTGGTACACGACCAAGATCCACCGAAGGTCCCCGCATCTGATCCAACGCCGACCCTCCCAATGCGCCTGCGACGGTGGATGCACGATGCCATGAAGCAGCACATGTATGGGACAGCCATCTTCTGGGGCCAGCAAGTGGTGGCGCTGGAAACGAGTGAAGCCGCCTATAATGATGCCTACTGGCTGGCGCAGGCCTACTTTCTTACGCACCAATACGAACGCGCCGAGCAGCTTCTCACGACGCCGCTCCGATGCGGTGCTGTGCCCCTTCCGTCTGATTCCCATGGCGAGACGCCCGTGGGCACGCGAGGTGATGCGCTGCACGCAGCGCTGGCCGCCACGCGTGCCTCGAGTGTTTTGCCTACACAGCTACAGGAGCGCCGGCGCCATGCTGACACATATGCTAGTGTAGCACCCACAAACGATGCTCCGAAAAGTGCCGCCCGCACACGAGTCACGTCGGCTCGCCGCAGAAAACGATCGCCGTCCCCCAGTGACCCCTTCCAAGTATCGCAAGAGGCGCCTATACCGATGGACGACGAATTTTCGCGTCTCGTGGTGCGTTCCGACGCATCTGAGCGACCTGGACCGTGTCTCGTGAATTGGAGCGCACCCTGTCGCTACCTGGCTGCACAGTGCCAGGTGCGTATGGGGCAATTTCACGAGGCGCTTGCACTGACGGGAGAAGATCATACGCGATGGACGGGTCACGCCATGTCGGCCAAGACGCCTGCGCTCGACGGTGGACTCAAGCTGGGCTCGAGTGTATGCCATTTGCGCGGTCAGATCTATTTGCGGCTTGATGAGCCAGCCAAGGCCAAAGAGGCATTTATGTTAGCGTTAGCGCTGGACGTGAAGAACTACGAGAGTTTTGTGGCGCTGGTGCATGGAAGTTTGCTGGGCGAAGAGGAGCAATGGTCGTTCGTGCAGACGCTCGAGTACGCTGCTCAGGCTGGCGCAGAAGACCATGCACAGGCAGATATGGAGTGGGTGCGCCTCATGTACACGACGCAGTTGTCGCAGCGCATGGTACCACACGCACTGCATGCTGCACACGCGCGGCAAAGTATCGTGAATGCGCACGAGGGCATGCGCTCACACCCGCCGGTGCTGTACAGCTTTGCCGAGCAGCTGTGGCAGGCGATGCGGTTCGAGGACGCATTTACGGTGACGCAGCATATCCTGTCCCTCGATGCGGGTTTTTTCCTCGCATTGCCGATTCATCTGGGTTGCATGTACTATCTGCCACGACTACGACCGTCGTTGTTCCTTCTGGCTCACAAGCTGACCGAGGCGCACCCTGATAGCTGCGAGGCATGGTACGCTGTCGGTATATGGTACGCCGCTGCGCATCGCTGGAGTGACGCGCGCCGCTACTTCAGCAAGGCGTCCTTGCTAGACCCTCGATTCGTACCATCGTGGATTGCATTTGGGCACAGTTTTGCCCTCGAAGGCGAGTCAGACCAGGCCATCACAGCATACTCCACCGCCGCGCGCAAGTTTCCGCAGGCAGGCCTCCCGCGCCTGTTTATTGGCATGGAACAGCTGGTGCAGGGCAATCGCAGTCTGGCACTGCTCTTTTTGGAAAGCGCTGCCGAGGAGCTTGCGAGCGACCCACTGTGCGCCAACGAGCGTGGCGTCGCGCTGTTCCTAAGCGGACAGGTCACGGAGGCCATGCACCTGTTTCAGCAGGCCATCCAGACTGCGTCCGAGACACAGCACCCTGCCTCAGCATGGTCAGCTGTGCACCTTAACCTCGGTATGGCGTATCGTCGCCTGCATCGCGATGACGATGCGCGCGAATGTTTCCTGCGCGTTATTGAGCTCGATGCTGCTTGCGCACCTGCCTACATCGCCCTCGGCATGTGTGCACACCGCCAAGGCGACCTAGCTGGTGCCGTCGGATGGTACCACGAAGGCCTGGGAATCGATCCGCGTGATCCTGTTGGCACTGAACTGCTGGGCATAGCTCTGGATGCACGCGCAGCGCAAGGTCTGCCCGAGGCATTGGCCCCCTCGGTGGACGAGACGAGTGTATCGATGGAGGCGTCATCAGCGGCCTAGGTATGCCGTGAGAGCCTGCATGTTTACGTCAAGCGCAGCGATACGAGGCTGCTGCCCATCCGCGGCCAAAAGGTACTGTGCAAGCTGCTGCAATCGCTCCTTTGGCAATGACGATGGGCAGGGCTCGTGCGATACGAGTGCCTCCAGCACCTGCACAACCTTTTCGAGGTAGTCGTCATCGTCACGCACATGTGTACCGGAGCACAAACTCAAGGATGTGGGCGCATCGACTTCCATGTCCTCGCTCGGCACAACCGAGTCGACAAGCGCCCCGATGATGCCGTGATCCACAAGAAGCTGGGCCACGGGCGGATACGTCGTTGCATGCTGCATCGTCGCTGGTCCCTCGTCCGCAGGGGGGTGCACACATGCGATGGGTGCCTTAGGAGCCACAGGTCCCGAAACCGGCGTGTCCAGGGCATCATTCGCCTGATGGAGTAGCTGAATCAGAAGAAATGTCACCTTGCGACGCACGGCCAAACTGTTGATCCCAAGAAGCGAACGCAGCACAGTCCAACCATGAAGCTCAGTAAACTGGTGTACAGCTGCCGGATAATGCTTTAGCATTGCACTAAGCGCATATACCGCTTTGTTGCACACGGACTCTTGAGACAAATCCTGCAATAGAGCTAGAATACATGGCAGGGCACCATGCGAAAATGCTGCAGCTTGCGCCTTGTCATTGTTCTGCACGGCCGTTCCAACGATCCACGCGGCTCCTACCTGGATCGGGGGAGTCGTATGCTCAGGATTCATCAATGCCAACACGGCCGGCCACATGCGTAAAGACTCCATGTTATTTGCATTATCAACTTGCTCAATCAGCATTTCAAAGTTATCCAAAGCGATACATCGGTCTTCCTCAGTCCTAGCGGGATTAATGGCGACGTCCAGCTCTTCCTGCATCATCTGAGCTTCGCTCTTTCCCATAATAGCATCGTACAATCCTGGGTCTGCCAGGTCAGGGCGCCGACCTGCGGCTACGTCGGCGGCGACATGCGCTACAGATGAGGTTCCATCTTCGTGAACAGGTGCATGCTCAATACCCCACTTAAGAAGTTGATCGGCCGTTCGATTCGACATGGTAAAACGGCGTGCAATCCAGGAGCTGCTCCTTTTTTCAGGGATTATGTGGAGTAGCACGATCGCCTCGACAGGGCACGAGAACGTACCACGCGCTTCGTAGGCCTTCCGAAAATGCCGCATTCACGTGACCGTTTCGGGTGGGCTAGGGTCGAGCGAGTTGGGTAAGATGGTCGACTTCGATTGCCTTTTTTCCCAGAAACAAACATGGTACGTGGTCATGCCATTTGCCGTGATCGAATGCTAACTCGTCACAGGGATCCTGCTTTTCTTCTCTCGGTGGTGGTAACGACAAGTCTCTGAACCGTACGGAGACTAGCCGTGGTAACGAATTGCAGCGCACGACCTCGTCGTACACGGGTTCCGTGGCTGATGGCATGCGCTACTCTGACAACGCTAGGCCGACTGACCGCGAGCACCTGACTGCCTCGCAGGCTTATAAGTCCAAGACGCTCGAAGAGCGCATCAAGCAGGCGGAGCGTGAAAACCGCTCGCGTATGTAGATGAGGGCTCAGCCCCATCGCTCACACATACACTCAAGACGATTCCATCGTCTTCCTTCCTTGTCTCTTTTATCCTTAGCCAGGAATCCGTGTATACTTCAGTAATTAATTGTGATTGCTGCAATTTATTCCGACTGTCTTGCGGGTTTACCGCCCGCCCAACTTTTGATGCCGTGCCGCGCGCCTTATTTTCATAGCCATGTGGTCAGCCCGTGTGCTCGATGCGTACCTCGTGCAGCACACCGAAAGAACAAGGCTAGTGCCGGTCACCGAGATTGTGCAGGCGCGATGTATGCGTCCTGCCATGGTCAGCGCTTTCATTTATTCTATTTGTCATCCATTACACGCTGATTTGTCAAGTGATCTCATTTCACGCTCAAGTCCGATTGTTCTCAATAACGCGCACAATAATGGACATGGGCCTACGTAACTAGCTCTACGATTCATACTGTGGCTTCCTTTGTCTTCCTGTTACGAGGGACGCACGACATCTCGATAGACGCAATAATACGACATTTTTATATCCTCACACGCGGACGTAGCACTATCATTGCCTCGTAAGCATTTTTTACAAGACAACGTGACTTCAAGTCCTTCTTGTGTTTCACTCATACGAGCTCTAGGCCGAATACGCCACTGCCCGAGCCAGGGGGCGTGGAAAAAGGCCCTATCTCATTTCGTTTTGTAATGATATGATGCACATCATTCACATTCAAGTTGACTACAGCCAATCATATACGCAGACTTCATTTTCACCAGATCATATCAAAGTCTTTTCGAACTCTGCTTTCTGTGGCGCACGTGGAATTTGCTCTATGTGACCTATGACCAAATGCGAGTTTCTCAATCACATTCTGTCAAGCCACTGGGGTTGGGCCACTTGCTTTTTTCTTTATCTACTCAAGTCCGCTTGTCTCGTATTTTGAGGAAAAACGTTCTTTTCGACCTGTCAACGTGCCCTAAACATAATCGACACTGTCGAGCATAGTTGTTCTCTGCAAAAGAATACAGGAGTACACTAGCTTTGTCGTTTTGGGACTCGCATGCTGTTATAATTCTGTGTTTCGACTTACACAGGCCTCTTGATTCTGGCGTGTACATTATCAAGTCAAAGTCATGGCACTATCTGGTCTTGATCATCGTGCTTTAGCCCCGAACTCATCTAATATTTCGCCCTATCCCCCCCATCATGACAAACCCACCCCTGAAAACGAGAATCTGCCGCCTCTACTGGCGACGAGTGTGTCTATCCAGCGACCGTCTCATCCCCCACCTAAACCTCTATGGCCACATCACGAGAAAAAACAACGGACCGTTGAGACTCATGCAGAGTCTGTTTCTCAGTCTCCGTCTGTATCTGCATCACGACAAACGCCGTGTGGTAACGAGGATCGCACAGACTCCTCAGTCGGCTCATGCCCTGGTCATGGGTTGTGTAATGGCATGGGCGGATCAACAGAGTGCGACGGTTGTCCTACGTACAACAATGTAAAGGCTGACCCCTCCTGGGTCCCGCCACTCGGTGCTGCACAAGCTGATGATTCAATACAGACATCGACAGCGCAGGCTCAGGCATCGGCGTCCACCTCAGTTTCTACGGCAGCGCCTTACAAAAGCTTCTCCACCAACGACAAGCAGAGCTCGATTGAGCCGCTTCGATGCACAAATTGTCAGACCACGACCACGCCATTGTGGCGTCGTGATGAAGAAGGAAATAATATTTGTAATGCTTGTGGCTTGTACTACAAGCTGCACGGCACTCATCGCCCCATTGGCATGCGAAAGACTGTGATCAAGCGCCGCAAGCGCCTTATGGGACCTTCCACGAACGGATCGAATCTGCTACAAGCTCAGCACCAAACAGCAAAGTCAGTATCGTCTATGGCCAAGGGCATGACGCGTATCAAGTCAAACGATGAAGAGACACCCATTTGTCCTGAACGTGAGCGTGAAGCTGCTCTTGTGTTGATGGAAGTCGGCTCTTCCCGCCTGCCGCAAGCTGGAAGCTCTTCACCTCATCGCGAGACGGATGAATCGGGCGAATGGTCCTACGCCTCGCAGCATGACTTTGCGCCACATGTCTCCGGTGGTCGCTTGTCTAGGGGCTTCCAGACCGTGGCATATGCCCCCCGTGTTCCCTACGGCTCTCGTTTACTAGAGCTAGAGCGATTGCGTGATGAGCTTTACATGGAGCGCAGTCACCTTGATGAACTACTCGAGCGCACCGAGCAAACACTTGTGGAGCTTCGTCATGCGCGTTATGATGTCACGAGCTACACGCCCCCTTACACAGTACCATATCTCCACTCACCACCTCTGGACGATGCACCGCGAAGGGCCCATGGACCCTTCAGTCCCGCTACCCGTGCCATGGAACATACCATAAAAGAAGTGCCTGATATGCCAGGGCCCCGTTTCACCCCGCCACCGACGTGGCGCACACGTGATCGTAAGGTGTAAACGGCGGGCCCTATGATACCCAAGGCCCCTTCATTTTTTCTACATTAGCGTTTGCATCACACCAATTCTTGTTACATTCATACATTAAAGGTCTTTCATAGAGGCATTTTATCCACACGAGTACGCAAATCGTCTAGATCTTTTTCCAAAATCGATACACTCTGTTCAATGTGGGACTGTTCTTGTCGCATGCGGGCAAAGGTCTCTCGTCCCGAAAAGGATCGCGGTGGCGACGACATGATCGGTGAAGATGTCGTCTGCTCGAGCACGCTTGCCATAGTGGGTCGACCGTACCGATACAATCCACTTAATCCGAGTGTCGATTGCATGCGGCGAGGTATATTACGTTGCTTCGATAGCGACGTGCGACGGCCAAATGCATCCTCGGACTCGTTGAGCGGACGGGGTGCGCGGCGATACTCTGATAACGTGCGATGACTGTCCATTGATGAGCGCGTCGATGGAGGTGCAGCTGCCGCACTGGCCGATACCGGTGCCGAAAGTGTCGGCAGCACGAAATTGTCTTCTTCCAAGCGCATGTACTCGGTCCGGAAATCACGCACCGAGGCACTTCCACGTAGCGTGCGAAGCGTGCGTCCACGAGGAGAAGATCCAGCAGGGGCATCACCTTGTGCGTGAGAAGCAACGGTAACAGGAACGAGTGGCATGGTGCGTGCGGCGCGGGTGGGAGTCGACGTGACCTGTGCGTCAAGAAGCAATTGTCGCGTACTTCTCTTGTGTCGAAGTTCGCCGTTACCGGAGCGATGTACGCTGTTGTTAGCATCGTTCGTGGGTCGTATATCTCTGTATGAGCTTCGCGAGCGTAGCAGGGGTGGTGAAGACGGGGGCGATGACGAGGCATTCGAGTCGGGCGATGATGAAATGTGTGCGTCTAATGCATTCGGCAATCGAGTGTGAGACGGCAACTGTGGCGATGAGGGGGGTGAGGGCGATTGTTCATCAATAGCGTATCGGAGCGGTGCGTGCCGAGACACATTTTGCTTGCGCGCACTGCGTTCGACAGCGCGCATTAGCTCGGACCACGCTTGGCGCTCAGATACACTGCGTTTCCATGTGCTGCCACCCGAATGCCGGGAGTCGGAGCCCATGGTATCATGCATGAAGTTTGCGACACCGGGAACAACTGGTGTTCGCGGTGTGCGTTGCATTCGGTTTGGCGGCGGGAAGGGGTAGGGGGAATTGGGTGCGGCGACCTCTGACGACGACGCTGTCGCGACCACCGATGGGGAGGGCCGAAATGGCGTGTGCATGTCCTGTCGTGTGATATAGGCACGCTCAAGAGCTGTCCGCTGAAGAGTAGAGAGTGGCGGCCCCTCAGGCGAAAATGTCGCAATGGCCGGTGTGACGGGCGTGCTGGATGCGACTGATGTCGTTTTGCTCAAGAATGGCGTGGATGTCGCAGGAGGTGGTGACTCGGACGTGCACCTGGGTGGTGTAGGAACGTCAAAAGCATCCGAACGTGGCACATAACTAAAGGCACAAAAATGAGTATCAATCTCAGCACAAGCTGAGGAGCTCAATGGTGACGGTGGCGGCTCACGGGGATTAGATGGCACGGGAGAAGATGCCGTTGGCGGTGTCGGCGGAGCCGGAGATATGCTGGGAGGTATATACAGATCCACGCCCCAGGACGCGTCGACCGGGTCTGTGTCGAGCGAATCAAATTCTGGAAATTGGTCCAAGGGGCCTTGGAACATGGCCGAAAAACTCGGTGGGGTATCCATCGACAGCGAATCCCATCCCACATTTCCAGACGCCACACCGATGGGACTGTGTAGCACACTGACATGCTCATTCGTATTATTCCTCAAATCTGGCACGAAGGGAGGTGGGATCTGTGTCACATTGTCCCAAGGCACGTCGTGAAACACGTGGTGCCGCTGCACATCGGAGGTGCTGTGCCGTCCCAAGCGTCGATCCTCTGGGCAAATGAGCAGGCGTATCAGAGACGCGAGTGCATCCGAGCACGGAAGATCTGTGTCTTTCATTGTAAAGTACTGCTCGTGATGAACAATCCGTTCATACACGTCGGCAGCCTGCGGAGCCCAGAACGGCAATTTTCCAAACGTCATTTCATACAATACGACGCCCAGACTCCACCAATCGACGGCCGGTCCATAGGCGCCAGGAACATGCGAATCCGGCTGAAAAGATGAGCGCGTGTGAAGGGGCGGTGATACACATTCTTGTTGAATGCGCGCCTCTTCACACTGTAATATTTCTGGTGCAATATAGTCGCACGTACCTGCGGGCCGCTGTGTATAATAGGCAAGTACGCGGCGCTCCTTCAGTTCCTGGAAGTAGGCATAGGGTGCACATGTCGCAAAATCACACAGCTTCAGCCGGCCGCTTTTATCCAACAGGAAGTTGGAGGGCTTTATATCGCGGTGCACAAAACAAAGTGAATGCAGCCAACCAAGCGCTGCTACCATGTCAACAGCATATCTCACTACCCATGACTCTTGCAGTAGTCCGCGCTCATTCTTGCCAGGGTAGCTCGTTTCAGCCTGTGATGCAGCCTGCAGTAGCGAGTCAAGGTCACCTGCTGGGAAGTATTCCATTAAGAGATGCAGCGAGCGTGGACTCTGGAAAGCAGCATGCAGCTGCGGTGTCCAGGATACCTCACCAGAATCGTACCCTTCAGCAAGAAGCTGACTTTCGTACACGGGCGAAAAGCGGTACGCCTCACGTCGGACTACACCCTTGAGCATCGACTTTAGAACGTAGAGCTTGCGGTCCATACGACAGCGAACGACCTCTACCATACCTGTTGCACCGTGCTGCAATGTACATTGGGATGAAAAGTCGTTGGGCTGTAGAGACGCACGCAGTACATCATCCAGATGGGCACGGGCTCGCTCTCGAGTACGTTCGATCGACATCATGGTCGACGTGTTCGCAGGTGACAGAGATATCGAGCGCGGAGGCGTCAGACTACTCCATAGGAGGGCTAGTGCACAGTCCACCTCATGCCCCATTTGGCTCTCCTCGCGAAGATTGTGCCGCAGCTGAGACAGCAGAACGCGTACAAAGGCTGCATGCTGTGCCGTAAATGCGGCCAACGGTGATATAGCTACTATGAGCTCTGATGAATGCAGCGCAGAATTTATTCGAGCATGACGCGCACTCCATGAATGATCCTCTTTCACTGACGACACGCCCATGCCGTCAGTGCGTACAACACACCCGTCGTTCGGGGTTCCAAGATCAACACACGTCACGTGACAAATCACACACCAAGGCCGCCACCTGAGCTGAGCAAGCGGCGCACATTTCGCTGGCCGGAGCACTATGTCGACAGGAGCGCCGCGTCGCTTAGGCGTGCGTCACCACAAGCTACGTGCTCCACGGAAGCACGGACTCAGTGTATCAGTGGAAGAGATGTGGTCGCGTCTGTCTGCTGCGATTGCCCAAATCCAGCATCATAATATATCAAAATTGAGCTATGAAGAACATTACCGTTACGCTTACAATCTGATCCTGAATCAACAGGGAGACATGCTGTACCATGGTGTCCAGCTTCAAATTCAGGAGCACCTTGTTAAACAAAGTGATACGCGACTGACTCCTGTGTTTTCCCTATTCATTGAGGAGGCACAGGCCGCGTCCCAAGCCATGTCGGGCAGTGACAAGGGGAAACTACGCGATAATACAGCACGCCTGCTTGGACTTCTTCCAGGAAATGCCGAGGCATTGTTTCCTACGGTTCCTGCAGGTGAACGATTCCTTAGCGCGGTAACAGCAATGTGGGATGACCATTGCTCATGTATGGGCAAGATTCGTGATGTGCTCAAGTACGTTGATCGTGTGTACGTCCCTAATCACCGCCGCGAGCCTATTTGGGATCTTGGACTCGATCTATTTCGCGATACGGTCGTGCGTTCCACACGTGTGCCGTGCTGTACTAATTTGTTGGTGGCCATGCTTCGTCAGGTGTATTGTGAACGCGAGGGGGCTACGGTCGAACGCCGAACCATTAAGGCTGTGTCGGATATGCTCTTGTCTTTATCACATGATGCAAAGCAGAGTGTATATACACACGACTTTGAGCCTATGTTTTTATCTACTACGTCCGAGTACTATGCCACTGAAGCCACGCGTCTACTCGAGTCTCAGCGAGCGACTTACTATTTACAATCAGCAGAGCGTCGATTTGCAGAAGAACAGGCACGGGTAGACGCATGCTTAAGCCCCAACACGCTCGCACCACTCAAGGAGATCGTCGAGCGTCGCTTGCTGACAGAGCATTTGGATGAAATCTTGGCGATGCCTGACGGAGGGTTGGTCGTGCTGCTTGATACAGATGCTCGTGCAGATATGCAGCGCATGTATCGCCTCTTTTGTCTAGTTCCAACAGGTCTAGATGCCCTCAACAAGGTGCTACGTGCATACGTTACGGATCGCGGAAAGATCATCAATGAGACCACGCTGTGTGAGTCTAAAAGCACACAAATGCCCAGCGCAGAGATGGCTATGTCGTGGGTCAATCAGGTCCTCGATACTAAGAGTCGACTTGACGGGGTTCTTGCCACGAGTTTCCAAGGCGACAAGAGCTGTGAGGCTGCTATCAATGAAGCGATGGATACATTTATTAACCTGAATACGCGTGCTCCTGAATTTATATCATTGTATATTGATGAGCATCTTCGCAAAGGCACGCGCTTTGCTGATGATACCACGGCGCTAGAGCCGGTGCTTAACAAAACTATCACGATATTCCGTTACGTGCACGAGAAGGATGTCTTTGAGCGTTACTACAAGATGCACCTGACGCGGCGTCTCTTGCACAATAGGAGCGCGTCGGACGATGCCGAACGCAGTATGATTGCCAAGCTAAAGGTCGAATGCGGCCATGGTTATGTCCAGAAGCTGCAGGGCATGCTTAATGATATGAAGCTCAGCGAGGAAGTGCTTCGCGTCTTTCACCATACCCTCGAACGCGAACGCACTTCGTTGCCCCTACAACTGAACGTGAATGTGCTTACTGCGACGTACTGGCCGATCACTTCGCCTAAAGAACCCTGCATCTTTCCACCTGCGCTTACCGAAGCATGCAACACTTTTGAAAAATTTTATGACACACGCCATCGCGGTCGTGTGCTGACGTGGCAGCCGTCGCTTGGTACCGCTGATGTGCGCGTCCAATTCAAGTCACGCACACATGAACTCGTTGTATCTACATATGCTCTCATGGTTTTACTCCTCTTCGAGCAGGCGGATGTCCTCACCTACTGCCACATTCGTGATGCGACTCGCATGCCCGATGCAGATTTGCAACGCACACTGCAGAGTCTGGCATGTGCCAAATACAAGATCTTGCGAAAAGAACCCAAGGGCCGAGATGTCTCCGAAACGGACTCGTTTGTGTTTAACGCCGACTTCACTTGTCCTCTTGCGCGCGTGAAAATTGCTCAAGTGGCAGCGAAAATCGAGACGCCACAGGAGCGCCAAGAAACCAATGTCAAGATTGAAGAGGAACGTAAAAACCAGGTCGAGGCATGCATCGTGCGGATCATGAAGAGCCGGAAAACCCTCGCTCACAACGAGCTCGTCAACGAGGTAGTACAGCAGCTTATGCAACGGTTTCAACCCTCACCAGCCCTGATCAAGAAGCGCATCGAATCTCTCCTGGATCGAGGTACGTCGCGTCATTTTACTAATGTTCTACAGAATATCTTGAGGTATGCTCTTTCCTACGGTACTAACGTTGGCAGCGAACCGGCACACGACATGTATATCAGTATGTAGCCTAGAAAGCTTTTCCATTTGGAGCAAGGAGCTAAAGATTCGGCGCCAATCCCAGCGTGCATAGCGTTGGTACGTGCGTTGCGTGTGTCCCGTGCATTGATTGTGCTGTATCAATTTCAAAAAATGCCTGCTGTGCATAAAGAATGTTATGCGGCTCAATTCTTGTTTTCACGTGACTGAACGCGTCTGTTTCCAACACACTTGACCAATCCGCGCGTGAATGAGGGTGTGCATGTACGCGACGCGCCCAAGTGGAGTCGTTCCATTTTGTGTGGCACGAGTCCGTGGCGGCTGGCTGCCTAGACTTGGGCAGATCGACCGACCAAGACGCAAGCGAGCTAAGGAGAAACGTACATCCGTCGTTGACGTGCTTGCCTCGTTCAACACTCCCTCACCGCTGCGTTGGTTTTGGATTGTGTCGCGTAGCCCTTCTAATCTGGCTCCTTGCGATGACGGTCGCTCGCGACCTACTCCAACACGAGCATGATCAATCACCACTAACACGCACGGACATTCACATGTCTCCTGGTGCGAATGAGCATTTTGGGAGCCGGACTAAAGAGGCATCTACATCCAACGGGTCTCGTACACACCCCGGCACCACCGCGTCCACTGACAATGCAGACGAGTTCCTCGCGCGCGCTCAAGCTCTAGGCCTACGCCTTAGCCGTACAGACTACGAACGTACGCGTGCAGGCGTCGCGGCCTTCCTCAAGGCAGAGCGTTTACCACCTGCTTCGCCATGTGCGTCATCGGCAGAAACGTCCGCTAAGCGAAACGTATCAAACGCTGATGTTGAACATCACCGAGATGTCACGCCTCAACTTTCTCGATGGCTTCGAACGACGAGTGGCCAGTTGAGTTTCTTTACTGCGGTCGTACGTCCCATGCACACACAGCCGACAGATGAGCACCGCGCACGTGTGACCCTGGACGAGGTGGGCAGCGCCGAAGAGAAACGGCGTCGCCGCATTCGACGACGACGTATGCTTGAGAAGCAAATGCTGCTCGAAAGTGGCCATGAAGCTCAAAGTAGGGCTACATCGCCGCCCCTCTCTGCAGCTGAGCCAAGTTCACCAATACGTCTCTCTCGCGCTAACTCTGTTGTGGCCGAAAGTCATGGCCTAGAATCTCCTCTCTCTATTTCGACCACCTATGCTCCGACTCATGATGAGCCCTCGCAGCTTGGCTCACCCCCCACAAGCCCAGATATTAAAATGCTGAATCGTATGGCACGTGTAGATCCAGCTGGTAAGTTGTGGCTCGCACCTTCCTCGTCTATTCAAGACGACGTTCACGGACTATCGAGCGAGAACTCCTTTACGCCAGGGTTAGATGAACAAATTCCCGTGATGGACGATGGAGACAATGCCTCATCAAACCCATTAAACGAATGGGGCCCGCGTCCTTTCACGCGCGCATCTTCCGGCGCAACAGATCAACTTAATGCATGCATGAAAAGCATGAGCCTTCTGGATCGCATAATGATGAGCAAAACAAGTCCGCGTCGAATGCGGCGCGAAGCCAAGGCACGGGAACGCTCACGAACTGAGGAAGGAGATGTAGCAGATTCTTCAACCGTCTCGCTTGTACCCTCTCAGGATAATGGCGTGCCTGACACAAGCATGTCGAGCTGGGCTGACATATCGTCCGATTACACCACTGATCCAGAGAAGCTCTCTGTTTTGGGATCTGGTGTATCCTCAACACCCGAAACGAAGACGACGCAAACAATCACACAATCATTGTCCTCGACACCAGCCCCTGCACATCGGCGTTCTCACAGCCGCCACACTAGTCTTTCGTCGCTTCGTCGCGTGCACGCTGTGTCAACGCCGCTCCAGGAACATCAGCGCCCAAGTGACGATATTTTGCCCGACATTCTGCCTTTTACGACTTTGACGCCCACTTCTCGTTTTGATCCAAGCACACAAATTACCCCAATGCGATACTCACCCAGCATGGGTATGGATTATTCATATTCTCGTTCGACGTTCGCATTTTCCCCAAATCTCATCACACCTTGGACGCATCAAGGTCGCTTGATGTCCAATGCAGGACTTTCAAATGTGCCCAGCTCGCCCTTTGTGGCTGGTGAATGGGGATCGGGTCATCATTTGGCGTCATCGACAGCGACCATCCGTGGTGGTGTGAGCAATTTTGCTTTTTCATCAACGCCGCTTTCACATCTGCCCCCCAATGACCCAGACCTCAGTGCGCCGTTCATTTCGTCGCCATCGCGCCTACAATGTATTGAGTCATTCCCAGGGCGCTCACCTCAGGGTCGAGATACGGACATGTCGCCCACGAAGCGCCCACTTCTGACAAGTCCCTTGGCCAATAAGAGCCAACCAAAACCTACGTCATATTCTACTATGGATCGACCAAGCCCGGTATCAACGTTAATGCCTGCCACCGCGCCTAGCTTTTCGCCGGTCTGGAGGCAAATGTCATCTCTCGAGTCGCGAACACCACAACGTCGAACGGATACTATAAGTCCTGCGGATATTTTTGGTGTTTCGGCTACCCAGGCTCAGTTATCAGCATCTACTTCTGGCGTTTCACCGCACGCAGACTCTACTGGCTTGCCCGACGCCGTACCGCCTGTGTTGTCGTTCGACACTCCAGTACCGGCACCTCGGCAACTCATGGACTCTCCAAAAAGCAGTGATGATGATTCAGAACACCGGAGTGCACCATCTGCTACACTGAGTATTACGAATAATTCTTCACCCGAGTCGCGTTCATGGCAACAACACTCGTCACGATCCCGCTCTTCGAGACGAAAGAATGGCGTATCTCGCAATCCTTCTACCGCTTCGACAAAGACACCGACATACGATGATGATGTATTTGCTCAAGAATCGGTTTCGATGCCACTTATCAAGCCAGCATTCAAGGATGTGTGTAATGAAATGATGGCTTCATCTGATTCTGATCAGACAGAGTGGGATCAACCTGATGGAAGTCGTATCGTCAAGTTGGTGTCAGAGGAGCTTCAGGCAGCATTGAATTCCGGCACATTGGACCACGAACCCCAACCAAGGTACTTCCGCCTGCCTCCCGGACATGGATCCAGTAAGACTAAGCCTTCATCCGTGTCCTATGCTGGACTTATTGGTCAGGCCATACTGGCGTCATCGGATGGACGGCTTAGTTTGGCGGAAATTTACTCGTGGATCAGCTCTGTGTACCCATACTATGAGCGTGGCGACCGTGGCTGGCAGAACAGTATCCGTCACAACCTGAGTCTCAACAAGAGTTTTGTTAAATTGGAACGCGAGTCGTCTATTCCGGGCAAAGGCGGGTGGTGGGCCATTCAGCCAGGTCACGAATCGCGCTTCCAAAACGGCCTCTACCTTCCCAATGGCGGTCGAATAGATGCTTCAATTTCGCGTCCAATACGTTCTGCTTCCGTTGCGCCTTCGAATCCATTTTCTGATGATCGTGCAAGGAGGAAGCGGACGCCGCTGACGCCTAGTCATACAAACACAGCCTCTCACCGGAATTCTGATACCAAGGATACGATGCATCCTTCTTCGGCCAAGAGAACCAAAACGTTACGTCCAATAAAGTTTATGCAGGTGGACCCTTCACCGCTTGTACAGCCGCCCACTTCAGACGGAATCAGCAGTCCGTCCATTCTCGCGAGTCCATCTCATGACAGCAAAACCGACATGGACAGCTTTGATACGTCGACATCTCGTTCAGTGCTGGCCACACCCGGCAATGGCACGAATGCAGCACAAATCTCAACCATGCCGAATGCATATCGCATGAGCCCATCTATGCAAGTACGAGACTCGCCTTCATCTGCGCGCGCTTTACTTGAAGGGTCCAATGCGCCATCTAATGACTTGTATCCGCGTGCATATCCCCATATGGCTGAATATGGCACGGGGGGTATGATGTATCTGAACCGTGAAATACCTTATCATGACTATGGCGTACAAATGACGTCGTCACCTCACAAGCATATCGCCATGCATTCTTCAATGATGCCTCAGACATCGCCTCAAGTTGCTTGCATTCCTGTGCCTAACATGCCCATGCCATTTTCACACTTACAAGCACATGTACCACTTGTGCCTGCAGAATATACGCGCTTCACAACTGAGCAGAATGCCTCCGTGTCGTGGGCAGATCCCATGCGCATCAGTGGCTACAAGCAAGATGCTCCTTGGTAAGTCGTCCTCATCCATACTTAGTAATCTAATAATTTCTGTAAAGCCAAGGCAGTAGTTAAAACTTGTGGTCTGTGCGTCACAGAACTGGCCCGATGTTCCGAGATCCTCTCTTCCGTCCCAAGTAGGTTTAGGTTTTTAACCACGAACACAATGAGTCAAGCTGCCCAGTTCGGAGCCCAGCACATCACTCGCGGCATCGGCCGCATGTCACAGCATGTATTCACTGAGGCTCGTGGTACATATCTCTTCACAGACCAGGGCAAACGTCTTTTGGACATGACTTCGTACGTATTCCATTTTAGCTCACCACGATAGTGGCATTGGCGTTGTGAATTTGGGCCATTGCCACCCAGCCGTGACGCATGCTGCTCAAGAACAGTGTGCTAAAGTCACACATGCTCAAGTAAATCTGGGCTACAGTTCTGCGCAGATTGATCTCTTAAAAGCGCTCCTTCCGATTATGCCGCAACCGTCGCTCGATTCCTTCTTTTTGTGGAACTCGGGCTCGGAGGCTGTAGAGGCAGCTGTGAAAGTTGCACGGGCATACAAAAAGCGTCAGAACATCATCGTTGCGAAGGGCTCATACCATGGTCGCACGAATGCCACGGCTGCCATGACTCGCAGTAAAATGTCGTACAGTGAAGGCGTGGGTCCGTATATGCCCGGCATTTTTACAATGGAATTCCCGTACTATTCGCAACTGTTCAAGCCTGTTCAGACATCTACAGATGAACTTGTTGATTTTTCTCTGAAGCGTCTTGAACTCCTTTTTAAGCAAGAAACATCGCCCCTCGATACAGCTGCTATTATTCTGGAGACTGTGCTGGGCGAAGGCGGATATGTTCCTGCTCCTACAGCATTCTTGGAAGGTATTCGTGCCATTTGTGACAAGCATGGCATCCTTCTTATCGTGGACGAGATCCAGGCAGGTTTTGGCCGCACAGGTAAAATGTTTGCTATTGAGCACTCTGGTGTACGTCCAGACCTTATGACATTCGCGAAGGGCTTTGCCAATGGCTACCCTATTAGCTGTCTGGTCGGTAATAAAGGGGTCATGGATATCATGTCGCCGGGCACACTCGGTGGCACATACGCTGGCAATGCAGTAGCTTGTGCTGCCGCACGGGCCACTATTGAAACATTTCAGAATGAACGAATTCTTGAGAATGTGGCGGAGAGGAGCAAGCAGCTTTTTAGTGGCCTTGAAGCCATTCGCCAAACGTCCTTTGGCAAGGTGATTGAGGACATCCGCGGCATGGGTCTCATGGTGGGTGTGCAATTTGCGTCGCGTCCAGGTGAACCGATTGCCCAAAGACTATCCAAGGCTTGTTTAGAGCGCGACATGCTTATCATGAGTACAAGTTCATTTGACGTCATCCGCTGGATCCCGCCGCTTACTGTTTCGGAACAGGAGCTTTCTGATGCCCTCGACATCTTTAGCGATGCACTGGAGGAAGTCATGTCTAAATAGGTTATAAACCAATGCGTGTTGTATTAACGTCTAGATCGCCCGCATGTCATCATCTTTAGCGTATCCTATGTAGTCCATATCAGGCATCTCGATACGCCAGCACGCTGCGTAACGTATCGTCAAGGTCATTTTCCAACTCAGAGATCTGCTTCATGAGTGGCATAAAGTGTTCGCGCACTTTTTCCATGGATGTGCTGGGTGCTGATTCCAAGGATGGCCAAGGCAGCGCAAACAAACCATTCCACTTAGTCCATATCTTCTCGGATGGCGTTTCTTCTAAAAGCTTGGCCATGATCAGCGAAGTGCGATGCAAGCCATTATGAGACGACACGTCTGAATCCAGAGTATGTCTTTCTGTCGCGAGCGTCTTTTCGAGGACCAAAGCATCGACGATGCCGTACAACGCATGGAAATTGTACTTTTCACGACCTTGTCGATCAGTGCCTGTAGCGACTGTCGAGTCAGACAAGACACGATCACCGACGCGACGCGGCATATGAGCCATACCACGAGGTTCAGGCGTCATGTCATTAGCAGATACACTTCGAATTGACGACGTACGATGTAATGAAGAATTAGGTGGCGGTATATTAAGAGGACTCATCTTGATAGGCGACGTCAATGCTCGCTTTGATGGATCAAGTGCTGGATCGAGAGCAAGGCGGCTCAGCATGGTATCAACCTCGTTTTGCACAGACGAGGACGGCAGGGGCGCGAATTGTTCTGGTGCACTACTGTACAACCCACCATCTTGACTTACTTCGCGATCTTTCTGGACCCAAGAATCATCAGCTAAGGATGGCGGTGGCTTAGGCAATTCCTGTATTTCACGCATGGAGCCCGCCGGGGAGAGTAAAGGATTTGCGAGTCGAGTTGAATGTTGAACCATTGATCTGCTTGACCAAGTCATATCCTTAGTAAGGGCTTCATAATTGTCCCGCTCCCGACTCGACGACACAGCTACCGACCAGGACGGAGAAGGCGGTGACCTATTAAGTACACTTGGCTGCCAACCACGCGGTGTCTCTGAAGGTACAACACCCTCTTGTTTGTACTTGTCTCGAGCAATGCGCAACACAAACAGGGGATCTGTGCTCAAAATGTCGTCCATAACTCCTGGAGCAACAGTGAAGTCCAAACTCTTACGCTTTACATCAGTGTCGACAAATTGAAGCAGAGGAAGCGTATCATAGGCAGCAAGTACCTTAGATGCCGGATGCAGCGGTTGCTCGTTATGGGATGCCGATTGGATGTGAAGCACGTACTTGCATCGTGGTCGACTGAATCGTGTGCGATCTTCGACGTCATCGCCGCCATCCACAACTGCGTCAGGCAGTTGGAATGCTTCAATGCCCGCCTCGATGACTTCTGCAACAGTGGCATTCTTGGCTAAGCGCATAAAGCGCCTCTGCTCGCTCGGAAGGTCCTGGATCAAGGGCTTTGTTCCGCGTGTGGGGTTTCCAGTAGTCGGATGGAAAAACATATTATCAGGTAAATCAGTATCGTACAAAACAAGCTGAATCGTAAAACGGAGCTGTTTATCTTGAGATGATGTATTTGATGGCATAGTCAGTGCACTTACAGGTTTGTGCAGCGGAATACGCCGCACAAGATACAATTTACCGAATCGATCATCGCTGTAATCATACATGCATCGACTTGACGATGTATCTAGAAGGGAGGCCAGTGATCCTGCACTGTCATGCCTTGATGGCACATCTAGTGGCTCCATTGATGATATATTCGACAACATTTGCATCATTTGAAGCGGATGCTCATAGGGTGGAAGAATCTGTTCTTCTCCATCCAAATGATGCAGTACAATTGCGTAATCCTGAACATTATCATGAAGTTGAAAACGCTGTAATGCTTGATGGACTAATTCTGTTGATGTTGTGAGCTCATTCAGAAGCACTGTCTTGAACGTGCACTCTGACTCAATATTCTCGCCAGCAAATACACGCGTCACATTGTAAGCCATCTCTGTACCTGGGAATCCAAGGAGACTGTTAGGTCGCTTTGACCTCGATTCTCCGTGCGTGTTAGATTCTTCAGACATAAGCGATGTCTTTTCTTCTGTAGGTTGACGCTCACTGAGCAATTCTGGTGAATTTTGCAAATGCTCTTGTTGATGGGGCTCTGATAGCTGTTGTTCCAGTTTATCGGCGTGTTTGTCTTCCTCTGGTTCAGGTTCATCATCATACACGTAGTCGTCCTCGCCTTCGCCCATATACTCCTCATCATAGTGATCTAGGTCGCTGTGTTCGAGATATTCGGTCTCACCAAACAAAACACCCATCTTCTTGGCGGGTGCTTTGTCTACTTGTTCCGCCGTTGCGTCTCGCAAGCCACGACGTGAAAGAGCAGATACTTTCCCTGAGTGCTTATTTATGTCGCCGAAAGTACGAGACTTGATAAGTTCTCCGGATGCAACATGGTTGGGCGGGAGCTCGTTATCTTGACCCCTGGCCGTAGCGATTTCCACATTACGATGTTTGTTGAGACGGGCCAAACGCTCATATGGTGTTTCGATGTTTTCCGCGGGGATGTATCCAACTTCCTGCGATACGAGAACGCGAACCAACCACCAGTAACTGTTACTGTCGTCTAAAAGCACAAGGTGATCACCTTTCTGTACTGTCGCTTGTCCTTCCACTGTAGCAATGAAAGTATGCAAGGTGTAAACTAGGTCGAAGTTGATATCATCATCAGGAATAGACGGACTAGATGAGAGTTCTTCTTCGTACTCGTCGTCATACTCATCTTCATCGTACATGGCATCGTCCGGCATGTCTCCGTCATTCACGCCATAATCAAAAGACTCTTCGCCATGGTACGTGATGAACTCTGGGTCAATCATATCATCCTCGTATATCTCCCCATCAAGCGGCAAACTAGCTTCAGATGAAGGCGCCGGATCCGATGCAGGGCGCATCGTTGTCCTGCGAGGTACGCTCGTTGCGAACGTTATTTCGAGAAAACAGGCATCCAAACAACCCAGCGCCCACCAAGACCCCCTACCAAGGCTGACGCGCATGCGACAGCCACGTGCTCGGTGCATAATGTGGAATTTCAATGCTACATGAGATGGAGGGGCAGCATCTGTGGTTCCCCCCCATGGTGCGAGGAAAGTCTAGGGCGATTATGTACAAGCACCATTCCAGCAAGCCATTTATCATTCACGACATCATTTGGGACGCTGGAAGGGATTGCTTGCGTTGAAAGAAGGGGAAGCGGGGGAGGCCGCTCCACCGCTGTTCACTGAGGTTTGGCGGCGGGCTCCACGGACAACTTGACGCATGCCACCATCGGCCTGCGCCACAGGACCATCATCCACAAGACTCACACGACGCACATCTTTCGGTGCCTGAGCTAGTGTAGATGGAGCGCGTACAGCTGGTGTTTGCGGCGACGGCATGGCCGACGAGCCGTGGGGTCCTGGCAAGGGCTGTCTGGACCCTCCTGCTGTCGACGCCACCGATGCCCATGGATTCGGACCGCTTGGTAATGGCCGAACAGGCGGGGATCCAGGGCCAGCACCCGTGTACATAGGCGGTGGAGAAGACACCTTGCCACGGAAGGAAGGTGGCGATACTGGCCCAGGCGGCGCCATAGCCATTGGACGCGGTGGTGACATGGTGCCTGGCGGTCGCACTAACGTGGGGGGGCGGGGTGCGCCAGCTGTCATTGATCCAAACAAATGCTGGCGCGCCATGGCAGATGCGCCTGAGTTGGATGATTGCGCGCCAAGGGGAGGAGGCGAGGATGGGACCACGGCACCCGCTCCACTAGCAGAGGCCCAAGGGTTTGTCTGTCCTGAAGGCGATAGCGGTGGTGACCGTGACCCACTGGCAGCGCCCATCGCGCCTGGAGGCGAAGATGGACCAGGACGCTGACGAGAATCCGTGCCTAATGGCGCTGGAAGCTCCAAGAGCGGCACCGAATCAAGGCGGCCACGAGCACCACGATCATCGGGCAGAGTGGGCTGCGGCTTTTCGTCCGTATACGATCCCATCGTGCTCATGCCACCAGCATCGCTTGGGGCGTCACGCGACTCCATACCAGCGCGCCAGCGACGCTCACGCTCAAACTCAACGTAACGTTTCATCACAATATCGGATGAGTCAAACTCGCCTTCAGCCGAGCCATGCGATTCGCCCTTCTTTTCACCTTGAACGACACGAGTGGCACCCCATGAGAAATCGTCCATGTGCCAGTAAGCGTACGAAGGCAAGACCAGATTCCAAATAGGCAGCGAAATAAGATAGATAAGCATCCAAATCACATACATAAACCTTCGACTCGTTACGACGATGAGAACACCCGGCAGACCCAAAATCAGAGCAAGTAGAACCAGAGGAAGCGTGGGGAACTCCTTCTTTTGACCAGAGTCCTTACCCTGGTTTTGAATCGGCGTGAGAATAGCAGTAATGACGACGTAAACAGTGAAGGCAATGGCAGCAGGCAAGACAAGGGTACCTACAGTGTCCATGAATACAACAAATCTCATCGAGAAACAGAATGTACCACACAGACCATTCACTTGAATCAGTTCAAATAAGTTGTGGATCGTCGAGTTGATCCAGCGACGACGCTGTGAGCGCAGCACACGGAATGCATCCGGCACGACCGTCTTGCATACAGCGGACGGGACAAACATCAGCTTACGCTTCGGGAACGTCTTCAACATGAGTGTCGTGAGGTATCGGTCCTCACCAAGCAAAAGCAGGTTCTTCTTATGGAGAGTATCCACCACATTTTCTGAATAGTGCTCCACGATATCTGGGTTGGCCAGAATCGGTACGTAGAATCCCTTGGGACCCTTGGGCGCTTTGATACGGTACGCACTGAAGCAACCTGGCAAACACGTCACGACACCGAAACAAGACTCGAAACCCTTGGTTTGGTGATGCGAAATGTAGTACTCAAATACCTGAATCATTGTTACCCAAGTTTGCGCCTTGTTTGCAATCTTGGTCTCGCCACACAATCCCATAATTTCCGGGTCTTGAACCATGGACGCTACCATGCGCGTCAGCGAGTCAGGGAACACCTTGGTGTCTGCATCCACCATGAGAACAATTTCATAGTTTTCTGGCGTTATACCCGTTACTCGCCAAATTGCGTTGAAGAACTCGTACTCGAACTGCGTCATGCGCTCGTCGAAAAGTACTTTTTGCATGAATGCCATCAAAACCACCTGTGAGTCACGCTTACCACGATTCCCGGGTTTTGCGCTGTCAAGTTCAAGCATACTGCCACACTTGGCGATCAAGATCATTGGTACACGCTGTTGTTTCGAGCGTTCCACCGTCTGATCGTCATAGTCGTAGAAACCGGCATATACCTTGGCCATATTGTGTCGCTTGGAGCCATCGGCGATGGCCACATATGAATAACCTTCCACTTCTTCCGGTGGCACCACCAAGTCTTTCATCATCGACAAACAAATATCTGGTGTAGAGACATCCGAGTCTGCACCCTTGACAATACCGTCAGCAATGACAAGCAGTAACTTGTGACTGTTCGGGTAGTTCGTCGTAGACAGACTGTCCAGCGTAGTACGGAGACCCTCAATCGATTCCGAATAAGCAGTGACAAGACAAATCGTGTGCACGAGTGGGAAGTTAAAAGGCTGGTAAGATGCAGGTGGTTGCGGCACAACATTCCACAGAGGAAATGGGCATGGACCCCAAGGCGAATCTGAGCCTGAATTCGATGAGTGGATCGACTGCGAAGAAGGCAACATGGGTTGCGTGATAGATGTCGAACTACGCGCGGTCGCCAGCATGGGCGAATGAGGAGGTGAACCGACCACAGAATTGGCGCCCATGCGTGCAGCGGCGATCTTTCGCTCCATAGTAGTCGGCTTCGCTTGCGGCTTTTGGTACGTTTGGTTAAAACGACTCGTTGTCGGAAGAAAAGGCTTCTTCACATTCGGTCGATAGCCTGCAGGCGCTGGCCGGTAGATATCTTCTGACCAATCCTCCATGTCATTCATACGCTTCATGCGTTGAGCATAGGACTCTTTGTCATAATTGCCAATACGCCATGACAGACACCAAGCAAAGAACAGAGCGAACAAGAATTTGATACCGACAACACCCACAATGACAATCATGGACACGACCAATTCGACTTTAGAGGCAATACAACCGTAAGAATCCACGTCTAAACTGGCAATACTACCAAGCTGCTTCAAGCAGTCCAGTTCCTTGGTAAGACCAAGTCGCATAGCTTTAGCAGTCACATCCATCTTTGTCCACTCTTTCTTCGTGTCGTTGTTCTTTAGCTCTTGCATAAACAGAGTCAAATTTGTATCCGAATATTCCAAAATATTCAAATCGATGACGGCGCTGCGGTAGAAAAGATAATTGTCATAATCCTTTAACTGATCCCAGCTCACAAAGGCGGTTCCATGGACAGGTATATCGGTACTGTTGCTCAATATTTTGGATCGCGTTTCAACCGTATGACATGCACCCGGATCTTCGAAAATGCGTGAACCAGACGGAAATCGTCGACGAAGAATAGCGCATTTGAAATAGCGCGGAGGGTTTTGGTTGGGTACAGGTTCCAAGATACCTTCGCAAGCATCACCGGTCTTTTGAAAAAGCAAATTGAGATTTGCGCCATGATCAGCACCATATAGATATGTATAGGCAATAGGATTTGTGGTTAGATTGATATACTTTGGATTGTCGTCACCAGGAAAAGGCTTGTGCGTCCAGTCGTCCAAACTCAAGGTCTTGCCACCAACCAGAGCAGAGGATGAATGCGTCTTGTTCTTGAACACTTCATCTAGCAGGTAACGGTTCTGGATGCCACACACTGTCTGAGTAAAACCGAAAGTAATATAACCGACAAGAGCCATGAGACACAAGATAATTACCATAAGACCCATTTTTTCTCGCCATGCTCGCTGCTGCTCAGGCGTTTTTATTCCTACCATGGACAAGCAGGGGCTTGTGATACAGCATGTAATAAACCAACAGTATATCATCCATGGGCCGACAGGACCTGGAGCAATCCAGTCAAATGAGCCTGCCTTGGTTTCGGCTTGCTTGTCATTATTGTCATTAGCCAAGTCTGGGTTGCCAGGCGGAACGCGACGCATACTCACGCCACGACGAAGGAAGTGGATACCACTTTCAACCTTGTCATCATTCTGTCCAAGAATAGACTTGCCGCGACGAAGTGAAGTACCGCGATGGAAGTTCATTGGCGGTGGAGCCTTGGAACCTGTCACACCGTATCCACTCACACCACCACCAGGTCCCATGAAGCCTGCCATTCCTGATCCGGAGGGCAGAGCTCCATGCTGGGGCAAGAAACCAGTCGAAGAGGGCATATACACAACATTAGAGTTTCGATTCTGGTCCATTTGTGCAGCATGATTACGATAGTACCATTGGCGGTGATTGGGGTCGATGCGCTCACGCTCCGGTCGAACGAGAGACTTCTTGCGAGCCATGCCACTTCTTCCTGACTCAACATCTTGGGATAAGTTATCAGAGCTGTGATGCCGCGAAAAGCCAAAATGCTGTCCCTTATTTTCACGAAGGTCTTCATTGGAGGTAGGACGAGAAGGGCGATTTTGTTCTTGGAATGTGACGGATGGTTTCCGGTCTACGTTGCCCGTAGGTTGCAGAGAGTCGTTAGGGAATGACATGAATTAAGAAAGAGTATGTAGATGCACAAAAAAAGGTGCGGAAATGCGCGACTCACTGGCCAGCGCCCACTTTCGCCAGATGGTAGGAGACACCGACAAAAGGTTGAGAGTTTTCGTGTGTGAAACTTCAAACGTGAACCTTGGATCTAGTTCCACGCGAAGATTCTCTTACACGATGCTGTCCCTCGAACCGATGAATCCCAAATAAGGTTAAGCCGTGAGAGGTAACAAAGACGTCAAGGCGGACCTAAGCTTGTATGAAACAGATTGAGACTCAAACTGGTGGAAAAGCCTAGTAGGCCTTGACAAGATCATGACGTAAGACGCGCGACTGGGCTTGTCGGACTTTTCCTCGAACTCAAATCTTGTTGGCTGTAATTCTACCTCGGGACTCGTGCACAAGTTCCAAAGCATTTCTGTGAGAAATGAAGCGTCATCACGAGTCGAACTGTCCACGTGAAATTGTCTGCATAAGTGCGTCGTCGTCTAGCATCGGTACGGAGCATGTCGCTGCCAGAGGGTCGGCATAATCGTATCTTGTTTGTGAAAAACTTGAACTACAATATACATGGCGGGGATTTGTATGAGTTATTTGGTCGTTATGGCGCGATTCGTCAGATTCGTCTAGGCACGTCGCAGCAGACGCGCGGTACAGCTTTCGTTGTGTTTGAAGAGGCCAACGACGCGAAAAATGCCATTGTCAACTTGAATGGTTTCCATCTTATGGAACGTTATATTGTTGTGTTGTATCATGTACCATCGCGCTTATCTGGCAAGGGATCTATTGACCAACGCGAAGAGGAGCTGGCGAAAACTAAGCAACAGTTTGGCATCCATGACGAATCATGACGACCTGTATTGTATATCTATGACCATACTAGCGAAGCGCTTGCGTGTGGTACGGTATAGGCCTGTGCGCATTGCGAAGCGTGGCGTCCGAACCAACCCATCTCACTGGCGGAGAAGAAAATGCCTGGGAGAGACATGACTCCGTTTAAGGCGCCTTGTTGTGGCGCCAGATCCTTGAGCGCGCTCGACATCTCGGCACCTGATGCCATGGTGTATCGTACAAGAGCAGGTGCCGGTGGGTCTTTGTGTTGTCCATGCTCACCCGAGCGGTACAACTGTGCAAACATGTTGGAACAAATCTGGGTGTCCGTATCGATACTTATGGTTCCTCGCATGGGATGTCCAGACTGAATACGGGCCATTGTTATGGGCATGGCGTCTTCTTGGCAAGCGAAAATGCCTAGGAAAAGCTCGTCGTCCTTTCGGACCTGGCTTGACATGCTGCGCACATGCTGCGGATCCTGGATAGGCGCGCCTTGGGCCGTTCTCCTGCTCGTGAGCAGCCAAATCATTTGTTGAGCAGCATTGTGGTGATCCAGCGAAGAAATGATGTTTCCACGCGCACCGGTAATGGCGAGGCGCGGCCCGACAGGCACGAGCCCGCTATATGTCCGCTCAAGTGAAGCTGGTGCACGTATGGCGAGGCCTACAGCGCCTTTTTCATAGATACCCCGTGAATGTGCGGGTGTTTGGAAAAACAATGTGTGTTCGCGCCCGGTGACAAATGGGGTGAAGGCAGCGACGCTCCCCAGCACATGCGCCTGGGAGAAGTGGAAGTCGAGACCCTCCATCAAACCTTGAGCGTAGGCGTCGCTGAATAGGAACAAGGCGCGTACATCGCGCGCAGGCAGTGCTTCGAGTTCCACAGGCACTTGATGTTCGACATTTTCACGGCCCCATAGTGGCGCCCAATGTCCAGTAGAATCAAGGTGCTCGGTGCGTTTGTGTGGATTGCTACGCCATATTTCTTTCTGTTCCGGCCACCGACCGACGGCGATGCGAGGTGCGCCAGGTATGTTGGATCGGAAAGGCGTGGCCAGTGACTTTGGAATGGATGCGAGAGACACGTTATATGGTGCACCAGGGACGCGATCAAGCGATCCAGTTAAGGCTCCCACATGCTGAGGAGCCTCTGTAAGACATGCCACAAGCTCTTGCAAGACGTCGCGGGGTATGTCCTTGCTGATGCTAAACACTAGGGTATCTGATGCGGATCGAGCACGAAGCGTAGAACGTACAGCTGGAACGAGTGCTGCCGCGTTTTGTGCTATGTGTGTTACGACCTGCTCGCGTTGCTGAGCAGCCACCGAGCTAAGGCACCGACGCCCCTGTGTCACAAGCCAATGCCGCATGCACGTCTGGAAGAATGCGAGCCGCAGGGACCAAGGTGGTGTTGATGACAAATCACGCCGCCATCGGCCGATGGCGGCGTGAGAACAATCACCTACTACAGCCGCTGCCAGCCAACGAGTGTGGGTGAGCGAGAAGGATTTTTCCCTCGACCCGGCACGCGTGTGACAGTCGGTGTCGCTGGTGCCGTCGCCAATTCACGGCGTGCGTCAGATCATGGTCGACCCCAGTGATGATAACATGATGCCTGTAAGCGACGGTCTGGTGTTAAGGGGCTTGCCCTCCGAGCTTCGCTTTGTGGACGTATACGACAATCAGCATGCGTCGCTACGATGCGTCACGCTCACGAATGTGTGTGAAGATGATGTGCACATTTATATGCCCAACTCGGTGCAAGGCATACGGTGGATGCAGTTGCGCTCGTCGGCTGGCCCGCTTCATGTAACGTGGCCGCCGTCTCTCGCCACCAACTCTGTGGCGTGGGCCCGCGAAGGCGGCTTGGAGTCTTCCAATTTGCGTGCGATGCGGCACCTAGCGGCAAACCTTGACGTTTGCACCATGCTGACCATCGAGCCGCAGGGAACGGTGCATTTGTTTGTCGAAGTTCAGGTCCGCGAAATGCTAAGCTCAGCACTCGCGACAGACCAGCAGGCCGTTTGTGCTCTCCCGATCGAGATCGTGCATGGCGATAAGCACCAGCATGTAACGATCCCTGTATCGATACGCGCGTGCGAGCCGGAACTTGTCATGGAGTGTGTGAATGCCGACGAGTCCAAGACCGGTGGGCGTGATCGGCTGATGGTGCTGGATGTGGGCGATGTGGTCGTGCACGAGCATGTGGCGCGGGATGTGCGTGTATCGAATGTGTCGGATATCGCCTGCTTTTTGCAGGTGCGCACGCATGGCGTTCGTGACGACAGTCCCCTGACGATCGTTGACCAAACCACACATGAGCGCGTAGGCGCAGAGCCGATCATGCTGGTACCCAAAGAGGCGCGTGTATTCACGCTGGCACTGGAGCCACGGGAGTCGCATGCCAACTTTGAGCAGACCGTCACGTTTGAAAATGCTAATATGCCGCACAATGACGTGCGCGTATTGATGCGAGCCAATCTGCTGGGTGCCGCGTCGGATGGTGCGTTGGCTGTGCTAAGCGAATGCCCCCTCGACTTTGGGGACTGCTGTGGTGGCCAATGGACTCGTCAGCTGCTTGTCCTGAAAAATGCGGGCGACATGCCACTGGATGTCATGTTCCGCTCGGAAAAGGATGCCGAAGCCACGTTTCAGCTGGCCGAGCTAGCCTTGCAGAGGGAAAGTGCTGATGATGTCGATGTGCCGGACGATGATGTGCCATTAGGCGGCACATCATCGTCTACGGCACGCGTAGCCCCCGATGCGGTCGATCCACCAGAGGGGCCTGTGCAAGATACCGACTCGGACATCTCATCGAATGCGTCCCAGGCAGGCTCGCGTGCCGGCAGTCCTGAGCCACGCATCGGTGGCGACGCGACGTCGCATTCAAGCGAGACAGATGCTGCGACACAGCATGATGGCAGTACGACGAGCTCGACGCGCCCAAGCATCGCACTTAGCAGCAGCGTGCCCTCGGTCGCTGGACCGAGCGTGAGCGGTGCCCCAACGTCGGGTCATCGTGCCGCCTCGTACTCGGTGAGTGCTCTCGCCACCTCACAACCACGCGGCCAGCGTCGGCATGATCCCGTGGCGATGCTACGTGGCGGCGGCGAGTCGCAGCACAACCAACTCGAAGAGCTCGTGATGCATCCAGGTGCCCAGTACCGCATCGTCGTATCATACCGACCACCGCGTGAGTCGGCGCACGAGGACTACACCGCCGGACGGCTGCGGCAGACCACGTTCCGCCTCTTTTTGGACTACGTGCGTGCATCGGACAATCCCCATGGAGGTCGACAGCGCCGCGAAATCGTATGCTATACTCGCACATGCACACCCTTCATTTCCGTGTCGCCGCGTGTCGTGGACTTTGGCATGGCTGACGTCGGCGCGCGCAAGTCCGCTCAGGTCTCCATTACGAATCATTCCGAACTCGAGACGCGTGTGCTGCTCCGTTTCGTATCCAAGGTGCTGAGCATGTACACGGACGAAATCGCCGTGCCAGCCCGCCAAACGGTCGATCTCAAGATGGACTTTTTTCCGCGGCGTATCAACGAATCGTATCGCAAGCAAATCACTGTGATGAATTTGCTCAATCGCAGCAATGACCAGATCCTCGAGGTGCGCGCACGCAACGTCGATTTGCAGCGCGTGAGTTTCCACTCGCTCTTTTACCGAATCCTCACCACGAGTGGCTCCAACTTCCTCGACTTCGGCGATGTGAATATCCACTCACCGAGCGTGCGCAGCTTTGGCATCCAGAATTTGTGCTCGACCCGCCTTTCGCTCGAAATGAGCGTAGCACACCCCGAGGACCTGCAGCTGTTTGTCAAGGCGCCTCAGCTGCACACGACGCGCCCTGATGTCCCGCGTGGTGCCGCCCGCAAGGAGCAGTTCCTCGAGGCCATTTCCACGGACACGCCATCGTTGCAGCGCGTGCCGCCAGCCAAGCGAGTCACCCATACGCCCCGCAGCCATGTGATCGCCCTCAAGCGCGGCAGTCGCGGCCGTGCGACGTGGCCGTGCGGCGCCTCTGTCACGTATCGCGATCGCTCACTGCTTCATACCCTGGCGTACCTCGATCTCGCTGCTGGCACACCTGGAGCAGCAGATCTGCGCCACCGTCATCGAGATCTTCGTGTCTCGCGCAATAGTCGACCGCCCAGTCGCGCCGTCCAAGACCCGGCACCGCCACCGCCACCCTCGGCGCCTGCGTCGGCTTCGACTCCGCCGCCGCCATCGACTGCGGCTGCTGGTGCATCACCCGCTCTCACGGGCACGTGGCACCGTGCCACACGCTTTGCAGATCCACAAGATGTCGCCCACCTCGACCTGGACTCGCTCATTGCCGCACTCGAGCATCAGCCGGCGTCCTTGTCAACCTTTTTTGTCCGCAATGTGGAGGCGGAAGAGCGACTGGTGCGGACGGAAATCAACCTGCAACGAGCCTTGCACCAGGCGATCACGTCCGGTCAACTCGTGCCGATTGGGCTGCTGGACGTTCCACCACACATGATCATGCAAGTGGTCGCAGTCTATACGCCGCATGGGAGCACGCGGCCGCATATCCAGGGCAACGCGCGCAAGCAAGACTCTCGGATCTTTTTGCGGCTCCTCGAGTTTGATGCACGGCGTGCTAAGGGCGTGCCCGAGTTTGAGGCGCTTCGAGAACGTGACATTGACGAACTGCCCGTGCGCGACCTAATGGTGCGCTCGAGTGTGTGTCGCAGCATGCTAGAGCTCGGCCAGCCCCACATCAACTTTGGTCAGATGGATAAGGGTGATCACCGTGACCGCAAGATCTGGATTCAAAACCGCAGCGAATGGGCCTTGCGGTACTGTATCCGAAAGAGTGGCAGTATTGCATCTGGCGATATTCGTCTCGGACGCGGGCGCTACGGCATCGTTCCTGGCTATGGCAAGCGCGGCGTCGACTTCACCTTCTCGCCCTCCTTATCTGGCCCATTCCACGAGCGTTTGCTCGTGGAAAATATCGCAGACCACGATAATGACCAAGCGATTATCCTCAAGGCAAATGTGCGAAAGGTCGCCAACTTTGCACTCGATCCCTCGTCGCTCGACTTTGGTACGTGCTACACGGCCGATGTGTCTATGCCTGAGAGTGTGCTTCTCTCCAACACGACAGCCAAGCAGCGCACCTTTGTAGTGCGCCTGGATGACAGTGTGAGTGACGCACTTTCGTTGGATGTGCTCGTGTCGATGAGCGATGATAGCGCGACGCGACGCGCCCTCTCGACAGAAGAGGAGGAGGAGGTCGAGACGCTTTTCCAAAAACTCAAGATTGCGAGCCGCAAAGGAAATCTCGATAAGCTCGCCAAGTATCGCGACCGCCTCACGCAACTGGGCGTCGCAATACCCTCCACAGCTGTGGCCTCAGCCGAAGAACCCGCTGCAGATACGAAGGACAGCGCCCACGACGACGATCTGCAGCGGTACACGCTCTTGACTTGTGATCGGACGTGCACACTCATGACTACGATCGGCGCCCAAAGCTCACAAAAACTCCTTGTGCGCGTGCGGCCATGCAAACGCACAGATCAGCCACCTCATGACGTGCAGATTCCCCTGCAAGTGCACGAACAGAAAAACAGTGATGAAAAACGGCATGTCATGGTACATGCCCGTGTAGAATGTTGACATAGCTACGTATGCTGCATAGCGCAGTAGTAATGCATGGTTGCGCCCGTCGCAGGCACGACGGCCAGGACCGACTCACCCAGGCGGCGCCCACACTGCTCGCACGTGCTGTGATCCGTGACAAGCACACGTGCCTGGTGCTGGATTCGCACGCTTTGATCCAGCGCCGCGCGATGTGCGGTGGATAGAGCGCATTCAATCCGCTGCTGCACCCGATCGGACGACTGAGCATGCAAGTTACGCAAAAGCAGCGATTGGACGCGCTGCACGGGCCATTCAGGCGGCAAGAGGGCCAATATATCGGCTAGCGGCACATCTTTCGCATGCTGCGTAAGCACACCCTCACAGACGCGAAGCAAGTGTCCAGGTGCATGTGTGCGCACCAGGCGCAAGAGCGTGGCGTACAGGTCGGGGCCAGCCGAGGTGCTATGCTCCACACAAAACGCTTCGGCCTCCGACACAAGGTGCGCCTCAACGAGCAGCAGGTGCAATGCCTCCACATAATGCCCTAGACGACCTAGCAGCACAGCCCGAACGAGCGGCCACGGCAGGTCTTCCAGCAACAATGCATCGGCATCGTAGCGGGTCGATGAGCGCAGGAATGCGATGCAGGCATCTAGAGGAGCACCGTGTCGGCACGCATCCACATGCAGACGCGCACGCAGTGTATGTAGAGCAGGCGCGACGTCACGCACGGTCATGACAGCCTCGAGGTAGGCGAGGCACGTGGCGGGGTATGAGGGTGCCAAGTCTGGTGCAACACGATCCGGTGGGAGCTGCGTCAAGTGCGTATCGGATGTGAATATCGATAGGCCCAGCGCAGGCGCCACGTCGAGCACCTTTCGTGCATGGCTTAAGATGAGGTCCGTGTGCTCGGGCCCCAATGTGTCGAGGTAGGCGGCTGTATCCTCTGGCTCAGGCAGCTGAGCAAGTGCTTCTGTGTGCATGCCCCGCGTGCGGTAGAGCGACACGAGCGCCTGATGCATGTGCCGCGCCTCTAGCTGGGTGCGTACCTGTGCCAGGTCGCACCAGTTATCCACGCGGCACAAGGCCCCCACCAAGGTCGGCTTGGTACGGAGGAACACCGTCAAAAGTGCCGTGTCGACGACCTGCGCCATCGCTACTGCCTCGTGGGGCGAAATTGTATCGGGTGTGCAGTCACACATGCGCAGCTGCTGCAGACATTGGGTATCGACGGCTTCAGCCGTGGGACGAGGAAGAGATCCGCCGCGCAAGAGGCGCCGGCGGTCATTGAGATAACGCACGAGTGCGTCCAAGGCTTGGGGTGACGTGAATGCATCACTCTCGGCATGCACCGGAAGCCGCGTGCCAAATAGAGCAGACCACGTCGAGGGTGGCTTGGCAAGCGGGCCCGTGAGTGAGGCAGGGTATAGGGCCAGCACGTACGCTGGATTCATATCCACGTCAATAAACACGTCCATACCAGTATCAAAGGCACCATCCACAAACGCTGCGAGGCCCACATGAGCGCGTGCGTCCTTGTCGATCGGTTCGGCATTCAGCATGTCGAGGGCCTCTGCATACGCGCCCGCTGCCGTGAGAGCATCTAGTTGCGCCTCGAGTCCACATACGTCGAGGGCATACAGTGACCCGTGCGCGTAAGCATGCGGGGGGTCAGTGAGGAGCTGCACGGGACCGGCTGGCAACGTTATAGATTGCGCTCGGCGCAGCGTCGATTGCATGTATACGCCAAGTGAGCCATCCGCTTCGTGTAGGAGGACGTAGGGCGCACAAGCTATGCCGCCGTATGGTACAGCACTCCATGGCAGCGAAGGCGACAGGATGCGACCGTGTGCGTCGATTGCGACACCGCGCCGTGGCGTAGACACTAGCACACCATGAGCCAGTGAGATAGCCCAAGGTCGGTCTGTTCGGCCCCACCAGCTCGCATCATCGCCGTCGCCATCGACAGGCACGGCATACGTGTCCCAGGCATGTGTGTCGACCCATGTGCCCGACGTCAGAGCATCACTCGGCGGTAGACGCCATGCGACGCTGGACGCATGTGCAGGTGGAATCACGACACGCACATACTCATAATGGCCGTACCCTGCCACCAACGCCTGGCCCTCTCGCAGTAGTGCTAAAGTTTGTGGTCCTCGTGGAAGTGGATGGAGTTTGGCGTCCCAGAACGCGCCATCGACCCATCGGTACATCACAACGCAGCGACGACGGCGACATGCTATCGCGAGCATCGATACAAGCGCATTTTGTGGCGCTTTCTGCTTTTCGCGTGCAACCTCGTCCATACTACGCAGACCTAATGCTCGCTGCGACGTGCTGGTGGCTGTAGTAGTCTCTGCGCTGTGGGCCTCGAGCCACGAGCTGGCAACAAAAAACGAGGCGCCGTGCGAAAGAGGAAGAAGTGTTGGCGTATCGAGTGAGGCAGGCGTGCTTACACTCACATACCCGTCCGCCATACACGCCATGTACGGTGTACCAGGAATGCTGCCGATTTGGTCGATGCGGCGGTGGCGACCACGACTCAGTTCGACGTCCGACGTGCCCATCTCGAATATGGACCCATGCGACGTGCCTACATACACGCGTCCATCACACGCTCCCAGCGCTGTGGCGTCCGGCACATGGTCCACCACGACGCGCGGCACATACACATCGGGCATGCCGTGGTGGAGGAAACCGACGGAGGGGCGTCGATCAACGCACGTGGCTTTGCCACCATGCTCGAGGAGCAACTGACACACGCGCTGCGTGTGCGAGAAGCCGAGGGCCGACGACGGCGACTGCTTCTTTCTGACGCGACAGAAGTAGAGCGACTCGCGCGCCTTGTTGATTTTTCATCGAATGATTACGTGTCGGTAGCTCGCAATACGCGCGTCCGCCGCGCATGGCTCGAGCGGCTCGGCGCGTCTGACGAGGCGTTTGGCAGTACGGGCAGCCGTCTTTTAGATGGCGATTCCACGACACATACCCAGCTTGAGCACAAGCTTGCCGCATACTTCCATGCACCGGCTGCCCTCTTGTGCAACACGGGCTTTGATGCCAATGTCTCCCTGCTCTCTACGATACCCCAACCAGGCGACGTGATTGTATATGACGAACTCGTCCATGCGAGCATGCACGATGGCATGCGCAAGTCGCGCGCACAGACGTGTGTCGCATTTCGGCACAATGATCCTGCTGACCTCGACCGCGTTCTTGCGAATTTGCGCCCGCGCAACAATGTATTTCTGGCGCTCGAGAGCGTGTACAGTATGGATGGTACCATATGCGCACTGCCAGCCCTCAAAGAGGTACTTGAGCGGCATGTGCCCCATCGGGATACGCGGCACATTGTTGTCGACGAGGCCCATGGGGCGGGCGTGTATGGCCAGGGTGGCCGCGGCGTGTGTGATGCACTGCATTGTCATGTCTCGGCCCGACTCGTCACGTTTGGCAAGGCTTTTGGATGCGCTGGGGCCGTGCTGCTCGTTCCCGTGCTATGGCGCGAGTATTTACTGAACTATGCTCGGCCGCTCATCTACTCTACAGCCCTGCCACCCAGTCAGGCAGCCGCCATCGATGTCGTCATCTCGGCATGGGAACGTGGCGAGATGGAGGCAGCCGTACAGATGCTGCACACGCGTGTGGCTGAGCTGTACAGGGCCCTGGGGCTGCGCAACGATGCGGCATTACCGCCCGCCCCGATTGTGCAGGTACGCAGTGCGCATGCCAAGCGGCTCGCTGCACACGTCCAAGCCGCCGGCTTTTTGGTTCGGGCCGTGTGTTATCCGACTGTTCCACGCGACAAGGAGCGCGTGCGTGTATGTGTGCATGCGCATAACACGGCAGAAGACGTAGCTCGTCTCGCTCATGTGCTGCGCACGTTGTCGTTGTTATGACGCTCGACAAGGGTCTGAACATTCCACTTGCCGAAGCGCTCGTACTCATCGAGGGTCCCGATACCGCACACATTCCTCAGCACCTCGACCACGATAATGACATCGGGGTGTGCGAGATCGACGCGGTGTGCAGCATTCGTCGGGACGCACGAAGCTACAAGGGGAATCAGCACATCGCGTGAGAGAGATGTGTGTGAGCGAATTCGTGGCTCGACACGGTACGTCCGTGGCTGATCGGAGAAGGCCGGTGCCAAGGCTGCCGTGGCGGCAGTGCGAATCGAGTCAGTGTCCGTGCGGCACAGCACACGAACCGGCACGAGGCGCTGGACATAGCGGCTTCGTGATGCACCTGTTTCCTCCATCGTTCGTAGGACTTGCTTTAGGAGTGAGAACGAGTCCACAGGGGGTAAGCACTGGATAAAACATAGGCACTCGGTGTCCGTGTCCAACGACGAGATGCGCGATGGCCTGGCTGGCCGCCGCATGTCAGCGAGTTCTTTTTCAATTTGCGACTCAATATCTGTACAGCTCGCTTCTTGTGGCGCGTGGTCGGCGTACATGCGCTGCGCATGCTCCTCCATCAACTCAACGAGCTCAGTAGCAGCTTTGCGCTCTTTACCACGCGCACACGACATGAACACGCCAGTACACTGCGGAACATCTAGCACCTGCACCAGCTTGCGCGTATGGCGCTGGTGTGCGCCGCTTCGCCGACGCTTGGACACACGCCCAGCGTGCGCCTCGTGCGAACGCTTGGTCATGGGTGTGGAGGGAAGACCCAGTGGCGTGGAGGTGTTTCTTATGACCACCGACCCTGGCGGCATACAGGCGCTCCTAGCCAAGCTGCGTGCACTGCAAGACCGGCCGCCCGAGCCTACCTCTCAGCGCCCCACGCATGCACGCCCATGGGCTGCACCTGCTCGCACTCTGCGTGCATTGTCTTTCAACGAGGCTGTCGAGCAAATCGAAGAGCGTCTCCGTGATCCATCTTTCGTGCAAGCATTACAGGAGCTACAAGCAGAGCAAGATGCTTTGGAGGCTGAACTCGATCGCGAGAGAAGGGCCTTGATTGGCATGCACGGCGAACACTTGCGTGGCTCGTCGGGCGCTCGGACCCAAGCTTCATATGCACACTGGACGTGGGATGCGCTCAAGCGCTGGGATGCACACAGGCACGCTCAGCAGCGCCGCCTGGAGGAAATGCAAGTGCCCTGCTTCTACGAAACAAACGACCCCGACACCCTACGGCGGCAGCAGCGCTTGTTGCCCCTGCTCCTGTCCGCATATCATCACGTGTGATGGCTCCTTCGAGTGGAGGAAATGCCCAGCGACGCGCGTCGCTCGCCGCTCGCACACGATGTGGACAACAGCCTTGGGCGCGTTCGTGTCCATCCTCTTGCTGGTATGGCAGTCCCTTTTTCATGATCATGATTATGTATCCGCGACATTGAGGCCCATGGGCATCGCACAGGCGCCATCCGCACGTTTGCCCACGGCTGTGCGGCCATTGCATTATGATCTGTCAATCTTATCAGACCTCGAGCATCTTCACTTCTATGGTGGCGTAAACATCACGCTGCATGTAGAGCAGCCTACATCGGTCCTCGAGTTTCATGCCAGTCCCAACTTGAAGATGGGCAACGTGCGCATTGCGACGCACAGCGGCGAGTATCTCGCACCGCCTCTACGGATTCCAGATCGGGAACGCGTGCGTGTGTCGCTTCCCCGCAGTCTTGAGGCGAACGAGCGTGCATACATTCTCGTGAACTTTCGTGCGCCCATTGATCACAGTATGCGCGGCTACTATTATTCGACATGGCGCCACAATGGCGAGTCAGGGCATTATGCACTCACACAATTTGAGCCAACATCAGCTCGGCGTGCCTTCCCATGCTGGGACGAGCCATCTTATAAGGCCACGTATTCGTTCCGCATGTTACACAGCGAAAATACCACAGCGCTGGCTAATATGCCATCGGTACGGCGCCGCGGGGCACAGGCCGATGACATGCAACAGCTCTTGCATGCGTCACCCGACCTGCGTGGAGCATGGCTGATAACGGAATTCGACACCACGCCTCGCATGTCGACGTACCTTGTGGCGTGGGCGAATGGCGCATTTCAGCATGTATCCAATACGGCTGCATCGCCTCTCTCAGGGCGCAAGATCCCTGTCAGCTTGTACACAACGCCCGAATTTATTCAGCAGGCAGCCTACACCACCGACGTGATGGCGCGTGTGCTGGCCATGTACGAGAAAGTGTTTCGCATTGCCTATCCACTGCCCAAACTCGATGCTCTAGTGTCCGCGGACTTTGACTTTGGAGCGATGGAGAACTGGGGTCTGATTACCGGTCGAACCTCTGTGTTTTTGCACGATGAGACCATGGGGCTGCGTGGCCAAAAGAATGCTGCCAGTGTCATGAGCCATGAAATCGCACATATGTGGTTTGGTGACATTGCGACGATGGCTTGGTGGGATAACTTGTGGCTCAACGAGGCATTTGCGACACTTATGGGCGAAGCAATCATCTTGGACCGCGTATACCCTGCCTGGAAAAGTTCGAGAGAGTTTGTGGTAATGCATTGGATGCGCGCTCTGGAACTTGATGCCATGCGCTCCTCTCATGCGGTCGAGATTCCCTTCCGCAGCGCACGTGTCGAGGATGAGATTGCGCAGGTATTTGATGCAATTTCCTACTCCAAGGGCGCTAGTGTGCTCCGTATGTTGGCTCAAATGCTTGGTGAGGATGTGTTTCTACGTGGCGTAAGTCGATACCTTCAACGTCATTTGTACGGTAACACGCGGACCGATGACTTGTGGGATGCCATTAGCGAGGTATCTGGGCGCGATATACGCACACTCATGACCAGCTGGGTACGGCGGCAGGGCTACCCTGTGATTACAGCCACCGAGTCAGGCTCTTCCATCTATGTGCGCCAGAACCGTTTCCTCTCGTCAGGGGATCCATCACCAGAAGAGGACGACACGTTGTGGCATGTGCCATTAGGTCTTAAGGTGCCAGGCGCCGTGAACAAGACGTTGACGTTACCAGGTGTTCGAGCCATGACTATGGATAACATAAATTCCTCGATGTGGAAATTGAATGCCGATACAATGGGTGTGTATCGAGTTGCCTACGCACCGAGCCATCTGGAAAAATTGGGTCGGTCTCCGCCTGGTTTCTTGTCGGTAGAAGACCGGATTGGGCTGCTGGATGATGCATTTGCCCTAGCTCAGGCGGGCTACACAAAGACGTCAGCAGCTCTTACACTCACGCACGCATTCCGCAATGAGACTAGTCAATTGGTACTCCAGGCCATGGCTGTTCGCTTGGAACACCTGGCCAGTGTGTGGTGGGAGCGGCCGGAACGTGCTATGATCGAGCATTTCCAAGCTGATGTGTTTGGTCCCCTAGCCCGTCAACTCTCGTTTGAAGGAGATGGCCATGAGCCCAGCGATGTGCGTGAATTGCGGGCTACGGTCATCGCAGCAGCAGCGGCAGGAGGTGATGCATGGACCATTGGTGAAATTCGCCGTCGCTTTGCGCCCTTGCAAAGTCGAAACGAAAGTCTGATTCACCCCGATCTTGTCCGCACAATCCTGTCACATGCCGTTAAACATGGTGGGGAGGCCGAGTATGAGACAGCACTGCGCATGTACCGCGAGCCTCGTACGCCTTTACACCGAAACTATGCACTCATGGCTCTGGGCAACACGCAACAACCCGCGCTGATCGAACGTACGATCAAGCTTGTGTTTGACGGTGAGGTGCCTTTGCAGGATTACACGTACATTTTCCAGGCGCTTGCTAATAATGTGCACAGCAGGCGTCGTCTCTGGGAGGCTACAAAACAGCATTTCGACGAGCTCTCTGGATCACTGCGCGGCAACTTCGGGCTCATGGGCGTCGTAAAGGCAGCGGTTAGCTCTTTATCAAGCACAACCGACCTAGACGATGTGCGCCACTTTTTCCAAACACGCAATGACACTTCCTTGTACAGTCTGAGCCTTGCACAGAGTATTGAGGCCGTTGCGTCACAGTCGCACTGGCTCGCTCGCGACGCTGACGACGTGCAGGCATGGCTTGTGCACCACACTCGTTCTTAGCGTACGTAAGCAGACTGTCGCGTGGCTCGCCGCAGTGTAGGTGTGGAGTGAGGCCGAGCCAGGCTCCTGTTGCCACCTAGCGAGACACGCTCGTTGCATGTTTCGCACGCTTTATCGTTCTGCACCCTGGAATCTACTGCAGAGTGCGACTCGTGTACATACTGGGCGATTTTCTAACTGTGTCTTAACTAAGGTGTGCTAACTGCGTCATATGTTGGAACAGCTTACTCACACTTGGGTGATTTCCTATTTTGTTACGTTTACCTCTCTTCTCTTACAGCCTATTTTTCAACGATTTCAACCAATTCGAAGTATGGCTACGCAAACCAATGAGACTCAGTGGTTCCGTCTGCCGACAGATGTGCGCCCCGTGCATTATGATCTAACCATGCTGTCGGACCTTGACCGGCTCACTTTCCATGGCGTGGCTGATATTGCGCTCGCCGTGGAACAAGACACGCAGCGTATCGAATTCAACATTGGCAAAGGACTTGAACTCAGCCAGGTCCTCGTATCCTTTGATGGTCATCGCCATGTGGTGCAACCGTCGGTCGACAAGCAGCACGAGCGTGTGACACTGTCGCTGCCACAGTCGGTGGCACAGGGATCATCCCTCTCGATCGTCGCTGGCTATAAAGGTGAGATTGACCAGAGTATGATGGGGTACTACCAATCGACGTGGCGCCACGACGGCGAGTCCGGGCATTACGCGCTCACGCAATTTGAGCCAACATCGGCTCGGCGTGCCTTCCCATGCTGGGACGAGCCATCTCATAAGGCCACATACACGTTCCGCATGCTGCATCGCACAAAGACTACGGCACTCGCCAACATGCCCAGTGTTCGGTCACAACACGTCGATGCGGCGCAGGTGGCGAAACTACTTCGCATTGACGAGCTGCACCAGGATATGCCGGCATTGGGCAACGACTCATGGACATTGACTGAGTTTGCCAAGACACCAAAGATGTCTACTTACTTAGTGGCATGGGCCAACGGTGTGTTTCGTCATATTGAGGGCGCCTACACATCACCGATCACGGGCCAGCAGGTGCCAATGCGTGTGTACACAACGCCGGAGTACATTCATCAGGCTCAGTATGCGCTTGAGGTGAAGCAGAAGGTGCTGCCGGAATACGAAAAGGTATTTGACATTGCATACCCGCTGCCTAAGCTCGATACGCTCGTTGCATCTGACTTTGATGCTGGTGCCATGGAGAACTGGGGTCTGATTACGGGCCGCACCTCTGTGTTTTTGTATGATGAAAAGTCAGGTCTGCAAGGTCTCAAACTCACGGCGGCCGTGCAGTCGCATGAATGTGCGCACATGTGGTTTGGTGACATTGCAACGATGGCGTGGTGGGATAACTTGTGGCTCAACGAGGCATTTGCTACGCTCATGGGCGAAGTCATTATTCTGGACCGTGTGTTCCCAGAATGGAAGAGCGCAAGTGAGTTTATTGTGTCACACTTGAACCGCGCACTCGATTTGGACGGCAAGCGCTCGTCGCATCCCATCGAAGTCCCGCTGCAGGGTGAAAATGTTGAGGACGCCGTGAATCAGGTGTTTGATGCGATTTCTTACTCCAAAGGTGCTAGTGTGCTCCGTATGTTGGCTCAGATGCTTGGTGAAGATGTGTTCTTACGTGGTGTGAGCCAGTACTTGAAGCGCCACCTGTACAACAACACAGTCACCAAAGACCTGTGGGATGGTATTAGCGAGGCGTCAGGGCTTGACGTGAACGCCATTATGGCTAATTGGGTGCTGAAGCAGGGCTTCCCTGTACTGACCGTGACAGAGGGTACTGATTCGATCCATGTGCGCCAGAATCGCTTTCTGTCGACGGGCGATCCTGCACCCGAGGAAGACGAGACGCTGTGGCAGGTGCCTTTGGCTCTTAAGACTGTTCAGGACGGCAAGGCTACGACAGACATGAATGCCATGCTTCCAGGCGTCCGTGAAACAGACATTCCGGTCCCCGATGCCAAAAACAGTGTGTGGAAGCTCAACGCCGAGACGATTGGTGTCTACCGTGTTGCGTACTCACCAGAGCACCTAGCCAAGCTTGGAAAGGCTGCAGCACAAAAAGACAGTGCATTCTCGCTCGAAGACCGGGTCGGACTCGTGAGTGATGCATTTACACTTGCTCAGGCAGGCTATTCCAAGACATCCGGTGGCCTGGCCTTGATGCATGCGCTACGCGGCGATAACAGCTCACTGGTAAACACAGCCGCCGCCTTGAACCTAGGCAAGCTCGCGAGCGTGTGGTGGGAGCAGCCTCAGCCCGTGCGCGATGCTATCAACCGCTTCCGCGCAGATGTGTTCGGTCCGATGGCCCGTGAGCTTACCTTTGAATTTGGTGCGAATGATTCGAGTGAGCTACGCGAGCTGCGCGAAACGGTCATTACGGCTGCAGCATCGGCCGGTGATACCTGGACAATCGATGAAATCCGCCGTCGTTTTGCGCCTCTGCAAGAGCACGGCGATTACAGCCTCATTCACCCTGACTTGCTACGCACGGTTCTTTCGCAGGCCGTCAAACACGGCGGTGAGGCCGAGTACGAAACAGTTATGGGCGTGTATCGTGCACCACCCACACCAGCGCATAAGACGTCGGCTATGGTAGCCCTTGGCACTACACAAGACGCTGCTCTGATCCAGCGTACGATTGAATTTGTGTTTAGCGGCCAAGTGAAGACTCAAGACTTTATGTATTTCTTCATGTCGCTCTCGAGCAATCCTCGCTCGCGTCGCACCCTATGGGAGACCGTTAAGACTCGCTTCGACGACCTTGTCAAGACGTTTGAGGGCAACTTCTCGTTGGCAAACCTAATCAAGTCATCTATCAGTACCTTTACGTCTGATGCTGACGCACGCGATATCCAGCAATTCTTCAGCAGTCGCGACACATCCAAGTTCAGCATGAGTCTGGCGCAGGGCCTTGACACAGTGCATGCTCAGACTCGTTGGCTGGAACGGGACGCTCAAGATGTAGCTGGGTGGCTGGAGACCCAGGGATACATGTAGAACCTGTCATTGCCTGACCAAAAAAAGGTCCAATTTCCGAGCCGTCCGACGACACCTGCGGCGCTCCGTCAAAAAGCTGTCGGCTATGATGGATGAAGCGCCATAGAATTCCTATCTATTCAGTCTCTGGCGTCTTCTTGAAAAAACGGAAGCGCCTCTCCTGCGAGAAAGTCTTGAGCGGGCTATCATTGTTTTCAGGATCAATGTTCCGGAGCTCCGGCCGGATACCTTGTTTGTTCAGCATAGTGCCACCAGCAGCCTGGAACGAGCCGACAAGCGCACCTAGACCTGCGCATGAACCAGCCATAAGGGGCATGGAGCGAGAGGCAGCACCCATCACAAGACCAGCGGCACAACCACCGGCTGCACCGTTCCAGCCGTCTTCCTTGTGCCGGAAATTAGCTAACGAAGCATCTGAGTACGCAAAGAGTCCACCAATGAGTGCTATAAGGTCAGATTATGCAAGTATCGACGTACTGAAAATAGCAATGGTGCCGCCTGTACGGGAAAACACTCCCATGGCACCGGCCTTATGCTTTTGGAGACAGTTCTGTGCAGCACTCACAACGAGACCGGCTACTGCACTCGCAGAAGCAGCATTGAAAGCTTCGCTTACCGGCTGCCGCGCCTGGAACTCTTGAGGGACGTCAGAGGCAGTCATGACAAGAGTCGCTGATAGTGAGTGAGACGAGATGTAGCGGCAATTGACGCCAGACAATTCATATGCATAATTCCCATACCCTCCAAAGCGACCCGTGCACCAGTAACGATGCGTGTCGCTTTTCTAAGACCTCGCCGCGTCATGGAAGGTGACATTTCACAGTTTATGAGCATTACAGGCGCGTCTGTTGAAGAAGCCCGCCAGTATATCAATTCTTTCAATGGTGATGTAAACATGGCTGTGGCATCGTATTTCGAGGCATGTGATACTGATGCATTACAGCCGGTGCCGCCTGCTGTGCCAGCGAATGTGAGCGGTCCACGCACACTCAGTGGTGCCGCTGTTTCGGACACTGCTACATGGCCATCTAATTCAATGAAAAAATCTTCTGGTGGTGCGCGCAAAGCACGATCTGGAGGAATTATGACATTCAATGATTTGCGGTCGAATGACGAACCGCGGGAAGATGACGACGACCCTGTGAATTTGTTCGCTGGTGGTGAGCGCAGTGGTCTGAATGTCGAGAATCCAGAGCTTAATCGAAGAGGAACAGGTCAATCGATTGTCGATGATATTCTTTCTAGGGCAGCAGCATCATCACATGGCGGTGTTCCATCCTCGAAAGCGTCGTTCATGGGGCTTCATGGCACTTCTAAAAGCAACGCTTTTACGGGAAAGGGGTTTTCTATCGGCGGTGCTACTGTTGACGATGAGAAGGAAGATCCAGTTCACCCTCATGACTCTGGCTCTAGCAATAGTAATGAGGCTATCGATGATGAGGAACCGGCGGTTCGACACCTCACCTTTTGGCAGGATGGATTTTCTGTTGAAGACGGACCTTTGCATCGATACGATGATCCTGCGAATCAAACAATACTAGAAGCTATCAATTCTGGTCGCGCGCCTCTCAGTTTACTGAATGTTCGCTTCGGACAACCCGTGGAACTACTTGTCGCAAGACGAACCCACGAGAAATATGTACCCCCGCCGCCCCCACCAGCCAAACCTTTTGAAGGGCAAGGAAATCGGCTGGGCGCGCCCAGCGCTGGTAGCCTTGTTTCACACGAGCCCCAAGACCCAGCCGTGGAATTACCAAGTGCTCCATCTGCAGGCTCTGTTCAAGTGGACCCCTCTCAGCCCTCGACGCAAATTCAGGTTCGTTTGCGCGACGGTCAGCGCCTCATCATAAAGTTAAATTTGACTCACACGGTTTTAGATCTTCGCCGTCAAATTGAAACGTATGTATATGCTACGTCTACTAACATATTCTCCAGGCAACGCCCTGATCTGGCGCATCAATCGTACACGCTTCGTACCTCTTTTCCGCCCAAGCCTCTATCCAACGATGCAAGCACAGTGGCCGAAGCCCAACTGGCCAATGCAGTGGTCCTGCTGAGCTAACATAAATGTTGCGTACTATTGGTTTTATGCTAGAAAGGGTGGAGGAGCGTGCTGATCCCCGGCACCTAGCCACGTGTTCATGTATGTAGATATTGCTTTGCGAACGGCCGATGCGAGGGCATGCGCCTTGCCAGCACATTGGCCCAAAAATTACATGCCATGGTTTCACCGGATTTGTCCGATTACATGCAAGTGCCATATTCGCTGCGGCCATTGTTCGGGACAAAAGGCTGTAACCGGCCGAGCACAGGCACAGATTTTTAAGAGTTCCGACTCGGCCCATCTTCACCTTTTTACCTCACCTCTTCTTTTTGGTATGTGCTGTTTGCCTGCGAGTAACTAACAACATTTAGATCAAAAATGGCCGGTGATTCTAAGCCTGCTAAGTCGATGTCTGGTTTCTTGACCGACTTCATGATGGGTGGTGTTTCGGCCGCCGTCTCGAAGACGGCTGCCGCCCCCATTGAGCGTGTGAAGCTCCTTATCCAGAACCAGGATGAGATGATTAAGCAGGGCCGTCTCTCCGGCCCCTACAAGGGTATCGGTGACTGCTTTGTCCGCACCTACCAGAACGAGGGCCTTGCCTCGCTGTGGCGCGGTAACACTGCTAACGTCATTCGTTACTTCCCTACTCAGGCCCTGAACTTCGCCTTCAAGGATTACTTCAAGGCTCTCTTCCGTGTGCCTAAGGAGGCTCCTTACTGGAAGAAGTTCAGCTCGAACATCGCTTCGGGTGGTGCCGCCGGTGCTTCTTCGCTTGTGTTCGTGTACTCGCTCGACTACGCCCGTACTCGTCTCGCTAACGATGCTAAGTCGGCTGCCAAGGGTGGTGAGCGCCAGTTCAACGGTCTCATTGATGTCTACCGCAAGACTATGGCCGTCGACGGTATCATGGGTCTCTACCGTGGTTTCATTCCCTCGGTCGTGGGTATCGTCGTCTACCGTGGTCTCTACTTTGGTCTCTACGACTCGCTTAAGCCCATCCTCCTGCCTGGTAAGCTCTCGGAGAACTTCCTCGCCTCGTTCTTCCTTGGTTGGGGTGTCACGACCACTGCTGGTCTTGCTTCGTACCCTCTCGACACTATCCGTCGTCGTATGATGATGACCTCGGGTGGTGGTGTTGCCTACAAGAGCATGTTCCACGCTGCTTCGTCGATCATTGCTGCTGAGGGTGCCTTCTCGCTCATGAAGGGTGCCGGTGCCAACATTCTCCGTGGTATTGCTGCTGCTGGTACCATTGCTGGTTACGACAAGCTCCAGCAGGTCATGTTCGGCAAGGTCTACAAGGGCGGCTCTGGTTAAATTCGATTAACCGTGATTCGTTTGTAGATGCATGCTCTAGACCTGTGCAAGCGCAATTTTTTATTTATCAGAATGTGCGTGCGCAGTGTAGATAGACTTGCACAATCGAGCTTTTTCGAAGGCACTTGAGTCGGATTTTGTGGTCTTCTGGGGTGCTGTGAGGGCATGGTGAATTGGTCGTCTCATAATACATTTGTTTCTAGCTTGCATCTTATTTACTGAGTCATATTCAACAACTGCAACCCTCACGTCCTGAGGCATTGGCCCGACGCTGCAGGTCTACCAGTTCAGTGCGTGCATTGCCTGCCGAAGGCGTAGTCTGATTTGACGTCGGCTTGGCCTCTAGCGGAATGTGTTTGGCGATTTCTGTGAATGTCTCAAGGACGTTTTCACCTGTCTTTGCACTCGTTTCGAAAAACAAAAGTCCCATTTCATCTGCATATTGTTGAGCTTCTGAACAAGCAACTTCACGCTGTGCGGCGGGTGCCGCCTCTTCATCGGTATCGTCGGACTCTACAATTTTATCAGAGTCTTCTTCCGCATTTAGATCCAATTTGTCAGATACAAGGTCCAACTTGTTACCAACTAAAGCAATAACAATGTGAGGGTTCGCTTGGCGTTGAAGCTCCTTGACCCAATTCTTTGCTTTCTCGAAGGATGCCGCTTTCGTGATGTCGTACACTACCGCACTTGCTTGTGCGTTGCGGTAGTACATTGGCGCAAGACTGTGGAATCGTTCCTGACCAGCCGTGTCCCAAATTTCGAACTTGATTAGTCGATCCTCCAAGCGACATCGCTGTGTCAGAAAAGCCGCGCCAATGGTCGGTTCCCGGTTCTCTTGAAAGTCGTCCTGCACGAATCGGTATACGACCGAAGTCTTTCCTACAGCCGCTTCACCAAGCAGCACGAGTTTAGTCTGAATAGGTGTCATGTTGGAATTCAAAGTGATGGAGTTTGGTTGCTCTGCTGCCTGTGACACTGATGCCATGTCGCTTCAGTACAATGGATCCAAATGGTTGGGCCAACTGGTCTGGCAGCCGTCTTGTGGCGCTTGCGACTTTATGTATTTTAGGAAATAAGCATATATCCTATATCATTCGTCGTCGGCACCCGTTCGACGCGCCGCCGATTTGGTCAACCACGCGAAATCGCTACCTGAAGCGCTGGGCTGTATTCCGCACTCTATCAAAACATGCAACAGCAGCCACAGGGATCGTATGCGCGCGTACCTGCAAAAACGGTTGCACAAGCACAGGCGCAAGCTCAATCCCAGGCCCAAGCTCGAATGCAAGCCCAACGCATTCGCGCACGCAATCATTATGATATTCTTGTGGGCGAAGGATTTCGGGGCACAAAGCGTGATCGTCCCACTGATCGAAGCTTACCTCCATCCATCAAGAAACAAGTGAGAGAGAGCGCGATATACAATGATCTACAGCGTATGGAACGCAACTTGGACTGGACACTGGCACGAAAGCGTGCAGAGCTCATGGACTCGATGGGCAGGCCCCCTAAAGTAAAGCGCACCCTCCGTATTTTTCTGAGCAACACATGCGCAAATCAACCATTTCAGGTTGCTGAGAAGGAAGAAAGTAAGCAGGCGGCCGATGCGGCCGACGCGGCCGACGACGCTGATGCGGGTGATGACGATGAAGGTGCCGATGAACCCAAGCGTAGGACAGCCGCCAAAGCTGAATCAACTGACGTACCATCATGGACTATGCGAATCGAGGGTCGTCTGCTGGATCCTAGCTTCCGTTCGCGTGCGGGTGCCGCTCTGTCTGCACATGCCACAGCCAACCGGATTGGTGCCCACAAATTTAGCAATCTGATCAAGTCGTGTGTGGTTGAATTCTCGCGTGACCCTAACTTGTACCCTGACGAATCGCTAGGCGCCAGCAATATCGTTGAATGGCATCGTCCTTCACCAAGCGTTGCACCTCATCCACCGCAGCCAGGTGTGAGTGGCAGCACAGTGACAGAGAATCCCTTGATCCACAGCGCCGAGCCTGCTCTAGATGGGTTCGAAATTAAACGCACAGGCACAGAACCTGTAAAGGCCAAAATCGTGCTGTATCCATTGTACGTTCCCGAGCGATACTCTTTGTCCCCACCTTTAGCACAGTTGTTGGACATTCAAGAGGAAACGCGGGCTGGCGTTTTAAGCGCCCTGTGGGCATATATCAAGCAGCATAATTTGCTGGATGAAAGTGACCACCGCGTTGTGCAGCTGGATGCTCCGCTGCAGGCGCTATTCCGCACGCCTAGCATCAATTTTCATCACATACCCGAGGTGCTGCACCGCTTTTTGCATCCACCTCAACCCATCGTGCTCGAGTACTTTGTCAGAACGGACAAAGCCGAGCACCGTAACGCGATGGCATTCGATGTTGAACTAGACATGGATGACTGGGCGCTGCGAACACGTCAGCATAATGTGCTCGCGCGTTTTGATGCAAACAGCGCGCTGAGTCAAGAGATTGCTTCTATTGACGACCGTATTGCTCAAACGGCTCTAACGATTCGTAACCGGTCAGCCGCACGCCAATTTTTCTCCAGGTTTGCTCAAGATCCACAGGGTCACTTGAATGCATGGATTGCGAGCCAGGCTCGTGACCTCGATACATTGCTTGGTGCTTCGCAGACGAGTCAAGGGGCTGAAGGAGGAGCTGGATCCTCTGTCCAATTCAGCTCAGAAGAGATGCGCCGCGCTGATACCTTCCATGGCCCTTGGGTCAACGAAGCTGTGATTGTGTCCGAGTCGCAGCGATTGGCCGAGCGACTCCAAGAACTACAGTCCGACACGGTCAGGTCGCTCTCATGAGTGAGCAGCCGTTGAAGCGAGTCAACACACTAACACTCGACTTCCCACCAAGTTCTATGTAGGCAAGAAGGATACCATCCTCGATCATCTTTGGGTAAATTCATATATATTGCGCATCTCGACAGAGAGCATTTTATTCACCAGGTACTATTCCAAGTGACTGTCTGCACCGGCAGAGCACAGATGGGTGAATTATGAAGCAATAAGAGTAATGTTAGCTTCATAATGGCAGTAGTACACAAGCAGTCCAATGCAACACAAAGCGTACATTGACCGGGTTCCACATGTCGCACGATGAGTATTTAACGGTACGACTTTTGGCGGCGTGCACGAGCACCTTGTCCACCGAACTTCTTGGGCTCGCAGCGACGGGGGTCAGCGATCAGGAGCGTACGGTCGTACGAGATGAAGAGCTGACGCAGCTCAAGGGCTGAAGCAGCATCAAAGTACTTGGCGTAGTAAGCGACGAGAGCCTTGGCAATAGCCTGGCGAATAGCGTAAATCTGCGAGACGCGACCACCACCCGACACGCGAAGACGAATGTCGACAGGCGCGAACTTGTCAGCACCAACCACAAGGACAGGCTCAAACACCTTCAGGCGAAGAGTCTCTGGCTGGACAAGCGAGATGGGCTGACCATTAAGACGGATCTGACCCTTTCCCTCCTTAGCGTGAGCAACAGCCGTAGCGGTCTTCTTTTTGCCGAAGCACGAAACGAACGGCGTCGCACCCTTCGCGTCAGACATCTGGTTGTATGGGATGATGAGGAAGGCAATGGTGCACCACGGTTTTCGACTTGGTCACGACGCCCGCCGGTGTTGAAGCACGTGATACACACCGAATCGTACAGTTTTGGTGCCAGCGTCGTTTCTAGCATTCACTTTATTACATAATCACACATCGGCCGACAAAGCACACCTTCGAAGCATCGTCCCATCGCTCCAAAGCGAACGAGATCGGTCTGAGCGGCTCTAAAGCAGTATGTTTGGTCGTGCCGCGCGTATAGCGCCCGCCATTACGTCTGCAGGTATTAGAGTGCGAAGCATGATTATGCGTCCCATGGGCGCACGATTTATGCACGCGCATGATGCTCCAGCTTCCTCATCAGAAGCTGATCATACACAGGTAGATGGGTCGGAGCTCTTCGCAGTAGAGCGCTCTTCACCGATTGTCCACACGCGTCTTTCATACCTCAGTCCTGAGACGCGCCCAAAAGGTAAGAAAGCTGTGTCATACGTCCCTATGTCGGCGCATGTGTTCAATGCTGCACCACACCAACATGCGATGCACATGGCTGTCGTATACTATCTTGATGCGCTGCGCAGCGGCACTGCTAGCACCAAATCGCGCTCTGAAGTATCTCGTTCAGGAAGGAAGCTGCGCCCACAAAAGGGCTCGGGAAAAGCGCGTTTGAGTGATGCTGGAAGTCCTATGCTCCGTGGCGGCGGTGTGGCACACGGTCCTAAGCCCCGCGATTTCAAGACGGAGCTTCCGCGCAAAGTACGCGAGCTCGCATTACGATCTGCCTTGAGTGCTCGTTTGCAGGAAGGAAGCCTGCACGTTGTACCCAGTTTGCAGTGGTATGCACCACCTATGTCGACCAACAAACTTGCACGCCTTCTGAGTGCGAAACAATGGACAGATGCCCTACTTCTCACCGCACCCAGGCAACCCGTACCACCTATGATGAGTGAGAGGGGTGCAATGCGTCCATCCTCTGCGGATCTATTGTATACTGACGACCAAATTATGCGCCATGCCAAGTACATTCGCAACTTTGACCTAGCTTCGCGCAATTTACCAGACGTGCAGCTCATGCGTCTTCACGAACTTCCACCTCACCCTCGTCCGCGTCTTGAGCACGAAAAGCAACCTGGTGAACTACATGCGTATCAGGTCCTGCAGTACAAGAGGGTGATTATGGACTTGGGTGCTCTGGAGTGGCTTGAAGCCAAGCTTGGTGGTTTACTTGTTCACCAAGTGTATGCCGAAGAGATGCTCCATTTGAACGAACAGCAGCCTCCATTTGATACGAGCGAGACTCACGAGGCGCCACCTGCCGCACCAACTGACCCGCTAGACACTGCGGCGCCCTCGGCTGCCTAAGTAGTAACATAGATACCTGCTGCTGGCTTACTAAGTTACGCGACCAATTTTTAGCTCTGGCAGCACAACCTGTCTATTTGTACACGCCTTCGATGCCTGATGCGCCGCCAGCAGAGCCACGCCGGGCGAGAAAAGTGCCTCAGTATGATGAGTATGGCAATTATTTAGGTGATGTACGGGATGATGAGCTGCGAAAAAAGGAAGAAACAAAGCAGGTCCAGTCACCAGCGATACCTTCTCCGCGTCCGCGTCCGCCCCCGCCGCCGGAGATGCGTGAGCCTATCTTTCGGTCAGGGCAAGCCGTCCCCACGCAGCGTCCACTTCCTACAAAGCGTGCACGAACGAGTGCGACGGGCCCTTTGCTATATTGTGGCGCCGACACAACTTTCTTGTCCCATCCGTCGCGTTGTGCCTACACCACACATTCTGAGCTGGAGCTCTTGTTACACCGAGCAGACCGGCATTTATTGTATCCCCCAGGAGGCATCGATGCTCTTAGGCGTGTAGATCCCATGCGCATTGCGGAAGAACGTGAACGCATGGCACGAGCGCGGAAAGGTGGAACGAGAGGTGCAGATGGACCTGCTGACTCGACCATTCTTGGTCTCAACATTCGCCTGGATACGCCGGAACTTGTGGAAGAATGGATCAAACAGCGCCGGAAGCGTTTTCCAACGTCATCTGTGGTACAGAAGAAAGAGACAAAGCTACAGGAACGTACACGCATGCCTGTGACTGTGCCACAGAGAGATGCGCAGTCGGAAAGCAGTCATCATGACGCATCCGAATCTGAAAGCGCATCCTCGGATTCTAATTCCGACATGGATCCGGAAGCAGATGCCATTTCAAGCAAGCAAGAACTTCCTGAGTACCCTGACGAGCGTCCTGTGTGTCGATTCTGGTTATATGGTGCATGTTCGTATGGCCAACAGTGCCGAAATGCACACACGGATACGCCCTCTCCATCTCATCCCCGACGTCGTATGCATCCTCGTCATGCCGTGTCACATCCGTTCCAGGCGCCTGATTTGCTTCGGCAACTATTGGAGAGAGAAATATTACAACATGTGGATGCTCTAGCGCAACTGATTTATTTTTTGCTGGACAATGATATGCTGAGCAATGTCGAGTTCGCGCCGGGCGACGCACAGCAGCAGCGAGAGCGACGAGCGCGCGTGGCAATCGTTCGTGACGATTCATCACATGTGGACAAAGAAGATGATACCCCATCTCTCGCCGCACTGCCGCCTACGGCTCCTTCTCCCACTCTGCGTGCTCTCGACGAGCTCGTCTGGCCAGAGGAGCCTGATCCGCTCATATACCTGGATCCTCTGCGTTCAACGGATCCCAAGCCGCTCCGACCCAGCGAGCTTTTGTCTCTCGCTACCGATACCCAACTTCGGCAGATTTTGCAGCCGACATCCGCTTTGCACCCACATGGTGAAGCAAATGTTGCACTGCGACGCTCGCTCGAATCATGGGCTGCATTACCGACGCCTCGACATCGTGAAGCAGCGCTACAGCTCATGCTGGGTGTTAGCGCGCACAGTCCTATGCACGCACACGAGGCGTATGCGCCTCTGAACCATCGATCAGCGCCATCGGTGCCATACTCGTCGATGCGCCAAAATCGCGTGATTGGTGAATCTGAACTGTTTCGCTTGGGCTTGCGCATGGCACCGAATGAGGTGCGCCTGCTGCAGCACATTGGCGAGCGCGTAGCTGCATTGACATCTAGACTGGAATATGCCTAATCATGGCGCTGTGCCGTTTGCTGGGCTTCTTTGATCAAATGTTGAAGCTCGGATGAGCCCGTCTTCTTGCACAGGCGGTAAAAGTGAGATGTCTTATCGGAGAGCAGGGCGGCTGGCGTACCTGTCTCAACAATTCGGCCCTGATGCAAGAACAAAATGCGGTCGTAGCCAATGACGGTTCGTAGGCGATGTGCAATGGTAAGGACAGTGCTGTCTTTAAACACGTCGTGGATGCATTGTGTGAGCTGCGAGTCGGTTGTGTGGTCGATGCTGCTAGAGGCCTCGTCAAAGAGGACGACGCGCGACTTGTGCAGCAGAGCACGGGCCACACAAAGCAATTGTCGTTCACCGAGGCTCAAATTATTGCCATTTTCACCGATGGGCATGTCCAAGTTCGTAAACGAAGTGCGGTCATCTGCCACAAGTCGCACAGCACGCAATGACGCGTAAATTTCCTCATCCGTGAACTCATTCATGACGTCTAAGACGGAACGCAGTGTACCTGACAGAATAACGGGATCCTGAGGTACAAAGTACAGTCGAGAGCGCAAGTCGTGCAAATCAATCTTTGATAGGTCCTGGCCATCGATAATAACGCGTCCGGACCTCGGCTCAACCAGGCGTTGGAGTGCTTGAAACAAGGACGACTTACCACTGCCAGTTGGACCGACAATCGCGAGCTTGGATCCTGGCGGCGCGTCGAAAGAGATCTTCTTCAGCACATCAGGTGCATCGGATGAGTAGCGAAGCACAAGATCCTGCACAACGATGTGGCCTTTTTGGGGCCAGTCAGTGGGTGGTCGTGTTTCGGCCATGGCCGACGCTTCCTGCTCAATAGAATCAGTGAACTCAAAGACGCGCTCTACTGCGACAGCACTGACTTGCAATTGAGTGTACATGCGCATAAGGATGAGCAGCACAAAATTGAGGTCGATCAGGAACGTGAGCGAGAACTCAATGCTGGCTGGTTGTGTGTTCGGTTGAAGCAGGACAATAAAACATGATATGAGGACAAGAAATGAACTTGTCAAATTAAACATTTGGCTGATCCAGCGGCCACCTTGTGCGGCCCACCAAACAAAGCGATTGTAATTATCGAGCGTGCCCATCATCTCGATCTCAAAGTGGTCTTGAGCACCAAATGCTCGAATCACATGTACACCATGCACCACATGCGTCAACGTCGCCATGACTAGTGATCGAGATGTCGCATTCAGTCGCTGCAAGTCGCGAGCCATGATCATATAGACATGCGCCATACCCGCATATACGGGCAAAAGGGCTAGTAATGCCAGCACAAAGCCTGTGCCTCCTACCATATACAGAGCGATGGCCGTTGCAAGAAGCTTGGTAACACGGATAGCGACTTCAGAAATCGCTGTTGCAAACTTTGTATCAAGCACCTCTAAATCTTGTCCAAAGCGATTCAGCAAGCGACCCCGCGTCATAATATCGAAGAAGTGCAAAGGTGCATGTAGTGTACGCCATATCATTTGATCAAACAATTTTCGCGACGCACGCAGCGACATGGTATATATACCAATCCAACGAAGGACACCGAAAAAGATGCCTATCGCTAGCAAGCCGCCGTAGCGACTTAGCCACCAGGCATTTGTATGCGTGCGGCCTTCTGAAGCGCTCCAATCACGTAACCACATGTTGGTCACAAGATCCCACAAGTTTGTCAGTGCAAATAACAACATGGTAAGCAAACTCAACGACCAGCCACTGCAGGCGTGAATATATGCAAGCCATACACGCCCAGAAATACCACCCTTTTCACGGTGCTCAGCAGTGCGCTTAGTGCCTTGGGCCGCTAGATGCGGTGGAGGAGGCGTCTCTTCGTGTGCTTCTTCTTCCCGATCCTGCTGCCATCCAGCAAAGTGGTCTGACTCCAAAAAGTCTTGGGGCTTTCCATGAAAAGAGATACCGCCGTTGTCGAGATACATGACGCAATCCACTGCTTGGTATACCTGCTGCACATTGTGAGATACAAGCACGACAGTGCGTCCATCAAGGAACGAACCCGACCGCATCAAACGCGTTATGATGTGCTGACATGTACGTGCATCCACGGCGGCAAACACATCGTCCAGAAGTAGTACGCGGGCACGGGAATACACAGCGCGTGCCAGGCCGATACGCGCTTTTTGTCCACCAGAAAGCTCTGTACCATTTTCACCAACGTCAGTCAAGTCGCCATGCTTCAACTCTTGAAGATCAGGGCCAAGACCACAGGCATCCAATGTCGCTTGATAGCGTTTACCGTCACCCATAGGCAGACCAAAGAGAATATTCTCTCGAATGTTAGTATGAAGGAGGAATGGCACTTGCGGAGCGTACGCCACCAGATCTGAACGGAGCCATTGGGGAGTATTGAGCGTTTGCAGGGCGGCAGTTTTAGATTGGACATCATATGGTACACCCGAGCGTGGAGAGCGTGGACAGTCAACATACCCAGCGAGGATACGTGCTTCTTGCAACAGTCCATGGAGTAAAAGAGTCTTGCCAGCTCCCACACGGCCACATACTAGCGTTATGCCAGGAGAAAATGTAGCATTCATATTACGCAGCGTGAACGGGGCCTCATCGTTTGTCGGCCACGTCAACGTCGCATCCACCAAACGCAATGTAGAAGCCTCGGGCTTGACTAAAATACAAGAGATCGGCGAAGGAGCCACTTCAGGGTTCAACAAATAGGTAGCGATGCGGTCTGCCGATACAAACGTTTGAAGCAAGCTAATAGCAGCTCGCGGCAGGAGCAAAAACACCCAGCGCAGCTCGGTAAATAAGGCCAGAGCCGTAAAAGCCACAGAGGGCATAAGCACTTGTTGAAATACTTGAGTGTAGCAGGTTAATGCGACAAAGGTGAGGAGCATCGGGTTAACTTCAAGAATGCTGGACATGAGCGTTTCGAACACAAATGTAGTTTTTTGCGCATGCAGCTCATCTTTGCGTGTATTACCTACACGCTCATCAAAAACACTTTCCCATGCCTGTGCTTTGATCATACGGATGCCCAAGAAACACTCGCTAAGCAAGCTCATACGCTTATCTCGAGCACCCATCAGGCGCGCGTTCGATGTACGCAAAGCACGGCAAAGCAATACGACTAGAGGCATGATGAAGATTGACGTGCTGAGACCAATAAGGGCACTGATGCCCAGGACGCGGTACAGAAAGTAGCCACCCAGGATCAACTCAAGGGGCGATGTGAGCAACGCGCATAAGTGAAACGTGGCGCTTACGATACGGTCGACGTCCATAAGCTGTAGTGTGAAAACCTGGCCTGTGCTGCTCGAATGGCCGGCAGGGGCCAAATTCATGGTCTTGTTGAACAGCAACATGGAAAGCTGCGTGGTCAGTCGAACGGTCAATGAGCCTTCCATTAGACTCCACAAGGTGCCTTGAAGCGTACTGCTCGTGATGATCGTAATGAATAAGCCCAATACCCACGGTAAGGCACGTCTCAATGTCTGGGCTGGCGTCTCTTTAGAGGCGATATCTGACTCGAGCACCCGGAAGATGCGATTCGCGAAAAAGGCAGGCGCATAGTACGTTATGACGCTCACAGCCGTGAGAATAAACAAGACCAAAAATTGAAATGCATTAGCACGCACGAAAGAAAAGATCAAGCGTCGTGCATGGGGAGACACGATGGACGACTCGGACGAATGCAACGAGTCGCGTAGAAGGGGTGTGCACTCATTCGACTCTTCGTCTTCTGCAAGCTCGTCTTGATGGCCACTGTGGCTTGAGCTTACTTTAGGCTGCTCCAGTTGCAAATTTCGCTGCATGTTCATGGCCAGGGTTTCAGCATGCAGCTCTGGGCCCAAAACAGGCACATCGAGTGAGCCCAGTTTGCCATAGCGCCACACGGTCTTTATGAGCGTAAATACATGAGTGAAGAACAAGGCGCCAATCATGGAGTTGTTCATCGCCTCGCATGGCGCAACTTGCATGACATTGGTGGATAACGCTTCTTCATCAAGCTCATCTCGTTCTTGCTCGCGATTGGCAACTTCGACCACCTTTCCTCCAAACACCTCATAATGTGGCATGCCAGGTGCCGTACCTGCTAGGCCACAAATCGTAGTGAGAAGTGCAATATTGATCCAGTGGCCCGTGGTCAAATGGTAGCCAAACGCGCCTCGAAACAGTTCACACACCACAAAGAAAAGTGTGATGAAGAATACAGAATAGATAGTGCGCCAGCGCACATCGAGGGAAATCGACCCAGGATTATATGCACTGTACACCCAGATAACCTGCAACAGGAATGGGAGGAAGAGGGTAGAATTGTTCGGGCACGTCCATGCCGTGACCCAGACGCCCAGAGCTCCAAGAATAATGAAGACCCACTGCAAAAAGTAGACGCGGCGCCAAAATGTTTGCTCATTGACGATGCGCAAATCGATCATGGTGATGCCCTTGGGCACCCGCGGCATACTAAGCGTATGCAGTGATAGCCATCGTCCCATAGTAGAGCGGCGCAGAGGATGCGAATCGACACGACGTAGCTGATGCGCATAGGATCCGAAGAATATTACAGAGATCCAAAAAACCCACAGCTCGACGGAGTCAATGATGGACGATGGCGTCCATATATCTCCCGCCGGTACCATGTTGGTGGCGAATAAGGATAGGCGCACAGTCAAGGGCATGTCACGCCCATGTGGAGGGAGTCGTCTGGGGGACGGTGCCCGCTGAGCGCCTCAGCCGGCCTTTTTGCCCCCTCATCGTTTTCACTCATGGTGGGATCTGTGCGCGCTACGAACCTGGCAGGTATGCGCTCAGCAGCTCTTCTTGTCACGCGCAGACACGTGCGCATGACCGTTCCGACAGTGCAGCGCTGCTATGCGGCACTGCACACGAGCGCCTCTGTATCGGATGCCAAGACGGGTCTGTATGATTTTCACGTCAAGCATGGTGCCAAGATTGTGCCATTTGGCGGTTATTCCATGCCTTTGACTTATGAGGGTGTTGGGCAGGTTGCTTCGCATAAACATGTGCGTGAACATGCTGGTCTCTTTGACGTCGGTCACATGGTGCAGCATATGTTCACAGGTCCTACAGCGCTTGCGTTTTTGCAGCACATTACCCCCGCTTCGTTGACTTCGCTCGAACCTTTTTCGTCGACACTCTCAGTGCTCTTGTCGAATGAAGGTGGCATTCTCGATGATCTGATCATTACGAAGCACAGCGACACGAGCTTCTACGTTGTCACGAACGCTGGACGCCGCGCTGAGGACCTTGCATGGATTGCAAAGCAGCTGAGTGCTTGGAATGATGCTCATCAAGGCGAAGGTGCTACTCAGCACCGTGTCATGGAGGGCCAGGGCCTCGTGGCTCTACAAGGCCCGTCGTCGGCAGCTGTGCTACAGCAGTTGCTGCCCCAGGACTTTGACTTGGCGTCGCTCACGTTTGGAAAGAGCGCTATGGTGCCTATTTCCACCAAGAGTAACAAAAGTGCACTGTGCCACGTCGCACGTGGTGGGTACACTGGTGAGGACGGCTTTGAAATCTCGATTCCAGCCGATGCTACCGTGGCCGTTACCGAGGCGATCCTCGCGAACGAGGAGGTTCAGCTCGCTGGTCTCGCTGCACGTGACAGCCTGCGTCTTGAGGCAGGTATGTGTCTCTACGGCCACGATCTTGATGCAAGTGTAAGTCCCGTGGAAGGCGCTCTGGCTTGGACGGTCGGCAAGGATCGTCGAGCTGCTGGTGACTTTTTGGGTGCAGAGCGTGTGCTGCATGAGCTCAAAGAAGGACCACCACGCCGGCGTGTGGGTCTACTCGTGTCTGCTGGCTCGCCGGCCCGCGAGGGCACTCGCGTGTTTGCCGAAGACGGTCAGACGGAGGTCGGACGCGTAACATCGGGCATCCCGTCACCCACGCTTGGCCGTAACATTGCCATGGCTCTTGTGAAGAATGGGTATCACAAAAAGGATACGCCGCTGCAAGTTGAAGTCCGCCACAAAATGCGCGAGGCTATCGTCACGCGTCTTCCTTTCGTGCCGAACAAATTTTACCGAGGCTAAAATGCATCTCCACAGGCGTGTGTGGGGTTCGAGGCGCCAGGGCCGTGCGTTCCAGGCCCGTGTGCCCCTCCCTTTTCCACGCGCGCACGTGGATAGAAAGGACCCATTGTGTCTCACTGATTGGCCGATCCTCATGAAGGGTTAGTCAGCGTAGCTTGCAACGACTTGAGACCGAGCCGTGTTGCATGTGTATAGCTCACGACCGATCCGACACCGCGCTGGACCGCCGCAAGCTCCCTTGGCCTGCCATTGCCACCATATAGATCGACGCCGACGCTTTGATGTCGCGTGCGACAAAAATCGCAGATCCCACGCTTCGCGCGGCGGATCATGCCACCCATGCTGACGGAGGGCGCGAAACCCTTATCGTCCAAAAGCCTGTCGACGAGCTGCTGCGAGCCGCGCATGCGTCGGGCCACTTGAACATGAGTGCGAGAATCCCAGCGCTTACAGCATGTCCTGAAGAACTATTTGACCTGCTTGCTGACGACATGCCGGCTTGGTGGTCGCACGACCGGGTATCGCCCGATGGATCATCCACCGCGGCATGGTCGAAGCGAACGCCACTTCGCGCATTGGTACTCACAAAAAACAATCTCGGTGCACTTGACGAGCGCATTGCGCGTTTTGATGCACTACATCGTCTCGACGTGCGCGAAAATCGACTTTCTACGCTCCCATCTACTTTTGGCCAGCTAGTGCATCTTACGACATTACACTTATCCCAGAATGCGTTTACCAAAATCCCCACATGCATTCTGGCACTTCCAGCTCTCACCACACTTGATCTGAGCCATAATGAGCTTGAGACGCTGTGGACTCCGGACGACGCGGGTACATGTGACGTCTCGCCTCCAAGCATTTTGCCGTCTCTCACGACGCTCGATCTTAGCTATAATCGCCTGAAGACGTCTGCCCTCGTTCCCATGCCTACATCGCTTGAACATTTGAGCCTGAAACATAATGTTCTGCAACATCCGATCCCAATGGATGTATTGTATCCCGCCAAGCGACTCCAAGAGCTCGTATTGGCCGAAAACGAGCTGTCAGACGTTGTATTTGCATTGGACGGTACATCCTTTGCTTTACCGCACCTACGTGTGCTTGATGTGCGTGCGACACAAGTTGCATCGCTAGCGCACCTCGAGTCGCACTTTGCCTCTGCACCATCATTGAGCTTGAGTGAGGCCAAGGACAAAACCCGCTCGCCTGTCCATGCACCGGCGCATGAGTCGCCTGCGTGCACGCCACATCAGCTTGTGCGTGTATCGAATATACCTGCGCAGGACAAGCATGAGGTGCTGTCGATCGCGACGCAGCACAAGACCATTCTGTCAGTGCTGTATGTGCTATCCGATGTACAAGTGCGATCCGAGTCACACCGCCGTCGACGCGGTGGGCGGGGCAGAGGCGGTGAAGACCGCGCACGGATACGAGAGGAGCGCAATGAAGACGGTCATTCGGCAACGCCGAATGCAGGCAGCGCATTGGCGAACGCCAAGCTGTCTACGAAAAAAAAGGAGGCCTTAGGACAAGTGCCATGCAAATTCTTTCGAAATAATGGATGCTCCGCGGGCGATGCATGTCCTTTTGCACATACGCTGCCCGGCGAAGGGCAGCCAAAAGCCGTGTGTCAATGGTACATCAAAGGCAGCTGTCGTTTTGGCCATCGATGTGCTTTGGCCCACATCTTGCCTGGTCAACCTATGAGCATGGACCGCAAAAATAAGCGGCTGGCACAGCAAGGGTCTTCTCAGGCTGCAACAAAGCAAACGGAAGAACAGCAGCAGCGCCGTGCCTCTGAAAAAAGCGAGAATCTTAAACTCGCATCGCCTTCGCCAAATGGGATGGGCGCAACTGCCATGTTTATTCCCAGTCGCACTTCCAACTTGAGCGAAGAGCTCGCTGTACCATTGTCTGCCACTGCTGCTGACACAGAGTCAACACAGTCTGGCTGGAGTCACGATATCACACGTCCTCATACGTACGACACAGCCAGCACTTCGGCCTTCGGCACGAGTCCCTTCAATCACCCCGGCTCTCATGGCCTCTTTTTCAATTCCCAGCCAGAGGCCCACGGCTCACAACCAACATCACCCTGGTCATCGCGCAAAAACGAAGACCCGCTTGCCGAGTCTGCACATGCCGAAGACTTTTTGCCATCGAGTCTAAGTGATCTACTCACTCCGACTGAACTGGAGCGCCGCATGCGCAGTACGCGTGACGCCTCTTCGACGTCCTCGAGCATGCAGCCACCATCGTTCATGCAAGAAATGATCTCACAGAGTATGCCGGCAACCTCTCATCGCCTCGGCAGCTTTGATGTATCCCCACCAACACCCCTGGGCCAGGCGCCAAAGTTTGGTGGCAGTAGCTTCTCTTTCATGAGTGGCGGTGTGCAGCCCACTCGGCGGCCAGGGAACCACAGCGTGCATGCATCGCCATTCATGCCGCCTATATTCGACAACTTGCTCGGATCGCCACCTAGTCTCAGTCCCCCTGGCACCCTGTCGACGTCACTTGGCGGAGAAAGGGCTCCCATGCCCATGTCTACGCCCTCTCACAAAGGTCTCTCGGATGATGCACGTCGTCGGACCAGCACCTCTTCATTGTTCCATGGACGTGGTACCATACCTATCTCTCCAGCTATTATGCCTGTATCTGAAGAAGATGCGGACGATGCGATCTTTGAGCTGGAGTAAGCATGTCTTTAGTGGAGCAACATAGCGATATTATCAGGTTGGAGCCTCCTTCCCTGTCACTCGAGTTCGGCCGATACAATGCTTGCGTCTTCGTTCCTTCCTACTATACCGACGATGGCGCAGCGTTCGCGGCAGCTCCTGGCTGACATGTACTCGCGCCTAGTGACCGATCAAACAGCTTTGAAGTCACTTATTTCTTCTACAAAGCCACTACGTGCATTCGCACATGAGCTTGCGTCGCTTACATCAAAGCCAGAGGCTGTACTTGGCGAAGACGTTAAGACGACGGACGAGTGGCTCGACCAGGTCGAAGGCATGAATGGCAGTCTCGAAACACTCAATGAAAAGCTCGAGCCCATCACTTTCCTGAGCGGGAATGCGCCTACAGCTGCTGACTACTCACTTTTTGCATCTCTCTATGACATCGTTTCTACACTTCCACCGGCAGCTCAGCACGCCCACCCTTCGCTCGTGCGCTACTTTTCACACATGTCGCACCTTTCTGCCGGATCAAACATCGATCCGCCTGTAAAACCTTTTGAGCCAGTATACGAAGGCTTCCCTAAGATCGAACGAAAGGCCGAGCCCAAGAAAGAGAAGAAGGCCAAGGATGAAGCCGCACCCGCTGAAGGCGCAACTGCTAAGCCCAAGAAGGAAAAGAAGGCCAAAGACAAATCTAGTAGTGGTAATGGTGGTGCTGCAGCTGCACCTGACTCAGGACCTCTGCCTAGCATGGTCGACCTCCGTGTGGGAAAGATTGTCAAAGTTGAACGTCACCCAGACGCTGACTCACTATATCTGGAGCAAGTCGACTTTGGAGAAGCTGATGGCCCGCGCACAATCCTGTCTGGTCTCGTGAATTTCGTTCCTATGGATGAGATGCAAAACCGCTGGATCGTTGGTGTTTGCAATTTGAAGCCTGTATCGATGCGTGGTATCAAGAGCTTCGGTATGATTCTGTGTGCCACAGCTAGGGAGGGCAAGGAGGGCGGTGTCCAGCCCGTCTCGCCACCAGAAGGCAGTCAACTTGGTGACCGGGTATTCGTTGATGGGTACGAGGGCATGGAGCCTCTGGAGCAAATGAACCCGAAGAAAAAGGTCTTTGAAACGATTCAGCCCAACTACACTTCCACAGACGCCAAGGAATGTGCTTGGGTCGGCCCTGGACCCAACGGTGCGGCAGAGGAAAAGTCCTTGCGTCTGTTGCGTACGGCGCGTGGTGTGTGCATGGCTCACTTTGCCGGTGCTTCGCTCAGCTAGCTGTCCTTTCGTAGCTCGACCTTTTCGAACCCCATAAGCAAGTCGAATTTCTCCACCTTAGATGTCTCCACTTTGCTCAGACCACGGCCCTGGCCCTTCCCTGTGCTCCATTATGACACGGCGTTGGGTTGTATGGGTCACGGCCCTGCTCTTAGTATTCCCTATGATCCAGGCATATGTCGTCCAGATCAAAGATACATATGCTATGCGCCAAACATGCAGTGGTGTCCGTGCTGGCACTGATTCTCGGGTAGATGGTATGTTGTCTCGAGCTCACCGCAGTCGTATTTTATCCCAACTCTACAGGGACTGTGACCACACTTGTGTATGAAATTCAAGAATTGGTAAAAATTGGAAGGCCGGCATCTGAAGCATCACTTAATAAACTATTTTTGTGTACACCTGAGGCTGTACAAGACAAGCTGTGTACGGATAAAGATTTGGGCCTGTACCTGATTGCTGAACCGACTCTGTCGGGCGCGTCAATTCAACAACAGCGCCTCGACTTCGGTGAATCCCTAAGGAATCAAACGACATTTTCGCACAAAGTCAACACTACAGGGTTTTACTGCGTGAGTGTGGAACCGTATGGTTTGAAAATGGGAACAAGTGAGGCCTTTCGTGGTCATGTCGAATTTGTGAGCTCGTTTCATGGTCAACTTCCTGCTTCCGAACACCCAAAACTGTACTTTTATGGATGGCTCACTCTGATATATCTGGTTGTGACTATTGCATGGCTAATACTATGCTTTAAGTACAAGGATCAAATCGTTACTGTACAACACTTTATCACAGGTACTATGCTGCTTCTTACGATTGAAATGGCTTGTGAGTGGGCTTGCTACAGCTACTTCAATGCCCATGCCATTGATTATTTGCATTTTCGCTCGGTCAATGGCCAAGCCTCAGTCACGGGCATGGCACGATTCTGGATTATATTTTCCAATGTCCTTGAGTCTGCCAGAGACAGTCTGTCATTGTTTCTTTTGCTCATCGTTGCGATGGGTTATGGTGTTGTGCGCCCCACTATTGGAAGTGTGATTAACAAAGTATATCTACTCTCGGCATTACAATTTATATTCAGCATTTTATGCTCAGTATGTGAGTTTCTCATAATCATGAACATCGTGTCTATGGGGTTTGTCGTTCTTGTTCTTCCTTTCTCTATAACCCTCACGATTTTCTACTTCTGGATTCACTCATCTCTAAGAGCAACTATTAACTATTTGTCTGAACGTAGGCAGACGTTTAAGTGTGCCATGTTTCAGCGCCTTGATCATATTGTTACCGGATCTTTCTTTTCCGCATTTTCCTATTTTATGGGAATCTTCATTTATAATGCATTCGAGGAAATTTTCGATTTCAAGTACCAATTTTGGAAGTACCGTTGGTTTCTTTTAGATGGTATTCTTTCGCTGCTGTACTTTGTCGCCTTTGCACTTATTGCTTGGACTTGGCGTCCTACTGGTAACAATATGCGACTTGCCATGTCAGATGAGCTCGCAACGTACGAGGAAGCACCTGGAACAGAATACGAAATTCATGCGATTGGCCAGGATGACTTAGATCGCGATGCTCTTGAAGTGGATCCAAATCATTTGCATCAGTTATCCCAAGCGCAGAGCGACACAGGAGTACCCCCTGAATACAATGAGTTTATATCTGATGGTCGCATCGAGCTCAAAGATGATAAATATCGTCACGACATGGAGGATGATGAGTTTGACGTGGTGTTTGAAGCGGAGCATGCCATGTCGCGCAGGTCGTATGATACCGATCAGAAAAACGACCATGAAGTTCAACGTCTTCGCTTGCATGAAGAGGATTCGTAGCGTCACTATACAAAAGACACGTGTCTTATAATACATGATCATCACCAACGCTCTGAAGAGCATGTCGTCCACGTCGTAAACTCTCTTCTAGATTCATGTTCCGTCCAGCATCACCCCAAAGCTGGCGCTGTTGATCATGGAAAAACTTAGCACGACCACCACGCGACTTGTCATGTGTTTTTTCACGCTGCCTTTCTTCTTCGGCTTGCTTATGGCGGTCGTGCTCCGTGACGCGCTCAATCATTGCATTCCTGCCAGTTTCCATTGATTTCGCATTTTTCATCATAGATGCAAGACGTGCGTCACGCTCTTTTGCATCAAGGCGCCGAGGCTCAGGGGAGCGCGATCGTCGGCGCGAAGGGGTATCATGGTATCGATGAGAATGATCATGTCGATACCGCCGATCATCATGGCTCCGGTCTCCTCGTTGTCGGTGATGACGATCCCGATGTCTAGACCTGTTATTTTCATGGTCATGACGATGTCGCGGTGTCTCGTTTGGCAAACCTAGCCGAGCGCGCATTTGCCGCAATCGCGAAGGATCTCTGAGAAGCATTTCCTGCATAGCCTGCTCTTGCTTCTTAATAGCAAAAAGAGGATCTTCACGGATTTTGAGAGCCATATCACGAGCTGAATTAGCGCCTGTGGAGTCGTCTCTCTGACTCCCTGGATCTGATACGCGTGACAATTGCGCTGCTTCATTGCCCTGAAGAAGCTTATCTACGCGTTTTTTCCCCAATAAGTACTCTTCAAGCTCTGCTTCTGATGGACCACTACTCGAAGCTGGCGTTGCATACATCCATTCGACGCGCTCCGGTCGTTTTTTGCCTCCAGCTGCCTCATGGATGCGTTGCAACTCTTGCATCTGACGCTCTTGTTCACGCTCCTTCCGCAGTTCATCGAGCTTTTTCCGCTCAGCCTCAGCCTCCTGCTCCTGCATCCATACTTTCTCCTGGTTTTTCTGCAGGCGAGGGTGCCATGACTTTTTGACGTTCAGGTCACCTGCACCCATGATCGGTGCACGGAGCTTGGTGGAGGACGAGACAAATTGACTACTAGTATGAAAAGCGTGGTACGTCCAATTTGGTGATTCGGCCGATGTCACGTGCGTTAGTACGCGTCGTCCGACCGATCTTTGGTCATCGTCGCACCTCGCTTCACTGGCCTTGTGTGTGGCGCTGCCAACGCAACGCACGACGAAGCAACAAAGGCCCTGGTCGTCTCTGTTCGCAATCGAGTGCTGCTGTTGGTATAATTGAATATCTATCGCTCCCAAAAATATGTATGTGGAAGAAGGTGTAGAAGAAATCAGTCAAGAAGATTGTTGGGACGTCATCAAGGCCTTTTTCGAGGAAAAGGGTCTTGTGCGCCAGCAAATTGACAGTTTCAATGAATTCATGAGCAACACTGTGCAAGAGCTCGTAGAAGAGAGCAAAAGCCTTACGCTGGAACAGGCCGAGCAACATACAGGCAATGCAGAGGACAAAACGCGTCGTTATGAGATTGAGTTCGGCCAAATTTATATGAACAAGCCGCGACAGACAGAAGCAGACGGAAGCACGGCTCCTCTCTTTCCTCAGGAGGCTCGGCAGCGTAACCTGACATATTCAGCTGGGCTTCATGTCGATGTATCACAAAAGGTTTTGATCAAGGGAGAAGAAGACGAGCTGGATGAAAACGGCGACCAGCTCTGGATACCGGATCCATCTCAGGAAGAGATTGTCGATGAAAAAGTATATTTGGGCAAAGTCCCTATTATGCTTCACTCGCACTTTTGTTGGCTGACTGATCTTCCAGACGAAGACAAGTACAGTTTGAATGAATGCCCCTTTGATTCTGGTGGCTACTTTATCATCAATGGTTCAGAAAAAGTGCTGATTGCACAAGAGCGTATGGCCGCAAATCATGTATACGTATTTTCCAAAGCTCCTCCGTCTCCCATTACATTCCTGGCTGAAATTCGCAGTGCGGTCGAGCGCGGCGGTAAAACGATCAGTACCATGCAAATCAAGTTGTTTTCTCGAAACAGAGAAAAGAGTCTGAATAATACAATCAAGGCAACGCTTCCATATATACGAAATGACATTCCTATTGTGATCGTGTTTCGTGCGCTGGGTGTCGTACCAGACCGAGACATTTTGCAACACATTTGCTATGACTTTAACGATACTCAGATGCTTGAAATGCTCAAGCCATGTATCGAGGAGGCTTTTGTGATTCAGGATCGCGAGGTGGCGCTTGACTTTATTGGCCGTCGTGGTACAACCACTGGTTTGTCGCGTTCGAAACGAACGACGTATGCACAGGAAATTTTACAAAAAGAAATGCTACCGCACATTTCTATGTCGGAAGGCTCAAATACTAAGAAAGCATACTTCTTTGGGTATATGGTGCATCGTCTCTTGCTAGCCGCGCTGGACCGCCGTGAGATTGACGATCGTGATCACTTTGGTAAAAAACGGCTTGACTTAGCTGGTCCTTTAATGAGTGGCCTCTTCCGCATGTTGTTCCGCAAAGTGACTCGCGATATTTATCGTCATCTTCAGCGGTGTGTTGAAGATCAGAAAGAATTCCATCTCCAGGCTGCTGTACGACATGCAACGATCACCAATGGTCTACGCTATTCGCTTGCCACCGGTAATTGGGGTGACCAAAAGAAGGCTATGCAATCTAAGGCAGGTGTATCTCAAGTACTCAATCGATACACCTTTGCCTCAACACTATCACACCTCCGTCGCTGCAACACACCTATTGGTCGTGACGGTAAGATTGCCAAGCCGCGTCAGCTACACAACACGCATTGGGGTATGGTTTGTCCTGCAGAGACTCCTGAAGGTCAGGCATGTGGTCTTGTTAAAAATCTGAGCTTGATGTCGAACATCTCGGTCGGTACGCCTTCCGCACCCATCGTCGAGTTCCTTGAAGAGTTTGGACTCACAAGTCTCATCGATATGCAAGGTGCTGATCCAAAGGCCACTAAGGTATTTGTAAATGGTGTATGGCTTGGTACGCACGATGACCCTGGTCAACTTGTCGATACGTTGCGTGACTTGCGTCGTAAAGATGATATCAGCCATGAAGTAAGTGTCGTGCGTGACATTCGTGAGAAGGAGCTCCGTATCTACACTGATGCAGGCCGTTTGATGCGCCCTCTTTTCATCGTGGATCAACAAAGCATGACACTACTTATTAAGCGTCACCACGTCGAAGCATTGAACGATGAATCTGGTGAAGGCTGGGACTGGTCACGTTTGGTGCAATCGGGTGTCATTGAATACCTTGACACAGAGGAAGAAGAGACTGTGTTAATCTGTATGAGTCCTATGGACTTAGAGCAATCGCGTGAGTACAAGGCAACGAATGGTAATATGCCACCAGACACGTCTGACGCAACACGACGTTTGCGTTCTGCTCACACGTTTGCACCAGATACCTGGACACACTGCGAAATCCATCCAGCCATGATATTAGGTGTATGTGCAAGTATTATTCCCTTCCCAGACCACAACCAGTCGCCGCGAAACACTTACCAGTCGGCCATGGGTAAACAAGCCATGGGTGTATTCCTTACCAATTACCAGATCCGTATGGATACTATGGCGAACATCCTATATTATCCACAAAAGCCCCTCGCCACAACACGAGCGATGGAGCATCTGCGATTCCGTGAATTGCCGGCCGGCCAAAATGCCATCGTCGCAATCCTGTGCTATTCGGGTTATAACCAAGAAGACTCGGTTATTATGAACCAATCGGCGATTGACCGTGGATTATTCCGGTCATTGTACTACCGCTCCTTCCAAGATATGGAGAAGAAGGTCGGTGTGATCACTATGGAAGAGTTTGAAAAGCCGACACGTGAAACCGCTATTCGTTTGAAGCACGGGACGTACGAAAAACTTGATGTTGATGGCCTTGTTCCACCTGGCATGCGCGTGTCAGGTGAAGATATCATTATTGGTAAGACAGCACCTTTGCCGCCGGACAGTGATGAATTGGGCATGAGGAGCAAGTTGCATACCAAGAAGGATGTGAGTACACCAATGAAGAGCACTGAGAGCGGTATTATCGACCAAGTGCTGATTACAACGAACGGCGAAGGTGCTAAGTTCGTCAAGGTGCGTGTTAGATCTACGCGTGTACCGCAGGTGGGAGATAAGTTCGCTTCGCGACATGGTCAAAAGGGTACAATCGGTATCACCTACCGCCAAGAAGATCTGCCTTTCACGTGCGAAGGTATAACTCCCGATATCATTATCAACCCCCATGCCATTCCTAGTCGTATGACTATTGGCCACTTGGTTGAATGTTTGCTTTCCAAGGTTGCCACTCTGTCTGGACAGGAGGGTGACGCAACGCCATTCACGGATCTCACGGTCAAGGGTGTCAGTGATATTCTATTTTCGCTCGGCTTCCAGTCTCGCGGTCTCGAGGTCATGTATAATGGACACACGGGTCGCAAGCTCCAGGCACAGGTATACCTTGGTCCAACGTACTACCAGCGCTTGAAGCACATGGTGGATGACAAAATCCACAGTCGTGCTCGTGGTCCAGTACAAATTCTCACTCGCCAGCCGGTCGAGGGTCGTTCGCGTGACGGTGGTTTGCGCTTTGGTGAGATGGAGCGTGACTGTATGATTTCTCACGGCATGGCCAACTTCTTAAAAGAGCGCATGTATGACGCCAGTGACGCCTACCGGTTGCACATCTGCGACCTTTGTGGTTTGACGGCAGTGGCCAACCTGCGAAAAGGCACGTTCGAGTGCCGCGCGTGCCGCAACCGCTCGGCCATATCGCAAATTCACATCCCGTACGCGGCCAAGCTCCTGTTCCAGGAGCTTATGAGTATGGGCATCGCTACGAGGTTATACTAACTATCTTACTAAAATAGATAACTATTACTACAATGAAGAGCTAGTGTGCCATCATAAGCCTCGGTGAAAAAGTTGACGCATACCACTCGTGACGCTTTGACTCGCCTTGTGCGTCGAGTCCTGCAATGTCTGCTCCGCTGCATTTAAAAGATTGCCATTGTCATGAGCGTTGGTATTAGGTTCACCATGCTGTTCAAGTGTCTGCGTAGGCGACACTATACCTTGGCTCTCAAGCGCAATTAGTTGAGATGGGCTGGGCATAGATGTTGGTGCTGAAGCGGTCGTATTCAGGCTCTGCCAATCACCGGGGGTTGAACCATGCGGCGCAGACAAACCAGTTGACGTAGGCTTGGAGGAAGGCTCTTGCTGGGCGGAAAACGATGCCTCAAACGACTCGTCGTACTGCATCGCAAGATTATTCATAGTGCTTTGCGAAGAAATCTGACGTTTTGAAGCAACAATCCCGTTACTCTTCGAAACATCAGGTGAGTACACGGCCGGTGGAGTCTCAATTGTAAGGCCCTGCTGCGAATCTGCCGAATGCACATTCTGACGGCCATTCTTGCCAATCGGCGTCCACGAGCTGGGCGACGGTCGAGGGCGCTCGTTGAACGAAACGTCATCTTCCGACATGCTCACGGACAAAGTCTGACCTGCACCAGATGGCGTTGCTGGCTGACTCGACGCCTTGTCATCTTTCTTTCGTCTGTTCCACTTGAACTTCGGCGACATCTTCGCGAAAAAGTGTCGCGATTGCGAAGGAGCGGAGGGCGATCCTTGCGAGTCGGGCTCTATGTGAAGCTCCGATGCATTGATGCCGCTGGTATTTGGTACCTGCGCTTGTGGGCTGATGGGACTCAAGGTTGACGCCATTATGGGCATCTGATTCTGGGGTGTCGAACGACCCTGCATCGGAGGATTCATCGAAGAGGCCTGTACCATATTGTGATCACCTAGTGCGACTGATGATGGAGCTGGAATACCATATGGTACAGATGCAAGGTCTCGTTGTGGCTGAGACATTTCGTCCACCATGGAGCCATACGCCATGGGTTGCGAACTTGGCAAGCCTTGATGCGTTGGGACTGATGGATTGACGTTATAAGTCTCTCCTTTCGACCAAGGCGCCCATGGTTCTTCGGTTGCATCCTCTCGTATCTCCGGCTGCAGGTTCTGAAGGGAGGATCCAAGTTGCGAAGAAGTTTCATCCGGGTTTGAAAGCCACTGCGTTTGAAATAGCTCGTGGTCTGTCTCCTTTGGAGGCGGGGGTGGACCTTGGTGGACACCTTGGGCAGTACCTTCTGACTGATTTTCTTGTGCGTTCTCAGTAGGATAATCCCAACGAACACTCCATGCGCCGTCGTGTGGTGGAATCGATAGAGGCAATGGTCCAAGTCTAGGAACAGGGACCTGGTAGATAGATTCGGATGTGAAGTCAGGCGTTGCCGGTGCTGCTGCCAGAGTAGTGGGCTGGCTAGTCGCTTGCTGAGATGGAGGTTGTTCTGTAAGCACTTGATCAGGAGGCATCAGCTGAGCGGGTACTTCTGGCACTAAACGTGTCTGATGCATTGAAAAAGTTTCCTGTGACGAGATTGCCTCATTAGGGACAGCATCTGAGGTCAGTGTCTGCTTCGTTGAAAATGTCTCTCGCGCCAAGGTTTGCTCATCCGAGGAAGTCTGAAGTCGCTGTGCCAGGGGACTTAGGGATTTGTCTTTGAAGCCAAAAGCTGGATCCTCGGTCTGGTGACCAAAGGGCTGCGATTCACGGATATGCAGCGGCTCAGTCGACGAAGCCATAACATCGTAAGGCCATGCTTGTGGTTCATCCATAGCACTCGGCAATGGTGACGGCTGCCAAGACGGTACCTCCCATGCAGGCTGCGGCCCATGGCCCCACTGGGCTAAAGCGCTCGTCATGGGCGTGTGTTCAGCACTCCATCCTGACGTATCAGGGACTGGAGCATCCCATGTTGTGGCACCATCAAATTGCGACAGATCTCCATGAGCTGAAGGTGTCATCAGGTACGAGGCATTAGATGCCAGAGCTGCCTCAGGCGCTTTCCTAGACTGAAGATGAGGATCTGTCTCATAGGGCATGACTCCAGTCTTCTCGACCGACCGGTCAGTCTCTAGCTGCTGGGTAACAGCATTGGATCCAGCATCCCCTGGAGAAAAGTCTTGCACTGATTCACGAGGCACAAGACTATCTGTAACTGGCGGAGCGGCAGCGCGAGATATCAGACTCGGCGAGTCATTCGTACCTACCAGCACTGAGCTCGGGCGAGCAGAGCGAAGTGCATGCATTGTTCGCGCCTTCCGGCGCCGGGTTACGTCGCTGCGTGGTGATAAGAGCTCTAGTGCACGTTGCAAGTCGCCAAGCGTGTTGTTAAAGTCGACACTGCTTTGTCGACTAAGCTGTGCAGCTGTGGGAGGATCCATTAATGGCATGCCCTCCTCGTGTTGAGAGTCGATCGCGGGGAGAGTATGGTCAAGCATGATAGGTGAACGCAGCGTTGATGCATTAGACATACGAAGAGAATCGATTGGCTTGCTGCTCGGACGTGACACCGAGTTTTCAGGTACACTCGATGTCTGCACATCAGTTACAGGTGGTGCCGCAGGCAAAGATTCCAGTTGGAAGACATCATCATGCTTCGACCGTGCGTTCCACGTGAGGGATGTGGCGTGAGGCGTGCTAGTGCTTCGCTTATGGCCACGTGCTTTACCGTCGTCCGCTTGACTTTCTGATCCAGGTCCAGCCTGTTCCATAGCCTCTGTCATGCGCACTGAGGCACGCTTGACGGAGCGCGGGATGTCAATCGAGGCGCGGTGTTGGTGACGACGAGCCAGAGCTCTTTCACGTTCCTGCTCTGTGAGCCGATCACGCGCCTCTTCAACGTCCAATTCTGGCGAAGGTGGTGTGCGTGGCTTATGGCCAAACAAACGAGACGCAGCGGCAGACAAGCTAGCAACGGTGGCACTCATTGTGTGTCTTTCGGGTTTGGACTGGTCAGCGTTCTTGTCGCTCGCTACTTGAGACACTGCATCGGGCTGCGCAGTCTCAGTCTTCGGCGCTTCCTGAGGGGGGGTCGCGTCTGCGACGGCTAGCGACGTCATTTCAGTCGTCTCTGATTGAGGATGCACACGCTCCATGCTCCAATTCTCACCATCTTGAATAGAGGGCGGTTCGTCCATCTGGGTGGTGGGTGCGGTGGTCATGTCAGGCGCGCTGCTGACCGGGTCCGAGTCCAGTGCGTCTGAGTCCTGCCGAGCAGGTACAATGATTGGAGCATCACGAAGCTTGACAGGCGCATCCTGAGGAGTTATTTCATCTTTTTCTGCCGAGTAATGCTGAGCATCAAGCTGCGGTGGATCAATGAGTTGCTTATGGTCCTGAGTCTCGTCTTGTTTCACATCCTGCACCTGCCTGTGCTCAAGCGCCTGCTCTAGACTCTTGGGCTGTGGCTGTCGCCTCTGCTGAGGCGGGGTAAAAGTGGCAGGAGGATGAGGTAAACTGCGAGATGGCGGTGGTGAGCTCAGCTGAGATGTGAGATGCAAAGGGCGAGGCCCACCACTACGTGGCGTTGGCAGCGGTGGTCCATCACTCTTGCTTGGCGAGGTTGCCGACTCAGCCACAGCTTCTGCATGAGCGAGAAACGGAGGCCACCACTTGGCTCGGAGCGGGTCCACGACCCATTCGAGCTTAGCTACGATTGGCAGACGAGATGGTTCAAAAGTACCCGAAGGCACCGAGCGAGTGGTTGCCAGGGACGCATGGCTTGAAATACGCTGAAGGCGCCGAGATGGAGTAGCCTGACGAGGGCGAGGTGGGGTGGGATATTGTCCAGACCCTCTGCGTTGGTAAGAAAATGACGAAGCACGCTGATTCGGCTCCGATTCAAAGACATCCGATAAGGGTGGTGGTGGCAGAGCATCCTCCAGGTCATCTTCGAAGAAACCGCTCCATAGTGCAGCCCATGTGCTGTCACCAATTCGTGGTCCACCGTTGCCATTTCCATCGTCTACCAGGTAGAGCGAAATACCGCCAACACTGGGAAGGCCGTACTCACGCGCAATGGCATACAGCTGCCCGCCGAGTGTGGGGTACAAAGGCAAAAGAGTACCACGGCGAGCGAGTGCGCGAGCTGAGACCATTCGGGGCAGCGCTTCCACGGGGAGGTCAGCAGGAGGTACCACAATCACAAAATAGGATGGGCTGGCAGTTGCAGAGGATCTTGATTGATACAAACGTGCCGATGGTGTCCGTACCTGAAATGTCTGCGCAGGATGAGAATCTGATCTCACTCCCTCATCATCTGTGTCTGTCAAGGCATCCAGGGCGTTGGATGTCTCCGATGGCCGTGGCTCATGAACAAACATGGTTTGGTCCGCTCCGTCTACAGGGTGCGACGCTTGATTCTCATACATGCTTTTCAGCATCGCTTAGATCAGCCTAGCTATCTGTCAAATTGCTGAAGTGCCGATCTATAACGATGCCGTATGTATACGACGTGTTTGAGACGCGGTCGAGGAAAAAGAATGAGTTGTCAGCGGAGGGGACTTTGACCGCTTCGCCATCCAAGGCGGCGCCCATCAGCGCCGCGGCGGACGCTTGCCGTTGCAAATGTCTGCCGGGAGAGTGGAGGTGCATGCATATACATGCATAAAACACAAATTAATAGGTCTACATTTCACATGGTTTTTTAGATCTTCCAATTGCGCTTCAAGATCGAGGCTCGTTTGGAAGTTCAACAAATCGGTTTTTTATACTTACATGAGGAAGGTATCATTGTCATCGATGCACGAACGCTGAGACGATGTCTTAATCCGCAACTTCGCGGCAGCGTGCTCATATTGTGTAAGATGAACGGGAACATAGACTGCCGACGACGTCATGGACGCAAGGCCATTTGGATAGGTGGAACCAAACAGTAGTTGAACGACCTTATCACCGTGCCATACACCATCCGTATCCGTCCAGAATACTCGCTTGATTCCTGCCCAGTACATCCATTCCAGACAGCGCCAGCATGGACGACTGTCCGCATATTGTGGCCTCACATTAGAAGCAGTGTCTGGCACAGACGTCTGCCCGCGTTGTCGACGACGCTGTTCCTTCATCTTGGCCTTAGAATGCGTATCCTGCAGCAGCCGAACAACATACAAGTCAGCGCCACGTATACGGGAATCCATCATATTGGACTGTGATCGCCGCATCACGACCTTACGGTAAGCAAGCGTCGTAGAAGCAGGCGTAGAGGACGTGTGCGATATAGATAATCTCTCCGCTTCATTCGCCACGGCCAGAGAGGCGGCCTCATTGGGCGGGGTAGGGGGATCAGACAAAGAAAGCGTCTCGCTTGATGTGCTGCTGCCACTCGAACTGGCATTCCTTAGTCCACGTGCCTTGCGCTCCCGCTTCTCACGCTTGCGCTGTTCAATCTGTTGAGCACGTTGCATTTGCAGCGCATTCTGGCGTCGCTTGGTAGAATAACTACCATTGAATTGAGAGCATCGGGACCGTGCAGCACTCAAAGCTCCAGCGCGGGCGTGCCTTTGGTTTTTCTTTTGTTCCTGCTTTATCGCGCGGTTTAAGACACCACTGAGTTTCAGTGGCAAAAGCGACGCGTTCTTGCTCCCGCTTCGCGCCCTCGACCAGTGCACGATCACACTTGGTCTTGGTATTCACCACGCGCTTACCGGTGGATACCATGGAGGACGCGTCGCTAAAGCGGGAGCCATCCGGCATCTCGAGCGACATCTCTTGGAGCTTTGAACACGCGACATCAACGGGATCAAGAATGAGACTGCTTCGCGGTATGTGGGGCTTGGCACCACGCAGTGCTGAAGTCACGGCGTGCATCTCGGCATGCATACTGAAATATGCCTGGGACTGTGAGCGAGGCCCTGATCGGGCAGCCGGATGACAACAAGAATTATCAGAAGTATCTTGATCATTTACTTCCATATGGCGGTTGGAGGGTAGATGAACGGCCTCATGTGCGAACAGGGGCCCACTGAAGCCAGTGCGGACGTGATTATGCCCCTGACTCAAAATTTTGCCACCCTTTGTGATAATGGCGCCATGTCGATACCGCATCGTAGAGCGCATGGCCTCCTGCATTGCAGCATTTCGCATCTTATCTCCGCGCTTCTGACTGGGCATGATAATGCGTGTACAGTGCTGATGTCGTATGGCAGTCTTGCAAAGTGACGAAGCAGCTAGATTTGTTTTCTTTCCCAAGGCAATGGTAGCACCGTCGGCCGAATATGTACATTGCAGAAAGGTACTAGGGTCTAAGCATCGTCTGAGTCATCCGAGATGGCTATATACGTGCGTGAATCAGAGGGATCAGCCGCATCTTCGACATCCGACGACACAAGATAGATAGAAGAAGCTTGTGATATAGGCGTGCCTCGCTTAGGCACAAAGAGTTTATCGCGTGCATGACTTGTTGAAGTGGATATTGGATCAGGATGCGAAGAGGAGGGTGTTGCAGATGGTGTTGACATAGGCGCATCGTAAAGCTTTTGCAATAAGGAGGATCCTGGACTCTGAGTATGTGTTAGCTCAGCTTCGCGAATTGCTAATTCTGCATCCATCAGTAACACATCATCGTCCTCAGTATCATCAAGAGAAATCACTTCCTTATCTTGCCGCTTTTCTTCTACTCGCTTGAATTGAGACTCAGATTCGACGGAATTGTTTTTGCTCGTAATAGCAGAGCTCTGACTTGTTGTAGCGTGACGTTGAAGGACCTTGAGGGTGGACACGTCTTTGTTGAGAGGGGCGCATATTCGTTCGGCCAGAGCGGCATGGGAATCAAGCTCTGGTATCGTGCCTCCTAGCACACACACGGATTGTGGCGACAATAATAAGATTCCACGTTCTTGAATAGGGTGACGCAGTAAGAGCTTGGTCCCCAAGCAAGTAAGGAGGTTTAGGTCGGGTATCGGTTCATACTCATATGCGATTACAGGCTGTTGAACAAAGCCATCGCTGAGCTCTAAACGAAGCATGCCGCGTGGAAAGGATGTAATGGGCTCAGCATCTCGAGCAATCCAAGCGTCATAGAGCGACTGAGCTGGTACGCCTACGTCCATTATACCTACCACCTGGACCAATGCTTGTGAATACTCGTGAAGCTGAAGTGAGCCGTGATCCATAGATTGAATTAGGTCAGACACGAGTAATTGTGCACGAACACGCTGAAGAAGCTGAGCTCTATCATGGAATAATGTTGGATAGAGGCTGCAAAGATGTGCTATGCACTCATTAAGCCATACATCACTTAAAGGAACATGGCCTAGCTCGGATAGGAGCGCATTATGTACATGCAGCAGGTGTTCCTGACCGGCATGTGGCATAGAAGCACGCGTGGAGCGCAACGTGTGGCAAAATTGCGGTGGCCTGCGTCAGGTGCAACATAATTCCCCGTTTTTATGCCGCGGGTGGATTCAAAACGGTGGCCCGCACAGGTTGAATTTGGCTTGAGCCATTTCATCAGTCTCCCATCATGTACGCTCTTTTGCGCCAGCAAATGCTTCGCGCCGGTATGCGCATGCGCTTGCACCCGGTGGCTGGACTGCACACGAGTGCAGCCCTGCGCGAGCTGAGTAAGTTTACTATGCCTGCCATGAGTCCCACGATGGAATCAGGTGGCATTGCTGCTTGGCACAAGAAAGAGGGCGAGTCGTTCAACAGTGGGGAAGTCTTGTTGGAGATTGTACGTATTCTTGAAATCTGACGTGCAGGAAACGGACAAGGCGACCATGGAAGTGGAAGCGCAAGACGATGGTGTATTGGCCAAGATTGTTGTACGTACATGGAAAAACTGACGTTCCAGTCCGGTGATGGCTCGAAGGATGTGCCTGTGAACTCCACCATTGCCATTTTTGCTGAAGAAGGTGACGATCTGTCTGGCGCGGAAGCTCTGGCTAAGGAAGCTGAGGGCGAGGCTGCGGCATCGAACCAGGCTGAAGAGGCCAAGAAGGACGAATCCAAGAAGGAGGAGGCCAAGAAGGAGGAGTCGAAGAAGGAAGAGCCAAAGAAAGCAACGGCACCCAAAGCAAGCACTGAAACTCAGCCTTCAGGCGGCAAGCCGCTTGACCATGTATTCGCCACTCCTGTGGCCAAGCGCATCGCTCTGGAACGTGGTATTCCTTTGCTGCAAGTTAAGGGATCAGGCCCTGAGGGTCGCATTTTGAAAGAAGATGTTGAGAAGTACGTGTCTGGTGGCGGTGCTCCCGCTGCTGGCGCTGCGCCGTCTCAAGCTGCTGCTGGCCCGTCTTACACGGACCAGCCGATCTCGAACATGCGTCGCACGATTGCAAAGCGTCTGACGGAAAGCAAAGCAACGCTGCCGCACTACTATGTCACGTTTGATATTGAAATGGACCGCGTTCTGCAGCTCCGTGAACTGTTCAACCGTGCATCGGCAGAGGCTGCGCACGGTAACGCCGAGAAAGCCAAGGACGCCAAGCTCTCTGTGAACGACTTTATTGTTAAAGCTGCGGCAATCGCGCTTAGGCAAGTGCCAGCTGCAAACTCGGCGTGGCACGGTGACTTTATCCGTGAGTACCACACGCAGGACATTAGCATGGCTGTGGCCACCCCTAATGGCCTGATCACGCCGATTATCCGCAACTGTGGTGCTTTGGGTCTGTCGGACATCGGCCGGATGAGCAAGGAACTGGCCAAGAAGGCCCGTGATGGTAGGCTCAAGCCGGAGGAGTACCAGGGTGGCTCGTTCACGATCTCCAATATGGGTATGATGGGCACATCGCACTTTACGGCCATTATCAACCCACCTCAGAGCTGTATCCTGGCCATCGGCGCCTCAGAGTCTCGCCTCGTTCCTGATGAGTCGAGTGAAAAGGGCTTCAAGACTGTGCAGGTGATGAAGGCCACTATCTCGGCGGATCACCGCGTTGTGGACGGTGCCATGGCGGCGCAGTGGATGCAGTCGTTCAAAGCGGCGCTCGAGAACCCGCTCTCCTTCATGCTGTAGAATCCCAGCTTTAGAAGTCCTATTTATGTGTTTGCTGTCTTTGTGAAGCGAGTTGGTTATCGGCTGCCTCAATCAATGCTTGCGCAGCGTCTTGGAATGCTTCGCAAAGCACGCGCGGGACCTCCTTGAACTCGGGAACGTCGTCGCACGAGACGGCAAGAGAAAAGTCTGAGGCGTAGCTAATCATGCCGATAGCCATAGTGGCTTTACCTGGTGAGCTGGGCGGCAACACATGATAGCTGTATGCCTCGTGCTTCCCGAATTTCACGGGCTCCGTAGGCCCAGGCACATTTGTTGCCACATGGTACTCACTAAAAGCGCGGTAGAAGAATTGACGGAACACAGGGTAGTTGGGCAGGAACAAGATGCGATGCTTACACCAGTGATAAAAAGTTTTATACCACATCTTGGGCAGGTACGATCTTTTCAGTCGATGCATTTCCTTGTGTACACGAGACAGCTGCTCGATGACCGTCGTGTTTTTCAAGTCAGGGTAAGGAAGCCAGGCCATAGCACCTGTCGTAAAGTTGAACAAGTCCCAATTACCTTCAGGACGCAAACTAATAGGCACAAATACGGCAGCACGACGATCATGCTTGGTGTTTTTAGGGCTGAGTTGCTCCGCTGCCTGGGCCATGGCTCGCGCCAAAATCGCGATCGCCACATCATTGAGTGTGAGCGCCATAAATTCTGAATTGAAAGCTTGGCGAATACGCTTGAATGCATCCATCGGCACTCCATCTGAGTGATAGTACAGACGTTGCGTCGAGCGCGGCTGACTTGGGTTGCGGTACAGGAACGATTTGCGCTTTCGCATGTACAATTCACGCACTGTGTAGGAAATGTGAGACATGGTACCCAGCACGGTCGGTGTGACGTCTTTTCGGCCGCTCTTCTTCTTCTTGGCAATATCTACCCATTGTTGCACCTCTTTGATGCCCATGCCTTTGGACATGGCCGTCAATGCTGCGTGGTATGACTGAATCATACCCTGTCCGTCTGAAAAGCAGTGGTGAATCTTGATCATCAGTGCGCTTTTGCCTCCATTCAACGTGTCTAGTCCTTGAACCAGAAGTGCCTCCCACACAGGTTTGTTATAGTCAAAGGGCCGCGCAAGGAATCGTCCGGCGATTTTGAAGAGATGGTCGTCTGAGCCCCGATCCGCACAAGAAATCACTTCAATATTTTCCGAGATATGGAAATCTTCATCAATCCGCCACTGAGCTGGCCTAAGCCAGGAGCCTGCTCTCATCGTGCGTGAGTATGTCATGCGTGGACCATGATTAGGGGGGAGCTTTCCTTGCTTGAGGGCCTCGTTGCGTTCACGATGAATTTTCTCGCGCTCTTCCTCGGACTTGGCACGTCGTTTCTTGTCGCGAATATGTGCTGAGTATGGCTGAAAGTCGACCACATACCGATACTTAGGATACAGTTGCACAAGCACCTCGAAAAAGTCACGTACAGTTCTGTAGTCCAAGGTGGATTTGAATAGATACATAGAAAAACAGGCAGGATGATACGCGTCTTCCTCCATGAGAAGAGTCAAATTATCAATGCCATTCATGGGGAAAACACGACCTTCTTTCATGGTATTGACTTGATTCTGTGGCACGCTAGCGAGGTTCCTTGTGCGATTCGTCCGCGGCTGCTCCATCGCGGCTAGCATAGCATCGTCTGCGTCTTCACTCTGGTTTGGCGGAAGACTACTGTAGGCCGTATGCATCGAGCGCGCATCCATCACCGAGGTTCCACTGCCTTCAAGGAGACCTGCCGTTCGCCTCGATGATACAATCGTTGAATCCGTACCGCGAATACTCCGGTGCCTTGGATGTCCCTGCTTTCGTGAGCGCTGGCGCGGTGGATGTGCCGCGTCCATCACCAAGTCATCCTTGACACCATCGCGTTTTCTTGGACGACGTCGCGGTGCCGGTCGAGACGAGGGTCCGCTATGCATCTTTGCTCCAGAGTGACCAGCCACTAGGACATCTCGGTGGCCTCCATGGCCGCCTGATGACGTCTTGGGAGTCGCGTTAGTGCGTTGCGACATGCTTAGGGGCGGCGTCACATAACCGGAACGACGCTGGCTTTTCGCTCGGTACGGTGTTTCTGGGGAATGGTGATGAGCTTTTTCATGCGAATAATGCCGAGAGCGCCTGACTCGTCTATTTCGGGGCGCATGCTGCCTTGTATGATGGCGCATGGCACGCGCTTCATCTGAATACGCTTGCGCCATGAATCACGGTGTGCAAGTCAACACTTGCGCATTGTGGATACAGGCCTATGTGGTACGCGCGGTGATTGGCTGAGATATCGGCGCCCTACTGCTATGCTTACGATTGGACTCGCAACATGTCCGAGCGCGGCGCGTTGGTGACGTAATACAGGGGGATCAGGAGCTACCTAGGCTAGATGGACCCCAGACGCGCCGCCACGAGCTTCGGTTTGTCGGCGCGCGGCATGGTTCTGGCGCTTGCGTTCATCGGAAAAAGCTTTCTTTGCTGAAGCTTTATCGATGCGCCGCTGCTGCTTTTCATTTTTGACGGCTTCTTTACGTTGCCGACGCGCTTCCTTACTTTCGTTCCGGTCGCGCTTATGGACGGTGACTGGTTTTGATGCATCGATTGTGGTGTCTGAAGCATTGCCGTCGTCTTCATCTCCATCCTCATTCACACCCTCTTCTTTCGGTGTCGGCCATGATGCTTTGCGGGTCTTTCGTGTCGTGGTATATCCTACGATTTGAGGCATGCCCGTCCGTGGATGGAGGCGAATCTTGGGTATACGATCATCACCGTCCACAGTGATGCTTTGAGGAAGGGTATATGCTGCCGTGCTGGCATGGCAGCTTCCACGCACGCTCTCAGCCGCAGGAATGGTGTGAGGATGATTCTCGAGGTTTGTCTTGGTCGTCTGGATAGTCTCGACGTCCCATTGCTCACGATCGCGCCCGATGATGTCAGGGTTCAGAAAAGGGTTTTCTTTCGAGGGCATCACCTCTTCTTCGTCGTCTCCTGTGTCGGTGATACGCGCCTCACCCAGCTCCTTGCGCACGATGTCTAACTTTTCATCGGCGGTGGTTGTCCGGTCGCCGAGCGTCTGCTTGAGTTTTCCGCCGATCACTTCATGATGATCAAGAAACTCGTCGAGAATGGCATCGAGATCTGAACGTGTTAACTTTTCCGCCGTCTCAAAGTCAAGTTCCTCGTCCTCTTCGTCGTCCTGCACACCGTCAAAGGCGCCATGTAAGGCATCAAGCTCCGGATCTCCTGTCGCCTGTCCTCCATAATTGCGGATGACCTGATCAAACTGCGAATCGAGCTCCGTGAGCGCAGGATTCCGGTACATGGAGGAAGACGTCATAGACCATGCGGACGAGGCACCACCCACACTACCGGCCTTCGTCGATGCTGCGCGGCGAGCCAGTGCGCCAGGCTTGCCTTTCTTGCCGAGTGCCGAGCCACTTGACGACACCGAGCCAGAGGGACGGACACGCCGAGGTACGGGAGGTCCCAGTTCGCCCAGCGTATCCCGCTCCTCGTCCTCCTCGTCGCTGTCGGTGGGCTTGGCACGTGCCTTGAAGAGAGCTACGCGGGCTTCGAGACTCAGGGCCGCCTCGTCGCCACCAGCCGACGCTAGCTCGCGCTTGGCACGGTCTACGGGGTCGAGCCAGATATCGTCTCCTTCGGGCGCGGCGTCACGCCAATCATCACCGGCCTCGCGCTTTCCGGACCAGACGCCATCTTGCACCAAATCCTGGAAAAAGTCGTCATTCAGATCGTCATCCACGAATGCGTCGTCATCGAGAGCCTCGAGTGTCTGGCGCAAGTGCGGATCCATGTCAGGCTGCAGTCCCTGTGGCGTGGCATCGTCGTATGCTTGGGACAAGGAGATCTCCTCAGAAGCAAAGACGGACGACGGCAGCATCAAGTCATGCTTCTTCTCGCCATCCTTCCAAGAAAAGCTGGGATTCTTTGGCTTGGATGGCACGGCAGAGGGAATCCACACGGCCTCGGTGTCATCCTCTTCATCGACGCCGCCACGCATGCTATTTTCCGTGTCGTTGATAGCGCGAAGATGCTGCATGTAATCGTACTCTGTATCATCATAGTAGATGCCATACAGGGCGGCCTGTCCGATATTTTTTCGTGGCAGGGCATCATCGCCCTCGGCGCCTAGCGACGGGTCTTCCTGCATGAGCTCAGCACGCGATTTCCCCTTGAGCCCGGCGCGGTTCAGCGGCTCGAACGGCTTCAGCACACCACCACCGGCATCGGGGTCATGGCGCATGATGTCGCGCTGCGACCGATGCACGAGCTGAAAGTGCACGGCATTGGGCTGGCGCCAGATCGATTTCGGAGCCATGCTGGACCAGGTCCAAAAGGGGACGTGCTAATCCCTGTCCTTTTTTTTTCTTGCATCACGTGGCTCGTAAGGCGGTGGTGTCGAGGCGCCTCCCAGCGTCATTGATACCGCCATGGCCTCAGGCGACCTCTTGTTGCCCGGTCAGCCGATTACTACGACGCACGATGCCGCGCCTGGTGAAGGCACTTATGCGCGTGAAGGCTATGTGATGTCGAGCTTGATTGGACGTCGATCCTCTGGGCAGGAGCGGCAAGCTCAGGTGCAAGGCACGCAACTTCCTTTGGCGCTGCCGCAGACTGGCAGTACGGTGATAGGCCGCGTTACGCGCGTGAACCCGCGCCAGGCGAACGTTTCGATTCTCGTCGTGGATGGATTGCCCTGTGGCGGCATCCAGGGCACGGCGGTGGGTGCGTATAGCAACCGCGCGGCCGGCGAAGGAATTGATGGCAGCGACTTTCAGGGCATTGTGCGCGCACAGGATGTGCGCAGCACGGAGAAGGACTCGGTCGTATTGGTGGACTGTTTTCGTCCCGGGGATATTGTGCGGGCTACGGTCATTTCGCTGGGAGATGCGCGCTCGTACTATCTGTCGACGGCGCACAATGACCTCGGTGTAGTGCATGCGACGACCTGCGGCCCGACGCGGTATGGATGGGCCCCAGCGCAGCATGTCTTGCAGCCGATTTCATGGTGCGAGATGGCCGATCCTGTGACGGGCCATGTCGAACGCCGCAAGTGTGCCAAACCAGACTGGCTGCATGCCTAGCACAGCGCGGGGAATGCTTCTTGCAGGGCGTGGCGGACGTGTGAACCATGCTCCTCGTCATTCTGGGAGAATTTGAGGAGCGTATGCACGGTCTTGGCGTCTGGCATGGTGTGAGCCTTGTGCCGCATCTCGTCGAGCACCACGTGCATCGCCTCTACCAGGTGGCCGCACCGTGCGAGGCATTCGACCCAAGCGTCGTACACGTTCTTCGTCATCAGGGCAGGATCCATATCCTGGACGGTGTCTAGGATGCGGCGCATGACGTCCAGCAGCCCTGCGCGGCCGCATGTATCGCACACGATCGTGACTGTGATGTCATCCACCAAGGTGCCGGACGCATTGTGACAAAGGACCACGAGGCTGTCCCAAATACCCAGGACCTGCGCTGGCGCACCTGCATAGTTGTAGGCGTTCATGAGGGCATGAATGAGCACGAGGTCCGGCTCGAGCTGCACATCGCGCTGAATGAGCGCATGCGTCGCACGCACGCCTGCTAAGCCTGCATGGACCTTGGCGTAGTAGTCCAACAGGACCGTGTAGGTTTGAGCGCTGGGATGAAAGCCGGCGTGCCGCATATCGCCCAGGACTTGGAGTGCAAGCTCGGGCGGCGCGCGCCCGTCTTGGATCGTGTGTCGGCACACCAGGCCCAGCACCTTGGCGTAGGTATCGTGGGCCCAGCCGCCCAGGGCCTGCACGGCGTGGTATATGTGCGTGGCTTCGTCCCATGTCGCACATGCGTTCACGAGCTGCCGGGTCATCGTGAGGGAGGCATGGGGCGGCACGGGCAGACGAAGCTCCCGCATGCACGCGAGGATCTCGAGGGCAAGAGGCGTGGCATGCAGTCGGGCACAGGCCGTCACGAGCGGGTAGAACAAGCCCAAGTCGACCGTGGGACGCTGTGGCGTCCGGCGCCAGCGGGCCCACAGCGAGCGTGGCGGGGTATATATGTACTCTTGCAGCAACGACCAGGCGCGGTCGATGTGGGGCACAAAGGCGGCACAGTGTGCCTCGATCAGTGGCTGCAGCACCGCGGCGTCTGACTCGAGGGCCCATGCCGTGCGAGCCTCGCGGTACAGGGCATAGGCTTCGAACGCCTGCTGTGGATCGCCGAGGCTTTTTTGCGCGAGGACGGCTTGGATCGCCATGCTCAGCGCGTGTGTGGTGGGCCGAACGCGTACGGCCTCGTGAATGGCGTCTAGCATGTGCAGTGCCTCGTCGCAGGATGCGATGCCGTACGCCGTGTAGCATAGAGCCAACGTAGATACCGTGTACGCATCGGGCTGAAAGGCATCGCACGTGTCGCGAGCGAGCTGCATCGCCGCCTCGGTGCCTCGAGTGTAGCCCGTGTACAGCAGCAGGGTGTGCCAGGCAATCTTGTCGTGCGACGTGGCGAGTCGCTCGCGTAGCACTTGCGCTGCATCGTGCACTTCTTCGCGAAAGACGTGCGCCTTCGTGTGCAGGTGCACGTACGTGCTTAGGCCGACCATGTCGAGGTGGGATGTGCCCACGTCGAGAACGAGGCTGGTGGCTGTGTCGTGCGTCCCCCACGCTGAGAGAAGAGCATTGATCGCCGAGGCGCGCGGCATGACGTGCATCGAGCGGGTATCTTGCCACACGTCCCAGGCCGCCTCGCGCTCTTTCGCGGCAAGAAGCGCGTGCACGGCCCAGGACGCATCGTCCGGGTGGGGTATCCAAGTAGGGTAGGCCGACCGCATCCAGTGCCATGCGTCGCGCACCGACGTCTCATATGCATGCACACACAGCGCCACAGAGAGCATTTCTGGACGCTGCTCCCACGCGCCGCGGAGCATATGCTCACGACACATCTTGGCGATGTGCGATGCGCGCGGATCCTTCGAGCGGACGTGCCGCACCACATCCACTATGTCCGCACGCGAGTCAGTGCCGCCTTGGACGAGCGACTGTGCTCGGCGCCAGTCATACTGCGCGATGCGCTCCGCAGGACGTGCGTGCGACGACGCACGCCGTACGTGCTGCACCGCATGCGCCCCTCGCCGCCATCCATGGCGCATCGCGGTCCCAAGCCACGCCACGCACATCGATCGGGCGAAGTCTTTGCCCCGATCGTACACGTGGCTTGCCATGGAGCCACCACCGCCTCGTACCATGGCCCCGGCGGGTGGTGGAGAGGCGGCAGCCGCTGCCGACGCGCGTCCTAAGAAGCCCAAGGCGCCTGCGCGTACCAAGCAGGGCGCCCTCGCTTCGCTGGAGGGTGGGTACATTGGTCTGCCTGCGACGGATGCGCCTCTCCCGGGCTTCGCCCCTGCTGGCGGCGGGGCACGCAAGGTCCTGCCTGAATGGGTGCTGCCCTTCCCTCTGGGCATCAGGCCCAGTGCCGCTGAGGGCACGCCTCTCGCTTCGAGTCCTGTGCTCTGGCAGGCGCTGCGGCAGACACGCATGATGCACATGCTGCAGGTGCTTCCGCCGTTCAGCCACCGACACCGTGCGGGCGTCGAGTACTACGATCATGTGCCGCGTGAGCTCCTGCCGGATCTGCCTGACCGTGCGGCACATGCTCTCGTGCCGCTTGGTCGAGCGGACGTACATGCTGGGCCGATGCAGTACTTCGGCGTTCGCTTCTGGCACGCGCGACGAACCAGCAGCCCCTCCGCACCTACGCCGCTGGATCCCGGCTTTATTTTACGACTACAGCAGCGTGCAGAAAAGGATGTGCACTTGCAGCATCTCTTGCAGCTCGCACGCACGCACCAGCTTCCGCCCAGTGGCCTGGCGCAGCTCAATGTCATCTTGGCGGAACTGATGCCACCGCCGCTGCCGCCCAGTGCGTGTGCGCCGCCTGTGGTGCTCGTCGAGTTTCCGGAGAATCCCGGCGTCCACTTTCTTCTGCCGCTCTGGCACATGGCCATCGAGCGATGCGTCACGCATGACGCACGCCACATTCTTCTCTCTTTCATGATACCCGCCATTGGGTCCAAGGCCGCCGGCGAAAGTGGCAAGGACGAAGCGCTCCATGCCGTACAAGGCATGCTAGTGCGCGACGTTGCTGCGGTGCCCACAGCTACCGCCGCCGCGCCCGAGCCTGCACCTCCCAAAGCACCCGCCCCCCGCAGCCGCCGAGCTACGCGGTCGAAAAGCGAGTCCATGCCGCCGCCACGCACGCCATCACCCCCACCGATACCAACGCGGCAGCATGAGCTCTTCCCGCTTGTATGGCGCATCACTGGCCCGATGGATGAGCGCCTCTGGGACTGCTTCGGTCGTGTGCCGGGCGCCCTGACGAACGGCACATGCGCCTCGGAGCAAGACGAGCACATATTCCGCGCGATCAAAGCATCGCTGCAGGCGCGCATGGCCTCCATGCCGCGCGAAGAGCCGCTTCCTCAGCACATCTCCGACGCCGATATACCACCTGGCCTCTCCGATCACATCCACGACAAGTACGCAATGCGTGTCCTCATCCACACAAGTCGGCCGCAGCCGAAGCGCAAAGTCGCCACGCTGTCCGACACGCGCGAGTCGGGAACGCGTCACGCGGCTGAGCGCGCAGCCCTCGTGAGCCCTCTGGATGCACGCGGCGACATGCTCAAACCCAAACGAAAGCGCCACGTCGCGACGCACAATCCTGACGGCACTCTCAAGAGCTGCGGAGCTTGTGGCAAGACCAAGACGCCTATGTGGCGTCGGGGACCAAAGGGGCCCTCACAGCTGTGCAATGCCTGCGGCGCCAAATGGAAGGCAGGTCGACTTGTCGTGCCGGACGTGCCGCCGCCGCCCTTGGTGGATGACGTGATGCCCGTGAGGCATACCAAGCCAGCCCCCTCTCCGGCTCCATCCGCCAAGGACAGTGTGGTGCCCACCATGCCGCCTGTGCCTACCGTCCCTCGAATGATCGAGGCGCCTTCCGCCACACCTCCTCCTCTGCCGCCGCCGCTCCCTCGAAGCGAGGGGGGTTGATAGACTCGCGAGACACCTCCACACATTGGTTGCCTCCCTCCTCCATGTCGTCCGTCGCCCTGCACCGGGGCCCTGCTGTGCCTGCAGCGGCCCGTCGCTTCCTCCAGTACGTGTCGGCCAGTCCCTCGCCCTTCCATGCGACGGCATCGAGTGTGTCCATGCTGGAAGAGGCAGGATTCACCAAGCTTCACGAACATCAAAGCTGGAACGACAAGCTGTACGTCGGCGGCCGATACTATGTGCAGCGGAATCAATCGTCGCTCGTAGCCTTTGTGATCGGCAAGCAGTTCACGCCAGGACAAGGTGTGCACATCATCGGTGCGCACACAGACTCGCCCCACCTGCGCATTCGCCCGATATCCAAGCGGTCCAAGGAAGGGTACCTGCAGTGCTCCGTGGAGACGTATGGCGGTGGTCAGTGGCACACGTGGTTCGACCGGGATCTCAGCCTAGCGGGCCGTGTGATTGTCGCCCAGGATCCATCGAACTTCGTGTCCAGACTCGTGCACATCCAGCGGCCCCTACTACGTGTGCCGACGCTGGCCATTCATTTGAACCGCTCCGTGAACGAGGCCTTTACATTCAATCACGAGGACCAGCTTCAACCTATTCTGGGCCTCGCCTCCATGCTGAACGAGCCGGATCAGAGCATGGCAGCCGTGCCCGGACTCCCTGCCAAGCACCATCCCGTGCTCCTGGAACTCTTGGCACAAGAGCTAAATGTGCCTGTGAGTGCCATCCAGGACTTTGAGCTGTCTCTCTACGATACACAGCCACCAGCCGTGGGCGGCGCATCCAACGAATTTTTGTTCGCACCGCGTATCGACAACCAAATGAGCTGCTTTTGCGCCACCGAGGCCCTTGTGGCCTCCGTGCTGGACCTCGATGCGCTGAATGCATCCCAAAGTATTCGCGCTATTGCCCTGTTTGATCACGAAGAGGTGGGCTCCGTGTCGAACCAGGGTGCCGAATCCAACTTGCTATGGAGCATGATCCATCGCCTGTCTCATTTGCATGTGAACGGTGTCGAGGACAGCACGGCGTCATCCGCAGCAGACCTGAGCGAGCAAAGTCTGGCGCGCTCGTTCCTGATTAGCTCCGATACGGCGCACGCCGTGCATCCCAACTACGCCTCGGTGCATGAAGAAAACTTGCGTCCGCGCATGAATGCAGGACCCGTCATCAAGGTCAATGCCAAGCAACGCTACGCGTCCAACGCCGTCACGTCCTTCCTGCTTCGCCGTGTTGCTCAAAAGGCCGGGGTTCCTGTGCAAGAATTCGAGGTGCGCAACGATTGTGCATGCGGCAGCACCATTGGTCCCATGCTCTCCAAGATGGTCCGCACAGTCGACGTGGGAAATCCGCAGCTGAGCATGCATTCCATTCGCGAAGTGTGCGGCTCGCACGACGTCGACTACAAAATCCGACTTTTTGTCGAGTTTTTCCGGTCGTTCGAGCAGGTGGATAGAGAGCTACACATCGATGATTAGGTCGGTGCTACGCGCTCCCAAATTTGGAGGTAGGACTCGCCTAAAAACAACATGTGGGGATCGACTCGCTCCACAAGTTCGTCGTGCAGTTGGAACCACTGCGGCGGCACATGTCGGGTATGCAGCTGCGCACTCCATGTACTCTGTTCACGAACCGTGCCCGCTGTCGCCTCGTGCGTTATATTAGCCATCAGCTTGTACGTAGTACCGAGCTGTGGATCCGGTGCCTCTACCAGTGCCTGCACATCCAGTCCCATAGGCGAAAAGTGCACGACCGTGGTATTGCGCTCATCGACGAACCGGTTTCGTGTGAATCGCCGAAAGTGAAGAATGAGATACGGAGGAAGTTGCTTGATTTTGTGACGGCGGATAGCGCCATGCAAGTCTTGGTTCGTCTTGCCATCATACTTGGCCAGCAAGTGTGCGAGCGGCACTTGGGGCATCATGCTGTCGGACCCATCGGGAAACACCGGTAGCGGCGGCAAATCCATCGCCAGGAAAAGGAAAGGGACCTCGTCGACGCGGACAGCCCTGTCGACACGAACAGCCGACGACACATCCTCTTCCAGCCCTGTACGGACAGCCACATTCTGAGTTTCAAGACGCATGGCGCCTTGGAAGCTGTCAGTGATGATCGAAGACCTTTTCCGCGCCATCGAGGCACTGCCACCCACCAAGTCACGATGCAGCTGATTTAAGAGCCATCCAAGGAAATCGACGGGATCACAGGCTTCAGAGGCTGTAAAGCGCCCGTGACTTGCTTGCGACACCTGCTGCAGAAACTCGTGCGGGGAGACTTGGCGCTTGAACGCACGTGGATTCCACAACCGGCGAACAAGTGTGCCAAAACGTCTCAAAAGCTCCGTAGCATCACTTCCCGGCTTTTGACGAAGAAAAAAGTCGCGCAGAGGTGCTACGTGAGACAGTGCCTGCAGTACCACATTGATGGCATCGTGATGCGCCGTATTATTCAGGCCCAGGAACCCGGGAACATATGTGCGCGCATGCAAGTCGCGCGACAATTGCGCTGGTGCATCAAGCTGCGCTAGCGCCTCATCCGAAAAGGTCAAGTCGAATTGATACTGGATATCAGCAAGTGACGGGTCATCGACTGCATAATTATCCGGCAATACGTAGACCCGCGTCGTATCGAGGTGCATAAACACATGATGAGATTCATCAATCGAGTGGAAGTAGGCATGTGTCTTTGGCCCTCGACCTTGAAAGTACTTGCCACAGACCAGACAGGCATACACATTCGTGCGAGAAAGTGACACACTGCACACGCGCTCCACGTCAAAATCTAGACGATCACGATGGATCGTGTCCAAGTACAGGTCACGACGCACGCAAGCCTTCCGCGCCACTTTCGATGCTTGTTCTTCCCAGTAGTCTGACCCTTTTACCTCTTCCTCTGTGGTGCGTGGCCGTTTCTGGCCAGACTCAGGAGCAGCGCCATTCTGGTCGGACGCCATGGCGCTGTGGAATTGCCGTTGTGCAGCCAGCGAAACAAAAAACAGAAAGCGCATTAGCTAAGCAAGGCACCAAGTTGTAGTAAGCTCCCGCAAATGACGCAATTCTTATCTGCGAGCTTAAACGGTGCGATAAAAAAGGCTAGGACATGCGCAGAAAATGGTGCCGACCAACGACATGTTCGGGGCCGAAAAAGAGCATGAAGAAGAAGCGCCTCTGCGCACGCAGCTCGATCCGGCCGTGTATAAGAGCTTGGAGCGTAATGCATGCCTGAAGATAGACCTGCAAGTGTTGCCTTTGTGTCTTTTGCTGTACCTTCTCTCTTTCCTGGATCGTACCAACGTTTCCCAGTCAATGATGGACCGTGGCGAGACACGTCCAGACGGCAGCATCAAAGATCCAGGCATCATGACCTCTCTCGACATGACTCCACACCAATTTGCAACCGCGCTATCGGTTTTATACCCCACCTACATGGTATTCGAAATCCCCGCCAACCTCATGATCAAACGGGTAGGTGCGCGGATTTGGATGCCGTTTCTCGTCATGGCATGGGGACTTGTCGAAACACTACAAGGCCTTGTTTCGTCTAAAACAGGACTGTATATCTGCCGTGTGTTTCTCGGTTTGACCGAGGCGGGCATCATGCCAGGTATCACCGTGTATTTGACATTTTTCTACAGGCCCAACGAGCTTCAATACCGCCAGGCATTTTTTTTCACAGGTACTTCGCTCAGTTGTGCATTTTCTCCGCTTTTGGCCGTTGCTATACGAAAAATGGACGGCATCGCTGGTCAGCACGGCTGGCAATGGGTGTTCTATCTTGAAGGTATCTTTACCGTATTGGTTGGATTTATATCCTACTTTTTGCTCTCCAACGAGCCTTCTGATTGCGCTTTGCTGTCACCCTTGGAGAAACGCGTGGCTGTGGAACGCTTGCAGGAAACGAGCGACAGATATACAAATCACGACGAGCTGGCCACGAAGCTGAAACAAACCGAGCCAGATGTAAGTGAAGACGAAGCACCTCGTTACGTTGCCTCGTCATGGTCTCGAGAAGTATGGCGAGCATTCACTGATATTCGCTGCGTGCTTATCTCGGTCTTGGGCTTCTGCATTAGTATGCCCATTTTCTCGCTCGCGTACTTCATGCCAAGTATCGTCAAGGGGATCAACGAAGACTATACCACCGTGGAGTCTATGCTCATGTCATGCCCACCATTTGCCGTCTCGTTTGCTTTCAGCCTAATAATAGCTGTGATCTCTGATCGCACGCGCCAACGCTACTTCTGTATGGTGGCATGCTATCTGCTTTGTATTGTGGGTTTGGCAGTTGCATTAGGATGCAATGACTCAATGACAAGGTACGGCGGTATTATCATGGTGACATCTGGCGGTTATGCCGGTCCACCTTGTCTGCTAGCATGGATCGCAAACAACACAGCAGGACATTACAAGACCGCGACAGCCCTAGCCATGATCATTATCCTGGATAATTGTAGTGGACTAGCCTCTGCTTGGCTTTTCAACACCAAAACGGAGGCACCTCGTTTTACGCGAGGCATCGCTACAAATCTCGCCATGTCGGTTCTGGGTCTTATCCTCGCCACGGTTCTGGAACTGCTGATCATGTATGAGCGCAGGCAGCGTGCTCGTGGTCGCCGCGATGAAGCAGTTCTTGCGCTGTATAAACGCACTCGATGGACTGAGGATCAGCTTCGTGAGTATATGGGAGATGACCATCCGGAGTTCCACCTAGAGCTGTGAGCACTTGGGAACTGCACGCGTGCATATGGTACGCCCTATTCTTTTGGATGTATGCCTTTTTACGGTGCCACACAGAATATTATGTGGCATACACAGCCGCATGAAGTGTGATGATGAAACAGCTTACTTGAAATGGAGGTCTAGCTTCTGACAGGAAAGCAGTCAACGTCAGTTTTCTAGTTTTGCTGTTTTATCATGTTGAACCGGAAGAGCTTGTGGCCATAGGAACAGGTACCAAGCCTCGCCTTAGTTCATTCACATACATTTTTTTTTTTTTTTTAATTTAGATACGAGGCTATTTTCCCTTCATTTCGCCTGCAATACGTCATTATCCAATGAGTTGCTTCGCACTTGAGTAATGGCATGAGTCATGCGCTAAGGCTCTCTCGTTGAGTGCAAGAAGCGCGAGCAAAGAGTGTGCGATCGTCGCGCTGAGATTGTGAAAGACGGATATATGGTATCAAAATATGCAAATTCTTTAACGACCACCCCTAACACACCATTAAGGCGTAAGAACCGAGCCTATAGCACACTTCTCAGTGAATGATCTTGCACGATGTTGGTATGTGTGCCAAGATTTACTGCTGCTGTATGAATAAGCATAAATAAACTATGTGTGCCCCACAAACAAGAACGCGAGCCCCAACAAGACTTCCTGGTGATCACACGCTCATCGAAATAGCGGCAGAGCAACTTTAGAATATGCGACAGTGGAATATAATTGCGTGAAATTCATGGCAAGAGAGCTAAATATGGCTAGATTTGAAGGTGCCCACTACTTGTCAAGGTGCTTACGCATATCAACGCTTCCCACCCAAGAAGCGTACTTGGCCCAACGTGGCTCGATGAACACGCCATTGGCCTCAGCAAGCACGTCACGATTCTTCGGATCGAGCAAGAATCCGGCGACGAAACACTTGCGGCCGACAGTTTCAACCACCTCCGTTTCAATCAAGTAGAACCGATCAGCAGCAACAGGCTTGCGGTAGCGCAGTTCTAATTTCCCGGTCACACCAACATGGTGTGGCAGACTGTAGAATGCGGACCTAGCAAGCGCCTCATCAAATAACGTAGCGATGAGACCGCCGTGAATGACGCCTTTATAGCCGCACAAGTTCTTGCCAAGATGAACAACCACCATACCGTCGCCTTCAGTCCCACCGCCGCTCTTTACACCCTGTTTGGTTTTGGAAAAAACCATGGGGAAACTAGCAAACATGTGCGGACCGCGCAGACTACCGGCAGTAAGCTGAGCCTCAAGGCTCTCCGGTGGTGCATCGACAAAAGGACGCGTGATAACGTAGTCTGCCTCGTCTTTCTCCGCAAAAGGAGTATTGTACTTAATACCATACTTTTCGCGCACATTGGTGGCCGATGGCATTTCGTAGGAGCGAGAAATGTGCTCGCGCACGGCGGACAGATTGTGCATGGCATGTTCAATCTCTGAACAGTACGCCTCAGTTTCTTGCTCCGACATCTGACCTGCCTTGGTCGAGTATGGTGTGAAAATGAATGGGATCGACCGCGGAGGGTATTTGGCACCGAGTAAGTAGCACGAACCTGCAGCAGAAGCACCGGTCAATAGCCAGAATGCTAGGGAACGGTGGCCAGACTTGGCAGACGGACGCTGGGCTTGACCAGCTGAAAAACTCCGCTGATTCAAAGGGACTGGGCACATCTTTCGATATGATGATAGCACATGACGCGAAAAACTCGAGCCGCTTAACAGGCGCAGCATATGTAGAGTCCAGAGAAACGGGCTCGTGCTATTTGGTCAAGGCGTGATGCTCTAGGTCGACTCGAATTTATGCTTACTAAGCAGGCCACGTCAGCCCTAGGGGCTATCCGAGTATGCCTTGACCGGAGCCTCGACAGGGAGCCATGGCCGAGGTGCAGCATGATAATAGCGCAGAGCATGTTGTCTCGGAAAAAAAGGACAAAAGCAGTAGCGATAATGCGCCGGAATCATTTGGCACTATGACAAAGGATGACAAGCGCGCATTCATTTTGCTTGTGGTTCTGTATGCGCTACAAGGCATTCCTGTTGGTCTGACATTCGGAACAATGCCCTTTCTGCTCAAGTCGCATGTAGGCTATGGCGGACTGGGTTTCTTCATGCTCAGCACGTACCCTTACTCGATCAAGCTACTGTGGAGTCCTATCGTCGACAGCTTTTTCGTCAGTTCATGGCGTATTCCATGCACGAACTGGGAGCTTTCTCTGGGCCGGCGAAAAAGCTGGATCGTACCAGTGCAGATAATTGTTGGCTTGACATTCATTGCATTGGCTAAGAATATTGACGCCCTCATGGACCGCGCAGAAACCTTGATTAGCCTCATCACATGTGTGTTCTTTGCCTTGATTTCGCTGGCAGCGACGCAAGACATTGCTGTCGACGGTTGGGCCCTCACGCTGCTATCAAAGAATAGCTTAGGATATGCATCAACAGCTCAAACTATCGGCGTTAATCTCGGCTACTTTATGAGTTTCACCGTATTTCTTGCGCTGAATAGTGTAGAAGCCTGCAACAAATATCTTCGTTGGACTCCCAAAAGTACACCCATTCTTACTTTGTCTGGATACCTGCACATGTGCGGTATGGCATTTATATGTGTCACACTGTGGCTCTTGTTTTATCAAAAGGAGGCAAAGGAAAGCGAACGCATGGAGATTCGCAAAGCATACTCTACGATTTGGCAGATCTGCCAACTCCGACATGTACAGTTGTTTTTAATTGTTCATATGATCTGCAAAATTGGATACCAAGCGAATGATGCAGTAACGGGGCTCAAGCTTGTTGAACGCGGACTTGGCAAAGAAGACCTGGCGTTTGCCGTGCTTGTCGATTTCCCATTCCAGCTCCTCTTTGGCTATTTGACCGCCACATGGTCTCGTGGCGATAAGGCGCTACAGCCTTGGATGGTTGCCATGGTGTTTAAATTGCTATTTGCTGCCATGAGCATGGGTGTGGTGGCCGGTATGTCAGCGGATGGCAGTGAACCCATCACGACATCGTACTTTCTACTGATTTTGTTCTCCACAATTCTCAACAGTTTTGCCAGCACAGTTCAATTTGTGGGAATTACCGCATTTCACACACAAGTGGCTGATCCAATAATGGGGGGCACGTATATGACGTTGCTCAATACCATCAGCAATCTGGGTGGAACGTGGCCAAGGTATTTTGTCCTCAAAATGGTTGACTTCTTTACGGTTTCGATGTGCCGACCGCCCCTGGACGTCGATTTCAACAAGATTGAAAAAATGCTCCATATGGCCAATGCTTCATTATCGCTTGGCGAATGTAAGTCAGAGGCTGGCTTGGAGCATTGCAGCAAAATGGGTGGTACGTGCGCCACCATTCGCGATGGCTACTTCGCTACGAGCACGATATGTATCGGACTGGGCGTGGTGACTTTTGTATTCTTCATTGTACCTATCTGTCGTCGCCTACAACGCATAGCCCCAAGTGAGTGGCACATCGTGTCGCACGCGCAGAAAAAGCATTAGTCGCATGTACAATAGCATTTCACAATGGGCGGAATGACAATAGTTTTCACGTGATTCAACCCCATGGGGTAGAGTCAGGCTGATGAACAGTTCGAGTCACCCATTTCTTTCATTATCATGTCGAGGACTGCGTATTCTATTACTGTGCTGCCAGGTGACGGCATCGGTCCTGAAGTAATTGAACAGGCTGTTCGTGTACTGGAGCATATCTCCAACAAGTCTTCGACGTTCAAGCTGCAGATCGAATCGCACGATTTTGGTGGTGCGGCTATCGACTCGTCGGGCGAGCCACTGCCAGAGAGCACGCTTGTAGCCTGTAAGAAGGCAGACGCCATTCTACTTGGCGCTGTCGGTGGTCCTAAATGGGGTGTCGGTAAGGTCCGTCCTGAGCAGGGACTATTGGCGATCCGAAAGGAGCTTGACTTGTATGCTAATGTGCGACCTGCGCTATTCCCATCCGAATCGCTTCTAGAACACTCGCCCCTGCGACCTGAGGTAGCCAAGGGCACTGAATTTGTTGTTATTCGGGAGCTTGTCAAGGGACTCTATTATGGCGATCGCAAGGAGGCGGACCTTAGCGCGCCTGACGCCAAGGGTGATGCATATGATATGATGGTGTACGACAAGGCCGATGTACAGCGCATCACACGTCTCGCCGCATATCTCGCGATGCAGTCTTCACCACCCTCTAAGATTCATTCCATCGACAAGGCGAACGTGCTTGCCACGAGCCGTCTGTGGCGTCATGTCGTCACAGAAACGATCGAAAAGGAGTTTCGTGACAAGGGCGTAGAAGTGGATCACCACCTTGTAGACTCGGCTGCTATGGTGATGGTATCGAATCCACGCAAGCTCAATGGTATTGTGCTGACGGAAAATATGTTTGGTGATATTCTCTCAGACGAATCGTCGGTTATTCCTGGATCGCTCGGTCTACTGCCTAGTGCATCGCTCTCGGAACTGCCTACGGGCGATAAACCATGCAAGGGATTGTACGAACCGATCCACGGCTCGGCCCCTGATATTGCGGGACAGGGTATTGCCAACCCCGTTGGCACGATCCTGTCAGCTGCATTGCTCCTTCGATGGTCCCTGGGCAAAGAGCATGAAGCGACGGCCATTGAACGGGCCGTGCGCAGGACGCTTGATTCGCCAGATATAGGCGGCTTCGGCTTGCGTACGCGTGATCTTGGTGGCCAGGCCTCGACGAAGGATGTGGGTGACAAGGTCCTGGCCGCTCTCGACGACTTCCTCCCGTAACTCCTATGCTGCCCTCGGCGCCTTATCGCTGATCTCATGGTGGCTCGTGCACGGACCCATTTTCGGCCGAATTATGTCATGCGGCGCGCGACCCTTAGATTATGGCCGTCTTACGCCAACAGTTTGGCTGTGTGACACACGTCGCCTCTACCCCTACAGGTCTCATGGGAGGTAACACGACGGGGCACAACGATGAGCATAAGAGCTCTGTCACAGACATATCAAATAGTGGTCAGAATGTGACGTCGACATCAAGTCGGAAGATTACCATGTCCCCGTCGCGTGTGAGCTCGGAAGACACTACCGGTGGCATGAAGAGGACAGATTCGCTCGCCAGTTTGCGTGTTCTGGCCCAGCTTATTGATGGACGTACGGGGTACTTCGAGGAGGCGCGTATGAGTGAGAGTGCGCTTGCTGACATCAAGAATGCTGGAGTGCGTGAATTTTACACGCAGCAAAATGAGCACCTGGATGGCTGGCGCGAGGTCGATGAGGTGCTCGAGAGTCAGTTTCCGACTGAAGTTATGCGGCGCTTTGTTATACCTCAACATATACTGGCAGCTGAAGGCGCTGCGGGAGATACTCACAATGATCGAATGACCGACGATATCGACGACGCTATCATCACGGATGATGAGGGCGAATCATTAAGTGTACATCCTTTTTCATATCACACTGTGCGTCGTGGACGCGGCATTAGTGAGCGTGCGATGACCTCGATCTCAGGTATGCTGACCAAGGAAAGGATGGCCATGCGTGGCAACTCGTGTGCCGAACTAGCAGCGGAGAGTCTGCAGGACCTGTCGACGTCGATACAGCTCTCTGAGGCCAATCGCGAGCACAAGAGTCTCGCTGACCTACTAGAGAGACCTGACATGGATTTCTCGAAAGATGACAGCCACTATATACGATTTGAGCGCAAGTCACAGAACAAAGCTCGTCGGAACAGGTCGCTCCTCCGAAAAATGCTCTCGGAGCACCCTGTGATGGACGAGCATGCGCCGAGCACGTCTCATCCCAAGCTGGTAGAGCAGTTCAACTATGGCTCGGTGTCGTCGACTCCGCCCTCGTCTGCCTCAACCTCCAAACCAGCGAGCATGGCTGTGTGGACCAAAGCTGACCATGAGCGTGATCAGCTCTTGCAAAATGTCCCCACGCATCAGAGAAAGCAAGATTCAGATGCTCTAGTCAGGTTTTACATCAACATCAACCTTCTTTTAAATTTATTACTGGTGGTTGGAAAGATTGTGGCAGTGTGGTCGTCCAACTCCGTATCGCTGCTGGCTAGTTTGGTCGACAGTGTGCTGGATTTACTGTGCACAATTGTCATCTTTATCATGTCTCGAGCCACGGCTTATCGCAGCTGGCACACGTTCTACAAGTATCCTGTCGGAAAGCGACGCTTGGAGCCACTGGGCGTGCTTATCTTTAGTGTGTTGATGGTCGTGTCGTTTTTGCAGGTGCTGCTAGAGTCCGTCAGCCGACTGTGGGACATGTGGCTAGGACGCTCGACCGAGAAAGATTTGATGCTTCCCACAGTGGGTGTTGTGTTTATGGTGATGACGATTGTGACCAAAACGATCATGTGGATGCTATGCCGCTCCCACAAAAACTCGAGTATGCATGCGATCGCACAGGATTCCGAAAATGATGCCATGTTTAATATGATCTCGCTGATTTTTCCTATCTTGGGACAGTATCTTGGACTCGGTATACTCGACCCTATCGGTGGCGCAGGTCTGTCGATTTACATCATCTCTGAGTGGGTCTCTACGTTGGCTGATACGACCGACAAGCTCACCGGCAAAGTTGCCAGTGCCCAAGATGCAGGCAGGTGTTTGTATTTGGTCTCTCGATTCTCGCTTGTGAAAGCCATTTCGGGCTTTGAGATGTACCATGTGGGTGACACAATGGTGGCCGAGGTGGACGTCGTGCTTCCCATGAGCTTCAAGCTAAAAGAAGCGCATGATCTCGGTGAAATCATCACATATTGTATTGAGAGCCTGACGGGAATCGAGCGAGCTTACATTCACTTGGACTACAATCCTAGTGGGCAGTCAGGTCACATTGGCCAACGCGGCTAAGGAGGCATAATACATAGGCTTGCATCGAGTGGAGAATCATAAGGGCACAGACCGCCATCCCATTAACTATGACGAGTCTACTTCGCAGCCGTTTGTGGGCCGCATTGCCTGTGCTGAGGCTGCGTCCAGCTGTGCCTGTGAACGGAGCGACATACGCTACCACAGCGCGTTTGCTTTCCCGCGCTTCTTCGCAGCCGTCGTCGACCAAATCACGAGCACCGCCTCCCGGTGGCGTTGGTAGCATCTCGATCAAAGCTGGTGTCTTGTTTGCCGGTCTCTCTGCTTTCGCGATCGCACTGACTGTGTATGGAGTCTGGGATTATTTTGCTGCGTTTCGTGTATGGCCAAAAGAGCTACGTGAGCCACTGCGGGCCGCCGTCAAGGCACAACGGAATGGCAAATGGAAACGCAGCGAAAAGAATTTTCGAGTCGCTCTGGAGACGGCCAGGATGCTAGGTGCCGAGAAACTAGGTAAGGATCCTTTGCTCAAGACGACAGGTATCGCTATTGCTCTCTCGGCTGTGTTGGAAGAACAGGGTGCATGGCAAGAAGCGATACAAGTGTATTTGGATGCACTCGAGGAAGTGCGCCAGACGCAGCAAGCAGCCTCAGAGACGAAGCGCACACCGCAAGAACGGATGCGAGCCGTTGCTCTTGCTCAGAAGATTGGTGATATCGCGCAGAAGCCTGGTGTCCATGCGCCGACCATGGCTAATGGACCCAGAACTATTACAGAGGAGCCGTGCGAGAGTTACTTGGCCTGGAGTGTAGAGGAAATGATGCGCTTAGTTCGTGGTCCGAGCAAAGAGCCAGTGCATCTCGAGGACTTGCCACTGCCGCCCTGGGTAGATCGTCAAGATCTCGGAGCGAGCGTCGAAGCACTGGGCGCCTTTTATGCCAGTCGCGGCATGGCAGAGTATGCGGTGCCATTGTATGTGCAGGCCATTTCTATGCTTTTACCAACGAAGAAGAAGAGAGATGCGGCAAATAATTCACCGCCACCTACAGTAGCAGAACGATGTCATGCTGCGATCCTGATGAACAACATCAGCCAAGCACTCACGCAGTTCCATACCGACCCAGAAACGATGCAGCGCGCCATTGCATGGGCGACGAAGGGATTGGATTTGGTCAGTCTCACCTCATACCGTGCCGGATTCTTGAGTGATATGCCATCAGAAGAGCGAGATTGGCTGCTTCAATTCAGTGGATTGGATCCACAGCGCATTGGAGGCGTCGCCAAGACAGTAGAGGCAGAGTCCGACATGCGTCTTGCGCATGTCAAGCAGCAGTGCCTCGGCACGCAATTTGTGCTGCTATACAACCTTGGCATGTTTTACTCCATGCAAAATGACAAGCCCACAGCACGAACACTCTTTCGACGTGCGATGCGACAAGCAGACAGGATGCAGCTGCGAGACGCTCGATCGCAGTGTGCGAGAGCGATTGCTAGGCTTGACCGTGATGGCGATACTCGGACTTAGCGTATCGCTCATCTTTCTCTCCATGACGTTCCCACACTTTGCTTGGCCATCCAAAGAAGCGACGACCCGCGACGTGTGTGACCGTCCGCTGAGCTGCGCGCGGTCTTTGCGTCATGTCGAGAAGGACAGGCGGAGGTACGTCGATGCCCAGCTCAGCACGTAGCTCATCAAGAGGCTGCTCGAATCGACGCTCCCATGCGATACTAATGAGGGGTGTTCGTACAAGCTGTCCGAGTCGCCAGGCCCAGTCAGCCAGGCCGACGAGCTGCGGCGTATCGAGGGCAGCGGTGCGTTGTGATAGCAGCGCCTGGCCGTCGTCACGTAGAATTCGTGCGCTGCCACCGATGGCCGAAAGAACGGCCACAGGCAAATGCATATGCGAGGCCTCAAAGTACTTGACAACGGTTTCGCCCAGCGTAGAAGTAGGCATACCAAGAAGCACATGATAAAAGTCGTGTGTCTCGCGGTAGCGCTGAATAACGTAGCGTGTCTCGAAAGTCGGCATGTACTGTGCCTCGCACCGCCCATCTGGACTGACGTGATTCGCTCGCAGCCAGTCAAACCATACGCGCCCAAATGAGTTCGTAGGTAGCTGAGCCAGGGCATCGATGTCGATGGTATGAGAGTTGATAGATGGCCGTTCCACTAACAAGCGCCTGCCTTCATGCGTCGATTGCATCTGATACACCAATGCATCAATACGTGGATACGATGAGACTTGCGTAAGTACAGTCAGCAGGTCGCCGCGACGCGGGCTCACAAGGAGACCCAACGCGCTTCCAGTGCCTAGTAGGGCACGTTCCCAAAATGGCGCACGGACGCCATAGTCAGAATGTTCATGCACTTCATGTGCATGCTGACTAGACGATGCCTTGGATGCGACGCGCGTCGTCGTCGTCAGGGCACGCCGAGTCCCACACGTAACGTATCGGCGCAGCATGACGGAAAGGTCTCCACATGCAATTGGCGACTCTTTTTCTTCCATTTTACCTGCTTCGTTATGCCACGAGAGTGTGTGCTGTGTGGCCAGGAGCGTGCTGTGCTGCGCCGTCCCAAGACGGGAGACCTTGTTTGCCGCACCTGCTTTTTTTACGTATTTGAGACGGAGGTGCACCAGACAATTGTGAATGCTCAGCTCTTCCGGCGAGGTGATCGTGTGGCTATTGGCGCCAGTGGTGGCAAAGACTCGACGGTATTGGCATACGTCATGAAGACGCTAAACGAGCGGTACGACTACGGTCTACAGCTGTTTCTGCTAAGCATTGATGAGGGTATTACAGGCTATCGCGACGACAGTCTTGAGACAGTCAAGCGAAATCAAGAGCAGTATGGCATTCCTCTCAAAGTGCTTGGCTACAAAGAGCTATATGGCTGGTCCATGGATGATATTGTCGCATCAGTGGGTCGAAAGAACAACTGCACATTTTGCGGTGTGTTTCGGCGCCAGGCACTCGATCGCGGCGCAGCGTCACTGGGTGTGGACCACATCGTAACAGGACATAATGCAGATGACATGGCGGAGACTGTGCTCATGAATGTTCTGCGGGGTGATATTGCACGTCTGGAACGCTGCACTGATATTGTGACAAAGGGTCCGGATGGGACTGAGGAGGACGACGAACATCAAGGCTGCGGCGGAGGCCAAAGTGGGTTTGGCGGTAGCGGCATTCGACGCAGCAAGCCGTTCAAGTATGCGTACGAAAAAGAGATCGTGATGTATGCCTACTTTAAGCAACTCGATTACTTTAGCACCGAATGCATTTATTCACCGAATGCCTACCGTGGCTATGCCCGCTCCTTCCTCAAGGACCTCGAAAGTATCCGGCCCTCCAGCATAATCGACATCATTCACAGCGGCGAGAATCTCCATGTGGCCGGGCAAGTGAAGCGTGCCGTCCAACGTACGTGTGCACGGTGCGGCTATATTTCGTCGAACGAGCTATGCAAGGCATGTGTGCTGCTCGAAGGACTGAATCGTGGTGCTCCCTCCCTTGGCATTCGCTCGGACAAGTCACGCGCCGTGCGAGAAGCGCTCGCAGATGCACAGCCAGATATTGGACATACCATTCCTCGTTGGGAAGGTGTACAGCGTTCCAGTGCTACGGCATGGTAACTTTTTTTGTATATAGGCAAAAATACAACGGCACGAGAGAGACCGTGGGTTAACGCTTAAAGATCGTGACGCAGTCCTCGTCTTCCAGCACATGATCACCACCAACGCGTTGTCCGCGCGGGTGCTTGGCAGAGGTGCCCCAAACAACAGCACACTTGAATTGCTTGAAAATCTCACGGTGAATAGCATTGCAAAAGTCTTCGACGGTGCATTTGCCGCGGCGCAAGACGACAGGAGACGTGTAATCCGGCGGGCACTTACGGGGCTTGGTGTACACACGGACAAGATCAAGCTCGTCCCACATCTTATCAACAAGCTCATCCACGTTGAGCCACATCCGGGATGAAATAGGCACCGATTTGGGAATCTTATACAGCAGGTCGAGTTCTTCAATCGAAATCGAGTCGATTTTGTTCAGCACATAAATGCATGGAATATATATACGGTTGCCTTCAATGACGTCAATGAGCTCTTCGACCGTGACATCTTCACGGAACGCAATGTCGGCATTAGAGATGCGGTACTCAGACATGACAGCCCGAATCTCATCATGGTCCAGCTTTGTGAGCGGCACGGTATTTGTGATGGCCAGTCCACCCTTGTCTTTCTTTTTCACAATGACATTCGGGGGCTTTTTGTTGAGGCGAATACCAAATCCTTCCAGTTCTGCCTCGAGAATTTGCTTGTCGTGCAGTGGCTTGCACACGTCTAGCACAATAAAGATCAAATTGCACGTACGAGCGACAGCAATGACCTGACGACCACGGCCCTTGCCATCCTTCGCACCTTCAATAATACCAGGCAAGTCGAGAATTTGAATACGTGCACCACGCACGACCATGGTACCTGGGACAGTCGTCAGCGTTGTGAATTCATAGGCAGCTGCCTCGGACGTCGTCCCTGTCAGCCCAGACATAAGTGTCGACTTTCCCACAGATGGAAACCCAACAAAGCCAACGCTGGCAATACCCGTGCGTGCGACATCGAAGCCCATACCGCCGCCGCCGCCGCCACTACTGCTCGGAGCGATCAGTTCACGCTTCAACTTGGCGAGCTTCGCGCGAAGTTGACCAAGATGATACGCAGTGGCCTTGTTCTTCTGCGTGCGGGCCATCTCATCTTCGATCTCTTTGATGCGTTGCACCGTCGTCATGTCGTTAGACGATGTGATATGGTTCGCGGTCGTTCCCAAGGTATGTGCAGGAAGAAAAAAAGAGGCGTTGGGTCTCGGCCGAAATGGGTAGATGGGCGACTGCCCACGAGCCAACGTAGCCGTGTGGACAGACTATTAAGACCCTTCCACACGTTGCCAAGGAAGGCCGTCGGTATGCATTCCCTGGAGCGCACGAGACCGCACGGTCCAGGGCATGGTATAGCTCCTGCGTCAGCAACGAAGCTCGTTCTGGCACTACTCGCCTACGTATTTCACTCCGCCTTCATGGCGGTTCGTGCCTCACCCGTCGTGATGTGGGCTGCACCGACCACGTCTGCAATGGCGATGACGAGGCCTCGAGACCATGTAGAGGTACCTATTGAGCATAACGAGCCATGGAAAAAAATTATGGATATTCTGATGATCGCCTTCCTTGTGCTGCTCGGTGGGGTATTTGCGGGACTGACGCTCGGTCTTATGGGTCTCGATATGGTGAACCTGCAGGTTCTCATGACATCCGGTACAGATCAAGAGAGGCAGAATGCGGCCAAGGTCATGCGCTTGCTTGAGCGTGGTAGGCACTGGGTCCTGGTGGTTTTGTTGCTCGGCAATGTGATTGTAAATGAAACGCTTCCGATCTTTTTGTCTGAATTTGGCTCTGGACTCACAGCTGTCATTCTATCTACTATCCTTATTGTCATCTTCGGTGAGATTGTACCTCAGTCGATCTGCGCTCGCTATGGTCTCTCCATTGGTGCCCTATGCGCTCCGCTTGTGCACGGAGCCATGATTGTGCTGGCTCCGGTAGCATGGCCCACAGCCAAACTCCTCGACTATTGCCTCGGCGAGGAGCATGGAACCACATATCGCAAAGCAGAACTCAAGACCTTTGTGTCTTTGCATCAGCAAATTGGAACAGAGCATTTGAACGATGATGAAGTGACCATCATCCGCGCCGTCCTGGATTTGAACGACAAAACAGTGGCAGACGTTATGACACCTATCGAGGATGTGTACACTTTACCCATTGATCACGTTCTCGATGATGCTGGTGTGGATGAGCTTGTCCAATCGGGCTATTCGCGTGTACCCATTCATGAGAATGACCGCCCCGATGCCATTCTTGGCATGTTGCTCGTCAAGCAATTGATTCAGTATGACCCAGAAGATGCTTGGCCCGTCTCGCGCTTCCATCTCACACCTCTGCCAGAAACCTCGCCAGACTTGAACCTACTCGATGCCATTAACTATATGCAGGTGGGTCGCTCTCATATGATTTTAGTGTCTAAGCACCCCGGTGAGCCATCGGGTGCCATGGGCGTAGTGACATTGGAAGACATTATCGAGGAAATGATTGGTGAAGAGATCGTGGATGAGACGGACGTATTTGTCGACGTGCACAATAAAATCAAGGTCGTCCGTACCAAGCCGTCAGGTGCCAAGCACGACCAATGGCAGCCGCTCATTCGTGGCATTATTGAGCGACGCCGTAAATACGGAGGGCCAAATAAGGTACCCTTGCACAACAGTTTCGGTACCATGGGACCTGGCCCAATGAGCCGAACGCGCAGTTTTAGTCGTTCCTCTAAATACGGCACGATGCCACAAAGTAAAGCACATGACAAGGTGTCTATCAAGAAGATTGGACACCGACGAACGGGCAGTGGTCCACAGAGCGAAGTGTCCCCTGGAATGCAGGCAGACAAGACGCCTCTGCAGACGCCCAAGTCCATGTCGTCGTCTATCACATTTAGTGACTATGGACCAGAGTCGTTGAATCTCGCCGAGTCCGAGCGCACATTTCAAGCCCCCGGGCCATATATCGTTGAAGCAGTTCATGGTACCAGTGACGAATTTCGCGTGATTACTGTGGCCGAGCTGAATGAAGACACAGCACATGACTTGCATGACAAAGCGGTTCACCAAGCGGTCAAGCAGGCCGAAGAGAGTGCGCGCGCATCACAGTTCAATGACGACCCTGGGCCTACATAGATGAACGAACGCTGTAATGACTCGGCATGTTCATGATATACGCTTAACCACCATGCAATGTACTAATGAAGACAACCCGGTCCCCTGACTTGAGTTCATAGCACATTTCACCCTCGAGTTCCCAATCGCTATCGTTAATGAGAACGAGAATACCCGGCCTAACATGATCATTCTCCACAAAAAGCTCTTCGCGCTCTTTGATCAGGTGTGTACGAATATATTCCACCAATGTGCTCATGGTGGGCCCGTTGCCTCCATCCGACGCCGATGCTGGTAGCACAATGTCGTGCGTCTTTGCATGTGGTGGGGCAAGCAACAGTTCTGTACCGCCGCTGACACCGTGGTCAGCCCTCTTTGCTACAACATTTCACTTACCCAAATTCGACAATTACGCGCACATCTTGCGCTGCTCCCATGGTACTACAGACGCACTCACCGCCCTGCACCACACTACCGCAGGACAGGGGCACGACTATAACGTAATGCGACAGGGTCGATACGGTGGCATGACTTAGGTGATTGGACACACAAACATCATGTAGTTGCTCAATATATCGCGAACCAATGAGATCGATGCATGTACGTGTCAGAGGAATTTTCTCCGTCTTGCAGTTCATTTGGAATCATGTTGAAAAAAAATTCCAACAGAAATGTTCAAACCCCATATCTAAAAGTCTTCGCGCTTGGCGTCTAGCGCTTGGTACATCTTCTTCGCCCACAAAGAAGCTAGCGCGCCCCACGATTTGGTGCCGCCATGATCAACAAACGCAATGTTTGTTTGTTCTTTCTAATAGGTCTGACTTTGCCTTATGGCGTCAAGGCGCAGAAAGACACGTCGACGTCCGCCGTTATTTCAGCTGTCGTCTTGGCACTCATCCTCTCTGGTATCTTTTTGTCCTGCTTTATTTTCTTGCGCCCTCGTCTTCCAGCGATTTATCCTGTCTCTTATACACATCTCCGAGCCCACGAGACGCTACGCTATC